>Ga0209344_10000648_pt1 | contig 55972 bp, 50 predicted proteins | sample Cruoilmetagenom6_FD_187293 | JGI IMG/M metagenome (GOLD analysis project Ga0209344, IMG submission 187293) | Oil polluted marine microbial communities from Coal Oil Point, Santa Barbara, California, USA - Santa Barbara Oil Seep Sample 6 (SPAdes)... | ecosystem: Environmental > Aquatic > Marine... | reverse complement strand
CGTCAGCGTGCGAAGCGAATGGCCATTTCGCCATAGACGAGCGCGGAGCCCAGAAGAAGCAGTCCGATCAGGAGGAGGGACCGCCCTTTGCGCGGGCGCGTGGGAAGGGGTGTGTCGTCATGCTCGAGGCGGGGCATTGCGGTGCCTTGGGCTGTGGGTGGCGCGGGCCAGAAGCGCCGCGCCGTCAACCAAGGGTAGAAAAATGTGGGCGAGCGGGCAAGAAATTTCGCCGCGGCGGCGGAGCCTTGCCGGGTCGGCGCCGTATGATGGGCGGTGAACGGCCGGTGTCAGTCGGGGTAGCGAAGGGAGGCGGCGGGCGGCAGGCCGACATCCTGAGCATGGACGACAACCCCGGTTTTCATCATCAAAAGGAGCCCGTAAGCGCCCGGTTCATCGATGGAAAGGTGGCAATCGGGCGAGTCGAGCTGCATCGGCATCTGGTGGCAGGGGCTTTTGAAGATGGCGGTGGGCAGGCCGGCGGCGCTGCCCGAGATGGCGCGGTGGATATGGCCGCTGATGATCTGCGCGACAGTGCCGTGACGGGTCAGGCGAGAGAGCAGCGCGTCGCGGTTGCGCAGCCCGATATCGTCCATCGCGGCGAATCCTGTATCGATGGGCGGGTGGTGGGTGAAGATCGTCACATGCCGCCCCGCCGCGCCCGAGAGCGCCGCATCGAGCCAGTCGAGCCGCGCGGGACAGAGCCAGCCGCTATGGAGGTCGGGCGCTTGCTCGTCGAGCGTGTCGAGAAGGATCAGCCGATGGTCGCCCAGATCGTGCCATTGCTGGCAGAACCCTTCGGCCATGCGCGGATGGTCGGGAAAGGCCGCGTTGAAGGCGTCGCGCCGGTCGTGATTGCCCAGCATCAGGCTGACCGGCAGGGGGCAATCTGACAGAAGCGCGCGCAGGCGGGCATATTCGGCGGGCGCGCCGTTATGGGTCAGGTCACCCGCGATGACGATGCGCGCGGCGTCGGGGTGATGTGCGAGCGCATGGTCCAGCGCCAGTTCAAAGCGTGCGGCGGGGTCCAGCCCGATGATGGTGCCACCATCGGGCAGGATGTGCAGATCGGTGAAGACGAGCACCTTTTGCATGCTGTCGTGCCTTCTCTCGCGGCGCCGCCCGTGGGCGGGCCTATTCCAGTTCCACCAGCAGGTCCTTGGCGTCGATCTGCGCGCCGGGCTGCACATGCAGCGCCTTGACGGTGGCGTCGCGCTCGGCGTGGATGCCGGTTTCCATCTTCATCGCCTCAATGGTCAGGAGCATGTCGCCCTGCTTGATCTTCTGGCCGACGCTGACCGTGACGCTGGCCACCACGCCGGGCATGGGCGCGCCGACATGGTCGTGATTGCCCTGTTCCGCCTTGGGGCGGGCGGCGGTGGCTGCCTTGGCCTTGCGGTCGGGGACGCGGATCACGCGGGGCTGACCGTTGAGTTCGAAGAACACCTTGACCTCGCCGTCCTCGCCGGTTTCGCCGACGGTCTGGAGGCGGATCTCGAGGATCTTGCCGGGGTCGATCTCGGCGCTGATCTCCTCGCCGGGTTCCATCCCGTAGAAGAAGGCGCGGGTGGGCAGGGTGCGCACCGGGCCATAGACGCGGTGGCGGCCCATGTAATCGAGAAAGACCTTGGGATACATGAGATAGCCGTTGAGGTCCTCGTCGTCGACGGCCTTGCCTTCGAGTTCCTTGACCAGTTCGGCGCGGGCGGCGGCGAGATCGACCGGCGGGAGGTGCTTGCCGGGGCGTTCGGTGTTGGGGGCCTCGTCCTTGAGCACCTTGCCGACGATGCCCTCGGGGAAGCCGCCGGGAGGCTGGCCGAGGTTGCCGCGCATCATGTCGATCACGGAATCGGGGAAGGCGACGTCGGTTTCGGGGTCTTCGACCTCGGCGCGGGTGAGGCCCTGGCTGACCATCATCAGCGCCATGTCGCCCACGACCTTGGAACTGGGCGTGACCTTGACGATATCGCCGAACATCTGGTTCACATCGGCATAGGTGCGCGCCACGTCGGGCCACTTGTCCTCGAGCCCCATCGAGCGGGCCTGGGCCTTGAGGTTGGTGAACTGGCCTCCGGGCATTTCATGCAAGTAGACCTCGGAGGCGGGTGCGGCGAGGCCGGATTCGAAGGCGACATATTGCGCGCGCACCTGTTCCCAATAGTTCGAGATGTCGCGGATGCGTTCGATGTCGATTTCGGTATCGCGCTCGGTATGCATCAGGGCTTCGACGATCGAGCCGAGGCAGGGCTGCGAGGTGCCGCCCGAGAACGCATCCATCGCCGCGTCGACCGCATCGACCCCGGCATCGGCGGCAGCCAGGATGGTTCCGCCCGCGATGCCGCTGGTGTCATGGGTGTGGAAATGCACCGGGATCGAGAGCTCGTCCTTGAGCGCCTTGACCAGCACGCGCGCGGCGGCGGGTTTCAGCAGCCCGGCCATGTCCTTGAGGCCGAGGATATGGGCGCCCGCGGATTCGAGCTCCTTGGCCATCGAGACGTAATACTTGAGGTCATACTTGGCACGGTCGGGGTCGAGGATGTCGCCGGTATAGCAGATCGTGCCTTCGCAGATCTTGCCGGTGTCGATCACCGCATCCATCGCGACGCGCATGTTTTCCACCCAGTTGAGGCTGTCGAAGACGCGGAACACGTCGACGCCGGTCTCGGCGGCCTGGCGCACGAATTCCTGCACCACGTTGTCGGGGTAGTTCGTATAGCCCACCCCGTTCGAGGCGCGCAGGAGCATCTGCGTCAAGAGGTTGGGCATGGCGGCGCGCAATTCGCGCAGGCGCTGCCAGGGGCATTCCTGAAGGAAGCGATAGGCCACGTCGAAGGTCGCCCCGCCCCAGCATTCGACCGAGAATAGCTGCGGCAGGTTGGCGGCGTAGCTGGGCGCGACCTTGATCATGTCGATCGAGCGCATCCGCGTGGCCAGAAGGCTCTGGTGCCCGTCGCGCATGGTGGTGTCGGTCAGGAGCAGGCGCTGTTGCGCCAGCATCCAGTCGGCCACGGCGCGCGGGCCTTCGTTTTCCAGCAGGGTGCGGGTGCCGGGCGCGGGTGCCGCGACGGGCTTGGGCGGGCGCGGCGGCTTGGCGTCGGCGGGCTTGGCGCGGCCGGTGGTCTCGGGATGGCCGTTCACGGTGATGTCGGCGATATAGGTCAGCACCTTGGTGCCCCGGTCGCGCCGCTTGTTGAAATTGAAGAGATCCGGGGTCTGATCGATGAAGGTGGTGGTGTATTCGTTGCTCAGGAACGTGGGGTGCTTGAGCAGGTTCTCGACGAAGGCGATGTTGGTCGACACACCCCGGATGCGGAATTCGCGCAGGGCGCGGTCCATGCGCGCGATGGCCGCCTCGGGGGTCTGGGCGTGGGCCGTGACCTTGACCAGAAGCGAATCGTAATAGCGCGTGATCACGCCGCCCGCATAGGCGGTGCCGCCGTCGAGCCGGATGCCCATGCCGGTGGCGGAGCGATAGGCGGTGATGCGCCCGTAATCGGGGATGAAGTTGTTTTGCGGATCCTCGGTGGTGATCCGGGTCTGGAGCGCGTGACCGTTGAGGGTGATGGCGTCCTGGCTGCTCTTGCCGGTGGCTTCCTCGATGGTCTTGCCCTCGGCGATGCGGATCTGGGCCTGGACGATATCGATGCCGGTCACTTCCTCGGTGACGGTGTGTTCCACCTGCACGCGGGGGTTCACCTCGATGAAGTAGAACTGGCTGGTATCCATATCCATCAGGAATTCGACCGTGCCGGCGCATTCGTAATCGACATGCTTGCAGATTTTGTAGCCCAGTTCGCAGATCTCGGCGCGCTGCAGGTCGGTGAGATACGGCGCGGGGGCGCGTTCGACCACCTTCTGATTGCGGCGCTGCACCGAGCAGTCACGCTCGAAGAGGTGATACATCTGGCCTTGCTTGTCGCCCAGGATCTGGACCTCGACATGGCGGGCGCGGGTGATCATCTTTTCGAGATAGCCCTCGCCGTTGCCGAAGGCGGCTTCGGCCTCGCGGCGGCCTTCCATGACCTTTTCGGCCAGTTCCTTGTCCGACTGGATCGGGCGCATGCCGCGCCCGCCGCCGCCCCAGGACGCCTTGAGCATCAGGGGATAGCCGATCTCGGCGGCCTCGGCGCGGATGGCGTCCATGTCATCGCCCAGTACGTCGGTGGCGGGAATGACCGGCACGCCCGCTTCGATGGCGACGCGGCGCGCGCTGGCCTTGTCGCCAAGGGCGCGCATGGTTTCGGCGCGCGGGCCGATGAAGGTAATGCCGTTGGCGACGCAGGCATCGACGAAATCAGGGTTTTCGGACAGGAGGCCGTAGCCGGGGTGAATGGCGTCGGCGCCGCTGGCCTTGGCGACGCGGATGATCTCGTCGATGGCGAGATAGGCGGCGACGGGGCCGAGCCCCTCGCCGATGCGATAGGCCTCGTCGGCCTTGAAGCGATGCAGGCCCAGCTTGTCCTCTTCGGCGAAGACGGCGACGGTGCGTTTACCCATCTCGTTGGCGGCGCGCATGATGCGGATCGCGATTTCGCCACGGTTTGCAATCAGGATCTTCTTGAAGTCGGCCACGGGCTTCAGCCCCCCTTGCTATCGCTTTTATGTTGTCTTGTGCCCGCCGGATGCGGGTTGCTGCGGTGCAGCGCGGATGGTTCAGTTTGTAGGAATTGTGAAAGGTTTGCGCAATGGCGCTGCGACGCCTTCCACCCGTTCGCGACATTTTCTGCCCGTTCGGGAGGGTGGGTCGGCCGCATGGGCGGGAGGGTCACTGGCCCGCCGCGCCGATCACCAGCCGGTCGCGCGCGCCCGCCAGCGAGGACAACCCCAGCTGGCCCATATTGGCGATGAGATCCTGGCTCAGGATATCGGCCAGATGGTCCGGGCCATCGGCCCCGAGCGCGCCGAGCGCATAGTGCCAGGGGCGCCCGAGCATGACGAAATCGGCGCCAAGCGCGATGGCGCGCAGGATGTCGAGCCCGGTTTCGAAACCGCCGTCGATCACGATGGGGAGGCCTGTTGCGGCGCGGATGGCGGGCAGGGATTCGATGGTGGCGGGGGCGGCGTCGAACTGTCGCCCGGCATGGTTCGAGACCCAGATGGCGTCGACGCCTTCGGCCTCGACACGGGTGGCGTCGCCGGGATCGAGCACGCCCTTGACGATCATCGGCCCGTCCCAGGCATCGCGCAGCCAGCGCAGGTAATCCCAGTCGGGCGCGGTGCGCAGCAGGTAGCCTGCGTGCTTGTTGGAGGGCAGGCCGCTGGTCTTGCCGGCGTATTCGTCGATCAGCCGCATCCGGGGCATGCCGTGCCGTGCGATGCCGAGCGCCCAGGACGGACAGCGCGCCACCTGTGCCATCAGGCGCGGGGTCAGCCGGGGCGGCGTGGTCAGCCCCGAGCGCACCTGGCGTTCGCGGCGGCTGGGCACGGGCACGTCGACGGTGAGCACCAGCACGCCGAAGCCCGCATCGCGCGCCCGTTTGAGCATGTCGGTGCGGATGTCGGGATCGCGCGGGGGATACATCTGGAACCATGCGTGATCGCCGAGATCGTCCTTGAGGTCGGCCGGGGTGCGCGTGGCGACGGTGGAGAGCGTGTAGGGGATGCCCGCCGTGGCGGCGGCGCGCGCCAGATGGCTTTCCGCCCCCGGCCAGATCATCCCCGACATGCCCACGGGCGCGATGCCGAAGGGCAGCGGCAGGGTCTGACCGAAAAGGGTGGTGGAAAGGTCGGGCGTGACCTCGCCATGCAGGATCGAGGGCATCATCAGCACCTCGTCGAGCTTGGCGCGGTTGCGCGACTTGGTGCATTCGGCGCCGGTGGCGCTGTCGAGATATTCCCAGACGAAACGCGGGATGCGCCGCGAGGCGCGGACGCGCAGATCGGAGAGGGCGGGGTATGTCGCGTGCAGGTTCATGGCGCGCGAATGTAAGCGTTTACATGGCATTGTCCAGAGGGCTTGGAACGGCCCCTGCGGGCAGGGGTTTCCTGTCCGACGGTCCGGTTTGCCGCGAGGGCGGGCTTCTGTTAACGTTTTGTTAACCTTCGTTAACAAAAGAGGCGCAGATGGCGGGTGAAGTCGAGCTTGCGGCCCTGTTATGCGCCTTTCTGGCCGGATCCGAGCAGGAAACCCGGCAGTATTTCGACGTGAACGGCATGTCGCGCCATGTGCGGGTGGATTGCGAGACGGAAACCCATGTCATCGAGATCGGGCTGGACGGCAAGGCGTCGTCGCGCGACAGCGTGCACCAGGCGCTGTTCTTTGCACATCTGACCGGCAAGACACCTGCGGTGATCCTGATCGACCGGGACGGTTTCGAGGGGCGTTTCGAGTATGAGATGCGCCATGTGGCACCCGCCGCGGGCGTGACCTATGCGCGGTGCCATGAGGATTTCATCATGCGCTGGGCGCGCACCCGCGCGCTGCGCGAGGGCTATGGGCAGGGCAAGCAGGACGACCTGCCCGCGCATTGGCCCGCCACATCGCTTTGCGACCTGGGGGCGCTGCGCACAGACGCCGAGCCGGGATCCTGACGGGTGGATGGCGGGCGTGAAAAGGGCGGGAACAATCACCGAACATTCCCTTTAACTTGGCTGCGCACCGCGCTAGTCTGGCGCGCATGAGCAGTTTCGACGAATCCGAAGCCCCCGCGGCGGGCTCTCTGTCGGCGCGCGCGATGGCGGCGCGGCCGACGGCACCATATCTTGATGATTTGAACCCTGCACAGCGCGAGGCGGTCGAGGCGCTCGATGGTCCGGTGCTGATGCTGGCGGGGGCCGGCACGGGCAAGACCAAGGCGCTGACCACGCGGATCGTGCATCTGCTCAACACCGGCAAGGCGCGCCCGCATGAAATTTTAGCAGTGACCTTTACCAACAAGGCCGCGCGCGAGATGAAGAGCCGCGTCGGCCGGACACTGGGCGAGGCGGTGGAGGGGATGCCGTGGCTGGGCACCTTCCATTCGATCTGTGTGAAAATCCTGCGCCGACATCAGGAGCTGGTCGGGCTGAGGTCGAATTTCACCATTCTGGATACCGACGATCAGATCAGGCTGCTCAAGCAATTGGTGCGGGCGGCGGGGATCGACGACAAGCGATGGCCTGCGCGGGCGCTGGCGGGGGTGATCGACCAGTGGAAGAACCGCGCCTGGACGCCGGATAATGTGCCGGTCAGCGAGGCGAGCGCCTATGACGGCAAGGGTGTAGCGCTTTATCGCCAATACCAGACCCGGCTTTGCGAGCTGAACGCCGTCGATTTTGGTGATCTGCTGTTGCATGTGGTGACGATCTTTCAGACCCATCCCGATGTTCTGGAGCAGTATCGACACCGTTTCCGCTATATCCTTGTGGACGAGTACCAGGATACCAATGTCGCCCAATACCTGTGGCTGCGGCTGTTGGCGGGCGGGCACAGCAATATCTGCTGCGTCGGGGATGACGACCAGTCGATCTATGGCTGGCGGGGTGCCGAGGTGGGCAATATCCTGCGGTTTGAAAAGGATTTTCCCGGCGCCAAGGTGGTCCGGCTGGAGCAGAATTACCGCTCGACGCCGCATATCCTGGGCGCGGCGGGGGGCGTGATCGCGGCCAACAAGGGGCGGCTGGGCAAGGAGCTCTGGACCGAGACCGAGGCGGGCGAGAAGGTGCGGCTGATCGGCCATTGGGACGGCGAGGAAGAGGCGCGCTGGATCGGCGACGAGATCGAGGCGACGCAGCGCGGCACGCGCGGGCTGCGGCCCTTTTCGCTGGATGACATGGCGATCCTTGTGCGCGCGAGCCACCAGATGCGGGCCTTCGAGGACCGGTTCCTGACCATCGGGCTGCCCTATCGGGTGATCGGCGGGCCGCGGTTCTATGAGCGGATGGAGATCCGCGACGCGATGGCCTATTTCCGGCTGGTGATCAGCCCGTCGGACGATCTGGCCTTCGAGCGGGTCGTAAACACGCCCAAGCGCGGGCTGGGCGAGAAGGCGGTTCAGACCATCCAGCGGATCGCGCGCGAGAACGGTGTGCCGCTTCTGGATGGGGCCGCGATGGCGGTCGAGCAGGGCGCGATCAAGGGCAAGGGCGCGCAGGCGCTGGGCAAGCTGGTCATGGACCTGTCGCGCTGGGGCCGGATGGCGGGCGCGGGTGAGCCGAGCCACATGGAACTGGCCGAAATCATCCTGGACGAGTCCGGCTATACGGAGATGTGGCAGAACGACAAGAACCCGGATTCGCCGGGGCGGCTTGAGAACCTCAAGGAACTGGTGAAGGCGCTGGAGCAGTTCGAGAACCTTGCGGGGTTCCTCGAGCATGTCAGCCTGATCATGGAGAACGAGAGCGAGGAGCAGGCCGAGAAAGTCAGCATCATGACGCTGCATGCCGCCAAGGGGCTGGAATTTCCGGCCGTGTTCCTGCCCGGCTGGGAGGACGGGCTGTTCCCGTCGCAGCGCTCGATGGATGAAAGCGGGGTGAAGGGGGTCGAGGAGGAACGGCGGCTGGCCTATGTGGGGATCACCCGCGCCGAGGAGGTCTGCACGATCTCGTTCGCGGGGAACCGGCGGGTGTTCGGCCAGTGGCAAAGCCAGATGCCCTCACGGTTCATTGACGAATTGCCCGAGGCGCATGTCGAGGTGCTGACCCCGCCGGGGCTTTATGGCGGGGGTTACGGCGCGGCGGCGTCGATGCACGAGGAAAGCGGGCTGGAGGCGCGGGCCGCGGAGGCGAATGTGTATAATTCGCCCGGCTGGCGGCGCCTGCAGGAGGCGCGCATGTCGTCGCGTCCGGGCGGGCAGACACGCGGCGCGGCGGTGATCGACGCGCAGGCGGTCAGTAAGCATGTGGTGGGCGAGCGCGTCTTTCACCAGAAATTCGGTTATGGCGCGATCATCGCGATCGAGGGCGACAAGCTGGAGATCGCCTTTGAGAAGGCGGGGGTGAAGAAGGTGGTTGCGCGTTTCGTGACCGGCACGGATGACGTGCCGTTCTGAAAGAGGGGGCGCTGCCCCCGTCGCGCGCGGCGCGACTCCCCCGGGATATTTTTGAACAGAAGAAGGCGCGGGTGCGATCAGAACGGCAGTGGGGCGTTTTCCTTGACGTCCTTCATGACGAAGAAGGTGCGGATCTGGCGCACGCCGGGCAGGGCGATCAGCATCTTGCCGTGAAGCAGATTGAAGTCCGACATGTCACGGACGCGGATTTTCAGCAGGTAGTCGAAATCGCCCGCCACGAGGTGGCAATCGAGCAGTTCCTTCATTTCGGTCACGGCGGTCTCGAAGGCGGCGAAGCTTTCCGGGGTGGAGCGGTCGAGCACCACGCCGACCAGCACCAGCGCGCCAAGACCGATGGAGGCGGGGTTGATCTCGGCGCGCACGCGGGTGACGTGGCCCTCTTCAAACAGGCGCTGGGTGCGGCGGTGGCAGGTGGCGGGGCTGACATGCGCGGCCTTGGCGATCTCGGCATTGCTGAGCCGTCCGTCCGATTGCAGGAGGCGCAGGATGGCGAGATCGATTCGGTCGAGAGGGGGTGCGGAAGAATCTTTCATGATTTTGGACTTTATGAGTGAAGATTCATGAGAGCAATGCATCTGGTTCAATTAGAGCGATGTATTTCGTTCAAATATGAGAGCACCTTTCAGCTGACAGGCCGTACAATTTTGGGCGATGCAACCAGGAGAATGAGCATGTCGCTTCTCGAGAAATTTGAACGCTATCCGCTGACATTCGGCCCGACGCCAATCGAATACCTGCCGCGCCTGTCGGAGGCGCTGGGCGGCAAGGTCGAGATCCATGCCAAGCGGGATGACTGCAATTCCGGCCTTGCGATGGGTGGCAACAAGCTGCGCAAGCTGGAGTATATCGTGCCCGATGCCATCGCGAGCGGGGCCGATACGCTGGTCTCGATCGGTGGCGTGCAGTCGAACCACACCCGGATGGTGGCGGCGACGGCGGCGAAGCTGGGCATGAAATGCGTGGTGATCCAGGAAAAATGGGTGCCCCATTACGATGCGGTCTATGACCGGGTGGGCAATATCATGATGACCCGGCTGATGGGCGCGGATTCAAGGCTTGTGGAAGAAGGATTTGATATCGGCATCCGCAAGAGCTGGGAGGATGCGATCCAGTCGGTGAAGGATGCGGGCGGCAAGCCCTATCCGATCCCGGCGGGTGCATCGGTGCATAAATACGGCGCGCTTGGCTATGTCGGTTTTGCCGAAGAAGTGGCGGCGCAGGAGGCCGAACTGGGCTATACCTTCGATTATATCGTGGTCTGCGTGGTCACCGGATCGACGCAGGGCGGGATGATCGTGGGTTTCGCCGCGCAGGACCGGGCCGACCGGGTGATCGGGATCGACGCATCCTACACGCTGGAGCAGACCCGCGCGCAGGTGCGCGGGATCGTCGACAATACCGCCGAACTGGTGGGCCTGGGGCGGGCGGTCCGCGAGGATGAGATTGTCATCAATCCCGATTACGCGCATCCCGCCTATGGTGTGCCCTCGGAGGCCACCAATGACGCGATCCGTCTGGCGGCGCGCACCGAGGCGATGATGACGGACCCGGTTTATGAAGGGAAATCCATGCAGGGGTTGATCGACCTTACGAGAAAGGGCTTCTTTCCCGAAGGGTCGCGCGTGCTTTACGCCCATCTTGGCGGGGCGCCCGCGCTGAACGGTTACGGCTACTACTACAAGGACGGCTGAACCCTTTCACCTCATCGGAGCGCACTGCGCGGCAGCGTGCGCTCCATTTCCGCAACGCGACCATGAAACCCGGAGGTTCCATGCCGACTGACCGATCCACCGCCCATCTCAAGACCGTCGAGCAGCGGCTGCTGTGGCTCTCGCACTGGATGGTTCACAATGCCAACCATATCCGTCCCAAGCAGGACGGGATCAAGGTGGGCGGGCATCAGGCCTCGTCGGCGTCGATGGTGTCGATCATGACGGCGCTTTATTTCTCGGCGTTGCGGCCCGAGGACCGGGTTGCCGTCAAGCCCCATGCCGCGCCGGTGTTTCACGCGATGCAATACCTGATGGGGAACCAGACCCGCGAGAAGATCGAGGCGTTTCGGGGTTTTGGCGGTGCGCAGAGCTATCCGAGCCGGACCAAGGATATCGACGATGTGGATTTCTCGACCGGCTCGGTGGGGCTTGGGGTCGGGATCACGGCGCTGGCGGCGCTGGTGCAGGATTTCATCGCGGCAAAGGCATGGGGCGATATCCGCAAAGGACGGATGGTGGCGCTGGTGGGTGATGCCGAGCTTGACGAGGGCAATATCTATGAGGTGTTGCAGGAGGGCTGGAAGAACGATCTGCGCAATACCTGGTGGATCATCGATTACAACCGCCAGTCGCTGGACGGGATCGTGCGCGAAGGGCTGTTCGGGCGGGTCGAGAAGATCTTCGACGCGTTCGGCTGGGATGTCGTGCGGATCAAGCATGGCGCGCTTCAGCGGGCCGCCTTCGAGGAACCGGGCGGCGCGGCCCTGCGGGACTGGATCGACAGCTGTCCGAATGCGCAATATGCGGCGCTGACCTATATGGGTGGCGCGGTCTGGCGCAAGCGGCTGATGGATGACCTTGGCGATCAGGGCGATGTGACGGCTTTGATCGAGCGGCGCGATGACGCCGAACTGGCGGCGCTGATGGAGAACCTCGGCGGCAATTGCGTCGAGACCATGACGCAGGCTTTCGACGCCATCGACCACGACCGGCCCACCTGTTTCCTGGCCTATACGATCAAGGGCTGGGGCACGCCGATCGCCGGTCACAAGGACAATCACGGCGGGCTGATGACCAAGGCGCAGATGGCCGAATGGCAGGCGCATATGGGGGTGCCCGAGGGGCAGGAATGGGAGCCGATGGCCACGGTCGAAGATGTGGAGGGCTTGAGGGACTTCCTGTCGGAGGTGCCGTTCTTTGCGCAAGGGACGCGGCGTCTTGGCGATGCCCGCCTTGATGTGCCGGGCATCGAGATGGCGCCGGAGCGCGAGATTTCGACCCAGATGGCATTTGGCAAGATCCTCGACACGCTGGCACGGGGCGAGATCCCGCTGGCCGCGCGTATCATGACCACCTCGCCGGATGTGACCGGGACCACGGGGCTTGGTCCCTGGGTCAATCGCCGCAAGCTGTTCGCCAAGCAGGCGATGCCCGACGCCTTTATCGAGCATCGCATCCCTTCGACGGCGAAATGGAACTTTGCGCCCGAAGGGCAGCATCTGGAACTTGGTATCGCCGAGATGAACCTTTTCCTGCTGCTCGGGGCGGCGGGGCTGTCGCATAGTCTGTGGGGCAGGCGGGTCATACCCATCGGCACGGTCTACGATCCGTTCGTGGCGCGGGGGCTCGATGCGCTCAATTACGCCTGTTACCAGGATGCGCGTTTCATGATCGTGGGCACGCCTTCGGGCGTGACCTTGGCGCCTGAGGGTGGCGCGCATCAATCCATTGGCACGCCGCTGATCGGGATGAGCCAGGACGGGCTGGCGGCGTTCGAGCCGGCATTCGCAGATGAGCTGGCGGTCATCATGGAATGGGCATTCGATTATCTGCAACGCGATGGCGAGGGCGCGCCCGACGAGCGCACCTGGCTGCGCGACGAGACCGGCGGATCGGTCTACCTGAGACTGAGCACGAAGCCGCTTGAGCAGCCGGGCAAGCGGGTGGACGATGCGTTCCGGCAGGGCGCCATCGACGGCGGTTATTGGCTGCGCAAGCCGGGGCCGAATGCATCGGTGGTGATCGCCTATCAGGGGGCCGTTGCCGACGAGGCGATCGCGGCAGCGGGCATGATGGGCGAGCATCGCCGCGACGTGGGGGTGCTGGCGGTCACATCGGCGGACCGCCTGAACGCAGGCTGGTGTGCGGCGCAGCGCGAGCGCGCACGGGGCAATGGGACCGCGCAAAGTCATGTGGAGCAATTGCTGGGCGATTTGCCGGGGCATTGCACCATCGTCACGGTGATCGACGGCCATCCGGCGACTCTGGCATGGCTGGGCGCGGTGGCGGGGCACCGGGTGATTCCGCTTGGGGTCGAGCATTTCGGCCAGACCGGCACCATCGGCGATCTGGCGCGTCACTACCGGATCGACCGTCAGGCCATTGCCCATGCGATCGGTGCGTTGACCAGCGGCAAGGGCGCGCCGGTGATGTAGCGCACCGGGGTCGCTTTGCGCACGGGGGTGCCGCATTCGCGGCTTGCGCGACTCTTTCGGTTGGGACAGAATTGGGGTCCGAGGTGCCCGCATTGTGCGGGAGAATTGGGAAGCCGGTGCAAGTCCGGCGCTGCCCCCGCAACGGTAAGGATGGGGGATGCGGCCTTGGCCACTGGATCGCGTCATGATCCGGGAAGGCGCCGCATCCGATCCCGCTAAGCCCGGAAACCAGCCTTGGACCAACGTCAAGCCGCGGGGGGCGGTGCGGGCGCGTGGTCCCTCCATGTATGTGCGGGCCTTGCCGTCGGTTCTTTCCCTTCGCCCCAGACGGCCCGGGGTGTGGCCGCAGGAGAGAACGCGATGTGTGTGACCCGGATCATCGATGGGTTGGAAATGAGCGAGGCGACGGGCAGTGAGGCCGATGCCGCCGCGCGAATGGGGCTGCTCAAGTGGATTTTCGATGCGGAGGGCAGCGTGAGTGCCGAAGCCGCGCGCGCGGCGCTGGACAGCCCGGCGGCGCAGAATCCGGTCAGCCCGGCTGCGCGCGCCTTTGTCGGTTTCCTTGCGGATGCCAGCCTTGCGATGACCGGCGGGGCGGGGACGCGCCGCCGTGCACGCGGGCGGCTCAATTAGCCGTCAAGCCGCCTCACGCCGCACCAGCGGGCGATGAAAAGCGCGATCACCTCGGTCGTGCGCTGCACCGAGGCGAGGTCCACCTTTTCGTCGAAGCCGTGGATGCTGTCGGCGATGGGGCCGTAGCAGAGGCTTGGGATGCCGTGGTAAAGCCCGTAAAAGCGGGTGTCGGTGAGCGCGGTCCAGGAATCCTCGGGCAGGGCGGACTCGCCGGTGACGGCGCAATGCGCGCCAGCCAGCGCGGATTCGGGTTCGGCGGCGTTCTCGAGCACATAGCCATCGGCCATGAAGCCGGTCCATTCGATCTCGGGTGGGTTGTCGCGCAGGAAGGGATGCGCGGCGGCGGCTTCTTTGATGGTGGCGATGATCTGCGCGCGGCGCTCGGACACGACATCGCCGGGCAGCAGACCCATGCGGCAATCCACGTCGCACCAGGCAGGGAGGCTCGAGGTCCAGTCGCCGCCTGCGATCTTGCCGGCGTTGAAATTGAGCGGATGGTTGACGCCCTCGTAATGCGGGTGGCGGGTGGCGTCCTCGTCGTTCCAGTGGCTTTCCATCTTCTGGAGGGCGGTGACCAGGTGCATTGCGGCAGTTATCGCGCTTGACCCGGTGCCGGCATAGGCCACATGGGCGGGGCGGCCGCGCACCTTGAGGCGGAACCAGATCGCGCCGACCTGCGCGCGCACCAGCCGGTGCGCGGTCGGTTCCGGGATGAAGGCGCAATCGGCCCGGTAGCCCCGTGCGAGCGTGGCGAGCGCGCCAAGGCCCGAGCTTTCCTCTTCGACGACCGATTGGTAATGCAGCCGACCGGCCGGGGCATAGCCCGCGCGGCGCAGCGCATCGACCGCGAAAAGGGCTGCGACCTTGCCCGCCTTCATGTCGCCCGCGCCCCTGCCATACATCCAGCCGTCCCGCGTTTCGGGCGAATAGGGCGGGCTTTTCCACATGCCGAGCGGCCCTTCGGGCACCACGTCGAGATGCCCCTGCAGGATGAGCGAGCGCCCTTCGGGGATTTCGGAGCTGTCGGGGGCAAGCGTGCCCACGACCGAGCGCACCGAGTCCACCTCGCCCGCGCAATCGCAGAATCCGGGCTCGTCGCGCAGCGTGTCGATCGGCGCGGTCCAGTCATCGACCTGCCAGCCACGCGCCCGCAGCGCCCCGGCCATGAAATCGAGTGCGGCGTCTTCCTGACCACGGCGGCTGGGAATGCGGGTGAAATCGGCGAGGAAACGGGTTTGGCGGTCGAAACCGTCGGCCACGGCGGAAATGATGGCGTCACGCAGCGAAGGATCGTCGGGGGAAAGCGTCATGTCTCAATGTCCTGATGGCCCTGCGCGGGATACGAGCAGAGATCAGCAAGGACAGTCAAGAGCTTGGCGGAAAAGAAAAGCGGCGGTGCCAGGGAGGAGGAGAGGCACCGCCGCTTCATTTTACGAGCGACCCAGGGAGGAGGAGAGGGCCTTTCGCAATCTGTGCGGGTCCGAAGACCCGGGGTCTTAATGGCGGCGGCCCAGGGAGGAGGAGGGGGCCGCCGCCGTTTACAGATGTCTCAGGGAGGAGGAGAGAGACATCTGAATTCTCAAATCAGTTCAATCGCGTGTCCCGTAGACGGCTTCGTGGGCCTTGGCGCGGATGCCGGAGCGGGCGATGCCGAGATCGGCCAGCGTGCGGTCGTCGAGCTTGCCCAGTTCTTTCAGGGTGGCGCGATAGATGCGATAATCCGCAAAACGCAGCATCATCTGATGCAGAGCGGCGCTGAATTCCAGGCCGAGGCCGGTTTCTGCTGCGCGGGTATAGGTCGCGAAGGTCATTGTCTTTACTCTCAAGGTTTCCAGCTGCGTTGCATGCTGTGTGTGTCGTTGTTGAGATGAAGATAGCAAAATGCTGCATGTGCACAATCCCTATTAGGGGCAATGCTGCTATGCAGCGAATGCATAAGCAGTTATGACGTAACGTTAATCTCGAGTTACATTTTTTAGGCGCTTCGTGTCTGGCTCTTGTCTGCAGCGCGAAATCTGCCACCTATTGCAGCACAAGGAAGCGGAGATTGAGCATGTCTGAAACGCGCGACGAAATTCTGAAGCAGCTCGAGCGGCTGGAATTGCCGGGCGGCGGCACGCTGGTTTCGCGCGACATGGTGCGCGCGCTCAGTGTCGAGAACGGCCAGGTGCGATTCGTGATCGAAGCGCCAAGCCCGGATCTGGCCCGGCAGATGGAGCCGCTGCGCGCCGCGGCCGAGCGGGCCGCGTTGTCGGTGCCGGGGGTTCAGGCGGCCAGCGTGGCGCTGACGGCCCATACCCCCGAGGCCAAGGGACCGCAGGGCGGGGGCGCGCCGGGGCCACGGATCGGCGGTCATCCCACCGGCGGCCAGGAATCCGTGCGTCCAGAGGGCGTGCGCTCGATTCTCGCCGTGGCCTCGGGCAAGGGGGGCGTCGGCAAGTCGACGGTCTCGTCGAACCTTGCCGTCGCGCTGGCGCGGCAGGGGCGGCGGGTCGGGCTGCTGGATGCAGATATTCACGGTCCCAGCCTGCCGCGCATGATGGGCGTGAACCAGCGGCCCGCCAGCCCCGACGGCAAGACCATCGAACCGTTGCGCGCGCATGGCGTCACGCTGATGTCGATCGGCCTCATGCTGGAAGAGGACAAGGCGGTGGTCTGGCGCGGGCCGATGCTGATGGGGGCGCTCCAGCAGATGCTGAGCCAGGTCCAATGGGGCGATCTGGATGTGCTGATCGTCGATCTGCCGCCGGGCACGGGGGATGTGCAGCTGACGCTTTGCCAGCGCGCCGCGCCGACCGGGGCGCTGGTGGTTTCGACGCCGCAGGATGTTGCGCTGCTCGATGCGCGCAAGGCGATCGACATGTTCCGCACGCTCAAGACCCCGGTTCTGGGGCTGATCGAAAACATGTCGGTCTTTCATTGCCCCGAATGCGGGCATGAGGCGCATATCTTCGGGCATGGCGGGGTCAGGGCCGAGGCCGAAAAGCTGAATATCCCCCTCCTTGCCGCCTTGCCCATCGATCTTGAGACGCGGCTGGCGGGGGATGCGGGGACGCCGGTGGCGGCGGGCGAGGGGCCGATGGCCGAGGCCTATCTTGCGCTGGCGTCGCGGCTGATTGAGAACCAGATCGCCTGAGCGGCGGCCCAGCGGCGGGTCAGCCCGCTCTCGGGTTCTCGACCGCCACCAGCCCCAGATCGCGCGCCGACTCGAGCGAGAGCACCCCTGTCGCCAGCCCGCGTGGCGCCTGATAGGCCTGCACGGCGGCGCGGGTGCGTGCATCCATCACCCCGTTGACCGGCCCTTGATAGAAGCCCCGCACCTTGAGCGCGCGTTGCAGCGAGGCGATGAAATCCGGCGTGCGCGCGCGCGGGCAAGGGGTCTCGAACCAGGTCACCTCGCGCTCGCGCAGGATGGCCTGCCGGGTTTCGGTCCGGTAGACGGCGGCCTTCAGCGGCTGTCCCTCGATGGTGTAGCTGGCGGGATGGAGCAGGACCTGTTCGGTCACCGTCTCGACGACCGCGGGGGTGACCTGCTTGCCCCAGCAGGTGCCCGGCGCGGCACCGGGCGGCGCCTCGCGCAGGCTTTGCGCAAGACCGGGTTCGCCGGGCGGCTGGCCGGGGGCGCAGGCGGCGGCGATCAGGGCGGCCGACAGAAGGGCGATGGAACGGGGCGTCATGCTCGGGCCTCTGGGGGCGGTGTTTTGCCGCCACTCTAGACGGTTTCACGCCGCCGGGGAAGCGGCGGCGCCGCGGTCGGCGCAGCTGCGGCAATCGGTCCGAACAAAGGTGGAACACATCGAAATTGTCGTAACCCGACCCTGCAAGGGTCGCAAATCGGGCTGGTCTGTCCTAAATGGCTTGGCTAGGAACCCTACCAGTCTGGCACGTTTGAAAGAGAGCAAGAGTTCATGGCGAAGATCACCTATATCGAGCATGACGGCACCGCGCATGAGGTCGATGTGGCCAATGGCCTGACCGTGATGGAAGGCGCGCGCGACAACAACATTCCCGGCATCGAGGCCGATTGCGGCGGCGCCTGCGCCTGTTCGACCTGCCATGTCTATGTCCATCCCGACTGGGTCGAGAAACTGCCCGGTAAGGACGACATGGAAGAGGACATGCTGGATTTCGCCTATGAGCCCGATCCCGAGCGCTCGCGCCTGACCTGCCAGATCAAGGTCACCGACGATCTGGACGGGCTGGTGGTGCAGATGCCCGAAAAGCAGATCTGATGGCGTGGGCGGGGCGGCTTGCGGGCGGTGTTGCGGGGCTTCTCCTGCTCTGTGCGCCCGCCCTTGCGCAGGAGATCACCGGCGCGACCTATACCGACCCGACCACGCGCTACGATCACGGGGTGCTCGGGGACGATGAGGAGTGGGGCGCGCTCCGGCTCGATCTTTCGGATGGCCGACAGCGCATCATGACCCTGCCCGAGACAATGGTATTCGAGGATACCGCCCCGCGCCTCTTCGATGTGACCGGCGACGGCGCGCCCGAGGTCGTCGTGGTCGAAGCCGACCTGCAGCGCGGCGCCCGGCTGGCGGTCTGGGGCGCTGCGGGGCGGTTGGCGGCGACGCCCTATATCGGGCGTCCGCATCGCTGGCTCGCTCCGGTGGGCGTGGCCGATCTCGATGGCGACGGCAAGCCCGAGATCGCCTATGTCGACCGGCCCCACCTGCTCGGGCTGCTGCGGGTCTGGCGCCTCGAGCAGAACAAGCTCGTTCATGTGGCGGATGCGCCCAACCTCACCAATCACCGGATCGGCTGGGATCACATCCCCGGCGGATTTCGCGATTGCGGCGATGGCCCCGAACTCATCGTCGCCAGCAAGGACTGGTCGCAGGTGATGGCGGTGCAATTCCGGAACGGCGGGCTCGAAAGCCGCGCTCTCGGTCCTGCCAACGGTCCCGACAGCCTGAACGATGCGCTCATCTGCCGCTAGACTTCATCTTGCAGGAAATACTCCGGGGAGCGCGAGGGGCGGCGCCCCTCGCATCGGTCGGATCGCCCAGGCGATCCGAACCCAGCGAAATCAAAGCGCCCGCCAGCCGATATCGCGGCGGCAGAACCCTTCGGGCCAGTCGATCCTGTCCACCATCGCATAGGCCCGGTCGCGGGCCTGCATCAGCGACGCGCCGCGCGCCGTTACGTTCAGAACCCGACCGCCCGCGGCGACGATCCGGCCATCCTTTTCGGCGGTGCCCGCATGGAAGACCATGTGGAAACTGTCCTCGGCGCAATCTTCAAGCCCCTTGATCACCGAGCCCTTCTCATAGGCGCCGGGATAGCCTTTGGCGGCCATCACCACGGTCATGGCATGATCGTCGGCCCAGTTGACACGCGCCTCGTCAAGGCGCCCCTCGGCGGCGGCCTGCAAGAGGTCGAACACCTGCGCGCCAAGGCGCATCATCAGCACCTGGCATTCCGGGTCGCCGAAGCGGACATTGTATTCCACCAGCCGGGGTTCGCCGTTCTCGATCATCAGCCCGGCGTAAAGCACACCCTGATAGGGCGTGCCGCGCCGTGCCATTTCGGCGAGGGTGGGACGGATGATCCTGTCGAGCGCCTTCTGCGCGATCTCGTCGGTCAGCACGGGGGCGGGCGAATAGGCGCCCATGCCGCCTGTATTGGGGCCGCGATCGCCTTCGCCGACGCGCTTGTGGTCCTGCGCCGTGCCGATGGGCAACGCGGTTTCACCGTCGCATAGCACGAAGAAGCTGGCCTCTTCGCCGCGCATGAATTCCTCGATCACCACCTCGGCCCCCGCCGTGCCGAATTCGCCGCCGAACATGTCGTCGATCGCCGCCAGCGCCTGATCCTCGGTTTCGGCCACGATCACGCCCTTGCCCGCCGCCAGGCCGTCGGCCTTGACCACGATGGGCGCGCCATGTTCGCGGATATAGGCGCGCGCGGCCTCGGCATCGGTGAAATGGGCATAGGCGGCCGTCGGCGCGCCGGCCGCGTCGCAGATTTCCTTGGTAAATCGCTTGGACGCCTCGAGTTCCGCCGCCGCCTTCGAGGGGCCGAACACCAGCAATCCCGCGTCGCGCAGCCGGTCCGCGACACCGGCGGCCAGGGGCGCCTCGGGGCCGACGATCACGAAGTCGATGGCGTTGGTGTCGCAAAAGCCGACGACGGCCGCGCCGTCCTCGATATCGAGCGTCGCGCATTCGGCGATCTGGGCGATGCCGGCATTGCCGGGCGCCACGATCAGCTTGTCGCATTTGGGGTTCTGCATCACCGCCCAGGCGATGCTGTGCTCGCGCCCGCCGCTGCCGAGGATCAGGATGTTCATGGCGCCGCTCTCTCTCCTGCTTGGCCTTGGATCATAGGCGTTCTAAGATGGCGCGCAGGCAGACACAAGGCAGAGGCATGTCAGATCTGATCGACGATCCCCTCGAGGGCGAGAACGCCCCGGAGTTCTCGGTGTCCGAAATCTCGGGCGCGGTGAAGCGCGTGATCGAGGGCGAATTCGCCCATGTGCGGGTGAAGGGCGAGGTCGGGCGCGTCAGCCGTCCGCGCTCGGGCCATGTCTACATGGATCTCAAGGATGACCGCGCGGTGCTGGCCGGGGTCATATGGAAGGGCGTGGCGTCGCGTCTTTCGGTGCAGCCCGAGGAAGGGATGGAGGTGGTGGCCACCGGCCGCCTGACCACCTTCCCCGGCCAGTCGCGCTATCAGATCGTGATCGAGGACATCAAACCGGCGGGCATGGGCGCGCTGATGGCGATGCTGGAGAAGCGCAAGGCGCAACTGGCCGCCGAGGGCCTGTTCGCGCCCGAGCGCAAGCGCCCCTTGCCCTATCTGCCGGAGGTGATCGGGGTGATCACATCGCCCTCGGGCGCGGTGATCCGCGACATCCTGCACCGTCTGCGGGACAGGTTCCCGCGCAAGGTGCTGATCTGGCCCGTCGCGGTGCAGGGTGAAAAATGCGCGCCCGAGGTGACCCGCGCGATCCGGGGCTTCAACCAGTTCACGCCGGGCGGCGCCTTGCCCAGGCCCGACCTTCTGATCGTGGCGCGGGGTGGCGGCAGTATCGAGGATCTATGGGGCTTCAACGAGGAATCGGTGGTGCGCGCCGCCGCCGAAAGCGACATCCCGCTGATTTCGGCGGTGGGGCATGAGACCGACACGACGTTGATCGACTATGCCGCCGACCAGCGCGCGCCCACGCCCACGGCGGCGGCGGAACTTGCCGTGCCGGTGCGGCTGGACCTATTGGCCTGGTGCGACAAGCAGGAGGCGCGGCTCAGCCATGCGCTGACATCGGGTGTCGGGGCGCGCGGCCAGCGGTTGCGCGATCTGGCGCGCGCGCTGCCAAGGCCCGAGCGCCTGCTCGACACGCCGCGCCAGCGGCTTGACGCATGGTCCGACCGTCTGCCCGCCGCGCTGACCAGCCAGGTCCAGAAGCGCCGGGTCCGGCTGTTCGAGGTGTCGGGTGCGCTGCGTCCGGGCCTGTTGCAGTCGCGGCTGGAGTCACGGCGTGATCGTTACGGTTCATGGGCGTTGCGGCTGGCCCCGGCGTTGCAACGCATGGCGGACAGGAAGCGCGAATCGCTGCACCGGCGGCTGGACCGGTTGAGCTTGCGCCCGATCCGCCGCGACATGGCGCAGAAGCGCGACCAGCTGGACCGGATCGGCCAGCGCCTGTCGGATGCGGGGCAACGGCAGGTGAGAGACTGGCGCGAGCAGATCACGGCGATGGACCGTCTGCGTGAGACCCTGGGTTACAAGGCGACACTGAAACGCGGCTACGCGGTGGTGCGCGGCGACGGGGCGGTCGTGACGACGCGGGAGGCCGCGGCACAGGCAACCGCGCTGGAGATCGAATTCGCCGACGGGCGTCTCGATCTGGCGGCTGGTGGCGGCGGGGGCGGGCCGGGCACTCCGCCAAAAGCCCCGCGCAAAGCGGCTGCCAAGCCCGCGCAGAAGGCTGCACCTAAGCCGCCAAAATCCGATCCCCCCGGCCAGGGCAGCCTGTTCTGAGCCAAGGCGGTCAGGTCAGACGCCGATCTTCGGCCCCGGACAGGACAGCGGCTCGTCGCTTTGCTCGACCTCGTAAAGCTCGGTTGCGAAAGGGTCGTTCACGAAACGGGCGACCAGGCCTTCGGGGCCGCGGGTGAAGGTCCAGCATTGCGGCTCGGGGCGGTTTTCATAGACGAAACAGATTTCGCCCGCCTCCTCATACCAGCGCCCCTCCTGGCATTCTCCATCGAGGAAGGACCAGCGCACGCGCCGGTCACTCAGGTATTCCTCGGCGCCGTAGGCCATGCCACCGCTGCCGTAATAGAAGGTCTTGCCACGGGTATAGGCGTCAAAGGCTTCGGCGCTCATCGCCTCTTGTGCATTGAGCGAGGAGGCGAGGAGCAAAAGGCACGGCAAGGAGAGCGGGATCAATCGGCGCATGGGCGCAGTTTGGCAGAGACGCGCGGCGCAGGCCAGATGGTTCGGCTCACGATTGCGCGGGCGGTTCCCGGCAAAGTCGCAAAACACGCCACAGGCTTCCATATCGCCGCGATCCGCATTAGGTGAGACTTAACAAGCGGATCGGAGGGCGCATGGCGTTTTTCACGAAACTCAAGGAGCGACTGTTCAAATCCTCATCCAAGCTGGAGGATGGTTTGGATGCGATCGTCGAAGAGGGCGGCGAGCAGGAAGAGATCGCCGCGTCGGCCGAGCCCGAACCCGAGCCTGAACCGCAGCCGGAACCAGAACCGCAGCCCGAGCCTGAGCCAGAGCCGCAGCCGGAACCGGTGCCCGTGCCGGAGCCCGAACCTGCGCCGCAACCCGCGCCACAGGAACTGCCCGAGCCGCCATCCGAGCAGCCCGCGACGCCGCCCAGCGAAGTGCCCGACCGGTCACCGCAGGAAGCGCCCGCGCCTGCGCCCGAGCCGGTCCCGGCGCCGACGCCCGTGGAAATCCCGGTGGAGGATGCCGTCGAAGCCCGCGCCAAACCCGCAAAGCCGGGGATCCTGGGGCGGCTGCTGGGGCGGGGCGAGGCCAGGACCGTCACCCGCCGGGTGCTGGATGACGACATGCTCGAACAGCTTGAGGAGTTGTTGATCAGCGCCGATATGGGGGTCGATACCGCCCTGCGCGTCACTGCCAACATGGCCGAGGGACGCATGGGCAAGAAGCTTTCGACGCAGGAGATCAAGAGCCTGCTGTCGCAGGAGATCACCCGCATCATGGAGCCGGTGGCGCGCCCCATGCCGCTTTATCCCAAGGTGCCGCAGGTGGTGCTGGTGGTCGGGGTCAACGGCTCGGGCAAGACCACGACGATCGGCAAGCTGGCCAGCCAGTTCAAGGCGGCCGGAAAGAAGGTGGTGATCGCCGCCGGTGATACCTTCCGTGCTGCCGCGGTGGAACAGTTGCAGATCTGGGGCGACCGCGCCGGGGTGCCGGTGCTGACCGCACCCGAGGGATCGGACCCCGCAAGCCTGGCCTATGACGCGATGGAAAAGGCGCAGGCGGATGGTGCTGACCTGTTGATGATCGACACGGCCGGGCGGTTGCAGAACCGGGCCGACCTGATGGAGGAACTGGCCAAGATCGTCCGCGTCATCCGAAAGAAGGACGAAAGCGCGCCGCACAACACGCTGCTGGTGCTGGATGCCACGACCGGGCAGAATGCGCTGAGTCAGGTCGAGACCTTCCGCAAGCTGGCCGATGTATCGGGCTTGGTGATGACCAAGCTGGACGGCACCGCGAAGGGCGGTGTCCTGGTGGCGCTGGCGGACAAGTTCGGCCTGCCGATCCACGCCATCGGCGTGGGCGAGCAGATCGACGACCTGGCGCCGTTCGATCCCGAGGAATTCGCCGACGCGCTGACCGGCCTGGACCGGCCATGAGTCAGTCCGAAGGCGCGTCCGGGTCTTCGTCTTGCGAGGGTTCGGCCACCCTGAGCGCGATCAGCACGATAAGAACGATTGCCGTTACCATCAGCGCCAGCGGCATTTGCCCTGCCCCGCAGGCGAGGCCGATCGCACCGGCCAGCCACATCGACGCGCCCGTGGTGATGTTGTGCACCTTGCCGCCCGAGGTGAAGATCGCCCCGGCCGCCAGAAAGGCGACCCCGGCGGTCACCGCCTCGATCAGGCGCAGCGGGTCGACCCGCAGCGCATCCTTGTCGCCAAAGGGAAGATGGGCAAGCTGCTGGCTGACGATGATGAAAAGGCAGGCGGCGATCGAGACCAGCATGTGGGTGCGCAGTCCGGCCGGTTTGCGGACCCACTCGCGCTCGAAGCCGATCAGCCCGCCAAGCACCAGGGCAGCCAACAGCCGCGTGGCCGCAACCAGGGGCGGCACCGCGGCAAAGGTGCCGGAAAGCTCCTTTGCGATTACTTCGAGTGCCTGTTCGATCATGCGTCCTCCATCGGGCGAATCCTTGTCATCGGGCCAGCCTAGCAGGTTTGCGGGGTGGGTGCAGTGAGATGGGGTTGAGCAACTGGCTGATCTCGCTTGAAGGCACGGCGGCGGGGCATCACCTTGCGATGGTGCTGGCGCTGCTGGCGGCGCTTTTGCATGCGGTGTTCGGTGCGCTTCAGAAAGGTCGCCACGATCCCTGGCTGAGCCGGGGCGCCATCGACGGCAGCTATGGTTTGATGGCCGCGCCGCTGGCGTTTTTCGTGGTACCCTGGCCCGAGCCGCATATGTGGCCGATCTTCGGCTGCGCGTTCGCGATCCACCTAGCCTACAAGATCCTGCAGGCGAATGCCTATGTGAAGGGCGCCTACACCGTCGTCTATCCCGTGGTGCGCGGCACCGGGCCGTTATTCACCGTGATCGGCGCCTATCTGCTGTTCGGCGAGCGATTCACGCCGGTGCAATGGCTGGGCGTTCTGGTGTTGCTGGCGGGAATCTACGGGCTTGCGGTCTATAACCTGCGCAACCTGACGGTGAACCGCGAGAACCTGCCCGCGGCGCTGATGCTGGCGGTGGCGACGGGGATGTTCGTGGCGCTTTACACCACCTATGATGCCTATGGCATTCGCGCGTCGGCCGATCCGTTCACCTTCCTCGCGTGGTTCTTCATGATCGACGGGATCGTGCTGCCGTTCTATGCGGTGATCCGATGGCGCCGGATGCTTGCACCGCCGCATCCGGGGCCGCTGTTGTTGCGGGGCCTGATCGGGGGCGTCGTGGCATTCTTTTCCTTCGGGTCGATCATGCTGGCGACGCGGCTCGACAAGGTGGGCGAGGCGGCGGTGCTGCGCGAGACGTCGACGGTTTTCGCGGCGCTGATCGGGTGGCTGGTGCTGCGCGAGACCGTTGGTCCGCGCCGGATTGCCCTAATGGCATTGATTGCGGCGGGCGCTGTGATAGTTGAACTGGGCGGATAGGAAACGAGGCCTTTGATGGAAGAGCGAAAGATCAATCCGATGCTGAAGACCGGGCTGGAACTGGGGCCGATCCTGGCGTTCTTCGCCGCGTATCTCATTCTCAAGGACCGTGTGTTCACCATCGGGGGGACCGAATATGACGGGTTCATCGTCGTGACGGCCGGGTTCATCCCGGTGTTCCTGCTGGCGATGGGGGTGCTGTGGCGCCTGACCGGGCACCTGTCGAAGATGCAGGTCGTCACCGCCGTGCTGATCGTGGTGTTCGGCGGGCTGAGCGTATGGTTCAACGATCCGCGTTTCTTCAAGATGAAGCCGACGATTATCTACCTCCTGTTCGCCGGGGTGCTTGGCGCGGGGCTTTTGCGGGGGCGGTCATGGCTGCAATATGTGATGGAGGGCGTGATGCCGTTGTCGCATGAGGGCTGGATGATCCTGACCCGCCGGCTGGCGCTGTTCTTCTTCGGGCTGGCGATCCTGAACGAGCTGATCTGGCGGACCATGAGCGAGGAAACCTGGGTCTATTTCAAGACCTTCGGCCTGACGGCGGCGATCTTCGTGTTCTTCATGGCGCAGGGGCGGCTGTTTCGCGACTATGGCCAGGAGGACAAGGAGAGCTGAGCGCGCGCCGCGTGGCCCCGATTGAATCCGGTTTCTCGGAAAACACAAACCGTTGCCCGGTTTTGGCCAGATTTCCGGCCTAAGCCGGAGGCATGATACACAAGCTTTCGACCCGCCTCTGGTTTGCGACGACCTCGATCCCGGCGATCCGGGCCGAGAATATCCTGCCTGTCCTGATGATGCTGATCCTGTGGATCGCACTGGGACAGATGGGCGTGCAAGAGGATCGCGCCTTTGTCATGGCGGTCGTGGTGGCCGAGGCCTATGCGATCTGGCGCAACCTGCCGGACGCGGCCTTCAGCCTGCGCAAGGTTCGCAGCGGCAGGCCCGGCATGCTGATGTGGCCGGTCCTGGGGCTGGTGACGCTGGCGGGGGTTCAGCTGTGGCTGAACGATCCGCTGTTCACGCAGCGCGCGCTGACGGGCATGTGCGTCTTTTTCCTGGTCATCATGGTCCTGGGAATCCGGCGCGAGAAGGACATGCTGGAACGGGTCGTGCCGCAGCAAAGCGCGGATGGCGCGCCGGTCGAGCGGGTCAGCCTTTTGCGCGTCAACGCGTTGGCGGCGGCGATGGTGATCGCGGTGAACGAGTTGCTGATCGCGGGCGAGACGCTGGCGGTCTGGATCACCGTGATGCCGGTCTTCGTGCTGTTCCTACACGGGTTCTACTGGTTCATGGTGCTGATGGTGCTGCCGCCTCACGAGAAGGCTGCCTGATCGCTCAGGTCGCAGCGCCGCGCCAGCCGGAATTGCATGTTTCAGGATATGGAAGGCTCAGGATGCGCGACCAGCGCGGATCGGGCTCGGCGGGCAGCGCGGCGCGCAATTGCGGCAGCGGCAACGCCTCGGGGGTGCGCAGCAGCGCGCGATAGAACCCGAACACGCCGGGGCGAAGATACGACGACCAGTGACAGATCCGCGCCTTGGGGCGCTCGATTTCGAAGCCCGCGCACGCCAGCGCGGTCAGGGTGTCGGGATGATCCAGTTGCAGGGTCAGCGTTCCTGGCAGGGCAGGCAGGCCGTGGCCAAGGCTGCGGTCGCCGCGCACGGGTGGTGTGACCAGCCGCTCCAGCAGAAAATCGAACAGGTCGTTCTCGCGGCTCGTGACGTTGATGATCTCGGCGGTGCGCCCGGCGCCGCGGCTGAGCGCCTCGGCGGCGCGGCTGCCGAATTCGGCACCAGACAGCAGGATCGCGCGGCCGACACGCCCCTCGGGCAGGCGTTCGAGCGCCCCCAGAACGACGCGCGCCCCAAGTGAATGCGCCAGCAGGTGAAGCGGCCTGTCGGGCGCGATCCGGGCGATCATCTCGATCAGCTGCGCCAGCGCGGCGCCGGCCACCTCGGCCTGACGATAGGCCTGCCAGATGGTGCCACGCCCCGGCCAGCCGAAGGCGATGCCGGTGCCTTCGTCGCGTTGGCCTGCGCCAAACCCAAGGGCGCGCGGCCAGCTCAGCGCTTTCCAGCTGCGGCAGGCGGGGTCGAGCGAGAGGATGTGCTGGTGCGGGCAGTCGAGCCCGTGACCGGGCGCGAATTTGTAACCGTGGGTCATGATTACGACCGGACCGCGCCCGTGGCGCAGCGCCTGCGCCAGCGTGGGGCCGAGGGGGGAATCCTGCCCGGTGTGAAGGACGGGGCCGTCCGGGCCTGAATTGATTTGCAGTAAGGGCATGATGCTCGAGTCGCCACTACATCTGGTAGCTTCGAGGTAGAGGACGACTACGACGGTTTCTTGAATGAAATGTAAAAGGCACGAGACGGTGTTGACGCGCCACGCGGCCGGGAGTAAATCGGCGGCGTGGCGATTTGTTACCGGATTGCGGGCCACGTAAAACAACTCCGCTAAAGAGGTCAGGATGAAAGCCCCCTTTCGCTTGACCGCGACGGGGGTTTTTTCATTTGGGCCGAGCGCCTAGGAGGATGACGATGGACGAGGATTGGAAGACGCGCACGAAGCTGGTGCATGGCGGCACGCGCCGCAGTCAGTGGGGCGAGGTCAGCGAAGCCATCTTCATGACCCAGGGCTTCGTTTATGACAGTGCCGAGCAGGCAGCGGCGCGGTTTCTCGAGGCGGGCCCGGATGAGTTCATCTATGCGCGTTACGGCAATCCGACGGTTGCGATGTTCGAGGAACGCATCGCCGCGCTGGAAGGCGCCGAGGACGCTTTCGCCACCGCCAGCGGCATGGCGGCGGTCAGCGGGGCGCTGACCTCGATGCTCAGGGCGGGAGATCATGTGGTCGCGGCGCGGGCGCTGTTCGGCTCCTGTCATTACGTTCTTGACGAGGTGCTGACGCGTTTCGGGGTCGAGGTGACGTTCGTCGACGGGCCGGATCTGGAGCAGTGGCGCGCGGCGATCCGCAAGGACACGCGCGCGGTGTTCTTTGAAACGGTCGCCAACCCGACGTTGGAACTGGTCGATCTCGAGGCGGTCGCGGCGCTGGCGCATGAGGTCGGCGCGACGGTGATCGTGGACAATGTCTTCGCGACGCCGGTGTTTTCGCGCGCCATCGCGCAGGGTGCCGATGTGGTTGTCTATTCGGCGACCAAGCATATCGACGGGCAGGGGCGCGCGCTTGGCGGTGTGATCCTGGGGACGCGCGACTTCATCCGCGGCACGGTCGAGCCGTACATGAAGCATACCGGCGGTTCGATGTCGCCATTCACCGCCTGGATCATGCTCAAGGGGCTTGAGACGATCACTCTCAGGGTCGAAGCGCAGGCCGCAACCGCACTCAAGCTGAGCGAAGCGCTTGAGGGAAAGAAGGGCCTCGTGCGCGCGATCTATCCGGGTCATCCGAGCCATGCACAGCACGATCTGGTCCTGCGCCAGATGGGCAAGGGGGGCACGGTTGTCGCGCTTGAGATCGAAGGCGGGCAGGCGGGAGCGTTCCGCTTTCTGAACGCGCTCAGGATCGTGGTGATCTCGAACAACCTGGGCGACGCCAAGTCGATCGCGACGCATCCGGCGACCACCACCCATCAGCGCCTGCCCGACGATCAGAAGGCCGCTCTTGGCATCACGCCCGGGCTGGTGCGGCTTTCGGTCGGGATCGAGGACAGCGACGACCTGATCGCCGATATTATGCAGGCGCTGGAGGCGGCGCGGGAAAAGGAATGATCCATCCGGTCGCTTCCGGCGTATTTCCTTTCGAAATTGGAATTATTTTCGCCGCGTGATTAGATATCACAGGCACCGGGAGACAAGGGGCCAGAAATGAACATCCATACGCGGGAAATGTCGGATATGCCGGATCGCGACGAAGCCAAGGCGGCGTTGGAACGCCTGCGGGCATGGGCCGGGCAGGCCACACCCGAAGAGGTTGCGGATCTCGATCCGGCGATCTCGCGCCTGTTGCCGGGGCGTGACAGGGTGAACTATCCCGACCTGTCGCGGACCTATCCCGAGAGTTTCGAGGTCGATACGGCCTATCGCAATTCGATGCCGGATCTGCAGAACGGCCCCAGTTCCCTGATCCGTGGCGCCAAGCAGCATTTGCAGCATGTCGGCATCTCGAATTTCCGCTTGCCGATCCGCTTTCACACCCGCGACAATGGCGATCTTACGTTGCAGACGTCGGTCACCGGCACGGTCAGCCTTGAGGCGGGCAAGAAGGGCATCAACATGTCGCGCATCATGCGCAGCTTTTACCGTCATGCGGAAAAGACCTTCAGCTACGAGGTGATGGAAGCGGCGCTGGACGATTACATCTCGGATCTCGACACCATCGACGCGCGGTTGCAGATGCGCTTTTCCTATCCGGTCAAGCTGTCGTCGCTGCGGTCGGGGCTGGAAGGATACCAGTATTACGATATCGCGATGGAACTGGCGGAATCGGGCGGGGTGCGGCGCAAGTTCATGCATTTCGACTATGTCTATTCGTCGACCTGCCCTTGCTCGCTGGAACTGAGCGAACATGCCCGCCAGACCCGCGGGCAACTGGCGACGCCGCATTCGCAACGTTCGGTGGCGCGGATATCGGTCGAGATCGCCGGCGATGCGATGCTGTGGTTCGAGGACCTGATCGAAATCGCGCGCAAGGCGGTGCCGACCGAAACCCAGGTGATGGTCAAGCGCGAGGACGAGCAGGCCTTTGCCGAGCTCAACGCCGCCAACCCGATCTTTGTCGAGGACGCGGCGCGGCTGTTCTGCGAGCAGTTGCTGAAAGACGAGCGGATCGGCGATTTTCGCATCGTCGCCAGCCATCAGGAAAGCCTGCACAGCCATGACGCGGTGAGCGTGCTGACCGAAGGCGACACCTTTGCCAGCGACAGCATCGACCCGCGCCTGTTCAGCACCCTGTTCCACGTCGGCTGAGGCCGGACTGCATCCCGCGTGGCTTGCGCATCTGCCTCATTCTTGTGCGGCCGGGTCGATGATGCGTGTTTTGCAATCATGAAAGCACGGCGCGCGGGGCTGTGCGCATTCGTGACGCGGGGCCGGGGCGACGGTGTTTTATCCTGATGTCACAGACGCGACCTAGCGTCAGCACCATCACCAGACTCCGAGGAGAAACCGATGACATCCGTGACGACTCCCCTCATGCTTTCGGCTGCCGGCATGCGCCTTTATGGCTACCTGATCCACACCAACATGCGCGTCGCGCAGGAATTCGGACGCGCGGCAGTGTCGGGCAATCCCTTCCTTGGGACTGTGCCTGTGCGGGCGTCGGCCCCTAGCAAGGCGAGCCCGGCAGCGGCGCCGACCGCCAAGGCGACGCCGAAGGCCAGCCCACCCGCGCAGCGCAAGGCCCCGCGTCAGGCGCCGCGCCCCGCAGTGCAGGCGGGTGACAGGACCGACGCCAACACCAAAGCCAAGGTCAAGGTCACACCCGAAAGCCCGTCCAACGCCGCCGCGACCGTTTCGGAGACCGGCAAGGAACAGGTCAAACGCCCGCGCGCACCCTCGAAACCCCCGGCGATGCCCGTGTCCAAAAGCACGGCGCGCACCGATGCACCGGGCTCGGGCCAGGCGTGACGCGCGCGCCGGGCCTTGCGCTCAGTGCATCGCGGGCATGAGCAATCGTCGGTGGTAAAGTCAGCGCTGCTGACCTAGATTTGGGGTGGGGAGGAAACCTGAAAGCAGAGACAGCTCGTGAGGTTTCCAATATGACAACTCTGACAACCGACATTTCGCATGCGCCCGCACGGGTGCTTGAATGGCTCAAGGGCATGTCCAATGCCTTGGCCGTGGGGTTTGAGGCACATGCGCATCATGCGTCTCGCCGTGACAAGATCGAAGCACTTGAAGCCAAGAGCGACGAGGAACTGGCCAGCATGGGCCTGCGGCGCGACGATATCGTGCATCATGTCTATCGTGATCTGTTCTACGTCTGATCGTCGGAACTGACGCGGCCCGGCCGGTTCCTCCGGCCGGGCGCGGTATCGTGCTTGACAGCGGGACAGGGCGAGGCCAACTCTGCGCGTCATGTTGGATATGCGCCCCGTCGGATATGTTGTCGGCCTGCTGGTCATGGCGCTTGGCGTGGCCATGCTGTTTCCGATGCTGGTCGATATCGCCCAAGGCCTTGGCCACTGGGCGGTTTTCGCCGAGAGCGCGATCCTGACCATCCTGATCGGCAGTCTTGTGGCGCTGGCATGCCGCGACGGTGTGCGCGCCGGGCTGACCATTCAACAGACCTTTCTTCTGACCACCGGCGTCTGGTTCATCCTGCCGTTCTTTGCGGCCTTGCCCTTCATGCTGGGTGCGACCGAGGCGCGGCTCGTGGATGCGGTGTTCGAGGCGATGTCGGGCCTGACCACCACCGGTTCGACGGTGCTGTCGGGCCTCGATGCGCTGCCCAAGGGGCTGCTCTTGTGGCGCGGCATCATGCAATGGCTGGGCGGTATCGGCATCATCGTGGTCGCCATGGTGTTTCTGCCCGAGCTGAGGGTCGGCGGGATGCAGGTGTTCCGCTCGGAAGCGTTCGACACGATGGGAAAGATCCTGCCGCGCGCCACCCAGATCGCATCAAGCATATCGACGATCTATGTCGGGATCACCCTGCTGTGCATCGCCGCCTATGTGCTGACGGGCATGAACGCGTTTGACGCGACGGTGCATGCGCTGACAACCGTATCGACGGGCGGATTCGCGAATTACGACGCCTCTTTCGGGCAGTTCTCCGGCGCGGCGGAATGGGTTGCGACGGTGTTCATGATCCTCGCGGCGCTGCCCTTCGTGCGCTATGTGCAGCTGATCGCGGGCAATCGCTCGCTTTTTCATGACAGCCAGGTGCAGGCCTTCCTGCTGACCATCGGCATATTGGTGGTGGTGACGGCCACGGTCCTGATGTCGATCTTTCCGCACCATCCCGAGCAGGCGCTGCGCGAGGCGGCGTTCAACATCACCTCGATCATCAGCGGCACAGGCTATGCCAGCGTGGACTACATGGGCTGGGGGTCGTTCCTTGTGTCGGTGTTCTTCTTCGTCGGGCTGATCGGGGGCTGCGCGGGATCGACCGCCTGTTCGGTCAAGGTCTTCCGCTACCAGATCCTGTTCGCCTCGGTCAAAGCGCAGCTTGGCCGGATCCATTCGCCCCATGCGGTCTTTACCCCGCGCTTCCAGGGCCGCACGATCGAGGATGATGTCCTGAATTCGGTGATGACGTTTTTCGTCTTTTTCATCGTCTCGCTTGGCGTGTTCGCGGTGGCGCTTGGGCTGACGGGGCTGGATTTCGTCACATCGCTTTCAGGCGCCGCGACGGCGCTGGCCAATGTCGGCCCCGGCCTTGGCGATATCATTGGACCGGCTGGCAATTTTGCCAGCCTGAACGACGCCGCGAAATGGATCCTGATCTTCGCCATGCTTATCGGGCGGCTGGAGATCATGGCCGTTTTCGTGCTTTTCACCTTCAGCTTTTGGAGAACCTGATGACTTCCCGACCCCTTGGCGCGCAAATCAGCCATATGCTCAAATCCCGTGGCGTCGATACGATTTTCGGCATTCCCGGCGTTCATAACCAGGAAATGTATCGCGGCATCGAGGAGGCCGGGATTACCCATGTGCTGGCGCGCCACGAACAGGGCGCAGGATTCATGGCCGATGGCTATGCGCGCGCCAGCGGCAAGCCGGGGGTGGCCTATGTGATCACCGGTCCGGGGCTGTGCAACATCATGACGCCGATCGGGCAGGCCTATTCCGACAGCGTGCCGATGCTGGTGATTTCCTCCTGTCTCGATGAAACGGCGGCACGGCGCGGGCAGTTGCACCAGATGAAGGATCAGGCGGGCGCCGCGCGCACCGTGGCCGACTGGTCCGAGACCGCCGGGTCGGCTGAGGCCGCCTATGACCTGATCGACCGGGCGATGGCCGAATTCGCGCTGGCGCGCCCGCGCCCCAAGGCGCTGTCGGTGCCGATCCACCTGCTTGAAGGCAACGCGCCGCCGGCGCCGCCACGCGATGCACCCGTCGTGGCGGGCAACACATTGCCCGACATGAGCGCGGCGGTTGCAGCGCTGCAATCGGCGCGCCGTCCGCTGATCGTGGCAGGGGGCGGGGCGCGCCGCGCCGCCCCGGCGCTCAACCGGCTGCGCGAGGCGCTTGGCGCGGCCTGTTTCACCACATATGCCGGGCGGGGGATCTTTGCGCCGGGCACGCCGCTGTTTTATGGCAGTTTCCTCGCGCGGCCCGGATCTGCGGCCGAGATCGCCAAGGCGGATGTGGTTCTGGCCGTGGGCAGCGAGCTGGCCGAGGTGGATCACTGGCGCGATCATCTGGGCCATGAGGGCACGCTGATCCGGGTGGATATCGACCCCGAGGTCCTGTCGGACATGCAGCGCGCAGATATCGCCATCGCGGCGCGCGCCGAGCCCGCGATCGCGGCGCTATGCGACGCCATCGCGCCGGGCGGCGAGAGCGCCTGGAAACAGGCCGAGATCGACGCGGCGCGCGGGCGCTGGCAAAGCGAGGTCGAGGCGCAGCTTCCCGGTATCGGGGCGGTCTGCGACACGCTGCGCAAGAGCCTGCCCGAGGGGACGATGATCTTTTCGGACATGACTCAAATCGCCTATGCCTCAAACGAGATCTGGGAGCTGGATGCGCCGGGGCTCTGGCATCATCCCAACGGCTTTGGCACGCTTGGCTATGCCATGCCGGCGGCGATCGGCGGTGCGGTGGCGCGGCGTGGCCTGCCGACCATGTGCATCGCAGGCGATTACGGCTTTCAATACACGCTGCCCGAGCTTGGGGTCGCGGTCGAGCTGGAACTGCCCTTGCCAATCCTGCTTTGGGACAATGGCAAACTCAAGGAGATCGAGGATCACATGATCCGCTCGCAGATCGCTCCCAAGGCGGTCGAGGCCCATAACCCGGATTTCTGCGCGCTGGCGCGGGCTTACGGGGCGAGGTCCGAGGCGCCCGAGACCCTTGAGGCACTGGCGCGCGCGGTGACCGAGGCGTTCAGCGCCAAGGGTCCGACGCTGATCCGTGTCAAATCGGATATCGCCTGAGCCTTATTCCCAGCAGCTGACCAGAACGGTCATGCCCGCGGCGCGGTCGGTCAGCGCCTCGGGCGCGATCTGGTCGGTGTCCGAGGTCTTGGAGGGCGTGATCCCGGCCTCTTCCAGAAGGCGTTTGAGCACTGCGCCGTCGGCGGCGAAGCTGACGCCCTGCGGCAGTTTGCGCTCGTCGCTCGGATTGGGCAGCAACATGCCCAGAACCGCGCCTCCGGCATCCACGACCGGGCCGCCAGCGTCGCCATCAAGCGCGTTGAGAGCGAGGCGTTTCACGTTGTCCTCGCCGTCGAGCCCGCGCAGGTCGGCCAGATGCCCGAATGTCAGGGTTGGCGCACCCAGCACGCCGCCATAGGAATACCCGGCCACAGCGATATCCGATTGCAGGCGCGGAACCGCCTGCTGGAAGGCGGCCACGGCGATCGGGGCCAGCGTTTCAAGCGGGCGCAGCACGGCGATGCCCAGCCCGTCGTCGCGGGTGGCGACTTCGGCCTCGTGGGCATCGTCGATGGTGATGCGCGTGCAGCCCTGGACTACGTCGGCGGTAGTGACGACCGTGCCGCCCTGATCGACGTAGAAGCCCGAGCGGTTGAGGCGCGGCTTGCGAATTTCGAGGCCCGACACAAGGTCGAGGTTCTGCATGGCGGAGCCCGCAGCCGGGTCCAGCACGCCGTCAAGCCGCGTAAAGCTGTCCTGCATCCGGCCCAGAAGGCGGGTGCGGCGCTCTTCATCTCCGGCGGGCCATATCAGGGCGAACCCCTTGATCGTCCCATCCTCGAGCCATGCCTGCGCATGGGTGATCTGCAACGCGCCTTCGCCGATCAGCGTGAAGTTGTCGCCATCCAGCGAGCGCGGACCGGTTTCAGGGACGATCCTGAGCGTCTGCATGATGTCGTAAAGCCCCGCGAGCGTGTCCTGCGTGCCTTGCTGGCTGATGAGGAGGACGCGGGCGTTGACGTCGCCGCTGGCGACGTAATGGGCGAAGGGCGGTTCGTATTTCTCGAAGGCGACGAATGCGGTGGGCATTTCGACGGCAATGCCAGCATCCTCGTCGCGCACCAGTTCAAGGCCCAGCCCTTCGAGCACCGCGTTATACTGCGCCAGAAGCTCGCGGCGCTGGCCGGTGGTCAGGATGCCGGTGGTCTCGTGGCCGTTGGCCTCCTGCCAACGGGCCATCGACGCGCGCGTGCCACGGCCGAAGGCGGCGTCGATGGCGCCGGCGTAATGGCCTGACCATTGCAGCGCCTCTTGCAGCAGGGCGCGCTCTTCGCGGGTCAGCTCGCTTTCGCTGGCGCGGGCCTCGGCCGGGGTTTCATCGGGCGGTTCGATCGCGGCGGGCGTTTCCAGCGGAGCAGGGTCGGCCACGGCGGTGGCTTCGTTTGCCTCGGATGCCGGGTCGTTCTGCGCGGTTTCAGCGGGCGGGGCGTTCAGATCGAGGGCAGGCTGGTTCAGCGCATTGGCGCCAATGGGCCAGAATTGCTGACGGTAATCGGAACTGCGCGCGATATAGGCGTCGCGCGGGATCAACCCCTGAAGGCGCAGGCTGCGCAGGATGCTGTCGGCGTCGTCACGGGCATAGGGGCCAAGCGCAACGGCATACCAGCCCCCGCCCAGCGAGAAGCCGTTCACATCTTCCAGTCGCGCGGCGTAGTCGCGGATGCGCGCGCGGGCCTCGGCCAGGCTGGGCTGCGCCTCGATCTGGACCCATACGGGGTCGTTCTCCTGTGCGCGTGCGCCCGGAGCCGCAAGAAGACATGCGCAAACCAACGCGATGAAAATCCGTACCATGTAGACCCTTTGCCCCTTGCCCGTCGTGTTCTGAAAGCTGCTCTGAAACCTTTTAGCAAATCTGCACCGGCATGCACCCAAAAATATGGTGAGCCGCGCAATTGACCCTGCCGTGCCGGGGCCGTAGGTAAGAGCGGCGATTTTCAGGGTGTGCCCGGAGGCGATCATGGTGGAAAAGACCGGCAAGCCACGCAGTTTTCAGGAGGTCATCCTGCGGCTGCAAGCCTATTGGGCGGCCAAGGGCTGTGCGATGATGCAGCCATATGACATGGAAGTCGGGGCAGGGACCTTTCATCCGGCGACGACGCTGCGTTCGCTTGGCTCGAAACCCTGGGCGGCGGCCTATGTGCAACCCTCGCGCCGTCCCACCGACGGGCGCTATGGCGAGAACCCCAACCGGTTGCAGCATTATTACCAGTACCAGGTTCTGATCAAGCCGAGCCCGCCCGACCTTCAGGCGCTTTACCTGGGCAGTCTCGAGGCGATCGGTATCGACATGGCGCTGCATGACATCCGATTTGTCGAGGACGATTGGGAAAGCCCGACGCTTGGTGCCTGGGGGCTTGGCTGGGAAGTATGGTGCGACGGGATGGAAGTGAGCCAGTTCACCTATTTCCAGCAGGTCGGCGGGCATGATTGCCATCCGGTCTCGGGCGAGCTGACCTATGGGCTCGAGCGTCTGGCGATGTATGTGCTGGGCGTCGATCACGTGATGGAAATGCCGTTCAACGATCCCGGCGCGCCGATCCCGCTCAGCTATGGCGATGTGTTCCGCCAGACAGAGCAGGAATACAGCCGCTGGAATTTCGATGTGGCGGATACCGAGGTTCTGCTGCGCCATTTCCAGGAGGCGGAAGCCGAATGCGAGGCGATCCTCGCGCAGCCCGCCGATGACCCCAAGACCGGCCAGCGCATCGTGATGGCGCATCCGGCCTATGACCAATGCATCAAGGCCAGCCATATCTTCAACCTGCTCGATGCGCGGGGTGTCATTTCGGTGACCGAGCGGCAGGCCTATATCGGCAGGGTCAGGGCTCTGGCCAAGCAATGCGCCGATGCCTTTGTCACCACCGAAGCCGGGGGGCATGCTGCCTGATGGGAAAATTCCTTGCAGCCGCGATCCTGCTGACCGCGCTGGTGGCGGGTGTGGCGCTCTATTACCTGCAGGTTTATGCCTTTTACGACGAGGTGCCGGCCAATGGGCGCGACGATGTGCAAATGACATCGCTGGTGTCCGGGCAACCCGAGGCGATCCTCTATGATGATTTCCGGGCTATCGATTCCGACAGCTCGCCGATCCGCTACCGCGCCTGCTTTTCCACCGGGGCGAGCCAGGCAATGCTGAGCGAGACCTATGTCGCCTACGAGAAGGCCGAGCCGCGCGTGGCGCCGGGATGGTTCGACTGTTTCGACGCCGAGGCGATTGGCGCCGCCCTGGAACAGGGCAGCGCGCTGGCCTTTCTGGGCGAGAAGGATATCGAATACGGTATCGACCGGGTCGTTGCCGTCACCGAGAACGGGCGCGGCTATGTCTGGCACCAGATCAACCATTGCGGCGAGGTCGTGTTCGACGGCCAGCCGGTGCCCGAAGATTGCCCCGAACCCCCGAATGGGAACTGATTGATATGCCTGATCTTCTGATCGAACTTTTCTCCGAGGAAATCCCCGCCCGCATGCAGGCCCGCGCCGCCGACGCGCTCAGGAGCCGCATGACCGACGGGCTGGTCGAGGCCGGTCTGACCTATGCGGGCGCGCAGGCCTTTTCGACGCCGCGGCGCCTGACCCTGGCGCTCGAGGGGGTGCTTGGCGAAAGCCCGACCACCCGCGAGGAACGCAAGGGGCCACGGGTGGATGCGCCTGAAAAGGCGATCGAGGGTTTCTTGCGCGGCGCGGGCGTGACGCGCGACGATCTGGAAATCCGCGACGACAAGAAGGGGCAGGTTTACGTGGCCACGATCACCAAGACCGGCCGGCCTGCCGATGTGATCGTCGCCGAGGTGCTCGAAGCGGTGATCCGTGACTTTCCCTGGCCCAAGTCGATGCGTTGGGGGGCGGGCAGCCTGCGATGGGTGCGCCCGCTGCATTCGATCCTGTGCATCCTGACCGACGAGAGCGGCGAGGCGCGGGTGGTCGATCTCGAAGTTGACGGGCTTCGCGCGGGCGACAGCACCGAGGGGCATCGCTTCATGGGCGAGGGGCGGTTTTCCGTCACGTCCTTCGAGGATTACGAGGCGAAGCTCAGGCGCGCGCATGTCATCCTGGATGCCCAGGCGCGGGCCGATCATATCTGGCAGGATGCCACCAATCAGGCTTTCGCGGCGGGAATGGAAGTCGTTGAAGATAAAGGGCTTCTTGCAGAAGTCGCAGGGCTGGTGGAATGGCCCGTGGTATTGATGGGCCAGATCGACGAGACCTTCCTGAGCCTGCCTGCCGAAGTTCTTCAGACTTCGATGAAGGAACATCAGAAGTTCTTTTCGGTGAGGAACCCCAAGAGCGGACGGATCGAACGCTTTGTCACGGTCGCGAATATCGAGACCGAGGATGACGGTGCAACCATTCTGGCGGGCAATCAGAAGGTCCTGTCGGCGCGGCTGTCGGATGCAAAGTTCTTTTGGGAGAATGACTTGCGCATTGCGCGGGCGGGGATGGACGATTGGATCGAGCATCTGGGCCAAGTGACCTTCGAGCGCCAACTGGGAACGCAGGCGGCGCGGATCGCGCGGATCGGTGCGCTGGCGGGCGAGGTGGCGCCGGAGCTGGGGGCCGATCCCGGTCTGGTGGTGCAGGCGGCGCGGGTCGCGAAGGCTGACCTGAGCTCGGAAATGGTCTATGAATTCCCTGAATTACAAGGGCTTATGGGGCGTTATTATGCCGAGGCCGCGGGTCTTCCACCCGAGGTCGCGGCCGCCTGCGAAGAGCATTACGCGCCGCTTGGGCCGTCGGATGATGTGCCGGGTGCGCCGGTGTCGGCGGCGGTGGCGCTGGCGGACAAGCTGGATATGCTGACCGGGTTCTGGGCGATTGACGAAAAGCCGACCGGATCGAAGGATCCCTTTGCGCTACGGCGCGCGGCGCTGGGTATTATCCGCATCGTGCTGGATGGCGGATACCGGATCCAACTGGACAGATATATTGATGCGCAGCTTCTGAGGCACAAGATAAGCCTTCACCGCGCCCGAGCGAGCGAAGGTGAAATCGATACGCTGGAAGAGGTTCTGGAGGAAATCGCGGAGCGCGGGGTGTTCGGGGCGGCGTTTCATGCGGTGATGGACAAGGTGCAGGGCAAGGATGGCGCGCCGGAGACGGGCGAGGGCAGCCTGTTGCGCAGTGTGGGCGGACAGGTGCCTGACCTGAGCACGGACCTGTTGGCCTTTTTCCATGACCGCCTGAAAGTCCACTTGCGAGATCAAGGGCTCAGGCATGACGTGATCGATGCCTGCCTTGCGATGCCCAGCAATGACGACCTGACCCTGCTGGTTCGCCGGGCGACGGCACTGAGCGATTTTCTCAAGACCGACGATGGCGAGAACCTGTTGCAGGGCTTCAAGCGGGCCAACAACATTCTGACGCAGGCCGAGGAAAAGGACGGGGTGGAATATTCCTTTGGCGCCGATGTGAAATTCGCGGAAACCACTGAGGAAAAAGCACTTTTCGCCGCTCTCGACACGGCCGAACCACAGATCGCCGAGGCGCTGAAGGCCGAGGATTTCGCGGCGGCGATGGGGGCTATGGCGGGGCTGCGGCCTGCGGTGGATGCGTTTTTCGACGCGGTGCAGGTGAATGTGGACAACCAGACGGTGCGCCGCAATCGCCTTAATTTGCTGAGCCGCATCCGCGATATCTGCCTTCAAGCTGCCGATCTCACGCGCCTCGAAGGCTAGGCGCGGCGCGCGACAGCGGTGTACAAAACGTCCGGTTTGTACGCGGGTCTTGTACAGGATTCGCCGCGCGCGCGATCGTTTATGTACAGAATGGCTTTGCGGGGCGGATCGGGTGCTCTGCGGTTGTGAATGACCCAGCGTTGCGGGGGCGGGCGGGAATCTTTTCGGCCTGCCCCTTGCCATGTGGCGGATCGCGCGTATTCTGCGCCCACTCAGGAAAGGTGCCGCAGTGCAGCATAGCGATCCAGATATCACCCTGATCACGGCCTCGGCACCGATGGCGGCGCATACCCACGGCGGGCGCGCGAAGTGCCTTCAGCGGCTGGTGCGACTTGAGCTGCCGGTGCCGCGCACCATCGCGCTGTCGTTCAACGCGGTGCATGGAATTGCCGCCGGCGACATGCCCGACATGGAGGCGCTGCTGGCGCCGTTCGATTCCGAGGCGCTTTTATGCGTGCGCCCGTCATCGGAAGACCCGGATTGGGGCGGGCCGGGCGCGGTGCTGAATATCGGCATGAATGACGGCAAGTTCGTTCAGCTGAGCGACCGGTTGGGCAAGGTGGCGGCATCCGAACTCTATCTGCGCTTCGTGCAATCCTATGCGATCCATGTGGCGCGGCTGGACCCGGACATGTTCGACGAGGTGTCGGACGATCCGGTGGTCGGGCTGGGCCAGTCGCTGCGCGCCTATGAGGACGAGACCGAAGAGGATTTCCCCCAGCAGACCGCCGTGCAGCTGGCCGAGGTGCTGCGCTCCATGGCGCGGGCCTGGGAGGGCACGACGGCGCGGTTGCTGCGCCAGGCCAAGGGTGCGCCCGCGGATGCGGGGCTGGGCCTGGTCGTGCAGGAGATGGCCCTCGGGCTGGGGCAGGGGGAATGTGGCTCGGGGGTGATGCAGCTGGTGGACAGCCAGACCGGCGCGCGCCAGATCACCGGGCGCTACCTGAGCCAGAGCCAGGGGCGCGAGGCGCTGAGCGGAGGCGCGGGCGCGCTGTTTCTTGAGCGCGATCCGCGCGGGCCGTCATTGGAGGAGCTGGCGCCGGAGGCTTTTGCGGCGCTGAAATCCTGCACGGAACTGATGCGCGGCAAGCTGCGCGAGGAAATGCAGGTGGAATTCACCATCGAGAACGGCGAGGTCTACGTGCTGGACGGGGTGCGCGTGGCGCGCAATGCCCGCGCGGCCGTGGCGATCGCGGTGGCATTGGCCGAGGACGGGATCATCGCGCGCGAGGACGCGCTGATGCGGATCGATCCGCGCGCACTGAACGAACTGTTGCACCGGCAGGTGGACCCGGAAGCGGCGCGCGACGTGCTGGCGCGGGGCGTGGCGGCAAGCCCAGGTGCTGCGAGTGGCCGGATCGTCTTTACCGCCGAGGCCGCGCAGGCGGCGGCGGCGCAGGGCGAGGCGGTGGTGCTGGTGCGGCGCGAAACCAGCCCCGAGGACATTCGCGGCATGCATGCGGCGGTGGCCGTGCTGACGGAGCGGGGCGGCATGACCAGCCATGCGGCGGTGATCGGGCGGGGCATCGGCCTGCCTTGCGTGGTGGGGGCTTCGCAGATCGGGTTCGACCCGGTGCGCAAGCAATTGACGCTGCCGGACGGGCGAATCCTGAAGAAGGGTGACACGATCACCATCGACGGCACCAATGGCGAGGTTCTGGCAGGCGAGGCGCCGCTGTTGGAGGCGGCGCGCGATGAATCCTTCCAGACCCTGATGGATTGGGCCGACCTGGTGCGAGACATCGCGGTGCGGGCCAATGCCGACACGCCCGCCGATGCCGAGGTCGCCCGGAATTTCCGCGCGCAGGGGATCGGGCTGTGCCGCACCGAGCACATGTTCTTCGAGGCGGATCGCCTGACGGTGATGCGCGAGATGATCTTTGCCGATTCAAGCGAGGACCGCGCGGCGGCGCTGGACCGGTTGTTGCCGATGCAGCGGGCCGATTTCATCGACCTGTTCCGGATCATGCAGGGGCAGCCCGTCTGCATCCGCCTGTTCGACCCGCCATTGCATGAATTCCTGCCATCGGATCGCAGCGGGATGCTTGAGCTGGCCGAGGCGCTGGACCTGCCCCTGTCGGATGTGACGCGGCGGGTCGAGGCGCTGGGCGAATACAACCCGATGCTGGGGATGCGCGGTGTGCGGCTGGGCATCACCGTGCCCGAAATCTATGACATGCAGGCGCGGGCGATCTTCGAGGCGACGATCGAGGCGAGCCGGGAAGGCGCGCCGGTGGTGCCCGAGATCATGATCCCGCTGGTCAGCGCGATGCGCGAGGTCGAGCTGGTCAAGGCGCGCATCGATGCGGTCGCGGCTGCGGTGCGCAGTGCGAGCGGTCGGGATTTCACCTATCGTCTCGGCGTGATGGTCGAGACGCCGCGCGCGGCGCTGCGGGCCGGGGATATCGCGCCGCATGTGTCGTTCCTGAGTTTCGGCACCAATGACCTGACGCAGATGACCTATGGTCTGAGCCGCGACGATGCGGGGCGTTTCATGTCGGCCTATGTGAAGCAGGGGGTTTACCCCGAAGATCCGTTCCACACGCTGGATGTGGACGGGGTGGGGGAGCTTCTGTGCATCGGGGCCGAGAGGGGGCGGGCCGCCAAGCCCGAGCTGGTGCTGTCGATCTGCGGCGAGCATGGCGGCAACCCCGAATCAATCGCTTTCTGCCGGGCGGCGGGGTTCGATTATGTCTCCTGTTCACCGTTTCGTGTCCCGGTGGCGCGGCTGGCGGCCGCGCAGCTGGCCGTGAAGGACAGGATCGCCTAGGGACAAGGGGTTAGAGCCCTGTTTCCTGGCGTCGGCGCTGCCTTGCGATCGGCGGAAATTCGGTCGTTTTCCACCCTGGAATGTCGCGGACTGGACGCGCCCGGCGTTATTGATTATGAGCGCCGGATACTTTTTGCGGCCGACTGGGGGCCGCGATGGGGGATCTAACATGTTCAGAGTGATTGTCATGTGCTGCATGGCGTTCAGCACGGCTGCTTTTGCGGATACGCCCGTGAAGCGTCTTTTCGAGCAGGAGCGGCTGGCGCTGGGCCAGATTTCGGGCGAGCGGCGGGCGAGCTACCTGACGCAGCCGGAGACGGATGTGGAATATTCGCGCGACTGGCTGGCCGGGATGGATACCGTCAAGGGCGGCGAGGAATGGCAGTGCCTTGCGGAGGCGCTGTATTTCGAGGCGCGCGGCGAAAGCGTGCGCGGACAGTTCGCCGTGGCCGAGGTGATCATGAACCGGGTCGACAGTGTCGAGTTCCCGGATTCGATCTGTGGCGTCGTGCATCAGGGCACGGGCCGCAAATACGCCTGTCAGTTCACCTATACCTGCGACGGGCATGAGGAAGTCGTGTCCGAGAAGGCGGCGTTCCGGCAGGTGGGCAAGGTGGCCGGGCTGATGGTTGCGGGCGCGCCGCGCCGGTTGACCGATGGCGCCACCCATTACCACACGCGCGCGGTCAATCCGCGCTGGGCGCGCAGCTTTCCGCGCACCGCGACGATCGGCGTGCATCATTTCTATCGTATGCCCACGCGGCTGTCCTCGAACTGAGAGCAGGGCCGGAAAAACCGGTTGACTCGGGCGCGCGCGCCTTTAAAAGGCGGGCTTCATGACGAATTTCACGGGCGCAGGGCGCGTCCGGTGCAGGAGACAGCAAAATGGCGAAGCCGACGACCATCAAGATCCGTCTGAACTCGACCGCAGGCACGGGCCATTTCTACGTGACGAAGAAAAACGCACGCACCATGACCGAGAAGATGGTGGTGCGCAAATACGACCCGGTAGCGCGCAAGCATGTCGAGTACAAGGAAGGCAAGATCAAGTAAGATCGCGCCGACCTGCAGAGTCAGAAGGCCGTGCCGTCAGGGCGCGGCCTTTTTGATTCCGGGGGGTGTTGACGGGGAAAGGCCGGGGGGCCGGCCCCCCGGACCCCGCGAGGTATTTGCGGCCAGATGAAGGGGCGGGCCCCACGAAAAAGGGCCGGTCGCAGTGACCGGCCCCTGGCTGTGTTGTCTGATGCGAAAGGTTATTCGCGTGCGCCCAGGAGGTTCAGCAGCATGATGAACATGTTGATGAAGTCCAGGTAGAGGCGCAGCGCGCCCATGATCGCGGATTTGCCGAGCCATTCGCTGTCGCCGTGATGGGCATGGGCGAGATAGTCGTTCTTGATGTCCTGCGTGTCATAGGCGGTGAGGCCTGCGAAGATCAGCACGCCGATGATCGAGATCGCGAACATGATCGCGGGCGAGCCGAGGAAGATATTCACGATAGAGGCCACGATCAGGCCGATCAGCCCCATGATGAGGAAGCTGCCCCAGCCGGAGATGTCCTTTTTCGTGGTGTAGCCCCAGAGCGACAGGCCCGCGAAGGCGACCGCCGTGATCAGGAAGACCTGGGCGATGGAGTAGTCCGTGAAGACCACGAAGATATAGCTGATGGACACGCCCATCACGGCCGCGAAGGCGTAGAAGAAAAGCTGTGCGGCGGCCGCCGAGAACTTGTTGATCATCGCGCTGAAGGCGAAGACCATGATCAGCGGTGCGAACATGACGATCCAGCGGGTGATCCCGGTGAACAGGGTTGCGAACAGCGCCTCGTTCGTGCCCACGGCCCAGGCCGCGGCGAAGGTCAGCAACATGCCCACGGACATGGTGCCGTAGACCTTGTTCATATGGGCGCGAAGTCCCGCGTCAATCTGGGCGGAACGGGCGCCTGCCCCCGTCCGGATTGTTTCAAACTCTGCCATTCATTCCTCCGACATGTGAACCAGAAAGCCCCGGTCTGGGGCTTTGAGGATAATATCGGTGAGGGCAGGGCTTTTTTCAAGCATTACCGGTGCCGAAGACTGCGGAATCACTCAGTCTTGATGCCAGTGCGCAGGCACGTCCCAGAGCGGGCGGCGCGATTCCGCATCAGCGCTGAGGTGGTCGAGGCCGATATCGCGCAGCGCACGGGTATCGAGCCGCGCCAGCTGGCGGCGCTCGCGATAGAGCGCGAGGAGGTCGCGCAGCGAGGCCGTGCTGCGGCGGGAACGGGTGGCGGTGAGACGGGGCAGTGTGAGGAATGCCATGAGCTTTGCCCTTTCCTGTTCGTGATGGATTTGCGCGTTCATATTTTACATGTTGATATATGGCGCAGGGTTTGCCATTTTGAAAACGAATGTTTGTTGTCCCACCCATCAAGAAAGGTGATGCCATGCGAAATCTGGACATGACGACCCTGCGATCATTCGTGGCGGTGGCCGATTGCGGCGGCGTCACTCGCGCGGCCGGGATGCTGCACCTGACCCAGTCGGCGGTGTCGATGCAGATCAAGCGGCTGGAGGAACTGTTGGGGCTGACCCTGCTGGACCGGGGCAACCGCGCCGTCGCGCTGACGGCAGCGGGCGAGCAATTGCTGGGCTATGCGCGCCGGATCCTGGAGATGAACGACGAGGTGGTGGGGCGCCTGACCGAGGAGAGCTATGAGGGCGAGATCGTCATCGGGGTGCCGCATGACGTGGTCTACCCGGTGGTGCCACGGGTGCTGAAGACCTTCAACGCGGCCTTTCCGAGGGTGAAGGTGCATCTGAAATCGTCGAGCACGGTGGCGTTGCGCGCGGCATTGCAGAAGGGCGAGGCGGACCTGATCGTGACCACGGAAGAGGGCCTGGGCGCGGGGGGCGAGACGCTGACCGAGATGCCCTTGCGCTGGGTCGGGGCGCGCGACGGGCTGGCCTGGAAGAAGCGGCCCCTGCGGCTGGCCTTTTGCACCTATTGCATCTTTCGCCCGATCGTATTGCGCCGGTTGGAGGAGGCCGGGATCGACTGGGAAATGGCGGTGGAATCGACCGAGGAGCGCACCATCGAGGCGCTGACCAGCGCCGACCTGGCGGTGGGCGCCTTGCTCGAGGACAGCATCCCGCCGCATCTGGAGGCGATCGCGCCGGGGGGCACGCTGCCCGACCTGGGGGTGCAGAAGATCAACCTTTACATGCGCGGCGGGCGCGACGAGCTGCTTGAGCAGATGGCGGGGCTGCTGCGCCAGGGTTACGGCGCGCTGCGCCCGGCGACGGCGGTGAATATCAACGCGGCGTGACCACGACCTTGCCGGTCGATTTGCGCTGGCGTAGCAGGTCGAGCGCCTCGGCGGCGCGTTCGAGCGGCAGAACGTGGCTGACATGGGGCTTGATGCGCCCGGCCTCGTACCAGCGCAGCAACTGCGCCATGCTGTCGGTGACGACCGCGGGGCGGAACCTGAGATAACCGCCCCAATAGAGCCCCATCACGCTGAGGTTCTTGACCAGCAGATGATTGGCCTTGATCAGGGGCACGGTGCCGCTGGCAAAGCCGATGGTGAGGATGCGCGCCTCGGGGTTGCAGGCGCGAAAGGCGGCGTCGAACTGGTCGCCGCCGACCGGGTCATAGACCACGTCGACCCCGCCGAGGTCCTTGCAGGCGGCGCGGATGTCATCGGTCCTGGCATCGATCAGGTGGTCGGCGCCGGCCTTGCGGGCGATCTCGAGCTTGTCGGCACCGCGCGCGCAGGCGATCACGCGCGCGCCCATCAGCTTGCCGATCTCGACGGCGGTAAGGCCGACGCCCCCCGCCGCGCCGAGCACCAGAAGGGTTTCGCCCGGTTGCAGGCGGGCCTTGTGATCGAGGGCGACATGGCTGGTGCCATAGGCGATCTGAAAGGCGGCGGCGTCGGTGTCGCTCATGGAATCGGGGATGACGACGGCGCGGTCGGCGGGAAAGCAGCCCTGTTCGGCCAGCCCGCCCTGACCGCCGAAGACCGCGACGCGGCTGCCGATGGCGGGCAGGGGGCGCGAGGCGGCGTCGGCGGTGCCTTGCGCGGGGAGCGGTTCACCGAGCGACTCGACAACGCCCGCCACTTCCATCCCGAGGGTGAAGGGAGCGGGCGGCGTATCCTGGTAATCGCCGCTGATCATCAGCAGGTCGGCGAAGTTCAGCCCACAGGCGCCGATGCGCAGGCAGAGCTCGCCGGGGGCGGGAATCGGGGCTGGAATTTCACGCAGCACAGGGGCAGCGCCGGGCGAATCAATGTGAAAAGCACGCATGGCACCATGATGCAGCTTGTGGGATACCCCGCAAGCCCCTGTTTGTGCAGAGGGAAACTGTGATGGCTTGTCAAACTGCCAGCAGAGGTTGTATAGAAAAGGTCTCAATCCCGGCAATCGCTTAGATTGAGCGTGAGAGGTCAAGGTCACGTAAAGGATTAGTGTTCGTTCTTGTGTTTTCCCTTGACGATGCTACCTTTGAGCCGCGCTGCATGGGATGCACGGCGTTCGTTAATAATTGTATCCGGCTTCGTATGAGGCAATCAGATTTCAGGATTGCCGGGAGCCGATGATCAGGGAAGGAAAGTCTAATGCCGCACCCCGTTGATGTGCATGTCGGCAAGCGTATTCGTCATCGCCGTTGGCTGGTCGGAATGACACAGCAGCAGCTTGCCGAAAGCGTCGGAATTAAATTTCAGCAAATTCAGAAATACGAAACCGGTGCGAACCGGGTCAGTGCGTCGCGCCTTTGGGATATCGCCGATGCGCTGGGAGTCGAGATCAGCTTTTTCTTCGAGGGTCTCGAGAGCGAGAATGGCCAGCGTCAGGTGGGCGACAAGGTGCCTGCCGACCTGCTGGGGGACAAGGAGGCGCTGGATCTGGTGCGCTCCTATTACGCGATCCCCGAGAACCAGCGGCGTCGCCTGTTCGATCTTGCAAGGGTTCTGAGCGACGTGGCTTGAGCCTGACTGCCGGGCGGTCTACCCATGACGCAGGATGTGGCATGGGAAGGCGGCCCGGAACATGGATCATGACAATATCATAGCCACAGCCCACGCGATGGCAGATGCCGCGCGGGCTGCGGTTCTGCCGTATTTCCGCTCGGGCGCGCTGGTGGCCGAGAACAAGGCCGTTGCGGGGTTCGACCCGGTGACGGCGGCGGATCGTGCCGGGGAGCGCGCGATACTGGAGGTGCTCGAGGCCGAGCGGCCGCAGGATGCGCTGATCGGCGAGGAATTCGGCACGCGGCCGGGCCAGAGCGGCCTGACCTGGGTGGTCGACCCGGTGGATGGCACGCGCGGGTTCATGTCGGGCACGCCCACATGGGGTGTGCTGATCGCGCTGAGCGATGCGAGCGGCCCGGTCTATGGTTTGATCGACCAACCGTATATCGGCGAGCGTTTCGAGGGTGGTTTCGGACATGCACGCATGGTCGGGCCGCAGGGGGAATGCGCGCTTGGGGTGCGCGGCGAGCGGCCCCTGTCCGAGGCGATCCTGTTCACCACCTTTCCCGAGGTCGGCTCCGACAGTGAGGGCGCGGCGTTCCGCCGGGTGGCGGAGTCGGTGCGGCTGGTGCGCTACGGGATGGATTGCTATGCCTATGCGCTGCTGGCGGCGGGGCAGATCGACCTCGTGATCGAGGCGGGGCTCAATTCATATGACATCCAGGCGCCGATTGCCGTGATCGAGGCGGCGGGCGGCATCGTGACCGACTGGCGCGGCGGCCCGGCGCATGAGGGCGGCCGGGTGCTGGCCGCCGCAGGGCGCGCGCAGCACGAAGCGGCGCTGGCGTTGCTGGCGGATCTCTGAGCGGTGTTCGGTTACGGGAAAGGGGATGTCATGCGATACCTGCTGATTGCGTTGACCTGGGTGATGATGACCGGTGCGGCCCATGCGCAGATGGACGATCTGAGCGATGCGGCGCGAAGCTGGCTCAATAAGGTGCGGGCAGAGGCCGGGGCGGGGGCGGTGACGCCTTCGGCCAAGCTGAAAGCGGCCGCGGCGGCACATGCGCGCGACCTGGCGGCGCGCGGCGCCTTCAGCCATGAGGGATCGGATGGCAGCCAGGTGGGCGTCAGGGCGCGCCGGGCGGGATACCGGTATTGCTTTGTCGCCGAGAACCTGGCCAAGGGGCAGGGCAGTCTTGAGGCGGTGTTGCGTGGCTGGATGGGGTCGCAGGGGCATCGGCGCAACATGCTGTCGCGCGAGGCGCGGGAGTTCGCGCTGGTGCGCGGGCCGGGGAACCTGTGGGTGATGGTCCTGGGGCGCGCGGGCTGCTGAGGGTGAATGGGGGCGCTGCCCCCGTCGCCGCAGGCGGCGACTCCCCCGGAGTATTTCGAGAACGATGAAGGGCGGGGCGTTCAGGCCGAAGGGACGGGTTCACCGGCGACGAGGACGGCGCGGATGGCGCGGTCGTCGCCCATCATGATAAATGTCCGATTGAAAAATCCTTTAAAATTAACAGTGCTGAGCGGTTTTTGCTTTATGTGGCACAGGTGGAGCACAGTTCGTGTGCCGAGCCGGATATTGGCTTGCCGCGTCAATCAACCGGTTGTAGTACCTGACGGATCTCGTCAAAGCCGTTCAGAATATCGACAGCATGTTTTCCGGATCACCCAGGTACATGGGTGAACGTCACACCGGGCGAGTCCTCTCCGTCCCATGGTCGATCATCGCGGGTGAGCGCCCAGAAATAGCCCGTCTTCACCGTGCCCTTGCCAGGGTCCTAGCACTGGTGCGGTTGTCTCATCCATGAAAAGTTTGGCCGAACGCTTCAGGTTGGTCAGCAGGGCATTGTAAGTCGGGGTCAGTTCTCAAGCCGCCTTACCGACCCATGCCGCCAACGTGGACCGGTCGAGATCAACACCTTGCCGTGCATAGATCTGCGCCTGCCGATACAGCGGCAGATGATCCGAGAACTTTGCGACGATGACACTGGCCACGGTCGCCTCGATCGACAGGCCACTCTCAATCAGGCGTGGGACTGCCGGAGCCTGAAAAATGTCGCCGTCGCAAGGACGGCAGGCATACTTCGGACGGTGGGTGACGATCAGGAGTCATCTTCGAACAGCTCGGCGAGGGGTATTGTCAGAACAATCGGGCGAAAATATTCCTCTGCGCCTATCTGCCATATTGCAGATCCAAACCTTATTTATTTATTTGGCTCAAACCATGCAGCCGAAGTCGACCAGCACTGAAGTTCCCGATGAGTAGCTTCGCAGAACGGTTTGCTCCGACAAAACCCTTCGAAGTATTTGAACGGGTCGCGTTTTTCCATGAAGGCAGGGTAGGCAGCGGGCAACCGGTCTCGAGCCGGGTTGCTTTGACACCGCTCCCGCCCTCGGCAGATTCAGTTCCGCGTATTTAGCGGCACGGAAATCAAATCCCGGTCCGTCGTCGTCAAGATTCGGCAGCCATCATCCTGCACCAAGACCATGTCCTCGAGTTTGATCATCCCGGCTTCAGCGTCGCAGAGGTGAAGTTCGATGGCCAGCACCATGCCTGCCAGTATTGCTTCTTCGCCACCGCGTGACAGGAATGGCGGCTCATTGAGGTCTAGGCCAACCCCATGACCCACGAAATGCGCCATTTTTCCATCTGAAAACTTGAGAAACGAGCAGAGTACACCTGCGTTTTCAGCGTGGTGGCAGGCGCGCTCAAATACGTCACCCGACGTCATGTTCGGCGAGATATCTGCAATCAGCCTGTCCGAGACCAACCGGAGAGACTGATGCAAGTTCAGAGCTCTTCTCGTAGGTTGCCCTAGGCAATATGTTCGCGACTGATCGCCGTGGTAACCTTCCACGCAGGTTGGGATGTCGACGATTACGAGATCACCGGTTTGAAGCCGTCGGCGCGACGCTCCGGCAGGGACTGCAGCGCTCAATCCACAGCCTGAAACAGTGAAGACGACCCCGCTCATCTGTTGCCGGTTCTCCCCTGAAGCGAGCGGTCCGCGTCCCATAGTGAAGTCGGGTTGCCGGACAAAAAATACTCCTTCGTGCCCGGCCCGACGGTGTCCGTCCTCCACGATAGCCGAGGCTTCCAGTTCTGTCATCCCGGCATACCATCCCTCTGACGCCGCCCTGTGGCCCTTTTCGAGCGCTTTTGCCGCGATTTCGATGGCTGCAATTTCCCCGGCGTCCTTGACCTTTCTCTGTTCGAGTATATCCGATGACACATCCACGATCCGCGCTGACCCGAGAACCTTCCCGAGTCGTTGGTATTGAGGGACGGTCATTACGTCGAGTTCGGCGCCGATATGCAAGTCGTCGGTGTTCTCTCCAAGGCAGGCGGTTACGATTTTGGAAAGTTTGCTATTAAAGGAAATGCGATCAGCCGGCAGGCTGCTTTGCCTTCGGGCGAAGTCCAGTCCAGAGCGCACGTAGAGATGGGCATCGCCCGGAGTGATAAAAAGCCATCCCGGCTGAGCGGTGCCCGTATAGTAGAATATGTCCCTACTGAAATGCAGTAAGGCGGCCGCTAGATCCCGTTCTAGGAGGCGTTCCTGAAGTGCGTTGATCCTTTCCCTATGGACGGTCATTCTTGTCTCCTTCGTCAGCATTGGATGTCGGGATTTGCGGTTTGTCGGATTGGGCTGTGACCAGATAGCGAGATCCCGAAACCCAGGCAGTAGGAGTGGTTAAGGCCGAACTCTTCCTGCAGGCGTGGTGTAACTGGTTCGGCCTCTCATACGTCAAGTCGCTCGGACATTAGTTCTCCCCTCCATCGCAATCCGCAGTTGAACCGCAAAGAAACTGTTGACGTCAGTTAGATATTTGAATTAAACAAACATATGTTTTTCTATCTGGATATGTCAAATGACAACTGCGATACGCTCGAATAATCGACTTGATGTCTTGCTCGACAGTTCTGCGGAACTCTTTTCGGAGCGCGGGTACCAGGCTGCGACGATGCGGGACATTGCTAAGAAATGCGGAATGCTACCGGGGTCGATCTACTATCATTACCCAAACAAGGAGGCTTTGCTCGTAGGGGTCTATGAAGAGGGTGTACGACAGCTGAGTGAGCGTGTTCAGCGAGAGATCGCTAGAGCCACGGATCCGTGGGAGCGGCTGGAGCTGATGCTCGCTGCGCACATCGAGATGATCGTGGAGCCCACAGCATATGCCAGCGTTATCATTCGCATCTTGCCCGATGATGTGCCGTCGGCGCGTGAGGAGCTCGTCCGTCTGCGAGATAAATACGAAGTTTATTTGCGCGATTTGGTGGGCGCACTTCCGCTGCCGAAGGATGTGGATCGCCGGTTGCTTAGGCTCTTCTTGATTGGGTCGGTGAACCACATCCCGGTTTGGCACCGGCCCGGCGGAGACAGCCCCAAGCAGATTGCGCGACAATTGACGCGGGTTTTTCGCCGACCGCTTCAGGTCAAGCCGGGGGAGCCCAAATGATGGCCTATCCTGAGCGTGTCTTGGTTACGAAAATCGGGTTCGACGGGCATGACCGAGGCAGTCGCGTGGTCGCCGCCTTCCTGCGCGACGCTGGGATGGAGGTGATTTACACCCCGCCTTGGCAGGAAATCGAGGCGGTGGTCAAGCTGGCGATGCAGGAGGACGTGGATCTTATAGGCGTGAGTTCGCTCGCAACCGACCACCTTATCATGCCAGACTTAATTGCGGCCCTGCGTGACGCGGGAATGGACCATGTGCGACTTATCGTGGGTGGAATAATCCCGCAGAATGAGCAGCCGGAACTGTTGAACGCCGGCGTCAGCGCGATCTTCAGCCCGGGCGCTACGAGCGAAGAGATTGTTGAAACCGTCCGGGAGCTTGTCGTCGAGGCTCGCGCGGCGCGCGAATGCGCAGAGGAAATGTAATGCCTAAGATAGCTTCGAACACCGACTCCGCCAGCCTCAAAGAAAAGCAGGCCAAATGGCAGATCCGCTATGACAGAGAGATCGGGCGAGACAGGACAGTCGTGAACCGTTCTGGTGTCGAGGTGCGTCCGCTCTACACGCCGCTGGACTGGTCGGATGGCCGTTACGACGAGGATTTGGGTATGCCGGGCGAGCTGCCCTACACTCGCGGCATCTACAACACCATGCACCGTGGCCGCACTTGGACGCAGAGGCAGCTCATCGGGCTCGGGACGCCGCAAGACTACAACAAACGGGTTCGGATGTTGCTGCAGCAAGGGGCTTCGGCGATTAGCCTTCTACCTTGCAACTCGGGGTTCCGCGGGATCGACTGTGACGAAAGTCCCGTGCCGCTGCTTGGTACCTGCGGTACCGTCATCAACACGGTCGATCACATGGATTCGGCGCTTGATGGCGTGCCTATCGGCGAGATATCCACTGCGATGAACGACCCCACGCCCTTCACGCTTTTCGCTTTCCTGCTCAGCGTGGCGAAACGCCGTGGGGTGCCATTCGACAAGATCACGGGCACAGCGAACCAATCAGATTACATTTCGCATTTCGTGGCCAACCACATGTTCTACCGACTAAGCCAGCCTGGTGCGCGACGCGTCTTCGTAGATCACGTCAAGTTCTGCCGGGAGCATGTGCCAAACTGGAACCCGGTATCGGTCGTTGGCCAGCACATGCAGCAGGCCGGCGCCACCCCTGCAGAAACGATGGGGCTGACGCTCTCGACCGCGATCCAGTACGCTGACGATTGCATCGAGGCGGGTATGAGTCCTGACAAAATCCTGCCGCGCTTCACCTATTTCTTCGATATCTCCATCAGCTTTTTCGAGGAGGTGGCAAAGTTCCGTGCCGGGCGGCGTATCTGGGCGAAGATCACCCGTGAGCGTTACGGCGCGAAGGATCCGCGCTCGTGGCGGTTTAAGTTCCACGGTCAGACATCCGGCGTCGACCTGACGCAGCAACAGCCCCTCAACAACATCGCGCGAGTGACAGCGCAGGCGATTGCCGGGATCTTCGGTGGCTTGCAATCCATGCACACTGACGGGTTTGACGAGGCGATGACCTGTCCGACGGAGGACGCAGCGCGAATTGCTGTTGCAACGCAGAACATCCTGCGCGAAGAGGCGCATCTCTGCGACGTAATCGACCCGCTGGGCGGATCTTACTACGTGGAGGCCCTTACCAACGAGATGGAAGAGAAGATTCTTCAGGTCATGGACGTGATCGAGAATGCGGGTGGGATGTACAATGCTGCAGATGCGGGGATTGTGCAGCGTATGATCGGGAAGTCGGCGTTCGAGTATCAGAGCCGAATCGAAAGCGGCGCAGAGAAAGTCGTGGGTGTGAACTGCTATCAGTCTGAGGCGGAGGATGGAGAGGTTGAGACCTATCGCCCAAACCGTGAAGCGATGGAAGCGCAGGTTGCGGCCTTTAAAGCTTTCAAAGCCGACCGAAAGCAAGCCGATGTTGAAAGGGCATTGGACGAGTTGGCGCGTGCGGCGAGCGGCACACAGAACGTTTATGAGAAGGTTGTGACGGCGGCCGATAGCGGGGTGACCCATGGTGAGATCATCGCGTGCCTGCGACGTGAGCTTGGGTTCGGCCATCCGCTAATGGTGGCCTGATGTCCAGCGATGGAAAAATAAGGGCTGAGGCCCTTGCTGAGCGGCTCCGCAAGGGCGACCCTCTTGCACTTGGTCAAGCGCTGACCGTGGTTGAAAACGGGGGAAGCAACGCACTGGCTTTGACCGAAGCGTTGGCCGGTGCGTTTGGTAAGGCGCGCATTGTGGGTTTCACTGGCCCACCCGGTGCCGGCAAGTCGACTCTTCTCGATGCCTTGATCCATGAATGGCGAAGGGAGGGCCGTCCGGTTGCCGTTCTCGCAGTAGATCCGGTGAGCCCGATCTCGGGCGGCGCGGTGCTGGGCGACAGGACTCGTATGGGCGCGCACAGCCTAGACGATGGAGTCTTTATCCGCTCCGTTTCGGCGCGCGGTCATCTCGGCGGGCTCTGCGAGGCAGCGCATGACATGGCGGACATCATGGACGCTGCCGGCTGGCCGCTCATTTTGATCGAAACAGTGGGCGCTGGGCAGTCGGAAACTGAGATCGCGCAGGTGGCTGATCTTAGTGTCGTTATTGCCGCGCCAGGGCTCGGCGACGAACTCCAAGCTATCAAGGCCGGGATATTGGAAATCGGCGATCTGCTCGTCGTGAACAAGGGTGATCGCGACGATGCCGGTGAGACGGCACAACACCTCGAAGCGATGCTGTCGCTGCGATCCGGCGCGAAGCGCGATGTTTCTGTCTTGAGGGTTTCTGCGACGACAGGAAGCGGAGTCTCGAGATTGAAGGACGAGATTGATCATCGTCTGGAAGCCGCAGGTGTCGCTGCGGGTGCCGACCGGAAGCGCAAACGCAATGCGCGCAAGATGGCGCTTGCCATTCATCGTGTCGCCAGCCGCATTTCGGCGGGGATTCCGGATGAAGACATCGGTGCGATGAAGCCGGAAGAACTGGACCATGTCATTGAGCGCTGGCTCGCGTCTTTGCCGACTGGGGTTGAGGATTGAATGTCGCTTTGTACCGCATGGATGACTGACCCTAGATCGGCTCGGTGCCGGTTTCCCGTAGATGTATAGGGTGCTTGGTGCCGAGAATGGCAGCTACGGAAGGGCTGTGCGTCAAGCTGCATTGAGCAAGGCCGTGTTGGTAGGCTTGGCTGGGGTATTCTCGAATAGAGCATGGTCAAGAGGTACGGGCAAAGCTCGGCGTCCTCGTTTCGAAGCTAAATTGGTGCTGTCGAGGGAAATAATGGACAACCGCATGGAACAATCTGTACCAAGCTCCATTCCGGCGCTTTTGCAACGCAACGCCGGGCAGTTCGCCGAAAGGCCCGCCTATCGTGAAAAAGAGTTCGGGATCTGGCAATGCTGGACCTGGGCCGAGGCCGAGAAGGAAATCGAGGCCTTTGCGCTCGGTTTGCTGAACCTCGGCGTGAACGAGGGCGACTTCGTCGCGATCATCGGGCGCAACCGGCCGCATTTCTACTGGTCGATGGTGGCCGCGCAATCGGTGGGGGCGATTCCGGTGCCGCTCTACCAGGATGCCGCCGCCGAAGAGATGGCCTATGTGCTGGAACATTGCGGCGCGCGTTTCGCCGTGGTCGAGGACCAGGAGCAGGTGGACAAGGTGATCGACGTGCAGGACCAGCTGCACCAGTTCGAGCACATGATCTATGTCGATCAGCGCGGCCTGCGCAAATACGATCACCACAAGCTGCACACCTTCACCGGCATTCAGGATCAGGGGCGCGCCGCCTATTGGGAGTTCATCGAGGACCTCAAGGCGCGGCGCGAGAAGCTGGATTACGACAGTGTCTGCGGGATGCTCTATACCTCGGGCACCACCGGCAAGCCCAAGGGCGTGGTGTTGTCCAACCGCAATATCATCGAGGCGTCGCG
>Ga0209344_10000647_pt1 | contig 56017 bp, 50 predicted proteins | sample Cruoilmetagenom6_FD_187293 | JGI IMG/M metagenome (GOLD analysis project Ga0209344, IMG submission 187293) | Oil polluted marine microbial communities from Coal Oil Point, Santa Barbara, California, USA - Santa Barbara Oil Seep Sample 6 (SPAdes)... | ecosystem: Environmental > Aquatic > Marine... | reverse complement strand
GACTTAGGAGCAGACTCCCTAGATACGGTAGAGCTTATCATGGAATTTGAAAAAGAATTTGATATCCAGATTCCAGACGACCAAGCTGAAAACATTGCTACAGTAGGTCAAGCAATTTCCTATATAGAAGCCGCAAAATAAGAATTCTTCTATGGAATTAAAGCGAGTTGTAGTTACTGGCCTTGGTGCCCTTACCCCTATTGGCAACAATATTGATGAATATTGGGATGCTCTTATTAGTGGGAAAAGTGGCTGTGCGCCCATAACCTATTTTGATACTGAAAAGTTCAAAACAAAATTCGCTTGCGAATTGAAGAATTTCAACGCAGAAGAACATTTTGACAGAAAAGAGGCCCGAAAACTGGACCGATTTGCCCAATATGCCCTTGTATCTTCAGATGAAGCTATAAAGGACGCTGGAATAAACCTCGATGAGGTAGATAAATTCCGCGTTGGTGTAATTTGGGGAGCTGGAATAGGAGGTCTTGAAACTTTTCAGGATGAAGTAATAAACTTTGCAGAAGGGGATGGAACGCCACGTTTCAACCCCTTCTTTATTCCAAAAATGATTGCAGACATTGCGCCTGGAAACATTTCCATAAAGCACGGTTTTATGGGGCCCAATTATACTACGGTCTCTGCCTGTGCCTCTTCAGCAAATGCAATGATAGATGCTCTCAATTACATCCGTTTGGGCCATTGCGACGTAATTGTAACTGGAGGGAGCGAAGCCGCCGTTACCAAAGCGGGAATGGGAGGTTTTAACGCCATGCACGCTTTATCTACACGCAACGAAAGCCCTGAAACAGCTTCACGTCCCTTTGACGCAACCCGTGATGGTTTCGTTTTAGGTGAAGGAGCAGGCGCGTTGATACTTGAAGAATACGAGCACGCCAAAAAGCGTGGCGCAAAAATTTATGCCGAAGTTGTGGGCGGCGGAATGAGCAGCGACGCATACCATATGACGGCTCCACATCCTGACGGAATAGGTGTGGAACGCGTTATGCTAAACACTTTGCGCGATGCCAACATGAGCCCGAACGAAGTGGATGCCATAAACACCCACGGAACCTCTACGCCACTAGGCGATGTTGCCGAATTGAAAGCTATTGTAAATGTTTTTGGTGAACACGCTAAAGACATTAATATCAATTCCACAAAATCTATGACCGGGCACCTTTTGGGCGCAGCCGGCGCAATTGAAGCTATTGCCTCAATATTGGCAATGAAACACGGAACAGTTCCACCTACCATTAACCATACTACGGTAGATGAAAATATTGATCCTTCCTTAAACCTTACCCTCAATAAAGCTCAAAAACGTGACATTAAAGTAGCTATGAGCAATACTTTTGGATTTGGTGGGCACAATGCTTGTGTGCTCTTTAAAAAACTTGATGCCTAAAAAAATTAATGGCTTCCATTAAAAACATATTTTCTTCCCGTTCAGACAAAAGCGGGGAATTCTCCAATTCCCTAAAAAAAATATTGGGGTTCAAGCCAAAAGATCTTTCTATATACGAAACTGCATTTACCCACCGCTCCACCAATGAAAAAAACATTAGCGGCCAACCACAAAATTATGAGCGGCTCGAATTTTTAGGAGATGCTATGCTTGGCGCCGTAATTGCCGCACATCTTTTTAAAAAAGTCCCTGGCGGAAATGAGGGCTATCTCACAAAAATGCGCAGTAAAGTGGTGAGCCGCGAACACTTGAATGAACTGGGTCGCGATTTGAACCTTATTAAATTTCTAAAAACAACTATCCCTACACAACAATTCAGTGGCAATATCTACGGAAATGTTTTTGAAGCCTTGGTTGGCGCCATTTATCTGGACCGCGGATTTAAATATTGCGAAAAGTTTATTCATAAAAGAGTAATCAAGCCATATGTGGACATCAAAAAATTGGAAGGAAAGGTAATCAGCTACAAAAGCCTTTTTATTGAATGGTGCCAAAAACATAAAAAACAATTCAATTTTGAGATTTATGAAGATAGCGGCAAAGACGAACCGAAACATTTTGCCGTTCGATTAAAATTGGCAGATGAAGTAGTAGCCAAAGCCCGTGCTACATCAAAAAAGAAAGCCGAGGAACGCGCTGCAAAAAGAGCTTTTTACAAACTCCAAATTAAGGTAGATTCCGAAAAGCCTTAATATAGAAGTTATTTTTCTATCAAATTTAGCGATACCAATCAAGTTGTTTCGTTAATCCCTTTAAAGTTGTCTATTTTTGTAAGAAGATATCTTTAAATAGCAATGGCAAATCATAAATTGATTTTTGATGAAAATTTTGAAGAGCCCTATACGCTCATCGCCATTCATTGCAGTGAAGAGGCCTATAAAATGGCCTATTTGATGAACCTTCACCTAAGCTTGAGGTTAAAAAGAAAACAGACCGATCTCGATTTTTCAACCGAAGGTTTGCTCATAACTTTTCCGTTATATTCGTTTGAAGATGTGCATAAATACACCCATTTTTATTTATTAACCAATAAATGTAAGTCCGTTGAAGCTAGCTTACAATCATCGGGAGGACTGTTTGCGGAAATAGTCTCAGAAAAATCAACTGCCCATTATTTGCTTCCGGAATTTAAAAAAGTAGATTACTTTCTGAAAATATATTCCGATTTTGAAACAGTTCCACTGCGGAAAATCCTTTCAGAACTAAACGAAATAAAACAAGTAATTTCAGCCTATACCGTTGAAATGGAAAGTATAAAATCAAAAAACAATTTAATATTCGACTAAATGTCAAATCAAAAAAGAACGAAAATAGTTGCCACACTTGGCCCTGCCTCATCCTCCGAAGAAATTCTAAAACACATGATTTTGGAAGGAGTAGATGTTTTTAGGGTGAATTTTTCGCATGCCGACTATGATAATGTAAAAAAAACGATTGCAGCCATTAGAAAACTTTCTGATGAATTGGATACACATGTGGCCATTTTGGGCGATTTGCAGGGTCCCAAACTTCGAGTAGGGATGATGAAAGAAGAGGTGGTGGTACAGCCCGGTGACGAGCTTTCATTCTGCACCGGCGAAGAGTTTGAGGGAAACCGTGAAAAGGTTTATATGAATTATGCCAATTTTCCGCGAGATGTAAACCCTGGCGAACGGGTACTTTTGGATGACGGCAAACTTATTTTTGAAGTCCTTAAAACCAATAAAAAAGATGAAGTAAAAGTAATGGTAATACAAGGCGGACCTTTACGTTCCAAAAAAGGAGTGAACCTGCCAAACACCAATATTTCGCTTCCTGCATTGACGGCAAAGGATAAAGCCGATGCTATATTTGCTATTGAACAAAAAGTAGATTGGATAGCGCTCTCCTTTGTGCGCCACGCAGAAGATTTGAAAGAATTGCAAGCGCTGATTGAAGCGCATTCGGAGTATAAAATTCCTATCATCGCCAAAATTGAAAAACCCGAAGCGGTTGAAAATATTGACAGAATCATTGCCTATTGCGACGGTTTAATGGTTGCCCGTGGCGATTTAGGCGTTGAGGTCCCCGCCGAAGAAGTTCCGCTGATTCAAAAGGAATTGGTACTTACCGCAAAACGAGCCCGCATCCCGGTAATCATCGCCACCCAAATGATGGAAACAATGATAACCTCGCTAACACCAACCCGAGCCGAAGTGAACGATGTGGCAAACAGCGTTATGGATGGCGCAGATGCCGTGATGCTTTCCGGCGAAACTTCCGTTGGGAATTATCCCGTGGCGGTTATCAAAACCATGACCCGAATTCTTAAGAGCGTTGAGAATTCTGAATTGATACGTGTGCCACAACAACCCCCGCAGATAAAAACCAATCGTTACGTTACCAAATCCATCTGTTATCACGCGGCACATATGGCCAATGAAATTGAGGCACAGGCCATTTGCACTTTGACCAACAGTGGCTATACCGCTTTCCAGATTTCTGCCTGGCGGCCTTCGGCATTTATTTTGGCGTTTACTTCAAACAAAAGAATATTGGCGCGTTTAAATTTACTTTGGGGCGTAAAAGCGTTTTATTACGACAAATACGTGAGTACCGATGAAACTGTTGACGACGTAAACCGAATTGCCGTTGAAAAAGGTTATGTGCACAAAGGCGATTTTTTAATAAACCTGGCGGCTATGCCCATTGTGGATAAGGGAATGGTGAATACCTTGCGGGTTACGCAGGTTAAATAATCAATCCGCAACCTCAACCTTCTCAAGTTTCATCCCGCCAGCTTCTTCGGTAATGGTAACCGTATAACCAAAACCCCTGGTTTTGTAATTATAAACTATTTTCTGAAGTTCGTTTTCGTTGCGTGAAATTTGTAGCTCGCTTATAAAATCGCTCTTCTTTTTATTGCCATTTTGCTGGGTTTCGCTGTTGGAACCTTTCGGGTTTGGAAAGGCAAATTCCTTCGGAATATTGAAAAGTTGCTGCGCCGTAAAAAATGCCTCGTGCCATTTGTCTGTAGGTAAAACAATGGTTTCGGTTTTTGTGGGCTTACTTGCAGTGCCGCCCGTTGCCTCGGAATAATTCACTTTTGGGAAATCTTTTTTTAATTCCTCAGCATAACTTTTCGCGGAAGCATTTTCCCCTGGAGGAAAAAATTTCGACATAAAGCCATTAAAGGCATAGCCCTTTTGGTTGTTGAATTCTACCTCATCCATTGCGCCGTCAATTCCGCCTACATTCATAGTGGATTTTCCTTCAGAACTTGTAATTTTCACTTTTGTTCCCAGTGGCATCACGGCCAATTTAGCACTTTGAAGATTTGGAAATTCGCGCAGTGTTAGCCCACTTACGGCTGTTACATACATTGCGTCGGGAAATGTTTCAGCAGGAATGGAATCCGCGACAACCGTTTGGGTTTCTTCAGTATTTTTTGCATCGTTTTTACAGGAAAATAGAAAAGTAATACCTACAATGGCAAGAATGGAAAAAGCTACAGTCTTCATAATCTGGCGTTTTAAATTAGTTAAAGATACGTAGTCTTTTTTGCATATTTAAAATTTTGATTTTAGAGTCCTCCCTAAATCCCCCGAAAGCAAGGACTTTAAGGTCCCTCTCCTTTGGGAAGGGCTGGGGATAGGGCTAAAATTCCAGTTTCAATTGTACGTCTATTGATTCTTTGGGGATTTCCTTTTTCTTTATATCGTTGTTTAATTGTGAAATTGAAATGCCCAACAACCGTACCGATTCCTTCATCTTTTCCTGAAATAACAATTCTTTAACCGCTTCCAAAATCAATTCTTTTGAAGTGATGAAAAGCGGCAATGTTTTGCTACGCGTTTGCAAAGTGAAATCACGATATTTTATTTTTAGCGTAACGGTTTTTCCCCCCAGTTTTTTATTCTTCAATCTATTTTCAACCTCAGCAGCAATTTCCTCAAGCCTTTCGAGCATAAAAATTTCTGAGGAAATATTTTCAGAAAAAGTATGTTCCGCCGCCAAGGATTTCTGCGTTCGTGTTGGTTTTACTTTGCTATTGTGGATTCCACGAACCACGTTGAAATAAAACCCGCCGCTCTTTCCGAAGTTTTCCTCCAAAAACTCAATGGATTTTCCCTTTAAATCCTTTCCGGTGAAAATTCCAAGTCGGTACATTTTTTCCTTTGTAACTTTACCCACTCCATAAAATTTTTTCACGTCCAGATTTTCCAAAAACGGCTCCACTTCTTCCGGCGGAATCGTTTTTTGTCCGTTCGGTTTGTTGATATCGCTGGCAATTTTAGCCACAAATTTGTTCATCGAAATTCCGGCAGAAGCGTTCAAACCAGTCTTTTCCTTTATCTTTTTCCGAATTTCTTCTGCAATCATTGTGGCGCTGGGGTTGCCTTTTTTATTTTCTGTAACGTCCAGATAAGCCTCATCCAATGAAAGAGGTTCCACCAAGTCGGTATATTCAAAGAATATCTCTCTTATTTGTTTTGAAACCTCCCTGTAGCGATCAAAATTGGTGCGTACAAAAATAAGATCTGGGCAAAGTTTTCGTGCCATTGCACCGCTCATTGCACTGCGAACGCCAAATTTTCTCGCCTCGTAACTGGCAGCGGCCACCACCCCACGGGCCTCACTACCACCTACAGCAAGGGCCTTTCCGCGTAACTCGGGATTATCCAACTGCTCTACAGAGGCGTAGAACGCATCCATATCTATGTGAATAATTTTGCGAAGGGGAAGCGTTTCTTGCATTCTGCAAATTTAATATCTTTATTCTCTGAAAGGCAACTGGGGAAAATCAATTTTTAAAATGAATGCTATGACAAAAACTGCAATTATTCTTGGTGCCACAGGCTTAACTGGAAGTATCCTGCTGGAAAACCTTTTGAAAGACCCTTCTTTTGAAAAAATAAAACTCTTTTCACGAAGTGCCACAGAACAAAAATCCCCAAAAATCGAAGAGCATTTAATTGATATGTTCCAATTGGAAAAACATTCTGAAGCGTTTACTGCCGATATCGTTTTCTGTTGTATTGGCACCACAAAAGCAAAAACGCCCGATAAAGAAACCTATAAAAAAATTGATTATGGCATTCCCGTTACCGCCGCAAAACTTGCAAAGCAGAACAATATCGAAACCTTTATAGTTATCTCAGCATTGGGAGCAGATGAAAATAGCAGTATTTTTTACAATAAAACAAAGGGCGAAATGCAGCGCGATGTGAGGAAGCAAAACATTGAAAATACCTATATTTTACAACCTTCTTTAATTGTGGGCGATAGGGATGAAAGCCGTTTCGGAGAAAAGGTTGCAACCTTTTTTATGAAAACCTTCGGATTTCTAATTCCGAAAAAATACAAAATGATAAAGGCTGAAACCATTGCGGAAGCCATGCTCGTTTTGGCGAAAAATGGAGATTCCGAAAAAATAATCACCTCTGAAAAAATAAAGAAAATAGCAAAATAGACCCTTCCCTGCATGGTATTGCCGTAGGCTACCTTGTCGGTATAATTATAGACCTACAAGGTTTTGGAAACCTTGCAGGAAAATTAAAAACATAGTCCAAAATGCAGGAAATAGAACGAAAATTTTTGGTCACTTCCGAAACTTTTAAAAGTGAGGCGCACAAACGCACGCGCATTGTTCAGGGATTTTTGAACACCAATCCGGAGCGAACCGTTCGGGTGCGCATTCAAGGAAACGACGGTTTTATTACCATTAAAGGGAAGTCAAATAAATCAGGCCTTTCCCGATTTGAATGGGAAAAACAAATTTCGCAAGCGGAAGCCGAGGAATTGCTTCATATTTGTGAACCGGGAATTATTGAAAAAACCCGTTATGAAATTTACTCCGATAATCACACTTTTGAAGTGGACGATTTTACTGGCGATAACGAAGGTTTGATTATTGCCGAAATAGAACTGGATTCTGAAAATGAACCTTTTTCGAAACCCGAATGGCTGGGAAAGGAAGTAACCGGCGAAACAAAATATTACAATTCACAATTGAGCAAAAAACCTTATAAAAATTGGACCAATGAAAACTAAACTACTTGTAATTATTTGGGGAACTACTTTTTTAAGCTGTGAAACAAAAATTGAAAAAGAATACATCACCGAACCTTGCCCCGAAGAAATAAAAATCTCAATGGCAGAGCAAAAAAAGGAATTGACCGAAAAAGGTTTTCAGACTTTTGATTATGTTGATGAAAAAACCGGCGATACTATTTTGATGCAACAATATTTTATAGCGTTTTTGAAGACCGGCCCAAATCGCTCACAATCAAAAACGGAAACGGATAGCCTTCAACAATTACATCTTGCGCATTTGGGCAGAATGTACGAAGAAGGTTTTGCAGATATTTCAGGACCTTTTGGCGATGATGGCGAAATTCGTGGTATTACCATTTACAACGTTCCCACCCAAAAAATGGCTGATAGTTTAGCAAATATGGACCCAATGGTACAATCGGGAAGATTGGCGATTGAAATCCATCCGTGGTGGGCGGCGAAAGGTTTTCCGTTGCGCTAAAAGTTGATTTTTCTTTTTTGAATTTACAACAATTCCTGCTTAAAAAAATCTGCCCCGGCGTAAACCGAGGCAGAATTCACTAAACTATTAACCAACTAAAAAATTATTCCCAACCGCCGCCTAAGGCTTCGTATAAATCAACGATTGCCTGTAAACGATCGTATTTTGCATCCACCAAATTCAAACTTGAATTGAGCGCATTTTCACGGGCGGTCAACACTTCCAGATAATTTGCAAAACCGTTGTCCAAAAGTTCTTCGGAATAATCTGAAGCCAGGCTGTAGGCTTCATATTCCTTTTGGCGCACTACAATTTTTTCCGAAGCTGCCTCAAAACTATAGAGCGCATCTGAAACCTCCTTACTTGCGGTAATTATGGAAAGACGAAAGTCTAAATAGGCTTGCTCCTGCTGGGCTTGCTGCACTTCATATTGTGTGCGTATTTGCCTTCTGTTGAAAATAGGTTGCGTGAGCCCGCCAATAACCGAAGCAAAAAGGGAGTTTGCATTAAAAAGTTTATCGATTTCAAAATTCCTGAGACCGCCTGAGGCTGATAGGGTTAACGAAGGATAAAAATCTGCGCGGGCCGCATTGGTAAGTTCGAAGGCCTTTACCAATCCATATTCCGCTGAAATAACATCGGGCCGATTACGAAGCAACTGGCTGGGCACGCCCGTTTTCAGCGAAGTATCTATAACTTGTGCTTCCAAAGTGCTTCGCGAAATCTGCATGGGTGCGCTTCCCAATAAAATTGATAGGGTATTTTCGATCAATCGCATTTGCCTTTTCAATTCTATTAAAATCGCCTGTGCTGTGTAAAGTTGTGCTTCCGTTTGTTTTACACCTACCTCGGTTACGTTTCCGGCTTCCTTCAAGGCTTCCGTAGTTTCAAGTCCCGAGGTGCGAGTTTCAATAGTTTTTTGGGTTACACGAATTTGTTCATCCAAAGAAAGCAATTGAAAATACGTGGAGGCAATATCTGCAATCAACCTGCTTTTTACGGCTTGGTGCGCTGCAATATTTTGTAGATACGAGGCCTGAAAAGCGCGGTCGTTGCTACGTATTTTCCCCCAAATATCTGCTTCCCACGAAAGACCTGCGCTAAGTTCATATTGTTCCAAGGAAGAAATTTGACCACCAAATTGGCTTCCCTCGGAAAATTTTTGATATGAATATTGGGCATTTCCGTTTAGGGATGGAAAATAACTTGCCTTTCCATGTTTTACATACGCTTCTGAGATGCGAATTTGCTGAATTGCCGTGCGAATGTCGATATTGTTTTTCAGTCCTTCTTCAATATAATTTTGAAGAATAGGGTCTTTGAACAATTCCTTCCAAGAAATTCTGGCGATGGTCAATGTATCCTGCGGAAGATTGTCCGTTCGGTAATTTGCTTCGTTCACCACCTGTGGTTGTTCGTATTGTTTTGCTGCGAAACAGGACACAAGTAATAATGGCAAACTTGCCACAATTAATATTCTATAAATGCTATTCTTGTTCATTTGAAATAGTTTCTTCAGAAATTTCTAAATTTTTTTCAGTTGGTTTTCCGCTAATTTTTTCCTGTAGCCATTGGAAAAAGATGAACAAAATGGGGATTACAAAAACCCCGAAAATTGTTCCTATCAACAAACCACCAACGGCTCCCGTACCAATGGAACGGTTACCTGCGGCACCCACGCCAGAGGAGAGCACGAGCGGCATCAATCCTAAAATAAATGCGAATGATGTCATTAAAATGGGGCGCAATCGCGCTTCTGCTCCGTCAATTGCTGCATCCAAAATTGATTCGCCGTGTCGCCTTCGTTGAATGGCAAATTCAACAATAAGAATTGCGTTTTTGGCGAGGAGCCCAATAAGCATTATCAATGCAATTTGGAAATAAATGTTATTCTGCAGTCCTGTAAATTGGGTTGTAATGTAGGCCCCAAAAACTCCCACTGGCAATGAAAACAATACTGAAAACGGAAGCAGATAACTTTCGTATTGTGCGGCAAGCAAGAAATATACAAAGACAATGGAAAGAATAAAAATCATTGTAGTTTGGTTGCCGGCGCTTTTTTCTTCCAAAGTAAGACCCGAATAAGCGATGTCAAAATTACTTGGCAATGTTTTGGTCACTTCTTCCACGGCTGCAATTACGTCACCCGAGCTGTAACCCGGTGCGGATGCCGCAGTAACTTTTGTGGAATTGAAAAGGTTGAAACGCGTAACGGACTGTGGCCCGTACACTCTTTTTAAAGTCACAAATTGGGTAATTGGCGTCATTTCGCCGCTTTCGGTACGCACGTAAAGATTGTTCAAATCGTTTACATCTGCCCTATCTTCGGGCAATGCCTGAACATAAACACGATACTGTTTTCCGAAGCGGGAAAAATCTGCCGCGAAAATACTGCCGATATAACCCTGCAAAGTGTTGAAAATAGTTTGCACAGAAACGCCAACTTCTTTTGCCAGCGGCACGTTCAGCGTCATTTCATATTGCGGATAACGCGTGTTGAAAGAGGATTGCGCATATTGAATTTCGGGTCGTGCGGAAAGTTTTTGAATAAAATCCTGATTTGCTTTGTCCAAATCTGTGAAACTTCCGCCGGAACGGTCCAAAAGATTCACCTCTGCACCCGCAGAGTTTCCAAAGCCGGGAATGCTGGGAGGGGAAAAGAAAATAATATTCGCCTCCGGTATCTGGGCAGCAATCCCAAATAATTGGCCCGTTATTGATTCCACGGAAAGGGAATCTGCTTCTCGATTTTTCCAATCGTCAAGCCTTATAAAACCGAGTCCGTAGTTGCTTCCGGCACCACTGATCAAACTTCGTCCATCAATAACGGAAGCACCTTGAACGCCGGGAAGATCTTTTATTTTTTGATATAAAATCTGGTTTACCTCGTGAGTTCTATCAACTGATGAACCTGCGGGAAGTTCCACATTCATAAAAATAATCCCACGATCTTCATCGGGTACAAATCCGGTTTTCATAACCGAGGATGACCACCAAATACCGGCCACCGCCAATAGTAAAATCAGCACTGTAATCCATTTGTGTCTATATAGAAAATGGACAGATCTTCCGTATTTGTCAACGGTAGCTTTAAACCCTCGGTTGAAGCCGTTGAAAAATTTCTGAATAAATCCAGGTTTTTTGCTGTTCTGTTTTTCGTCGTGACCTTTCAGAAAAAGCGCACATAATGCTGGGGTGAGTGTCAACGCATTTACTGCGGAAATAATAATGGCGACAATAAGCGTAACTCCAAATTGCTCATAAAAAACTCCAGTGGGACCTTTTATAAAAGTTACGGGAATAAACACTGCCGACATTACCAAAGTAATGGAAACTATGGCTCCCGAAATTTCATTCATTGCGGTAAGCGATGCTTTTTTGGCGCTTTTTTCACCTTCGTCAATTTTTGAATGGACGGCCTCGACCACCACAATGGCATCATCCACCACAATCCCGATGGCGAGAACCAAGGCGAAAAGCGTCAATAAGTTTATGGAGTATCCGAATAAATTCAGGAAGAAAAATGTTCCAATAATAGAAACAGGAACCGCAATTGCCGGAATCAAGGTAGAACGGAAATCCTGCAAAAAGATAAACACAACAAGAAATACCAAAAGAAATGCTTCAACTAAAGTCATTACTACCTTTTCAATGGAAGCGTTTAGAAAATTGTTGGTATCATAAGGAATATAATATGTAATTCCTTCTGGCAAATCGCGTTCAACGTTTTTTAGTTCTTCTTTAATGGCATCAATAATATCACGTGCATTGGAACCTTTCGTTTGAAAAATACCCATATTCACTGCGGGATTTCCATTGGTAACCGAACCTCCGGCGTAGGATTGTGCACCAAGTTCTATTTCGGCCACATCACTCAGTCGTAAAAATTCGCCATTGCCCAAAGCCTTTATAACAATATCGTTGTATTGTTGTTCGGTTTTGTAACGGCCTGGATATTTTATTGTGTATGAAAAGGCTTCGCCAGCATTTTCGCCTAAGGAACCCGCCGCGGCTTCAAGACTTTGCTCCCTTAGCGCTGCGGTAACATCCGAAGGCATCAAACTATAGGCTGCGAGTTTTTGCGGGTTTAGCCATATTCGCATCGAATAATCCTTTCCACCAAAAACACTAACGTCACCAACCCCATTCACCCTTTGCAATTCTGGGATAACGTTTATTTTTAGGTAATTCTGAAGAAAAGTATCATCATAATCCTCGTTTTCACTGTAAAAAGAAAGAAACATCAGAGCAGAAGTTTGCTGCTTTGAAGTAGTAACCCCAGTTTGGATTACCGCCTGTGGCAACAACGAATTTGCCCGAGCGACTCTATTCTGGACATTTACGGCAGCAATATCCGGATCAACATCTTGATCAAAAAATACGCTAATGGAAGCCGTTCCTGTATTTGTTGCGGTTGAACTTAAATAAGTCATTCCCTCAACGCCATTAATTTGTTCTTCCAAAGGAATAATTACACTTTCAAGAATTGTTTCCGCGCTTGCGCCAGGATAGGTTGCGTTTACCTGAATTGTTGGCGGTGCAATATCTGGATATTGGGTGATGGGAAGATTAGTGAGTCCCAAAATGCCCAAAATCACTATAATAATTGAGATAACCGTAGAGAGTACGGGTCTTTCTATAAATGTTTTTAACATGATTTATTTTCTTCGACGGTTATTATCTGAATACTTTTTCAATCGGTTTTGCGATGCTGTCAAATGGCATTTCCTGCGGCTTTATTTTGGAATCGCCACGAAGTTTATTGGCACCTTTTGCTACAATTCTTTCACCTTTTTCCAGACCAGACTCTACCACATAAAGATTTTCAACTTCGGCCGCAATATTTATTTTTGTTGAGGTTGCAGTACTGTCCTGCCCTACTTTGTACACATAAATGCTTCCCTGTTGCTCATAAGTGGATTCCTGTGGAACCACAACCGCCTCTGTAAATACTTTTGGAACTTGGATTTTTCCACTGTTCCCATTGGTTAAAATTCTAGATGGATTATCAAAAACAGCCCTAAAAGAAATAGAGCCGGTATTCGCATTTACTTGTGAATTGATTGTTTCAATGGTTCCTTCCTGATCATAAAGACTTCCGTTCGCCAATATTAATCGCACTTTGGGAAGTTTCTTTATTTTTTCCTCTATATCTTTCCCTTCCGCATTTTGAATGAAATCCAAATATTCCTTTTCGTTCATTGAAAAATAGGCGTACACTTTGCTGATATCGGCAACCGTTGTAAGCGGGGTCTGGGAAGTTGGACTCACCAAAGCACCCTTCCGAAGATTTATGGAGCCAACATATCCATCAACCGGACTTTTTATATTTCCGTAATCAATATTTGCGGCAATACTACTGTAACCACTTTTGGCTTGTTGAAGTTTTGCTTTCGCAGTTTCTAGCTGCACATTGCTGATAATATTTTTCTCCACCAAAGGTTTTAACTTATCAACCTCAACTTGGGCGGCATTCACATTAGCACGGGCGGCGGCGGCATCTTGACTTAAAGTCTGCGTTTCCAAACGAAAAAGCGTTTGCCCCTTTTTCACTCTTTGACCTTCATCAACCAAAACATCTGTAATATATCCTGAAATTTTTGCTTGTACTTCACTGTTCACAATGCCTTCAATGCTTGCTGGATAGGTTGTGTATGCCGTAACTGTTTTGGTGGGAATTGTGACAACTGGCAAGGTTGGAGCTTGTTGTGCCAATTGGGCCTGTTGTGCATTTTTATCATCGCCACAGGATGAAAACAACAGCAAAATGCCAATAATGATGGGAAACTGATGGATTAAATTTTTCTTTTTCATTTGATTTCAATTAGTCGTTTTTGTTTTTTTCGATTAGTTTTTTTTGCAGTTTTTCAACCGAAGCGCTGGCCTGACCCAGAAAATCCAGATAATCTTTATGAAATTCCAAATCGAATTTTTCTGATTCTTCTTCCAGGCTTTCATTGATTTCCTTTTTGTAATCCATAATTTCCCTATGGATTTCCTGTTCGCATTTCCATTTTTTTAGCATTTCGGTCATGGATTGAATCATCACGTCCGGAATGAGTATAAAATATTTTTTTCGGTCGCCAGATTTAGTATAATAAGTAATGCGGTTTGCCGCCTGAAGTGTAGTTAAGTGTGTAAATATTGTGCTTTTGCTAGCACCAAGTTCGCATACAAGAGATTCAAAAGTAATTCCTCTTTTCCCCGTTAAAATTAATGTAGAAAGTATACGAGCGGCCAATGGAGCCAACTGTTCGCGACCTTCAATGTGTACTCCCAACTTTTCTATTATTCTTTCTCTTTTTGTCAAAATCTCTCTTTCAATTTAAAATAGGGAGCAAAAGTACGTTTGGTTCGGAACATTACGAACCAAACATTATTAATTTTTTGTTAAATAAATATTAGGGTATTTGGGAAGCGGACTTTATTTCAATTCGTTCGCGAAGTTCATTTCCGCTTTCGTCAACAGTGGTCAATAAATACTTCCCAGGCCTTGGCGAAACGGCCAACTCGTGAAATGTTTCGGTTTTACCAATATATTTAGAATCCAAATACCAAAAGACAGTAGTTTCCGGCGAACGGTGCGCGAGTTTAAAAATCACTTTGTTTACATTTTCATCAAAATTCTTCGGAAGCAAGACCGCCTCATTTTTCTTCGGATAAATAAAGGCCATCAACTTTTCACCTTCCTGCAGACAATCAGGTGCAAAAGGTGGTAAAATTTTGTATTCCGGATGAAGTGAAGCATAATAATATTCCATCACCGGCGGTAGAACGAACCAGTTTTTTTGAACCATTTCCGAAAGTGGATAACATGAAGAATTTACCCGAAAATTTTCTGGAGCATTTAAAAATACGGTTTGATGGTAAGGGCAAGCTTGGGTTCGAGTTCCGTTTTTTGGAATCCATTCCGTTTTTGTTTCCTCGCAAAAAAGTCCGGAGAGATGACCGCTCTTCGTACAGATTTCAGCTTCAACCAATTCATCATACGGAATTTTAAACCAACCGCTTTGCGGCAAAACATTTAAAACATCAAACAAAACCGGCGCAGCTGCTTGAATTCCCGTCAATCCCGGGCGACCTTCGCCATCTGCATTTCCCACCCAAACGCCGATGGCGTATCTCGGCGTAACGCCCACTGCCCATGCATCCTTAAAACCGTAGCTCGTTCCTGTTTTCCATGCAAGCGGTTGACTGCTGGTGAAAAATTCCCAATTTTCTTCTCCACTCGGGCGATTCACTTTTTCCATCGCTTCGAAGGTTTCATAAATTGCTCCAGCATTCCAAACGGAAGGTTTCTGCTGAATTTTTCCGAAGTCAATTTCATCATGATTTTTCACATAAACAGGTTCCACAAATTCATTTTTTCGGTATTCGCTGGAAGAATTATTGAAGAAATTTAAGGTTGAAGCCATTCCCGCATACGCCTTTGTAATATCCCACAAACTGCTTGCCGCACCGCCCAGAATCAATGACAACCCATAATAATCCGCAGGTTTATCGATTGCTTTTTGATTTGTTCTCTCCAGAATATTATAAAATCTTTGGAACCCAAAATCGCGCAACATTCGGACCGCGGGAATGTTCAACGATCGCGCAAGCGCTACACTTGCCGGAACTGCACCGTTGAATTTTTTATCGAAATTTTCCGGGGTGTATCCATTCACCGTCGTGGGAATATCAGCAACTAATGTATTTGGAAGAATCTCGCCGGCATCAAGCATCGAAGTAAAAAGAAAAGGTTTTAAAATACTGCCCGTGCTACGCGGTTTTTCGATAATATCCACAAAATTGTTGTGCTCGCGGGTTGTCGGGGAATTGCCAACATACGCCAAAACTTCGCGCGTATTCACGTCCATAACCAAAATGGCGAGATTGTGGATTTGGTTTTGAGCCAACATATAATGTTGCTCATTTACAATATGGTTCACCTTTTGTTGAAGCGAAAAATCAATCGTGGTTTCAATACGTTTTCCGTGATGTTCCTTTCGTATTCTTTCGGTTAAATGTGATGCAAATTCGGGCAATGGTAACGGTTTTCCGGGAAGAATTTCATCCAAAGCCAATTGATAAGTCATTTCATCAATCACTTCATTTTGAAAAAGTTTCAACAACAAGGCATCTCTTTTCTGTTTCAGAATTTCTTCATTTTTCCCTGGAAAAATAAGCGATGGAGCGTTCGGAAGAACAGCTAAAGCAGCCGATTGTCCCCAACTAAGTTCACTCGCTGGAATCCCAAAATACCGCCACGAAGCAGTTTCAAGCCCAACCACATTTCCGCCAAAAGGCGCATAGGAAACATATAAATTGAGAATTGATTTCTTTTTATAACCTGCCTCCAAACGTGTGGCTTGAATAATTTCTATAAGTTTTTCGAAATAGGTGCGCCCTTTATTTTGGCGTGAAAGTCGGATTACTTGTTGCGTAATTGTGCTTCCGCCACGGCGGGAATCGCTGGTAAGATTATTCCAAAGAGCTTTTGAAATGGAAACTGGATTGAAACCCGGATGCCAATAAAAATGGGCATCTTCAAAATAAAGAATGCATTTTTCAAACCTTTCTGGGACGGAATCCATTTTTGGAAATCGCCATTGTCCGTCATCTGCAATCCGCGCGCCGAGCATTTCGCCACTGCTACTTTCCGCAACTGTCGCGGTTGGAACATTGAATAAAGGTGATGGAAGGCAGAAAAGCCAAACACTAAATAAAATCAGCAGGACACTGAGTTTTATTTTGTGTCTTTTTAAATAGTTATTTATATGAGAAAATTTCAATTTATTTCTAAGAATAATTATGAATAAGTAGGTCAGTCTGAGCTTGTCGAAGACCAACTGCGATGCGCTTCGACAAGCTCAGCGTGACATTTGAGATATGATTGAAATTAGAAATGAATCATAATTATCATCTATTGCTCAACAGTAACCCACATCCCTTTATTTCTCGCATAATACGAATTATCATACATCGCCTCAACCTGCGTTCCGGGTAAATAATAAGTTCCTAAATAGGATGCATTCAGTTTTACGCTAAAAGTTCTCATTTCCCCTGCTTTTAAATCGAAGAAGAAATTCACCCGATCGTCACGAATATCGGTATAACGCGCATTTCCAGTTGCGCCACCGCCCAATTCAAAAAAACTTGTGTTTACGATTTCCCAGCCACTGGGGAAGATTTTCGACAAAGCAACATTATTTATCCAATCGTTGGAAGTGTTTGTGATTGCAACTTTTGCAATGATTTCGGTTCCCTGTCGCAATTTTGAAACGTCAATCGGTTTGCCGGCGCCATCCAAATATTCAGCTTTTAGGGAAAGGTTTCGTTTTTCGGCAAGTTCTTTTCCAAGCGGTAATTTTCCTTGCTGCGAAAGCGTAACGTAAACCACATTTCCTTTTTTATTTTTAACGGAAACGGAATTACTTCCCATAACAAAAGAAAGATCACGTTGCGCAATGGCCCGATCGGTTTTTACCTCAACCGATTTTCCACCGTTTGTAAAGGTAAGTTCCATTGATTTTCCACCGTTTTTGGCAACCATTTTCGCCATGGCCATTAATGCGTACGAAGTTTCCTGAGTGCTGTACCAATTTCCGGAAGACAAATCTTTTGCCACGGAAATTGCTAAATCGCGTTGTTTAGAATCTCCCAAAAACACCAAAGTTTCCAAAGCCATTGCCCTATTTCTGAAAGGCGAACCGTAGGTGTAATAATCATATTTCTGCGAAACGAAATTGATATTTGCGGTTTGTGCAATTTGTTGTGCGACTTCCTTTTTTCCAGCCAAAGCATAGGCAGCGGCCAAACGCCATTTTGCATCGTTGCTCAACTCTTTGCTTTCACGAAGACGGTTCATTGCGGCGAGCTCTGGTTTTCCGGCCAATGCCAACGTATAAAGTCTGTATGCTTGCGTCAAACTTGTATTATAGACTCTATAACTATTTCGCCATTGGCGCGCTGTGTTTTGTTGGTACAACAACCAATTGCTCATAAAACTGATTGGCAACGCATATCCTTTTTGTTTCGCTTCCAGCATAAAATGACCGGCATAGTTGGTCGCCCATTCGTCGGCCTCGCGCTCTCCGGGCCAATATGCAAGTCCGCCGTTTGCGATTTGAAATCTGCCCAAACGCTCAATTGCAGCTTTTACATTTTTCTCGATTTTCTGTTTTTTGTCAAAAGAAATATCGAAAACATCTGCCAAATACAACTGCGGAAACGCCGAAGATGTTGTCTGCTCAATGCATCCGTACGGATAATGGATTAAATATTCCATTCGCTTTCCGAAATCCATCGGGGGCAAAGTTGAAAATTCAAGCATCGCGGCATTGCTTCCCGGAACGCCAAAAGTTTCGAAATTTATGGTTTGCGAAGCATTTCCATCCACAGTGTAATTTGTGGATTTTTGCGAAATAGGGTTCGGATTTTCAACATCAATTTCCACTTTATAACTCGCTTTTTCTCCGTTTCCGGAAGCGGTTACTTCTATTGTCTGGAATTCCTTCGTCGGCAATACTTCAAATTCAAAATTAACAATCTGTTCACCCGGTCCGCTAAAAGAAACGGTTTTTGAAGCACCATTTTTCGGTTTCAGTGCATCGCCTGTTTTCACAGTAATTTTGGCGGTTTTCACTTTATTTTCCATCGCAAAAACGGTGACAGGAAGCGTAACGGTTTCGCCCGGAGATAATTTCCGCGGAAGCGAAGCCAGCACCATTAAAGGTGTTCGGACGGGCGTTGTTTTTTCAACACTGCCATACGCACTTTTGGTTTTATCGCCCGCAATTACCATCGTTCGCACCGAACCGATGTAGTTCGGCATCATAATATTATGGGTTGCGGTTTTTCCGGCGGCGAGTTCAAATGGGCCTAAGTATTTCACAACAGGTTTAAATCTGTCAGCTTTTCGGTTTTTTGCACCCAAAGCCGCATCGCCACCACCGATTGCGTAAATATTATCGACATTGCCAGAATATGCGCCAATCACGTAATCGAACATATCAAAAGTTTTCACTCCAAGTGCTTCTCGGCTGTAAAATGCTTCGTGGATATCGGGTGTTGCAAAGCGCGTTAAATCAAGCAAACCTTCGTCGACAACAGCGATTGTGTACGTCATCGGTTTGCTGTTTTCTTCGGAAACTTTTAGGGTGAATTGCTTCTCTGGTTTTAAAACCTCCGGCATCGTGATTTTGGGGTGAAGTACTGTTGAAGGATCTTCCACCGAAAGCGGGATAACGCCGTAAAGCCGTATTGGCAAATCATTTTTCGTCTGATTGTGAGGCTGAAGTAGCGAAATATTCACATAAATATTCGGCGCCATTTCCTTTGTGATTTTTATCGCGGCTTTGGTTTCGCCCTTTTTGGTTTCAATCCAATGCGTTGCCAAAACTTCGGTGCCGTTTTCAACACTAATCAGCGCGTGGCCATCGCTTCCCGAAGGAAAAGTTATAAAGGCTTCCTCACCAACAATGTATTTTTCTTTATCTGCTGAAAAAAGCAACATGCGCGCACTTTCCGAATCTCCGTCGCTTGGGCGTTGCCACCAATTTCTGTAGAAATAAGTGATTCGCCCTGTTGCGTGACCCGATTGTTTATCGAGTACGCGAATTAAATATCTTCCGCCTTCGTCTTCCGGAATATTTACTGTGAATTTTCCTTTTCCGCTACCATCGGTTTTTACGGTGAAATCTTTTACGGGACGATGCACGGTTGAATTTTCATAGGTTGAAAGATTGTCTGAACCGCGATTCCACCACCAACGCCATTCAATTTGAAAAACTTTTACTTCCAATTCGCGATTTGCCGCCGCTTTGCCTTGGGCATCAACGGAAACTACATCAAAATTTGTGTTCTCATCTGTAAAATAGGAACCGTAACGCCCTGCTTCGGGCGATTTTAACCCGACAAAATGTGAAAATGGAGCTAAATCCTTCGAAAAAATATCCATTGAAAAATCGCCGCCGCCTTCGAACACTTTCGTTAAAAAAGTAGCTTTCAACATTCCGGGTGCATTTTTTCCAACTTCCAGATTTTGGCTGAAATCGGTACTGCCTTCATAAGAAAGTTGCACGTCCAAAACAGGAATTTCCACTTCATCAAAAGTTCGGATTGGATCGATAAAATTATATTTTGGAAACTTCGGAAAAGCAGAATTGCTCGCCCGAAGTGTGGCCGTCATATCAATCTTCAAGCTACGTGCAGGCGAGCCGTGAAGCCACATTGCACTTGCCGTTCCTTTTACGGGTTTTGTGGCGTCGAGAATTTCATCTTCAAAATCGAGCTTGATTTTTAAACGATTTGGTTTGATAGTCGCCACTTTTAAGGTATGTGAAAATTGCGCGCCACCAACGGTTACTGTAGCGTTCCAATTCCCCGTTGGTGCTGAAGCATCAGTGTTAATTGGGAAATAATAAAACCCATCTTTTGAAGAATTTGTTTGCTGAACCGTGCGATAAACAAGTTTTCCGCGAGCATCAGTAACCGAAAGTGTAATTGGGTGATTTTTTGGAAGCGGATTTGCATTGTCATTCAGCACAAAAGTTAAGTGAATACTGTCACCGGGACGGTAAACACTGCGTTCGGTATAAGTAAAACCTTTCAATCCTTTTTGAAGTTCTTTTCCTGAAATGTCGAAATTACTCATGGAAAGGGCGTTTCCATCTTCCAATTTTACGTACGCGAAGTTGTTGCCTTTTTGAGCGACTGCGAATGCGGCATTTTTAGTACCGTCATACAGTGTCATCCCATCGCTTTCCGTAGTCACAGTTTCAATTAATTGCTGTTGATAGTTGAAGATTTTTACCTTAACGCCACCTTCAGGTTTCGCTGAAATAAGATTTGTTGCAAAAAAATGATAGGAACGGTTGTTGCCTTTTTTCACAATTAAGCCCAAATCCGAACCCAAAATATTGGCTGTAACTACGCGCTCTTCGTTGTAAAATGCGGGATGGCACGGATTATCTTGTTGTTCCCAATTATAAGTGTAATTTCTCCAGCGGTAAATTTCATTGTCCCAATAGCGCTCTTCGCGAATTTCTTCATCTTCGGAAGAATCGCTGGTGTAATATGGGTCTTCTTCGTAGTAATCATCGTAATATTCACCGCCTTCCTCAGCATTTTCTTCAGTATTTTCTTCGGAAGCGTTGTCGGTGCAATCATAAGTAATGTAATCCTTTTTGAAACTGAATTCTAACTGATAAATAGCGCCGGGATCTGCCTTAAAATATTCGGAAAGATTAATGGCATAAGCTTTCCAACTTCCGTTATTGCCCAAATCGTCATTTTTAAGTTCGATGGTTTTTTTGGCAATTCTTCGCCCAACTCGTTTAATGTCGTAGGTATTGTTGTCGTTCAAATTATAACTTTGAAGAAATTGGAGCACGTTATTTTCATAAATTTTAATGACGCGAACATCGACTTTTGAAAGATTTACCGCCTCAAAATAAACGGGCGTTGAGGCGGAATTCGGAAGGATCACGCCTTTTGAAATCATCCGCACGCCGGGCTTTAACTGTTCAAATGAAACCAATTCTGAAAATTCCTTTTTCAATCCAATACCTTCGGTGTTTTTAATTCCCGTGAAGACAGTGACTTTTACATCGCCCACAACACGGTTTGGTGGATAGACATTTAAAACGTTTCCATTTACTTCATATCGTAAATTCTGAGTATTTTCAATAGTAACCAAACCTGCGAAATCTTGGTTTTCCATTAACGGATCGGAAAAATTGATACTTAAAAGTGCGGCCGGCGCCAGTGTGCTACTGATGTCAACAATCGTAAAATTATTCTGTCCCGGAATTGAGAAGGTATTTTCACCTTTATTTTGAGCGTCGATAGGTTTTCCATTCCATTTTATAAGAATTTCGGAATCGTCAATTTTTCGGGAAATACTGTCAATCGTAAAATTGAAATACTTTGCATCGTTGCTTTCCGAAGGCCATTTTAATTTTAGCTTTTTACCATGCTGCGAAGCCGAAACCAATTGTTTGGCCTTTTCCAAAGAAATAACATCAGACGCTTCTACGGATGCCTCAACATATTGCCACTGCTTGCTATAGCTTTGAAGTTTGCCGATATCAACTTTGAAATTGGGTGTAATTGTGTGAAAACTGAAGGTATAGGTTTTGAATTCCTTTGAAATGTCTTCGTAAAATTTGTCAAGTTTCACGGTAACCGAATATTCTGTATTCGGTTTTAGATATTCCGCAGGTTGAAAAATCAATGTTTTGCCATTTTCAACAATCAATTTCCCTTCCGTTTTGGGAGAAATTTTTAAATAATCTTCCGCGGAAAGTTCTTGGGTTAACTCAAATTGTTCCAAAGGTTTTGCAAGTTCAATCCGAATATCCGTTGTTATGGATAGATTTCCGTAGGTGTTGTATGAAATATATTCCTTGAATTTAAAAAGATTGTCGGTTTCGGAATGTTTGTCTTTGTCACCGCAGGAAATTACAAATAGCAATAAAAAAACAGAGAGGAATTTGAACAGAGTTTTCATAAACGAGGGTTAAGTGCATTTAAAAGTAGCGCAAAATGATTGGGCCGCAAAGCATATCATAATTCGTTTTGTTTGAAATAAATATTGAAATATGTTTTTTTGGTGGGGAGGTTTGAATTGGAACGCTTGATTAATTTAAAATCGTATTCCGAATTTTAACATTTGGGAGGGAATTAACAGATAATCAAAATTTTATATCTCTAATGATTGAATTCGTATTCCCTTTCCACTCTACAAATCCTAACTTTATAATAGGAGTACCATTGTTCACGCCCTTTTTTCTGTGCAATTAAATGGTCCAAGTTCGCTTTCCAGTTTTTAATACTTTCAAGACTTTGCCAATAGCTTACGGTAATACCAATTTCATTTCGTGCGCTTTCAATACCTAAAAATCCCGATTGTTGTTTTGCCAAGGTTTCCATTAAATCGGCCATTTCAGAATAGCCTTCAATGTTTTCAGTTTGAACTGAAGTAAAAATCACGGCGTAATATGGCTCCATTTAATCTTCTTTGTAAATTTTAATAATCAATTCGCCCTTTGCATTCATTGTGGCGCGATACATTCCCGAAGTATTGAATTCCATTGCCACATTTCCATCCTTATCAATTGCAATAATACCGCCGTCACCACCCAGAGCCGGTACTTTTTTCTGAATAACTTCGGTCGCTGCTTCCTGTAAAGTCATTCCTTTATATTCCATTAAAGCCGAAATATCGTAAGCTACCACGGAACGGATAAAATATTCGCCCCAACCCGTTGAGGAAACTGCGCAAGTTGCATTGTTTGCATACGTTCCAGCGCCAATAATTGGTGCATCGCCAATCCGGTTCCAGCGTTTGTTGGTCATTCCGCCCGTTGAAGTTCCCGCCGCGAGGTTTCCGTGTTTATCCAATGCGGCGCATCCCACGGTTCCGAATTTTGAATTTTTAATGAAAGGGTCTTCAAATGCAACCTTCTTTTCATTTTGATCTTTTTCCTTTTCCAAAACTCGTTGTAAAGATTGATATCTGTTTTGGGTATAAAAATACGTTGTGTCCATCATTTCATAACCCAATCCTTTTGCGAATTCTTCCGCCCCTGGCCCGTACAGCATAACGTGTTCACTTTTTTGCATAACATCCAACGCAAGATTTATAGGGTTTTTAATATGCCGAACGCCGGCTACTGCGCCAGCGTTTAAAGTTTTGCCGTCCATAATGGAAGCATCGAGCTCGTTTCTGCCTTCGTGTGTAAAGACCGCTCCTTTTCCAGAGTTGAAAAGTGGGGAATCTTCCATAATGTTTATGGTTTTTGTAACAGCTTCCAATGAAGTGCCACCATTTTTCAAAATTTCATATCCCGCGGAAATGGCTTCCTTTAACTTCGCTTTATATGCTGTTTCCAAGGAATCGCTCATGTTTTCCTTTAGTATCGTTCCGGCGCCACCGTGTATCACAATTCCAAAGTTTTCTTCCTTTAATGTTACTTCTTCGGAAGTATTTATGGCTTCGGAAGTAGATTTGTCTTCATTTTTGCATCCAAAAAACAAAAAAATAGCAATTAGAAATGTTAAATTTTTTATCATATCCTTTTAATTGAATTAGCACGAATATAAGCTAAATATATAATGTTTATAATGCTTCAGCGATATTTTCTGTACTCTTAAAATTTAAAACATGAGCCATATATCCGATTAAGTGCAATATTTTTTCGATTAAAAGCATTTTCGTATCATTTTTTTTATATATTTGAACCGACATCAAGCCCCAAATCTGGTGTCCCCCAAATTATGCACCTACTAAAAAGCAACCTACTTGCAATGGCATTGTTATGCCTAGTGATTACCTCTTGCTCAAAGGAGGATTCAGTTGAAGTTGAAGCCGCTAAATACGAAATTGATTTAGCTTTGGCTCAAAGAAATGACAGTCAAATATCTTCGCAGATCTTAAGTCTTGTAAATGACCACCGAGTGTCATTGGGACTTTCCGCACTTCAAATTGATACGCAATATGCATCAGCTTTTGCGGTGGACCATACAGAATATATGATTGAAAAAGAGCAAATAAACCACGATAATTTTGGATATCGCTCTGAAGGAATAAAATACCATGACAACGCTGAAGTAGTGGGCGAAAATGTGGCCTATGGCTATGATACTGCTGAAGATGTTGTAAATGCTTGGTTAAATAGCCCTGGCCACAAAGCAATTATTGAAGGAAATTATACCCACACCGGATTCGGAGTAATGAAATGCGCCAAAGGCCGTAGTTATTTCACGCAACTCTTTTACAGAAAGTAACCACACTTCCACTTTTCTATTAGTCCAAATTGCCGTATTTTTACGATGTTACATCCTAAAAATACGGCAATGGCTATTAAAAAACCTTTCAATTTAAATAAATGGGTGGAAGAAAATCGCGATCTTCTCAAACCACCCGTGGGCAACAAAAATTTATACGTTGAATCTGACGATTATATTGTAATGATCGTTGCCGGACCAAACGCCCGAAAGGATTACCACTACAATGAAACCGAGGAACTTTTTTATCAGCTTGAAGGAAATATTCAGGTCGCAATTCAAGAGAATGGTGAAAAGAAAGTAATGGAGCTTGGCCCCGGCGATATGTATTTGCATCCGGGAAAAGTGCCACATTCCCCTGGAAGAAGCGCCGGCTCAATTGGTTTGGTCATTGAAAGAAAACGAGTTGACCTTGACGGAAAGGATGGCCTGCTGTGGTTTTGCGACAACTGCAATAACAAATTGTATGAAGTTTATTTCCCATTAAGTGATATTGAAACTGATTTTCTTAAACATTTCAAACATTTTTACGGAAGTAAAGAACTGCGAACTTGTGATAAATGCGGCACCGTGATGGAAGCCGACGCGCGTTTTACACAGGATTAAAAGTATATTTTCCAAACAGATATCGTTTCATTTTACTTTCTTCAGCGCATTGCGTACCTTTGCGCTTCATAAAAATTTCAGAAAAAAAACAATTATATGCAAGCAACTACAACTTCTTTCGGAATAGAAGAAGCATTGGAACAATTAGGAATTAAAGAGGCAAACCTAGGAACTTCAACCGGAAAAAACTGGTTTTCCGAAGGCGAAGAATTCTCCTCATATTCTCCCGTAGATGGAAAAATGATTGCGAAAGTAACTGCAACTTCAAAGGCCGATTACGAAAAAGTAATGGAAAGCGCCACTTCAGCCTTTAAGGAATGGAGATTAAAACCATCGCCGCAACGTGGCGAGATTGTTCGCCAATTCGGAGAAGAATTACGAAGATTGAAAGAACCGCTCGGAAAATTGGTTTCCTATGAAATGGGAAAAAGCTACCAAGAAGGCTTGGGCGAAGTACAGGAAATGATTGATATTTGCGATTTTGCCGTGGGACTTTCCCGCCAACTTCACGGTTTAACGATGCACAGCGAACGCCCCGGACACCGAATGTACGAGCAGTACCATCCGCTTGGGGTTGTTGGAATTATTTCCGCATTTAATTTTCCTGTTGCAGTTTGGGCGTGGAACACAGCCTTGGCTTGGGTTTGTGGCGATGTTTGCGTTTGGAAACCTTCAGAAAAAACTCCATTGACTGGGGTAGCTTGCCAAAAAATAGCCTCAAAAGTTTTTGCGGATAATGATTTACCGGAAGGAATTTCTTGTCTAATAAACGGCGATTACAAAGTAGGCGAAATGATGACGAATGATAAGCGCGTGCCTTTGGTTTCAGCAACCGGCTCCATTAGAATGGGAAAAATTGTTGCCCAAGCCGTTGCCGGCCGTTTGGGAAAATCATTGCTTGAACTTGGCGGAAATAACGCAATTATCGTTACTCCGGACGCAGATATAAAAATGACCGTGATCGGTGCCGTTTTTGGCGCTGTGGGAACTGCCGGCCAACGCTGCACCTCAACCCGAAGATTGATTATTCACGAAAGTATTTATGACAAAGTAAAAGACGCCGTGGTGGATGCATACAAACAACTTCGCATAGGAAATCCGTTGGATGAAAAAAACCACGTTGGTCCGTTAATCGATAAAGATGCCGTGAAAATGTACAACCAAGCGCTGGAAAAAGTGGTTGCCGAAGGCGGAAATATTATCGTTGAAGGGGGCGTATTGGAAGGTGAAGGTTACGAAAGCGGATGCTACGTAAAACCAGCAATAGCCGAAGCGAAAAACAGTTTTGAAATCGTGCAGCACGAAACGTTTGCACCCGTTTTGTATATGATGAAATACAGCGGTGATGTGCAAAATGCAATCGAACTTCAAAATGGAGTGGTGCAGGGACTTTCATCTGCAATTATGACGAATAATCTTCGCGAAGCGGAACGATTCCTTTCCCAAGCTGGAAGCGATTGCGGAATTGCCAACGTAAACATCGGGACCAGCGGTGCTGAGATTGGTGGTGCCTTTGGCGGTGAAAAAGAAACCGGCGGCGGCCGCGAAAGTGGAAGTGACGCTTGGAAAATTTATATGCGCAGACAGACAAATACAATCAATTATACAACTGAGCTTCCTTTGGCGCAGGGAATTAAATTTGATTTGTAGAAATATATTTTAATAGAAAGAAAAAGCCGCTTCAATTGAAGCGGCTTTTTTGTTTTATACAACCCCATTCGCTTCCACCCATTTAAAATGGTTCGCGTCCTGCGGGATTTTAATTCGTTCTGCAATACGCATCATTCTTGAAGGTAATTTAAGCAGATAGTCACGAGCTTTTTCCGCTTCATCGTTTAAGCCGCTAATTTTTGAGATTTCCCAATGTGCATTTAATTTTTCGAGAATATCAATATAATCAAAAGTGGTGTAAACACCCAAACGCTGTGCTGCATTACTGAAATCATCAAAAGCGGAAGCCATTTTTCCACCGCTTTGGCGAAGATTTTGCGCCGGCATAATAATTTTTTTCTGCATCATATCCTGAAAGGCAATCATCATTTCGCTGGCATCGTAATCAAAAATAGTTTTTACGAATTCGCGGTACGCCAAATGGTGACGCATTTCATCCCCGGCAATAATATTGCACATTTTTGAAAGCATTTTGTTGCCTTTCTCTTTCGCAATTTTTCCAACGCGCTTGTGGGAAACATTGGTAGCCAATTCCTGAAAACTTGTGTAAATAAAATTTCTGTACGGATCGCGACCGGTTCCAACTTCAAAGCCGTCGTTTATTAAATGTTGGGTGGTTATTTCAACCTCTCTCATATTTACCCTTCCCGATAAATAGAGGTATTTATTCAATGTATCGCCGTGTCGGTTTTCCTCGCCCGTCCAATGGCGGATCCATTTGCTCCAACCATTTCGGCCGTGCTGGTCCACGCCTTCCATATCCATCAACCAACTTTCGTAGGTTGGTAACGCTTCTTCCGTAACCATATCGCCCACCAAAACAATCCAAAAATCATAGCCCAATTCCTTCGCTTCTTCGCGAAGTTGGGTTACTTCTTCCATATAATTTTCTTTCTGAAAATTGGGCAAAAGATCTGTTGGTTGCCAAATTTCATTCACGGGAATGAGATATTGGTCAATATAACTGTCAATTTTCTTTTCAACGGTCTGCATTACTTCCAACCGAATATTTTTGAGTGCCATTGTTGCTTTTTAGATAGTTAGCGCAAATATAGAAAGTACGGCGCTTCTTTTGTAATAAAGAAGTCTTAATTCCTGCCTTTTTCCTCGGGATATAATTTGTAAGCTGGTTCACTTTGCCAGATTTCCTTAGAATCTACATCTATCATTGAAATTTTTCCTTTGAAAGCTGCGCCCGTATCTACGTTCCAAACATTGACGAAATTTGCAGGTACCTCAAAACCTACGCGGGTTACAGGAGTATGGCCGATGTAAATTTCCTTGAAAAGTTTCAGGCGTTTGGGGTAATTGTCACTTTCTTCGGAAATGGAAGCATCCATAGCACAAACCATTTCCCACAGGGTTCGGTCCCAATAAACAAGGTTTGGGTAATATTCAAATTGCGGGCCCTGCTGGTTGGTAAACCCAGCGTGGACATATAATCTGTTTTCAGCATCGACGTGATAATTCACCAGATTTTCAAAAAAATTAATGTGCTTCTGCTTCTCCCCTTCGGAAATATTGGAATAACTTTTAATTCCACTTTCCCCGCCCTGGCTTACCCAAGCGGGATTTTTTTCACCAAATTTCAAATATCTATAAAGCAACTCATCATGGTTTCCGCGAATGAAAATGCACTCATTTTTTTCTGAAAAATCGATCAAATAGGAAACAACTTCGGCAGATTCGCTCCAACCGTCCACATAATCGCCAACAAAAATATATTTTGTTTTTTCCGAAAAATTTGCTGTTTCAAACAATTGTTTAAGTGCTCTGAAACCTCCGTGAATATCTCCTATCACTACTGTTTTCATACTTTTTAATTATAATTTACCTTTCTCAAAATCCGCAAAGATTCCTTTAAAAGTTGATAGACTTCCAAATCGTAATCCCGCAAATATTCCTTCGCTTCCTGCAGTTTTTCCTTCGCATCCTCAAAATCATTCAAATAACAAATAAGGTAGGTTGATGGCAGATTTTGTAAATCTTTTTCCTCGGAAGCATTCAACGGAATATTTTTTTTCAGCTTTTCCAATACCGCATTATTTGCGTTATATATATGAAAAAGCGTTTTTCGGTTGAATTTCGGCGCTTCAAAAATAAGTTTTGAATCCATATTATATGAGCCGTTTTCCTTAAAATGAATCGTAACTTCCTCCAAAGGATAATATTTAAATTGTTCGTTCAATCCCAAATGAACATATTCAACCGTTTTGAAATAATCTTCGGAAAAATCAATGCTAACTTCATCCAAAGCAGAATAAAAAAGCCGTACTTGCTCATTGATAAGCTCAATATCTACGCGGGAATAATAGTTATTTTCCTTTACCCTTTTTAAATTACCAGCCCAGCAAACCACAAATTGCTCCTTAAAAACCTTGTAATGACTTTCCAGGTCTTTGTGGCGATAATTTATAAAATCCATTACACCGTCCAAGGTTAGTTCAATATTGTTTTTTGCGGCATTTTCAATGGATTTCACAATTTCTGAATTCACATCCTTTATTTCGATATCAAAATCCTTTGGCATCGAAATACTGCCATCGCGAAGAAAAATGGAACCGCCCCAATACTTCCAAATATTTTTTCGAAGTGAAGTAATTTTCCCATTTGGCCGAATGGTTACCAAACCCACAACTTTATCTGAAGGCAAATTCGGAAACGCCACGTTTTCATAAATAATTAACGGCGCATTGGTTAAATATGCGTTCACAAGATTTTGGATTTTGCTGTCATCAAAAAAATCAGTTCCGGTAATTTCATTGGTTTCATCCTCAACGCCAATTACAATAAAGGAATTGTTCGCCGGATTGCTGTTGCTTAGCGCACAAATGTGTTTTAAAAATTTCGCTTTACCCTCTTTCGTGCCGAGATCAATTTTTCGTTTTTTATCATAAAAACTGCTCTCGTCGTTGTGGGCGAGTAGGTTTTTGATGAGAAGGCGTTTGTTGATCATAATTTTGGTTGCAGGTTGCAGGTTGCAGGTTGCAGGTTGCAGGTTGCAGGTTGCAGGTTGCAGGTTGCAGGTTGCAGGTTAAATGTTATTTTTTCTAATCATATTTTGAGCCTTTTCTATCTGAATTTTTCAGATATATCATAAACGATTTTATTTTTTTACTGTTCAAAATAGCTTTCTCTGAAATCCTTTTGAAGGTTTTTTCATCAATGTGATTTCTGTCCAAACACCTATATAATTGTGAGCGTGTCTCGCCACACGAAGCTTTTGCAATGCTTAGAAAATTAATAAATTCTCGGTTACCATCTCTTTCAAATCCTTCAGAAATATTATCCATTATTGAACCCGACGCTCCGTTTATTTGTTCGCGAAGTTTATAATCTTTTTGTAAAGGAGTATTTTGAATTATATCCCAAATGTCTTTACATATTTCCCGGCCTAACTGCCAAATTCCAAATTCTCGAACTTCTCAATTTTAGCCATAATTATTAATTTTTTATAAACTTCCGCCCTATAACTTGCAACCTGCAACCTTTAACTTGTAACTTTATTAACAACATTCGAAGAAGCCTGATCCAAACACATAACAGTCAAGTCCGCAATATTAACATGCGGTGGTCGCGTTACCGCAAACCAAATAATGTCCGCAATATCCTGGGGTTTTAGCGGTGTGAAACCTTGATAAACTTTTTCCGCCTTTTGGGAATCGCCTTTAAATCGCACTTCGCTGAATTCAGTTTCAACCAAACCAGGGTTTATTGCGCCCACCTTTATCCCTTTTCCGTTTAAATCTATTCGCATTCCTTGGTTTATGGCATCCACGGCGTGCTTGCTGGCGCAATATACATTGCCTTTTGGGTACACTTCTTTGCCGGCTGTACTACCAATATTTATAATCTGGCCGCTTTTCCTTTCGATCATTTTTGGAAGAATCGCTTTTGTGACGTACAGCAGTCCTTTTACATTTATATCCAGCATCGCATCCCAATCTTCTGTGTTTCCATCCTGAATAGTATCCAAACCGTGCGCGTTTCCTGCATTGTTAATCAAAATATCTATTTCTGAAAAATTTTTCGGAAGTGATATTATGGCAGCTAAAACTTCTTCTTTGTTCCGAACATCAAAATTAAGAGTGAAAACTTCTGTTTCCTTTGAAAGTTCTTCAGAAATTTTTTTCAACCTATCTACCCTTCTTCCGCAGAGAATAACTTTTAAGCCATTTGTGGCAAATAATCTTGCAGTGGCCAAGCCGATTCCGGAGGTTGCACCGGTTATAAATGCTGTTTTGTTTTTCATTTTAAACTTTTTTTAAAAATACTATTTATAAGGATTTCTTTGGGGTTAAATTCACGTTAATACAAAAGTTAATTGCTGTTAAACGCAATTTTAATTTTCTAGATGCGGCATACGTTTGTGAAACTAATTCTAAAAACCTTACTATGAAATCCCTTTTTAAATTAAGTTTAATTGCCTTGTTATTTATAGGTTTTGCATCATGTAGTGATGACGATTCCGGAAATAATAATGAAGGAAATGCAAAGTTGGCCATTCGGTTAACAGATGCTCCCGGAGATTATGAAAAAGTATTTATTGACGTCCAGGAAGTTCAAATTAAATACAACGATGGGCGCGATGATGTAAACTTAGGCATTAATGCTGGAGTTTATGACCTGCTGGAATTAACCGCTGGCGTGAATGTTTTACTTTTTAACGACGAAGTGCCTGCGGGAAACATTAGCCAAATTCGTTTAATTCTTGGAGAAAACAACACCATTGTTGTTGATGGTGAAATCATACCGTTAGATACACCCAGCGCTCAACAATCAGGTCTAAAAATTCAGGTTAATGAAACTTTGGAACCAGGTATTTTATATGAATTTATGCTCGATTTTGACGTAGATAAATCTATTGTAGCCAAAGGAAACGGAGGTTTTAACCTTAAGCCCGTAATAAGAGCTACTACTGCGGCCGAAAGTGGCGCAATTTCAGGAATCATTATTCCGGTTGGTGGATTGGTAATGGTGACCGCTACAAATGGACCTATTGAAATTTCTTCCTATACAAATTTAGCCGGCGAATTTCTTTTAAGCGGTGTTCCCGATGGAACCTATACCGTAACCTTTCAAGCCAATTTAGGTTTAGGAATTCCTCCCCTTGTTGTGGAAAATGTAACTGTTGTTCAAGGCGAAGTTACAGCTATGGGAGAAATAGATTTAGAACCATAAAACACAATTAAAATAAATCTTATAAAAGAGGAAATTTATCAATTTTTCCTCTTTTTTATTTTAACCAATCATTAACAGGATTTTCTACAATAAATTTTCAATTTGCACCGTCCTTTTTAAAAGGATCTTACATTGAATCTAAATACAGTATGGAAAATACAAATTCGACCTTTGACATTGGGGCATTAAATGAAAAAATAGAACGCGAAAGTGCATTTGTAGATGTGCTTTCTATGGAAATGAACAAAGTAATCGTAGGTCAAAAACATATGGTTGAACGGCTTATGATCGGGCTTTTGGGACAAGGGCACATTCTTTTGGAAGGGGTTCCCGGACTTGCAAAAACCCTCGCTATCAATACGCTTGCAAAAGCGGTTCACGGAACTTTTAGCAGAATACAGTTTACGCCCGATTTGCTTCCTGCCGATGTTGTGGGAACGCTTATTTATAATATGAAGGTGAACGATTTCAGCATAAAAAAAGGCCCAATCTTCGCCAATTTTGTACTTGCTGATGAAATTAACCGTGCTCCCGCAAAAGTTCAGTCCGCACTTTTGGAGGCGATGCAGGAAAAACAGGTTACTATTGGGGAAACCACTTTTACATTGGATAAGCCATTTTTGGTAATGGCCACCCAAAACCCAATTGAACAGGAAGGAACATATCCATTGCCTGAAGCGCAAGTGGATCGTTTTATGCTAAAAACAGTAATTAAATATCCGCAAGTTGCAGAGGAACAATTAATCATCCGCCAAAACTTAAAAGGTGAATATGAGCAAGTAAATCCAGTTGCGACTATTGAGCAAATTAAGCGCGCCCAAGCTTCCGTTCGCGAGGTATATATGGATGAAAAAATTGAGAAATACATTCTCGATATCATTTTCGCAACACGAACTCCCGAGAATTTCGGTCTTTCAGAAATAAAACCATTGGTAAATTTTGGCGCCTCCCCCCGTGGAAGTATCAACCTCGCCATTGCCGCAAAATGTTACGCTTTCATCCGTCGTAGAGGGTATGTAATTCCAGAAGATGTGCGCGCCGTAGTGCACGATGTGCTTCGCCACAGAATAGGTATTACTTACGAAGCTGAGGCAGAAAATATTACTTCCGAAGAAATAATCAACAAGATTGTAAACGTAATTGAAGTACCGTAGGATTTGCGATTTTAGAATGCCGATTTACGATTTTTCTTCATATTAAACATTCGTAAATCTAAAATCGTATATCGTAAATAAGAAAAATGGATACAAAGGAACTTCTTAAAAAAGTACGCAAAATCGAGATCAAAACGCGGCGGTTGAGCGACCACGTTTTTGGTGGCGAATACCACAGTACGTTTAAGGGTCGCGGGATGACTTTCAGCGAAGTGCGCCAGTACCAATTTGGCGACGACGTTCGGAATATCGATTGGAACGTAACCGCTCGCTACAACGAACCTTTTGTAAAAGTTTTTGAGGAAGAGCGCGAGTTAACGTTGATGTTGATGGCAGATATTAGCGGTTCCGAGTTTTTCGGGACGCAGGAACAGTTCAAAAATGAAATAATTACTGAAATTGCCGCAACACTCGCTTTTTCTGCAATGCAGAATAATGACAAAACGGGATTGATTCTTTTTTCGGATGAAATTGAGCTATACATTCCACCGAAAAAAGGGAAATCGCACGTACTTCGAATTATTCGTGAATTGATTGAATTCCAACCAAAAAGCAACAAGACAAACGTTGCAAATGCACTGAAATTTTTAAGCAACGTAATGAAAAAGAAAGCAATTGTTTTTGTGCTTTCAGATTTTATTGCCGACGAATATAGAGATACTTTGAAAATTGCTGCAAAAAAGCACGATTTAACCGGCATTCGTGTCTATGATAAAGCCGAGGAAAACATTCCAAATTTGGGAATGGTGCAAATGCAGGATCAAGAAACCGGTGAACTTTTGTTGGTAAATACCGGCTCCAAAAGTGTGCGAAACCAGTATTACAGTTACCATCGTGAGCGCGAAGATTATTTTGTGGAAGCTTTTACCAAAAGTGGCGCAGGTGCTTTAAGCTGTAGGGTAGATGAAAGTTATGTAAAAAAATTGTTGGGCTATTTTAAGAGACGTTAGATTTTAGATTTTAGATGTTAGATTTTAGACAAAATATTAATACCAAAAATAGAAAATCAAGTTTTTTAGGAAAACTCACTATTCTCTGTTCTCTATTCTTTTCTCTCTTCTCTTTTTTCTCCTTTTCACAGGTAACCTCAACTGTTGATTCTACAAAAATCAAGATTGGCGAGGAAATCCTTTACACCCTAAATGTTGCCGTAGATTCTACCGATGTTGTGGTTTTTCCGGAAGAGCAAACTTTTGCGCCTTTGGAAATGATTGAATCCTACAAAACCGATACTACTTTTGAAGGTGCCAAATATCGCCTCATCAAAAAATATGGGTTAACGCAATTTGACAGCGGAAAATACACCATTCCGCCGCAGCGTATTTTCATTAACCAAAACCCGTTTTTTACCGATTCAATAAAAGTTGAAGTAAACGACGTTCCCGTTGACACGACCAAACAAAAAATGTTCGACATAAAACCGGCAATGGAAGTAAAAAACCCGCCGTTTGATTGGTTATTGCTTCTTTATTGGCTTGTTCCAATTTTGTTGCTTATTGGTATTGCCGTTTATCTTTTCCGAAGAAAAAAACGAAAAGATGCCGCCGAAAAACAATTGCCGCCTTATGAAGAAGCGATTGTAGCTTTAAAAACATTGGACAATACACAGCTTTTAAAAGAAAACAAAAGCAAGGAATATTACAGTAGTTTAACCGAAATTGTAAAAAGATATTTGGATCGGGAAGTTGACGAAGCCGCATTGGAAAGCACCAGCGACGAATTGATTACACGGTTAATGATGCACAAAGATGCGGGAAGTTTTGATTTTGACACTGAAACAATCCGAAAGTTGGATTTGATTTTTAAACGAGCCGATTTGGTGAAATTCGCAAAAATGAACCAGCAATCCGGCCAAGCGGAAGTGGATCGAAAAACAATCGAGGAAATCATCAACGAAACCCACGAAGCCGTTCCGGAACCTACCGAGGAAGAACTTTTGGCAAATCAGGAATATCTTGAAAAACTGCAGAAAAGACGCCAACGCAGAAAATGGGTTTTGGGAATTTCGGGTGTTATTGCTGCAATAGTTTTGACAGGAATTATTTACGGAAGCCTTACAGGTTTCGATAATTTAAAGGACAAAATTTTTGGAAATGAGTTACGCGAACTTGCAGAAGGCCGTTGGATAAACAGTGAATATGGAAATCCGGCAGTCATTCTGGAAACGCCCGAAGTACTCGTGCGCGCAGAGGCGTCATCAACAAATGCCGATAGAAGTGCGGTAATGGGTAAAGATTTTTTCACCTATGGCAAAATGAATTCCCCGCTTTACATTATGGTTTCCACGACCCAGTTCAGCCAAAAACAGGACATTGCTTTAGAAACTGCGCTGGATGCCGTTTTGGATGATCTTGAACAAAGTGGCGCAAAAAATATGATCGTAAAACGCGACGATTTTGAAACCGAAAAAGGCATAAAAGGTTTAAAAGCCTACGGCGAATTCAACGTGCAGGTTTCAGACAATAAAATTTTGAAGGAGAAAAGTACGTATGAACTGTTGCTTTTTGCACAGGAAAACGGTTTGCAGGAAGTTTTGATAGTTTACCAGGATGATGGCAAATACGCCGAAGAAATATTAAAAAGAATTGAAGCTTCCATAGAGCTTGAAATTGCAGAGAAAGATGGGCAGTAATTTCGAATTTGTAAATCCGCAGTTTTTTTGGTTGTTCCTTATACTTCCACTGCTCGTGCTATGGTATTTATGGAAACGGAAACAGCAAACTGCTTCGCTTAAAATATCCAGCGTAAGCGGTTTCAAATCAGGAAAAAATTGGTTGGCGCGTTTAAAACCATTGCTTTTTGCACTTCGCCTTTTGGCACTTTCGGCTTTAATTATTGCAATGGCAAGGCCGCGAACCGTTGACGAATCCACAAAAACAAAAACCACCCGAGGCATTGATATTGTTATGGCGATTGATGTTTCCGCAAGTATGCTTGCGCGCGATTTAAAGCCGAATCGTTTGGAAGCACTAAAAACAGTTGCGGCAAGATTTATAAATGAAAGACCGAATGACCGGATTGGTTTAGTGGAATACGCAGGTGAAAGTTACACTCGCACACCTTTGACGAGCGATAAAACCATAGTGCTTTCCTCTTTAAAAAATATAACCTATAATACAACAATTGAAGGCGGAACCGCAATAGGTTCCGGTTTGGCAACTGCTGTAAACCGCTTAAAGGAAAGTCGAGCAAAAAGTAAAGTGATTATTTTATTGACGGATGGAGTGAACAACTCAGGTTTTATCGACCCAAAAATTGCCAGTGAATTAGCTGTTGAATTTGGAATAAAGGTTTACACTATTGGCTTGGGAAGCAACGGAATGGCGATGTCGCCCATTGGAATTCGTCCCGATGGGGGATTTCAATACGGAAATGTGCAGGTGGAGATAGACGAAGCCTTGCTAAAACAAATTGCCGAAAAAACGGGGGGACAATACTTCCGAGCGACATCAAATACCAAGCTGGAAGAAATCTACGGGGAAATAAACAAACTTGAAAAAACCGATATTGAAGAATTTAGGTACACTAATTACAATGAAATGTACCGTCCTTGGGCCATATTTGCATTGATTTTGATTGGGTTCGAGTTTTTATTGCGTACCACCATATTTAAAGGATTTTTATAATGGATCAGCTAATATTTGAACAATCCATATATTTTTATATACTCTTCACCATTCCGGTGATAGTGGTGGTTTTTTTATTGCTTTTGGTTTGGAAAAAAAGGGTGCAAAAACGATTTGTTGATAAAGAACTTTTGAAAAAATTAAGTCCGAACCGTTCGCTTTTCAAATCTATTTTAAAAGTTTTGGTGCTTTGTTTGGCAATTGCCTGTTTGAGTTTTGCGTTGGTAAACCCAAAAATTGGTACAAAACTTGAAACCGTAAAAAGAGAGGGCGTAGATATTGTTTTCGCGTTGGATGTGTCAAAAAGTATGCTTGCGGAAGACATTGCGCCAAACCGTTTGGAAAAATCAAAACAGCTCATCACACAAATAATCAATGGCCTTGCTGGCGATAGAATTGGCATCATAGGTTACGCAGGAAGTGCCTTTCCGCAAGTACCGATTACCTCAGACTTTTCTTCCGCAAAACTATTTTTGAGCGGTATGAATACCGATATGGTTTCTTCGCAAGGAACCGCCATTACACAAGCCATTGAAATGGCGCAAACTTTTTATGACGATGAAGAGCAGACCAATCGCGTGCTTTTCCTCATTTCAGACGGCGAGGATCACGAAGGCAATGTTTCAGAAATTGCGGAGGAAGCCGCCGAAAAAGGCATCCGTATTTTTACCATTGGCGTGGGTACTTTGGAAGGTGGACCAATTCCCATTAAAGAAAATGGCGTGCTGCAATATTATAAACGAGACCAGAATAACGAACAAGTAATCACGCGTTTAGGTGAAGAAACTCTTAAAGAGATTGCTAAAACCGCCAATGGTGCCTATATTGACGGCTCAAATACCAAAGTGGTTGTTGAGCAGGTGAAAGCCATTTTAAACGGAATGGATAAAAATGAATTTGAGGCGAAACAATTCACCGATTTTAAAGACCAATTTCAGTGGTTTTTGGCGGGGGCACTATTTTTGTTGGTTTTGGATGTGTTCCTTTTGGAACGACAAACGGCCTGGCTAAAAAAGTTGAATTTGTTTAATGAAAAGGAAAAAGAGTAAAATGATGTTTGAAGATAGAACGGTTTTTCAGAAAAATACGCTGCAGCAAATTGCAATGGTTCTTTGTGCGGCCTTTTTTTCATTGTGCTCATTTGCACAACCCCAAAGCAAGGAACAAGAAAAAGAACTGAAAGCATCGCAGAATTATTTGAGCGAAGCCCAGCAATCGTTACAAAAGGATAAATTCCCCGCAGCGGAAGCAGATTACAGAAAAGCCATTTCACTCAACCCAAAAAGCGAAACCGCAAAATACAATTTGGGAACTGCCTACTACGGAAAAGAAAAAAATGCCGAGGCAATGCTTCGCTTTAAACAAGCCGCCACCACTGCAGATAGTAAAACCGAGAAACACAAAGCTTTCCACAATTTGGGGAATACGTTTATGAACGAAAAAAAATATACCGAAGCCGTAGAAGCATATAAAAATGCACTTCGCAACAACCCAAATGATGATGAAACCCGCTATAATTTAGCGTTGGCAAAAGATATGTTGGAGAAAAATCCACCGCCACCTGAGAATAAGGACGATAAAAACAAGGACCAAAACGAGGATAAAAAAGATAAGGATCAACAGGATCAGGACGATAAAAACAAAGAAGGCGACAAAGGCGATAAGAAAGATAAAAAAGACAAAGGCGATCAAAACGAGGAAAAAAAAGAAGCCGATAAAGACAAAGATCAGGGCAAGCCGGATAAGCCAAAAGAAGAAAAGGGAGATAAGCCACAACAACAACAGCCCGTTCCGGGACAACTTTCACCACAGCAGGTGAAAAGCCTTTTGGAAGCGATGAACAACGAAGAGAAAAAAACCCAAGATAAGATAAACGCCGAAAAACAAAAAGGCGCAAAAGTGAGAACCGATAAAGATTGGTAGATTATGAAGATGAAAAGTTTTTTATTTCTTTTGGGATTTGTACTGTGCAGCATCGCTGCAACGGCACAGGTTCAATTTGACGCCAAGGTTAGCAAAAAAAGACTCGGAATAAACGAGCGATTGCGAATAGATTTTGAAATGAACCAGGATGGCGACAATTTTCGACCGCCAAGTTTTGAGGGTTTTAGAGTTGTGGGTGGCCCTAATCAATCCATCAGCAATTCTTGGATTAATGGTAAACGAAGTTTTTCAAAAACATACTCGTATTTTTTAGCTCCGCAAACCCGTGGTAAAATCACAATTGCCCAGGCCACGATTGAAATCGAGGGAGAAACTTATAAAACCCTTCCCGTTGAGGTGGAAGTAACCGCCGCCGTTGAGGTTCCCAAAGACGGAAATAATGCCGATTACGTGGCAAGTGAAAATGTGCATTTAGTTGCGGAGGTTTCAAACGTTAAACCATATTTAAATGAAGCGCTTACCGTTACCTACAAACTTTATGTTTCACACGACGTAAGCATTACCAGCCAATGGCGCGAGATTGACACTCCAAAATACGCAGATTTCTGGAGCCAAAATATCGACAATCAAAATAATTTTAAAGTTTACGAAGGCAAGTACAATGGCGAGGACTATCGGTATGTAGTTTTAAGAACTACCGTACTTTATCCACAAAAAACTGGAGAGTTGGAAATAGAGCCACTCACCTTGGATATTCCCATAGACGTGCAGGGCAATCGCCGGGATATTTTTGGACGCCGGGTGATGGAGCGTGTAAATAAAACTATTTCGGCAGGAAAACGTACTATTAATGTAAAACCGCTTCCCTTGGAAGGAAAACCGGATGGATTCAATGGTGCCGTGGGCGATTTCACATTTGATGTGAATTCTAACAAAACCCAACTCAACGCCAATGAATCTTTACAATTGGACGTAAAAGTTTCGGGGAAAGGAAATTTAAAATTGTTCACACTTCCCGCAGTAAAGCTTCCAAGTACTTTGGAAGTTTATGAGCCTGAGCATGATGAAAATGTAAGCACAACCATCGGCGGAATGTCAGGGAATATAACGGATTCCTATACTATTGTCCCCCAATATAAGGGAACGTATCCGGTAAATCCGATTACTTTTTCCTTTTTCGATCCAAAGACTGAAAAATATAGAACCATTACTTCAAAAGAATTTACAATTGAAGTTGAAAACGGGCCCATTAGTTCCGCAACCGCAACTACAAATTCCGGTGATGCCAAAAAACAAGTTGTGCTTTCAAAAGACAATTTCAAGTACATTAAACTTGATGGCAATTTGGAGCCCATTTCACAGGAAAGTTTTTTTAAATCACCCCTGTTTTGGTCACTTTTGGGTGGGCCGTTTTTATTGATTCCACTCTTTATCCTCGCGGGGAAAAAGCGTAAACAACGTATGAACGACGTGGAAGGAAACAAATTGCGACGCGCAAATAAACTGGCTAAAAAGTACCTTTCGGAAGCAAAAAGAAATCTTTCAAATCCAGTTGCTTTTTATGAGGCCTTGGAAAGAGCGCTCCACAATTATCTAAAAGCGAAGTTGAATATTGAAACTTCGGAAATGGAAAAAAGCCATATTTCAAAATTATTGTTGGAAAGAAACGTAGAAAAACCCGTGGTTGAAAATTTCGTCGAGTTACTAAAAAGCTGCGAATATGCGCGCTATGCGTCGTCTTCAACCGCTTCGGTACAACAGGATTATAACAAAGCGGTGGAAGTAATTTCAAACATTGACAAACAAATACAGTAACAGAAAGATGATGAAAAAACTGCTGTACATATTAATTTTACTCGTTTCTTTCTCCGGTATCGGACAAAATGAAAATCTTTTCGATCAAGGAAAAGAACTCTACAAAAACGGAAAATACCAACAAGCCATAAATTCCTGGATGAAAATAGTAGGAAATGGCGAGCATTCCTCCGAACTTTATTTTAACCTCGGAAATGCACAGTACAAGCTAAACCACATTGGTCCGAGTGTGTATTATTATGAAAAGGCTCTACAGCTTTCCCCAAACGACGAAGATATAAAAAACAACCTCGCCTTTGCCGAAAATACGCGTATAGATGCTATTGAACCTTTGCCAAAAACAGTTTTTTCCAGATGGTATAACAGCATTTCCGGTCTTTTTACCTTTGATGGTTGGGCAATTTTGGCAATTGCTTTTTCAGTCTTTTTTGTGGCCTTTTTCCTTTTGTATTATTTCGCTTTTTCAGAAAGAAAAAAACGCTTGCTTTTTGTGAGTTCAATGTTTTTAGGGGTTCTTTTAATACTCTCACTAACAATGGCCTATTTAACTTATAATGATTATTCAAAAAATCAGCCGGCGATAATTTTTGCAAGTGAAATAGAAGTAAAGACCGAACCCTCCATGGGCAGTAATGTAGCGTTTACACTCCACGAAGGCACCAAAGTACAGATATTGGCGCAAGATGGAAATTGGTATCGCATCGCATTAGCGGATGGAAAGGATGGGTGGATACCCGCTTCCGACCTAAAACAACTGTAGTTTTAATATTTAGTTAACAGGATTTTAAGTTCAATCTGCTATTTTTGAAATTCTTAAAAAAATCCGAGTGAGATTAACCAGTATTATATTGTTGTTTGTGTTTGCAAGTTTTCTTGTAACACCCGCTATTATTAGCCTTTCTGGTAATCAAGCCGATGTTTCTACCTTTTTTTCGATGAATGAAGAGGAAAATTCAAACAAAATGCCCAAGCCGAATTTAGTGTTTGTTTTTGAAAAAACACAATCGAATTGCAATAGTTTAAAATTTCTGAAAAAACAGCAAAACCGTCACGGTTTTCAAATTGACTGTTACTCAAACGTATTTCTTGACGTAGTTTCACCACCTCCCCGAAAGGTATAGGCTTTTCCAAAAACAACATTTAATTTATTTCTTCCAAGTTACTTCCATTGCATTTGCATTTTGGAAAGATGTACCAATTTTATTGGCCTTGGAAACAATTCATATATATTTCCATTAATTATTAAATATGGAAAATACACCTAAAAACTAAAAATTATCCTAAATGAAAGCACATACTTTTGAAACCCAGACAACCATGACTCCAGAAAAAGCCCTTCAATATTTAAAGGAAGGCAATATTCGATTTCAGAATAATTTAAAGGCAAATCGAAATCTCTTGGAACAAGTAAACGACACTAGCGAAGGGCAATTTCCATTCGCAACAATTTTAAGTTGTATAGATAGTAGAGTTTCCGCAGAGCTTATTTTTGATCAAGGGCTTGGGGATATTTTCAGCGTTCGCATAGCGGGCAATTTTATAAATGAGGACATCTTGGGAAGCTTGGAATTTGCCTGCAAACTGGCCGGTTCCAAAATTGTTTTGGTATTGGGCCACACAGCCTGTGGCGCAATAAAAGGAGCGTGCGATGATGCAAAAATGGGCAATTTGACCGCAATGATAAGCAAAATTAAACCTGCCGTAAAAGCTGTGAAAGAACCTAAAGATGAAAGCCTGAGAAATTCGAAAAACAGTGAGTTTGTAGATGCCGTTTCTGAAACAAATGTTCATATGGCCATTGCAAATATTCGCGCAATGAGTCCTATTTTAAAGGAAATGGAGGACAATGACGAAATACAGATTTACGGCGGAATGTATGATATTAATACAGGTGCAGTAGACTTTTTTCACGAATAAAATCAATTAAAAAATGACAAAAGGAATATTTTCAAATTTTAGAGGCAATCTTTTTGGTGGAATAACCGCTGGAATTGTTGCTCTTCCCCTAGCACTTGCATTTGGTGTACAATCGGGTCTTGGTCCCGATGCTGGATTATACGGTGCGATTTTCATTGGTTTCTTTGCTTCACTTTTCGGTGGAACAAACACCCAGATTTCTGGACCAACTGCTCCTATGACGGCTGTTTCCATGGTGGTTATTGCGGGTATTATTGCCACGCACAACGGCAGTGTTGAACAAGCTTTGCCGTATATTTTATTGGTTTTTCTACTCGCTGGGCTTATGCAAGTTTTGTTGGGCGTTACTGGGGTCGGTAAATATATAAAATACATTCCCTACCCCGTAGTTTCAGGTTTTATGACGGCAATTGGGCTTATCATTTTAATTACCCAGCTTTTGCCAGTTTTGGGTTATTATACGGAAGATGATACGGCTTTTATTGAAACATTTAAACCCCGGGCCGAAGAAGTGATCATGACAAACATCTTGCAGGAAGAAGCTGAGGAGGGAATTTTGGTGCTCGAGGATTTTAAGGAAACCATTAGCCGTTCCGAACAAATTTCAGAAGAAGAGATTCTTCAGGAAGCAAAAGTACTCGCAAAGTCTGAAACCTCAGGAGTCGCCGGTGCTATCAAGGCCTTACCTAGGGCAATTACTAACATTAATTGGTTGGAATTCATTCTGGCTTCGCTTACCATTTTTATTATTTACGGGTTCAAAAAAATAACCACAAAAGTTCCCAGTACCTTGGTGGCGCTATTGGTTGTGTCGGTTGGTGCGTATTTTCTAAAATTGAATTATCAGCCTATTGACCAGATTCCGGGTGGTTTTCCCATCCCGAATTTGAACATGTTCACGGAATTCCAATTTGGACAGATTTCACCCTATATATTTACAGCCCTGACTTTAGCGTTTTTAGGTGCGATTGACTCCCTCCTAACCTCCGTGGTAGCAGATAATATGACCAAAACGAAACACAACCCCAACAAAGAATTGATGGGCCAAGGTATTGGTAACAGTGTAGCTGCAATTTTTGGCGGTATTCCAGGAGCGGGTGCTACCATTCGTACAGTTGTAAATATAAAATCTGGCGGAACGACCAAGCTATCAGGAATGATTGCTGCAGTTCTATTATTGATTATTTTGCTTGCTTTAGGCCCCGTAGCATCACAGATTCCCGCTGCCGTTCTTGCGGGAATTTTGATAACCGTTGGTATAGGCGTAATGGATTATAAAGGACTGAAAGCAATCCCTAAAATGCAGAAAGCCGAAGTTACCATTATGATTGTGGTTTTGTTGCTATCCGTATTTTGGAATTTAGTTTATGCCGTGGGAATAGGTCTGGTACTGGCTTCCATCATTTTTATGAAAAAAATTGGAGACCTGACCGCAGGACATTCAAAAGTTGTTCCGCTAAAAAACGCCTATGAGCTGTCACTGGCTTGGAGCGATGAAGTTAATTTCCCAGAAAGATTGAAAGAAGAAGTATTTATAAAACGTTTGGAAGGACCACTGTTTTTTGGATATACTTCAGATTTTCAACAATTGGCAAATCAAATTCCAGATACCGCAACCCACGTAATTATACGCATGGGAAAGACCCCGTACATAGACCAATCTGGTCTTTATGCCATGGAAGAAGTTTTGATGAACATTACCAAAAAAGGCATTACACCTATTTTTGAAGATCTTCAGGCACAGCCCCGCGTTATGATGGAAAAAATTGATATTATTCCAGATTTGGTTCCCAAGGAACTTATTTTCAGCGACTTTAAAGAAGCCGTGAAATACGCACGCGATAATATAAAAAACGTAGTGTAATTTAATTTTTACTCTGCAGGAAGCCCCGTATCGTCGGGGCTTCCTTCTGGAGTAATTTCAGGGCCTTCAATATTTAAATTATCAACTTCCTTCATTATCGTGGGCAAAACTGCCGGTGCAATTACTGCAACGGGTGTATATAATATGGATGCTTCACGTTTTTCATGTGTAAGAATTCTATAATTTTCAGAAGCGTTTACGAACATAAATACCACGCTCAATAAGAAAGCATATTTCAATACATTAAAAATTCCACCAAAAATTTTGTTGAAAATACCCAACATTGCAAAATCGGCAACTTTGGTTAAAAGCCTTCCCAATAGCCCAAAGAAGAACATGATAATGAAAAAAGTAATTAAAAAAGAGGCTATACTATTCAAATCCGCACTCCAATCAAACCATTTTTCTAGATAAACCCGAACGTAATCCGAAAAAAACATGGCGCAGTAAACGCCAACCACCAATCCGATTAAAGAGGCTAAGGATCGAAGCAATCCTTTCTTAAACCCCAAGATAAATGCGATAATAAAAATAATACCGAGGACAATATCTATAGTATTCATACACTGAAAATTTTCCTAAATATAGCACTTTCTAATTTCTGAATTCTGAATTCAAAATTCAGAATTGTAAAATGTATCTTTGCAGACTAATTAATTTTGAAAAAATGGCGCGTGATGAACAATTAAAAGAACGATGGGAAGCAGTAGTAAAAATGCTGGGTGCACGTTTTGCAGATAACCAAATTTTGGATTTGGACGCCATCATTTATTTAATAGGCGTTCAAGAACTTGGCCAATTGCACCGTAAGTTTAAAAAAGACGAAAAATTGAACCTGATGCACATTGCCATTTGTCGGGTTTTAGAACCGTATGGTTATTATGAATTTGATTATGTTGACGAGCAAGGCTGGCCGCACTATAAAATTTTGGAGCAATTGCCGCCCCTAAAAGCCGGCGAACAGAGTGTGTTGATGAAAGAAGCAATCGTGCAGTATTTTGTAGAAAAGGAAGTGATTAACTAAAGTATTTTTCCGTAGAAAAGTTAGTAATGATAGAAACAATTAAAAAACACATTGCCGAAGTACAAACCTTTTCTTCAACAAATAAAGAAGAAATTGAAAATTTCCGCATAAAATATTTAGGAAAAAAAGGACTGTTGAATGACTTTTTTGCCGAGTTTAAAAATGTGCCGAACGATCAAAAAAAAGAGTTTGGACAGGTTATAAACACCCTGAAAAATGCTGCACAGGAAAAAGTTGATTCCCTCAAGGAGGCGATTGAAAGCAGCACACAATCCAAAGGCGTTTACGGCGACCTTTCCCGCCCGGGCGAAGTGATTCCGTTAGGTTCGCGCCATCCTATTTCCATCGTAAAAAATAAGATTATCGATATCTTTTTGCGCATCGGATTCAACGTTTCCGAAGGTCCCGAAATTGAGGACGATTGGCACAACTTCACCGCATTAAACTTGCCGGAATATCATCCAGCACGCGATATGCAGGATACTTTTTTTCTCCAAACAAACCCCGATGTTTTGTTGCGCACGCACACCTCATCGGTACAAGTTCGGTATATGGAAAACAATAAGCCGCCAATTCGTACCATTTCACCCGGTCGGGTTTATAGAAATGAAGCCATTTCCGCGCGTTCCCACTGCTTTTTCCATCAAGTGGAAGGTTTGTACGTGGACAAGGGCGTAAGCTTTGCAGATTTAAAACAAACTTTACAATATTTCACTACGGAAATGTTCGGAAAGTCAAAAATCAGACTTCGTCCATCCTATTTCCCATTCACCGAACCAAGTGCAGAAGTCGATGTTTATTGGGGATTGGAAACCGAAGCAGACTACAGAATTACAAAAGGCACCGGCTGGCTAGAAATTGGCGGCTGCGGAATGGTAGATCCAAACGTACTTAAAAATTGCGGCATCGATCCCGAGGAATATTCGGGCTTTGCCTTTGGCGTTGGCATTGACCGTATTGCGATGCTGCTGCACCAAATTCCGGATATTAGAATGTTCAGCGAAAACGACGTGCGCTTTTTAGAGCAGTTTAAAAGTGTGCTATAAGTTGTATCTTTAAGCAAAAACTGTTTTAAAAAACATTCTGTTATGAAAAAATATCTTGTTATTGCCCTCTTGGTACTCGTTGCCATTATTGTAGCATACCTTACTTTCGTGATTGCAGCAATAAAAATTGTAATCGGCGCTATTTTGTTGGGTATTTCGGCAATTGCACTTTTGGTGGTTTGGATTATGTGGAAAAATAGGGACTGATTATGCGAAAGGATATTGAAATTCCCCAGGCCAAAAACGTACATATTGTTGCCGTCAAGGAATGGGATAAAGATTTTACAGGCCAACAATGGAATATTTATTTGGTAAACAATAGATCCGACGAAATTTCCACGGTTTTGGTGATGTCACGAGGAAAAAGTGAAGACAGAAAAACTTCAACTTTACGTCACGGTTTGGGAAATATGGCTTCTAAAACCGCTGCTAAAGTTGAGTTTATTCCCACGGAAGTTTTGGGTTTTACCAATGAATATTTGGTTACTTTTTTTGCCGAGAATAAACTCTTCGAACGGAAATTCATATTTGAGCCAAATAGTATTTCCGAAGAAAATACTGTTGAAATTCCTGTTTTGGAAAGCGACGGAATTATGGCGAAATAAATTTTTGTGATGCTAAAAGTTGAGATTGATTCCTTTTCCTATTCTGAAAAAACCATTTTAAAAAACATTTATTTTACTTTGAAACCGGGCGAACACCTCAGCGTTCTGGGCGAAAGTGGTTGCGGTAAATCTACACTTTTACATCTAGTCTACGGTTTGCTCCATTTGGAAAAAGGCGTTATTTTTTATAATGATAAAAAGCTGTTGGGTCCGACCGAAACCCTCATTCCCGGTGAATCGTTTATGAAACTCGTGGCCCAGGAATTTAATATTATGCCTTTTACGACTGTTGCTGAAAATCTTGGTTCACATCTTTCAGGTTTGGACGAACAAAAGGATGGAATAAGAATTGACGAACTTTTAGAGGTTGTTGAATTGGAATCATATAAAAATATATTGGTGAAAAATCTAAGCGGCGGACAAAAACAGCGTGTGGCTTTGGCGAAAGCTTTGGCAAACGAGCCCGAGATTCTTTTGTTGGACGAGCCTTTCAGCAATATTGATGTTTTTAGAAAAAATAAATTACAGCGAAAAATTTTCGGTTATTTAAAAGAAAAAAATATAAGTTGCATCACCGCCACCCACGATAGCGATGAAGCTTTGGCGTTTTCTGATCAAATTTTAATGCTAAAAAACGGAACAGTAGAATTGTTTGGAACTCCGGAATCCATTTATAAAAATGTTTCAACGGTATACCAAGCAGGGTTTTTTGGCGAAGCAAATCTTCTTCAAAAAAGTCAATTTTCTTCCGAAGTGACTTCCGAAAAAATTATTGTTTTTCCGCATCAATTAAAAATTTCCGAGGAAAAAACAAAGCTTGAAGTAGTTGTAAAAAAAAGTTATTTTAAAGGAAGTTACTATTTAATTGAAGCAGATTTTCACGATAAAATAATTTTCTTCAACCATCCTTTTCAATTGAAAAAAGGTAAAAGTTATTATTTGGAAATCCGCGAAAAAAGCTAAACCACAACAATCATCTTCCCTTTGTTTTTGCCATCAAACAAGTCAATAAAAGCTTGCGGAATGTTTTCAAAACCTTCAACCGTAGTTTCCATATAGGTAAGTTTATCAGCCTCCATCCACTCGGCCAATTGCTTTTGTGCGGGGCCAAAATCCTTCAAAAAATCGCGCACCGTAAAGCCTTGCATCAAAATACTTTTTTTTATAAGCTGGGTTTCAACCCTTGGCCCGGTGGGAGTTTCAGTTTTATTATAAAGGGAAATAGCCCCACAATTTACTACTCTCCCATATTTATTCATATTCATTAAAGCAGCATCCAAAATTTCGCCGCCCACATTGTCAAAATACACATCTACGCCATCGGGACAAGCAGCTGCAATTGCCTTTTTCATATTGTCCGTGGTTTTATAATTGATAGCTGCATCAAAACCGAATTTCTGTTGAATACGCTCAATTTTTTCATCGCTTCCTGCAATTCCCACAACTCTACAGCCCTTTATTTTTCCAATCTGCCCCACAACGCTTCCCACGGCACCGGCAGCTCCCGAAACCAAAATCGTTTCGCCGTTTTCCGGTTTTCCTATTTTTTTCAAGCCTAAATATGCAGTAATACCCGTAAGCCCTAAAACTCCTAAATAAGCCTTTAATGGCGCCTTTTCTCCATCTACTTTATTTAAACCGTTTCCGTTTGAAATTTGATATTGTTTCCACTGAAGCATTCCATTTACGAATTCTCCTTTTTCAAAATTTTTGTTGTTTGATTCCACCACCTCTGCAATTATGCCTGATTCAAGAGGTTTCCCAATTTCAAAAGGCGCTATGTACGACTTTTCATCGCGCATTCGCCCACGCAAATAAGGATCTACCGAAACATATTTGGTTTTTAGCAAAATTTCACCCTCCTGTGGTTGGGGGTTTCCTTCTTCGGTGATTTCAAAATCTTCAATTGAGGGAGTTCCTTTTGGGCGTTTTTTTAAGAGAATTACTTTGTTCATTGCTGCAAGTTTTATGGAATATTTATAAAATTAAAATTTAAAAAGGCAACCATAACAACAGCACTATTAATTTAATAAAAGTATAACAAACTCATATTTCTGATAAGATTAACGAACTTAACTTTTCGGCGTAATATCTTTGTAGCGTCTGAAACCAAATGCATTTGAATTTTTCAAAAAACAGTATAACTGACATTTTTAAAGACCTGTCGGAATATTTTAAAAGTACCGATTTTTCCAAAGCTATCCTTTTGGGAATTGCCCTCACACTTCCAATAATTGCAGGCGTAAAATTGGACGCCCTTCAAATAGGCATTACCATTACGGTTGGAGCACTTCTTGCCTCCCCTAGCGATGTTAGCGGTAGCCTGCGTCACAAAGTAACCGGAATCCTATTCGCTACTTTATTGGCAATGTTGGTGAGTTTATTAGGTGGTTATCTCCATCTTTCCCTTTGGTTGCTCTTCCCTGTTTTAGGAATTTTAATGTTTGGCATTTCCTATATTTCAATTTATGGGTTTCGGGCGTCTCTTATTAGTTTTTCGGGACTTTTTGCACTGGTGCTAAGTTTCTCCAATATTTCTGGCGGAATGGAGCCCTATAACAGAATGCTTCTTATTGGTCTTGGCGGACTTTGGTATGTTTTACTGGTATTGTTGTGGCATTTTATTTTTCCAAAAGCGCCCACTGAATATTATCTTTCAAAAACCCTGAAACTAACCGCAGAGTATTTAAGGACACGTGGCGAGCTGGTTGCCGAAATTACAGACCGAACCGAACTTTTAAAGAAATTACTGAGCACACAAACAGAGCTCACCGCCACTCACGAAACCTTGCGGGATATTTTAATTGAAAGCAGAACAGGTTCCGGAAAAAGCGATTATGAAGGAAAGCGCCTGCTGATCTTTGTACAGTTGGTTGATATGCTTGAACTGGCCATGGCAAATCCAGTGGATTATTCAAAAACGGACGATTTTTTTAAAAGAAAACCTGAACAATTAGCAGATTTTCAGGGACTATTATTTGCCATGAGCAATAGGATGAATGCTATCGCCGCCCATATTTCCACTCCCAAAAATCTTCAAAACAATTATAAAATTGATGATTTTCTGAAGAAGATAAAGCGTGATATTGCCGTATATTCTTCCGCTTCAAATGAAACTTTTGATGAAAGCTTGTTGCTTCTAAAAAATCTTTTCAAATATCAAAAAGAGCAAGTACGGAAAATTCAAAAAATAGAATGGTTGCTGAAAAACCCGGCACAACGCGAACTTTCATTATTAAAAAAAGAGGATTCCCGCAGATTTCTAACAAAACAGAATTACGATTTTGAAGTTTTGGTTGAAAATTTCAATATGCGTTCCCCCATTTTTAAACACTCCTTACGGCTTGCGGTAATGACAATGATTGGTTACGGAGTTGGGATGCTTTTCGCGGTTCAAAATCCGTATTGGATATTACTTACTTTAATAGTAATTATGCGCCCAACTTTCGGATTAACAAAAACCCGTTCAAAGGAGCGTACCATTGGAACTTTAATTGGGGGGGCACTGGCAGTGGGTATTGTTTTGCTTACCCAAAATACTACCGTTTATGGTATTTTGGCAATCGTTTCCCTTGTAATTGCCTTTTCAATGGTACAGCGAAATTATAAAGCGGCGGCTACTTTTATTACGTTGAGTGTAGTTTTCATTTATGCACTTATGCGGCCCGATATTTTTAACGTTATTCAGTTTCGGGTAATGGATACTTTAATTGGCGCTGGTCTTGCAACTTTGGGAAATCTTTTGCTTTGGCCGGCATGGGAACAACAGGGCATTCAAAAAACACTGCTCGAAACATTGAAGGCAAATAGACTTTATCTGGAAGAAATAATAGGTTTTTATAATAAAAAAGAAACCGTTCCTACTGAATATAAAGTGGCACGTAAAAAGGCCTTTTTAGAAATGTCCAACCTGAGCGCAGCCTTTCAACGGATGACTCAGGAACCAAAATCCAAACAGAAAAGCTTGGACAAGGTTTATGAAATAACCGTTTTAAACCATACTTTTCTGTCGTCGCTGGCATCTCTGAGCACCTATATTCTGAACAATCCCACGACACCTGCATCAAAAAATTTTAATAAAGTTTCTGAAAAAATTGTTCGTAATCTTTCAAATGCAGAAGCTATTTTAAAAGATGGAATTATTTCAAACAACGAAGAAGAAATACAGGCTTCCGAAGATTTTTTTGATGAAACGTTTGGAAAAAATATCAGCTTCTCCAAAGAAGAAAAAGTACAAAAAACGGAAGTTTACCATTCAAAAATAGAAGAAGCCCATTTGGTCCGGGAACAATTAAAATGGCTCTTGGCTATGAGTGAAAAAATGCCGAAACTTTTGAAGCAGACGCAGTTGTAAAAAATAATTATCTACTTCACAGCTGTGATTTTATAAATATTTCCGTTAAGATTAAATTCATCCCCTTTTTTCTTTCCAGAAAGGAGCAACCCCACGGGAGAATTTAATGCGACACAGAGATAATCAAAATTTCCGAGAGAAACCGTACCAATGGAAAGACTGATAAAATAGGTAAACTTATCTGTGTAAACCAAACTTCCCAAGCGAGCATAATCTGAAGTGGCATTTACATCAATTTTTTTAAAAAGCTGAACAACCTTTTCAATTTCCTGAAGTTGTTTTCCGGCATTTTCCCGATCTATCTGAAGCATCGCTCGACCCGTTTCATGCTTGTCGCCACTACTGCTTTTGGATTCTTCCAGTAAAGATTCCTCAATCCCTACAATGGTTTGCTTAATTTTGGAATAACGGTTGTCAACCTGTTTTTGGCAGTTTTGCAGCAATTCGGTTTTAAGTTCTACTGCGGTCATTTCTTCGTTTTCGATTTCTTTTTTTCTTCTTTCGGTTCTTGTTTTTCCAATACAAATGGCCCATAATAGCGCATCTGTCGCACAATCCACTGTGTTCTTCGCGCTACGTAAGGTCCCGGCGGATTTGCCCTATACCGCTGAGGACTGGGCAAAATAGCAGCTATGGCAGCAGCATTTTCAGCACGTAGATTTTTTGCGGATTTTTTAAACCAAAATTGCGAAGCAGCTTCGGCACCAAAAACCCCATCGCCCATTTCAATACTGTTTAAATAAACTTCCAAAATGCGCTCTTTGCTCCAAAGCGTTTCAATTAAAAGTGTAAAGTACGCCTCCAATCCTTTTCTAAACCAAGTACGGCCGGGCCAAAGAAAAGCATTTTTTGCAGTTTGTTGTGAAATGGTACTTCCGCCGCGTAATTTTTTTCCTTTTTCATTATTCTCCAGTGCTTTTTCAATTGCTTTTCTGTCAAAACCGCTGTGGCTCAAAAAGGTTTGGTCCTCTGCACAAATAACTGCTAACTGCAAATACGAGGAAATTTCCTCAATAGGAACCCAATCGTGGCGAGTTTGGTATTTTTCATCGCCTTCAATAGCGCGAATGGCCATCAACGGTGTGTAAGGCACAGGAACAAATTTGTAGATGAGCACCCACAAAACTGAAAGCCCTATAAACCAAAGAAAAAGCTTTAAAATGAATTTGAATAGTTTTTTAATCATACAAATTTCCTAATTGTTTTCCGATTGAACTACCAATGGCCACACCCATTCCGCCCAAACGCACACCACAAAAAATATTCTTTGAAATTGATTTTACGATTGGTTTTTTTTGATTTCCCATTCCCATAATGCCACTCCAGCGATGTTCAATTTCAAAGGGTTGGTTGGGTAAAATTACGGTTTTAAGCAATAGCTCCAACTTGTTTTGCACCAATTCCGTTAATTGCATTTCTGTGGTTTCCTCTGTTTTAAAATCGAGATTTCGGCCGCCGCCAAAAAGGATTCTGGTCTCTATATTTCTGAAATAATAATACCCTTTATCCAAATGGAATGTTCCTTTTATTTTTAAATTTTCAATGGGTTTTGTAACCAATACTTGCGCTCTGGCTGGTTTTATATCTTCTTTCAAAAATTTTTTTGCGAAACCGTTTGTGGCGATAAAAACTTTTTTTACTGAAATATTTTGCGATGAATTTATTAGTAGTGAAACACTTTCGTCATTGTCTAAAATACTTGAAATTTCCGTAGAATTCAATATCAAAATATTCGCTTCCGAAGCTTTTTTAATGAGGCCAAGCATCATTTTTCCCGTGTCAATCTGCCCTTCGAACGCACTGTAAATCAATTTCGATTGAATGTTTTTAAACCTGAAATAATTTTCTTTTTCCGAAAAAACATCTGCTTTAAAAACAGGTTTCAGCAATTTATTTACATTATCAATTTGTGCTTTACAGGTTTCAAAAAGTTCAGCATCTTCATTTGTAAAAAGTTCGTAGCCGCCATATTCCCGGTAATCCAACTGTTCATCGCCGAGTGTGCTTCGCAATAAATTTAAACCTTCGACCCTATATTTTACAAGCTGAACAACATCTTCTTCGGAATGGTTTTTTAAATCCTCCAATATCTCAGAAATACTTCCAAAACAAGCAAAACCAGCATTTTTTGTACTTGCTCCGCTGGGAAGTATGCCGCGCTCAAACACAACAATTTTACTTTTGGGATGTTTTCGGCGAAGTTCCAAAGCACAATTTAATCCTACAATTCCGCTGCCGATTACAGCAAAATCTATGTTTGAAAACCAGGTTTTATATTCCCAATAAGACAAATTCATTTTACTTTATTTAAAAACAAATATACCTCGTAAACATCCCCTTGCCCCCTTCAAAGGGGAAATTTTCAAACTTTAAATTTGATTTGAATAAAAAAGCACCAAAACCCATTATTTTAATTTTGGGATTTGATGCTTTTAAAAGTTTCAGTATTCAGTTGCAGTAATCAGTAAATAATCCATATTGACTGCGAGTGTATACTGCGACTGAAAACTTATTCTTCTTCAGGCTCATTCATTTTAAAGGTATTCATAAACGCAGTGGTGTAATTTCCGGCCACATAATCTGGCTCGTCCATCAATTGACGGTGAAATGGGATTGTGGTTTTTATACCTTCAATCACGAATTCATCCAAAGCACGTTTCATTTTATTAATTGCTTCCTCGCGGGTTTGGGCGGTGGTTATAAGTTTTGCAATCATTGAATCATAATTCGGTACAATTGTATAGCCTGCATAAACGTGTGTATCCAAACGCACACCATGGCCTCCCGGTGCGTGCAAAACCGTAATTTTACCCGGAGAAGGACGAAAGTCGTTATAGGGGTCTTCTGCGTTAATTCTACATTCTATGGCGTGCAACTGTGGCGTGTAATTTTTTCCTGAAATGGGCACACCAGCAGCAACCAAAATTTGCTCACGAATAAGGTCGTAATCAATAACTTGTTCCGTAATTGGGTGCTCCACTTGAATACGGGTATTCATTTCCATAAAATAGAAATTTCGGTGTTTATCAACCAAAAATTCTATAGTTCCGGCACCTTCGTATTTAATGAATTCTGCAGCTTTTACAGCGGCAAGTCCCATATCGTTACGAAGTTTTTTCGTCATAAATGGACTGGGCGTTTCTTCGGTAAGTTTTTGATGGCGGCGTTGAATGGAGCAATCCCGCTCACTTAAATGGCAGGCTCTTCCAGTACTATCACCCACAATTTGAATTTCAATATGGCGTGGCTCCTCAATGAGTTTTTCCATATACATTCCATCGTTGCCGAAAGCAGCGGAAGCTTCCTGGCGGGCGCTTTCCCAAGCTTTTTTAAGTTCATCTTTTTTCCAAACGGCACGCATTCCCTTTCCACCTCCACCAGCGGTGGCTTTAAGCATAACGGGATAGCCAACTTCCTCGGCGAGTTTTTCACATTTTTCGTAAGATTCTATAATGCCTTCACTTCCGGGAACAGTAGGTACTCCGGCTGCTTTCATGGTAGCCTTTGCAGAAGCCTTATCGCCCATGCGCTCTATCATTTCTGGTGAAGCTCCAATAAATTTTATGCCGTGCTCTTGACAGATTTTTGAAAATTTTGCATTTTCTGAAAGAAATCCGTAGCCAGGGTGAATTGCATCTGCATTTGTTATTTCGGCGGCAGCAATAATACTGGACATTTTAAGATAGCTCAAATTACTAGGCGGTGGTCCAATACAAACGGCTTCGTCTGCAAAGCGAACATGGAGACTTTCTTCATCGGCTTTTGAATACACAGCCACGGTTTTTATACCCATCTCACGGCAGGTGCGAATTATTCGCAGCGCTATTTCGCCCCTATTTGCAATCAATATTTTTTTAAACATAATGTTCTGAAATTACAAATCACAAGCACCAAATTCCAAAGTTGGTATTTGGACTTTGAAATTTGAGATTTATTCTTATGATGGATCTACTAAAAATAGTGGTTGGTCAAATTCTACAGGTGAAGAATCGTCCACTAAAACTTTTACTATTTTACCTGATACTTCGCTTTCAATTTCGTTGAAAAGTTTCATTGCTTCAATTACGCAGAGCACATCGCCTGTATTTATGTTGCTTCCCACTTCTACAAAAACGGGTTTATCTGGTGATGGTTTTCTATAGAAAGTTCCAATAATTGGCGACTTAATGGTTATTAGTTTTGAGTCTGCAGCTTCAGTGGCTGTCTCAGCTGCAGTTGCGGCTTGTTGGGGTGCTGCAGCGGTTTGTGGCTGCATTTGCATTTGCGGTTGAGACATGGCCGGTAATTGCTGAATGTAAGTTGTTTCTCCTTTGCCTTCTTCACCTCCAGTTTTAATGGTAATTTTTATGTCTTCCATTTCAAGTTTTACTTCGCTGGCACCACTTTTTGCCACAAACTTGATCAAGTTTTGAATGTCCTTTAAATCCATATTGTTAAGTGTTAATCTTTTGAGTTGGTTAAAATTTATTTTGAATCATAGGCCCATTTCAAATAAACGGCGCCCCAAGTAAAGCCTCCACCGAAGGAAGCAAAGAT
>Ga0209344_10000646_pt1 | contig 56023 bp, 45 predicted proteins | sample Cruoilmetagenom6_FD_187293 | JGI IMG/M metagenome (GOLD analysis project Ga0209344, IMG submission 187293) | Oil polluted marine microbial communities from Coal Oil Point, Santa Barbara, California, USA - Santa Barbara Oil Seep Sample 6 (SPAdes)... | ecosystem: Environmental > Aquatic > Marine... | reverse complement strand
CGATCTTCGCCCGCAAGATCGAAATGACCTCGATGCCGCAACTTGTGGCGGGTTTCCACTCGCTTGTCGGACTTGCTGCCGTACTTGTGGCAGCAGCAGCACTGTACTCGCCTGCCGCTTTCGGCATCGGTGACGTTGGCTCAATCAAAGGTCAGGCTCTGGTGGAAATGTCACTCGGTGTGGCCATCGGTGCGATAACATTTACCGGTTCGATCATTGCGTTTCTGAAGCTTGATGGACGGATGTCGGGCAAACCGATCATGTTGCCATTTCGCCATGTTGTGAATGCAGGTTTGCTGATTGGCATCATCGTGTTGATAGGTGTGCTTGTTGGCACCGAGAGCCACTTTGTCTTCTGGGTAATCGTGGCGCTGGCACTGGTTCTTGGTGTGTTGCTAATCGTACCGATTGGTGGCGCGGATATGCCGGTGGTGGTCTCAATGCTCAACTCCTATTCGGGTTGGGCCGCGGCAGGCATCGGGTTTACGGTCGGCAATCTGGCACTGATCATCACCGGTGCGCTGGTCGGTTCGTCGGGTGCCATTCTGTCCTACATCATGTGCAAAGGTATGAACCGGTCGTTTATTTCGGTTATTCTCGGTGGCTTTGGCGGTGAAACCGCAGCGGCTGCTGATGACGACATCGACCGTTCCGTCAAGCTAGGCTCGGCAGACGATGCGGCCTATTTGATGGCCAACGCATCCAAGGTGGTCATCGTGCCAGGTTACGGCATGGCGGTGGCTCAGGCCCAGCATGCGGTGCGTGAACTCGCCGACAAGCTGAAAGCCAATGGCGTGGAAGTTAAATACGCCATTCACCCGGTGGCCGGTCGTATGCCTGGCCATATGAACGTGCTCCTGGCAGAGGCCAATGTACCCTATGACGAGGTTTTCGAACTCGAAGACATCAACTCGGAATTTGCACAAGCTGATATCGCCTATGTCATCGGCGCCAATGATGTGACCAATCCGGCGGCGCGGGATGATCCTTCATCGCCGATCTTCGGAATGCCCATCCTCGATGTCGACAAGGCCAAGACCTGCCTTTTCGTCAAGCGTTCACTGGGCTCGGGTTATGCCGGCATTGACAACACATTGTTCTACAAGGACGGTACGATGATGCTTCTCGGCGATGCCAAGAAGATGACCGACGACATTACCAAGGCGATTGAGGAGTAAGATTTCCAATCGCAACCAGACATCAAAGCCCGCCGCATCGGCGGGCTTATTTTTTGGTGATTTTTCCTATCCCTCGTGAGCTGCGTTTGGCATTTTGCCCTGTTTGACAGGAACCATGCGATGTGCCGCAGACCTGCCGATCTCGAATTGAGCTGTGAGAGAAATGCAGTGAATATGCAGCTTACTTTGTTTCGGCTTCGATTGCTGTTGCCCACGGCCAACTATCAACCTATCCAGCCCCGGGTGCTGCGCGGGCAACCCAATGGCGGCGAGAATGGTCGGGCGACGCAGGCTTTGGCGGCAATGGGGACACAAACCGTGATCGCGGTGAAGCTAAACCGCGCAGAACACGACTGGCAGCTATTAAGCGATTGGAATTACTCGCACAATGTGGCTCATGCGAGCGTCAATCGGCTATGTGGATTGATTGGAAGCAGCGAATTGCACACCAACAAGGAGTGGGTGAGGTGCGACCATGCATGTGTCATTCATTCACGACCAGGTTGGTCTGCTGAACAAGCAAGTGAAGAGGGCACATATGTTCGCTGGAAGTAGCCAGAAACCGATTGCTTTCAGGCGACTTTAACCGCGCGAGATGCCCAGTCGCGACAGGCCGTCACGTGCCGGTTTGTAATTCGAATCCAGCTGAACAGCTCGCCTGTAGGAGCGGATGGCCTTGTCCTTTTCGCCGCGCCGCTCGTAAATCAATGCCTGATTGGCCCAGGATTCAGCAACCCGGCCGTCGAGTTGGATGGCATGATTGATGTCAGCGAAAGCATTTTCATCATCATTGAGCGCGACATAGGATATGGCGCGGCCATTATAGGGCTCCGGAGAACTGGGAGACAGGGAGATCGAGGTCGAGAAATCTTCGATCGCTTCGGCATGTTGACCACGCAATTGCTTGATCAGGCCGCGATTGTGATAGGCGCGTGGGTCGGTGGTGTCCAACTGAATGGCCCGATTGTAATCGGTCAATGCCTCGTTCAGGCGACCGGCCTGGCGATAGAGATTTCCGCGGCCGATATAAGCAACATCATAACGTGAGTTGAGCTGTAGGGCGCGATTGTAGTCATTGGCGGCTGCGACCTGATCACCCAGATTGCGGTTGATCAACGCCCGATTGGCATAGGCCTGATAAAATCTCGGGTTGAGTTGCAATGCGCGATTGAAATCGGCAAGTGCCTTGCGGGATTCACCAGCACGTCCATAGGCAGCGCCACGGACATTATATGCTTCGGGATTGTTGGGATTGCTTCGGATGACGGCGGTCAATGAGCCGATGTTTTCTTCGCTGCCCTGGGTACGGTCAATCGAGATCGCATCAACAGACGGTGATGTCTGACACCCGGACGCTATCAGGCCCGCCGAGACGGCTGCCGCCATCGCGATAGGCTTGAGCGACCGGCTAAAAGCACTCGAACCTAATTTTTGAATTTCGCCAAGTACCAATGTCGGCCCCTCCGAGCATATCCGTTGTGTGCTGATCAAATCGCGATGATTCGACAATGCACTAAAAAAGGCGAAGGCGAAAATCGCCCCCGCCTCATCTAACACGTTGAACCCGGCAATAAAACGGCAGGATCAGCGCCCCGAACGACCGCCGATCAATCCTTCGCGCTGCGCACGCTTGCGCGCCAGCTTGCGAACACGGCGAATGGCTTCTGCCTTTTCGCGCGCACGCTTCTGAGATGGCTTTTCATAGAAATCGCGCATCTTCATTTCACGAAAAATGCCTTCGCGCTGCATCTTCTTCTTGAGAGCGCGGAGCGCCTGATCGACATTGTTGTCGCGGACAAGTACCTGCACGTTGATCCCGTTCCTTCCGGTTTAAGCTAGAATTGACAGTCTGCCAGCGAAAAAAGAATTCTGTTCGTTCAGCCGGCTGACGTCACGATTGGTGGCGCTAATACCAGCAATATTTCCGCAAGTCCAGCACTTTGGGTGTTTTTGACGCGCACAAAGTGATGCGAACTGAAGAAAAAAATGCTGGTTGGCAGCGTCATTCGACGTCGCAACTCGACAGGTGCAAGTCTACCAATTTTGTTTTAACTCTGGTGACACTGGACCACCGAGAGGACAAGATGCGCAAGTACTCTATTTTTGCCGTGGCGCGGGAAGCCATGCGGGGGCACACCGGATGGGAGCGCCAGTGGCGGTCTCCGGAGCCGAAAGAGTCCTATGATGTGATTATTATCGGTGCTGGCGGCCATGGTCTGGGCGCGGCCTATTATCTGGCCAAGGAACATGGGATCACCAGTATCGCGGTGGTTGAAAAGGGTTGGCTGGGCGGAGGCAACACTGGTCGCAACACTACCATTATCCGTTCCAACTATCTTTATGATGAAAGTGCGGGGCTTTATGACCATTCGGTGAAGCTTTGGGAGGATCTGTCGCAGGACCTCAATTACAACGTTATGTATTCCCCGCGGGGGGTGATGATGTTGGCCCACAATGTGCACGATGTGCAGGTATTTAAGCGCCACATTCACGCCAACCGACTCAATGGCGTTGATAATGAATGGCTCAGCCCGGAACAGGCGAAAGATTTCTGTCCGCCGCTCAATATTTCTCGCACGGCGAGATATCCAGTAATGGGGGCTGCTCTTCAGCGACGGGGCGGCACAGCCCGCCATGATGCCGTTGCCTGGGGATATGCGCGCGGTGCATCGGACCGAGGTGTCGATATTATCGAGAATTGTGAAGTCAAGAACATTCGCCGCGGAGCCGATGGATCCGTTGAAGGCGTAGAAACCACCCGCGGTTTTATTGGCGCCAGGAAAGTAGGCGTTGCTGCCTCTGGTCACACATCGGTTTTGATGGAAACGGCCGGTGTGCGAATGCCGTTGGAAAGCTATCCGCTGCAGGCACTGGTTTCCGAGCCGGTCAAGCCGATCTTTCCCTGTGTGGTGATGTCGAACACTGTCCACGCCTATATTTCGCAATCAGACAAGGGCGAACTCGTTATCGGCGCGGGGACTGACCAATACACGTCCTATTCGCAGACTGGTGGCTTGCACATTCTCAGTCACACGCTCGATGCAATTTGCGAGATGTTTCCGATTTTCACACGGATGAAAATGCTCAGATCCTGGGGCGGAATAGTGGACGTGACGCCGGATCGCTCGCCGATCTTGTCGAAGACACCGGTGAAGGGACTGTATGTCAACTGTGGCTGGGGCACAGGCGGGTTCAAAGCCACGCCGGGGTCCGCCCATGTCTTCGCCCACACAATTGCGCGTGACGAGCCACATGCGATCAACGCTCCTTTCACGCTTGATCGCTTTCGCAGTGGCAGGTTGATCGACGAGGCGGCGGCTGCAGCCGTTGCGCACTGAGGCTGTTATAGATGAGCGAAAAGACAATCAATCTGGCCGAAAAGCTGTCTGGTTTCAGCGAGTATTGGTCGCCAAAGATCGTTACGGGCTTCAATGGCCACGATGTGATGGTGGTCAAGGTGAATGGCGAGTTCAACTGGCATTCCCACCCGGACACGGATGATTTCTTTCTGGTGCTGTCGGGACGGCTGACCATCCAGATGCGGGATGGCGATGTCGTGCTGGGGCCGGGGGAGATGTATGTGGTGCCCAAGGGTGTGGAGCATCGTCCGCGCGCCGAAGAGGAAACGCATCTCGTCATCATAGAGCCTGCCGGCACACCCAATACCGGCGATGCCGAAACCGCCGTGATCAAAACCAAGATCTGACCAAGGACCAAGCGATGCTTCTGATCCATTGTCCATATTGTGAGGAAAATCGGCCGGAGTTGGAGTTTCGCCATGCCGGTGAAGCGCATGTTGCCCGCCCAAATCCGATTTCCGAGATCAGCGATGAGGAATTCGAAAAGTATTTCTTCATCCGCGACAATCCCAAGGGCGTTACGTGGGAAAGATGGCGGCACATGCATGGCTGCGGTCGGTTTTTCAATGCGGTTCGCGATACAGTGAGCGACAGATTTATCGTCACGTACAAGGCTGGTCAGCAGAAGATTGCTGTGGAGCGTGATGAGGACGGCATGTTTCGTGTTGCGGGGAAACAGGCATGAGCGGCGCCAACAGAGTTCCCGGCAAGGGACGATTGGTTCCGGCCCGCCAAGTTCGTTTTACATTTGATGGGCAGACGATCACGGGTATTGAAGGTGATACACTTGCTTCGGCGTTGATTGCCAACGGAATTCACTTGACCGGGCGGTCGTTCAAATATCACCGGCCGCGCGGCATGTTATCTGCGGGATCGGAAGAGCCCAATGCGTTGATTGATGTTTCACGCGGAGCCAATAGCCGCACACCCAATGTGCGGGCTACGGTTCAGGAGATTTTCGAAGGTCTGACAGCGCGGTCGCAAAATCGCTGGCCTTCACTGACCTTTGATGTCGGCGGGATCAACAATTGGTTGTCGCCATTTTTTGCAGCCGGTTTTTACTACAAGACCTTCATGTGGCCGAAAGCCGCCTGGAAAAAGTTCTACGAACCCAATATCAGGGCTGCGGCTGGTCTTGGGGTGTCGCCCACTGAGCCGGATCCCGACCGTTATGCCAATCGCTACATCCATTGTGACGTGCTTGTGGTGGGTGGAGGACTGGCAGGGCTGACGGTCGCACGTGCGGCGGCACAAACTGGCGCGGAAGTTGTCATCTGTGACGAGCAGGCGCTGTTTGGTGGCGCTTTGCATCATGAAGCCGACACGCTGGTGGATAGCGAGAACGGGTTCGACTGGGCGCAGAAAATAGCGCGCGAAATGGCCGCCATGAAGAATGTGCGGCTGCTGACGCGAACCACAGCATTTGCCTATCAGGCGCAAAACATGGTCGTGCTCGCAGAGCGGGTCGCCGATCATCTGGCATTGCCTGACCCAACGATGCCGCGTGAACGGCTCTGGCAGGTGCGGGCAAAGCGGGTGGTCCTTGCCACCGGAGCCATCGAACGCCACATGGTGTTTGCCAATAATGACAGGCCTGGCATTCTGCTGGCGTCAGCGGCACGAACTTACCTCAACCATTTTGGTGTCGCAGTTGGTGCCAATGTTGGGGTCTATACGGCCAACGATTCGGCCTATGCCGCAGCATTTGATCTGACAGATGCCGGGGTCAATATTCCGGCGATCGTTGATTGCCGTACGGCAATTGATCCGGAACTCCTGGCCACCGCCGCTGCTCGCAACATCAAGGTGCTGGCCGGTCATGGTGTGGTTGATACCGCGGGATCGTTGCGGATTAAATCAATGAAGGTCGAACCGGTTGGGGGTGGCAAGCCGCAAGTGTTTGATGTTGATGCATTGATCATGTCGGCAGGTTGGACACCATCGGTGCACCTTTATTCGCAATCCCGCGCCAAGGTGGTGTGGGACGAGGCGAACAGTCGGTTTCTTCCCGGCAAGCCGGTTCAAAACATGGTCACCATTGGTGCGTGTAATGGTACCGATGATATGGCCGATCTCATTGAAGAAGCCATTGCGGCTGGAACCAGCGCTGAAAAATATTTGGGCACAGCTTGGAAAGCACCGGTGATCAACTCGGCCACCAGCCGCAAAGGCCAATTGCTGGGTACGGGGCAAGGCGCCGGACCCGGAGAACCAGTCAAGGCATTTGTGGATTTTCAAAATGACGTGACAGCCAAGGATATCCGGCTTGCAGTGCGCGAAGGCATGCAATCCATCGAGCATGTCAAGCGGTTCACCACCACTGGCATGGCAACAGATCAAGGCAAAACGTCAAACCTTCATGGTCTGGCAATTGCAGCAGAAATGCTCGACAAGCCCATTCCATCAGTTGGACTGACGACTTTTCGGTTGCCGTTCACACCGGTTACGTTCGGAACGATCGTCAATCATTCGCGTGGTGCGTTGTTCGATCCCACGCGGCGGACGGCAATGCATGGCGCGCATGAAGAGCTTGGTGCAGTCTTCGAGGATGTCGGCCAGTGGAAACGGCCTTGGTACTATCCGTTTATTGGTGAAGGCATGCACGATGCCGTTAACCGGGAGTGCCGCACGGTACGGGAAGCTGCCGGATTGTTCGATGCATCGACACTGGGCAAGATTGAGGTGGTGGGCCCGGATGCGGCGGCCTTCCTCAATCTTCTTTACACCAACGGCTGGGACAAGCTTGCGCCCGGTCGCTGCAAATACGGCATCATGCTGCGGGAAGACGGTTTCATCTATGATGATGGTGTTGTCGGGCGGATCTCTGATGACCGCTTCCATGTGACGACCACCACTGGCGGTGCCCCAAGGGTGCTTCATCACATGGAAGACTATCTCCAGACCGAGTTTCCTGATCTCAAGGTTTGGCTGACTTCAACCACGGATCAATGGGCGGTGATTGCCGTTCAAGGGCCAAAAGCACGTGAGATCATCGCTCCCTTTGTCGATGGTGTTGATATTTCCGCCGAAGCTTTCCCGCACATGAGTGTCGCTGAGGCGAATATTTGTGGAGTGCCCGGGCGACTTTTCCGGGTTTCATTTACCGGTGAACTGGGTTTTGAACTTAACGTTCCTGCCGATTACGGTGATGCGGCCTGGCGGATGGTATGGGCACATGCACAACAATTGGGTGCGTGCACTTATGGCACCGAAACCATGCATATTCTGCGCGCAGAAAAGGGCTATATCATTGTCGGTCAGGATACGGACGGAACAGTGACGCCAGATGATGCCGGCTTGAATTGGGCCGTAGCCAAGAAGAAGTCGGATTTTGTAGGCATACGCGGCATGAAGCGACCGGATCTGGTTTCTCAGGATCGCAAACAACTGGTGGGGCTTTTGACCAGGTCGCCTTCCACAGTGCTGGAAGAAGGCGCGCAAATCGTGGCCGATCCCAATCAGTCATTGCCCATGAAAATGATTGGCCATGTGACCTCGTCTTATTGGTCAGAGAATTGCGGCCGGTCAATCGCCATGGCGGTTGTCGCTGGTGGTCGAGATCTGGAAGGAAAAACCCTTTATGTACCGATGGCGGATGAAACAATTGAAGTCGAAGTGACCGGAACGGTGTTCTTTGACCCGGATGGAGAGCGGATCAATGGCTGACAAATCTTTGTTGCCTCGTCTGGGGCCGCTCGATGACCAGGTTGCAGGGGCAACTGGTGTGGCGATTGCGCCTGCCGGGCCGGCGTTCAGAACAATATTGCGGGCCCGTGCCGAAGCGCTGTCTGACATAGGTTCGGTGCTGGATATTGACCTGCCTCGAAAACCGAAAAGCTCTGCAACAAACAAGAACGGCTTGATGGCGCTGTGGCTCGGGCCTGACGAGTGGCTGATCATTGATGAAAAAGTTGATCCGATGGCCAGTCTCGGCAAGAGCAAGGCGTTGTTTTCGGCTGTCGACATCTCACACCGCAATACCGCGTTGGACGTGGCGGGACGAGGTGCGCGGGCCACATTGGAAGCTGGGTGTCCGCAGGATCTTTCTGATGCGGCATTTCCCGTTCACGCCTGTAGTCGTACTGTGTTGGGCAAAATCGAAGTTGTCATTCTGCGTACCGGTGCCAATGCTTACCGGGTGGAATGTTGGCGCTCATTTGCGGATTATACGTTCAGTTTTCTCGAGGATGCGGCAAAGGACTGCATGGCTTAAGCGGGTTCTGTGGTTATTCCACGAAAGGAGCCCTCAGGTGCCGGTGTTGTCTTCGTCCGGAGTGATTTGCATCAGCGTTAGCCAGACGGCGGTAAGGGCAGGTTTTTTCTCATCCTCAATTTCGACTGAAACATCAAAAATCAAGCTCATCATCGTTGGTCCGCGATGGCGCGCTTCCTTGAGGGTAAAACGACCACGGACGCGTTTCCCGGCGCTGACCGGGGTTGCGAAGCGAACTTTGTTGAATCCGTAGTTGATCCCCATTGTTCGTTCACGGGCTACGGGTACGCAATCTTCATGCATGGCCGAAAGCAGCGAAAGCGTGAGAAATCCATGGGCAATTGTTCCGCCGAAGGGGGTGTCGGCGGCTGCTTCCGGATCAATGTGGATGAACTGATGATCGTCAGTAGCATCGGCAAACTGATTGATCCGTTCCTGTGGAACTTCCATCCATCTGGACACCCACTCGGTATTGCCAACCAAATCGGGAATATCAGCTACTGAAATATAGCTTGCCATGATCTGTTCCGTGTTTTTTGAGCCGTTGCATTCTTAGTGCAAACCTTCCTGCCACAGCAAGGCAATTGCATATCCGCCTTTTATGCAGTTTCCTGAAAGAGAATTACATTCCGTCCGACGATCTGGCTTCCGAACAACTTATCAGGTGAAACCAAGGTCCATCTGCCGGTCGGTGCAGGTATATTTATTTCGATGGCAAGGTGTGATCGGTTGATCGCCAATATCAGGCGGTTCCCGGGCGCGCCCAAGACCATCATCAATCCTGCAAGATCATGATCGTTCCACTTGTCGCCCTCCAATGGCTGACCATCGAGTGTGTACCAGGCAACCTGATTGGCAACGTCCGATCCACGGGCTGGTTGAAGGAACTTCTGGCTGGATAGATGGGGGAGTTCTGCGCGCAAAGTCGCCCACGCTTGGGTAAATGCCAAGCGCGGTTCGTTCAGGCTTTGCCAATTTCGCCAGGTGATCTCATTGTCCTGTGCATAGGCGTTATTATTACCCATTTGCGTGTGACCAAACTCATCTCCGGCAGTCAGCAACAAAGTGCCGCGGCTGGCAAACAGGGTTGCGATCATCGCGCGGGCATCTGCCTCGCGTCGGGCCAATATAGTTTTGTCGTCTGTTGGTCCTTCAACGCCGTTGTTCCAAGAAAAATTCTCGTTGTGACCATCGCGGTTGTATTCGCCATTGGCTTCATTGTGTTTGTCGGCATAGGTGACCAGATCACCCAAGGGAAATCCATCATGGGCAGCGATGAAATTGACGCTGCGGGTTTTGATTGCACCATCATGGCCGAAAATATCGGAAGAACCGGCCAGACGTGTGGCCAGATCACCTGTCTTGCCCGGCTCGCCGCGCCAAAAAAGCCGCATGTCGTCTCGGGCACGGTCGTTCCATTCGAGCCAACGCGGTGGAAACTGTCCCAACTGATAACCGCCGGGACCGATGTCCCAGGGTTCCGCGATCAAAATGGTATTCTCGAGTATCGGATCTGCTGGTATTGCCTCAAGCATTTCCGCGCGAGCAGAGAAGCCAGCGGGATCACGACCCAGAACAGGAGCGAGATCGAAGCGAAAACCGTCGACACCTCCTTGGGTTACGAGATGGCGCATGGAGGCCAGAACCAGTTCGCGAACTTCCGGACGGTGGCAGGCGAGCGTATTGCCGCAGCCGGTGTCATTTATCAGTTTGCCTGGGTTCGTCGCGTCGTGGGAATAATAAGTTCGGTTACCCAAACCTCGCAACGACAGCGTTGGTCCCAGAAGGTCTGATTCACCGGTGTGATTATAAACCACGTCGAGAATGACCGAGATGCCGTTGTCGTGCATCGTGGTCGTCAGATGACGAAGATCATCAATTCCACCTGGTGCCAAGCGTGGATCAAGCGCAAGCAGAGTGATCGGGTTGTAGCCCCAACCATTGGTCAACTCGAGGGGCGGTAAGTGGCGTTCGTCTATCCAGGCGGCGATGGGCATAAGCTCGATTGCCGAGACATGCAGGGACTTCAGGTGTGCAATGATGGCTGGATGGCACAATGCGGCCAGCGTTCCGCGGATGTTTTCGGGAATATCCGGGTGCAGCATGGTGAAAGCCCGAACCGGGATTTCATAAATCAGTCCACCGGGTTTGAAACTAACGTGACTATTTGAAACAGGCACTTTGGCATCTTCCAAAATGGCTTTGGGTACGAGTCTTGCGGTATCAAACCCGAATTCACCCAATCGGGAGTCATAAGTAAATGGCCGGTCGATACGGGTGGCTAAAGGATCGACCAGCAATTTGGAGGGATCAAACCGGTGTCCATTGTCAGGATCCCACGGTCCATCAGCGCGCAAACCATAGCGGACGCCAACAGAAATGTCGGGGATCAGTCCCACGAACAGGCCATTGGTTTGCGGGGTCAGGCCGTGACGACTGGTTTCATTGTCAGCTGCGTCAAACAGACAAACGTGAACTGCGGTTGCGTCGGGTGCACGGACGGTGAATCGGGCTCCGGCTGTGGCAGAGTGGGCACCAAGCTGTATGGATGCTTCATCACGTGAGCTCATCGTCAATCAGGTGATCACGGTCGGAGCATCGCGCCCGGTCAACGACCGAATGTTGGCTATTTCTTCTGCCGCGGAAATCAATCCCGCCAGTGCTTCCTGGGTTTCGATGCCGTGCTTGGCCGCATCAGGCTCATAGAATTCCATGTAGAGGCGCAGGGTGGCGCCGGAAGTTCCAGTGCCGGAAAGCCGGAATACGATTCGGGCACCGCCTTCAAAGAATATTCGAAAGCCCTGATTTTCGCTTACCGATCCGTCGACTGGATCATGATAGGCAAAATTATCGGCCTTGCTGACAGTCATGCCGGCTATCGTTGTGCCGGGAAGCGCTGCGAGCTTTGCCGAGAGACGTTCCATCAAGCCGTTTGCAGCGTCGGTGTCGAGCGCCTCAAAATCGTGACGCGAATAATAGGTCCGCCCATAGGTGGCCCAGTGATCTTTTACTATTTCGAGGGCACTTTGACCTCTCTCAGCCAGAATGTTCAGCCACAGGAGAACTGCCCATAGGCCGTCTTTTTCCCGGACATGGTCCGATCCGGTTCCGGCGCTTTCCTCTCCGCATATTGTCACGCGCCCGGCGTCAAGAAGATTGCCGAAGAATTTCCAGCCAGTTGGTGTTTCATGGAGTTCCACACCCAGTTTTTCGGCGACCCGATCAGCGGCACCAGAGGTTGGCATGGATCGGGCAATGCCTGCGATACCGTTCTTGTAGCCAGGCGCAAGATGAGCGTTGGCTGCAAGCATGGCGAGCGAGTCGGATGGGGTGATGAAAATTCCCCGGCCAATGATCAGATTGCGATCTCCATCGCCGTCAGATGCTGCGCCGAAATCCGGAGCGTCAGGCCCCATCATCCGATCATGAAGTGCCTTGGCGTGCACGAGATTGGGGTCGGGGTGATGGCCGCCAAAGTCCTCAAGCGGCGTGTCGTTGAAAATGAGGGCGGGATCAGCACCCAGCCGGTTGACAAAAATTTCTTTCGCATAGGGTCCGGTGACTGCGTGCATGGCATCGAATGTGAAACGGAAACCGCCCTTGATCATTGCCGCGATGGCATCGAAATTGAACAGGCTTTCCATCAGTTCTGCATAATCGGTGACCGGATCAATGACTTCCACGACCATGTTGCCGGTTTCGAGTGTGCCAATGGTTTCGAGGTCGAATTCGGGAAGTTCGGCGATGAGGTAGCGGTCTATAACCTTGGAGCGAGCGAATATCGCATCCGTGATTTTTTCCGGTGCCGGCCCGCCATTGCCGGTGTTGTATTTGATGCCAAAATCTTCGTTCGGACCGCCGGGGTTGTGGCTGGCTGACAAGATGATCCCGCCGAACGCCTTGTACTTGCGAATGATATTTGATGCAGCGGGTGTGGACAGAATGCCGCCACGTCCAACCAGCACTCGGCCAAAGCCATTGGCCGCGGCCATTCGAATGGCAATCCGAATGACTTCCCGGTTGTAGTAACGTCCGTCGCCACCAATGACCAATGTCTTGCCTTCATAGCCTTCAAGGCTATCGAAAATCGACTGGATGAAAGCCTCGCTGTATCCGGGTTGCTGGAAGACCGGTACTTTTTTTCGCAACCCCGAAGTTCCCGGCTTCTGGTCGTCAAAGGGCTTGATGGTGACAGTATCGATTTTGGTCATGTTCTGCTTTTCTCGATCAGGGCTTGGTACAATTGGGTATAGCTCTCAGCGCTACGGGTCCAGCTGACGTCTGCCCGCATGCCGTTTTGTTGAATTCTGGACCAGGTTTTTTTGTCATCGAAGGTTCGAATTACCCGGCGGACTGTCTGGCGAAGACCATCTGCCGTTACCGGACCAAATTGAAATCCGGTCGCGACACCGGCAGCTAAGGCGGCCTCGTTTGCGTCAATTATGGTATCGGCCAACCCGCCGGTTCTCGCGACGACTGGGACGCATCCGTAACGCAAGCCGTAGAGTTGGGTCAGGCCGCAGGGTTCAAATCTGGATGGCACCAAGATGGCATCACCGCCAGCCTGCAAAAGATGCGACAAAGGCTCATCATAGCCCAACTGAATGCCGAACTTGCCGCGATGGCGTGCCGCGGCACCAAGCAGTGCCCCTTCAAGTGCCTTATCTCCCGAACCCAAAATGGCGAGCCGACCGCCCATTGCGACAATGTCGTCAATAGATTCAATGAGAACGTCGATGCCTTTCTGCCAAGTCAACCGGGTGATGAGCGTGAAGATTGGTCCCTTTGCCTGCTTGTCGAGTTCAAAGTGTTCGATCAAAGCTTTTTGATTTACTTTCCGCTTGGTGCGGCGAGCAGTATCGAAATGGCCCGCGATATGCGGGTCACTCGCCGGGTTCCAGATGTCAGTGTCTATGCCGTTTACGATACCAAAGAGATCGCCGGAACGCGCATTGACCACGCCTTCCAGCCCCATCCCAAACTCCGGGGTGCGGATTTCCTGCGCGTAGGTCGGGCTGACGGTTGTGATTGCGTGTGCTCTGTGCAGGCCTGCCTTAAGGTAGCTGATATCGCCATAGTATTCGAGCCCATCCATGGCGAAAGCAGACTTCTCGAGCTCCATAAGGGCAAAATGTTTTGAATCAAATTGTCCCTGGAAAGCCAGATTGTGAACCGTCATGACCGTTGGCGTGCCGCTGGCGCCGGTCGTTTCCATATAAAGTGGCACCAGAGCTGCCTGCCAATCATGCACATGGACGATATCGGGTCGCCATGAGGGGACCAACCCATCGGCCACAAGAGCAGCCGCCTTTGAAAAAACTGCAAACCGCCGCCAATTGTCAGCATGGTCGTTGCCGCCGACATCAGTGTAAGGACCCCCGGGACGATCAAAAAGCTCCGGTACGTCGAGAATCAGACAATCGATGCCGCTGACCAGAACGGGCAAGATGCGGCCTTCGGTGCCCAGAACTTTCGGCAGTTTAATGGCTTTGGGTGGCTTTTTAACCTGCGAGAGAACTTCCGGGTAGCCCGGAAGAAAAACCCGCATTTCCACTCCACACCCGGTCAGTGCCGAGGGCAGCGCGCCGACGACGTCAGCAAGACCACCGGTCTTGATCAGCGGAAAGGCTTCAGATGCGACGGAAAGCACTTTCATTGAAATCAGGTCTCCAGTCGATCAATCATGTCCTGGGTAATCAGGCAAATGCCGCTATCAGTTCGTCGAAACCGTTTTCCGTCTTGAACAGGATCTTCGCCGACGATCAGACCTTCAGGAATGTTGACACCACGGTCGAGGATTACTTTTTTGAGTTTGGCATGGCGTCCGATGGTGCACTCGGGCAAAACCACTGCGTCGGTCAGGCTGGAATAGGAATTGGCCCGCACTCCAGTGAAGATCAAAGAGCGCATCAGAGCGGAGCCGGATATGATGCAATCGCCAGAGACCAACGATGAAATTGCGGACCCGCGCCGGTTTTCCTCGTCATGGACAAACTTGGCGGGCGGTTTGATTTCGGCATAGGTCCAGATCGGCCACGACCGGTCATAAAGATCAAGTTCCGGAACAATTTCGGTGAGGTCGATATTGGCCTGCCAATAGGCTTCCACAGTGCCGACATCACGCCAATAGGCTTCCGATTCCATGCTCGCGCGAACACAGGAGTTGGCAAACCGGTGCGCTTGCGCTTTCCCGTTCTTGACGATGTAGGGAATGATATCCTTGCCGAAATCGCGGCTTGAACCGGGCGTATTGGCATCCCGACGCAATTCCTCCATCAGGAATTTGGTGTTGAAAACGTAAATACCCATTGAGGCCAGCGCCTTGGTCGGATTGCCCGGTATGGCAGGTGGGTCGGCTGGCTTTTCAATGAAATCGATAATTACGTCTTTCTCATCGACATGCATGACACCGAATTCTGATGCTTCCATGCGCGGCACTTCGAGTACGCCGACAGTTACATTTGCGCCAGAGTCCACATGCTCTTGAAGCATGAGCTCATAGTCCATCTTGTAAATATGATCACCGGCCAGGATGACCATGTATTCCGGACCATAGGCCTCAATGATATCGATGTTCTGGTAGACCGCGTCAGCGGTCCCTTCATACCATTGGGTTTCGGAGACGCGCTGGCTGGCCGGAAGAATGTCGAAACTCTCGTTTCGTTCCGGCCGCAGGAAGTTCCATCCCCGTTGCAGGTGACGGATCAGCGAATGAGCCTTGTATTGGGTGGCGACGCCGATGCGCCGAATGCCCGAATTGATGGCATTTGAGAGGGCGAAGTCGATAATGCGTGATTTGCCGCCGAAATAGACCGCAGGTTTGGCTCTTACTCCGGTCAATTCCTTGAGCCTGCTTCCGCGTCCCCCGGCCAGCACATATGCCATGGCCTCACGCGCCAGTGGTTGGTTGCGTTTTTGCTCCATGTTATCCTCCCATTCCAGCTATTTCACCCTTGTTGTGGGGTGATCATCAGCGTCGATAGCGGGGGCAAATTCAGTTCCGCAAAAAAACCTCCCGCCGGATTTTCCTGTGCTGGCACTTTGCCGCTATTGCCTTGACCCGAGCCACCGTAATAGGTCGAATCCGAGTTAAATATTTCGCGCCAATCTCCCCCTTTGGGCAAGTTGATCTGGTAATTCGAACGAGGCACCGGCGTGAGATTGCAGATGACGATTACCGGCGGATGGCCCGGTGCCTTGCGTATCCAGGCGAACACGGAGTTGGCGGCATCATCGGCGATCAACCATTCAAAGCCTTCAGGTTCACAGTCACGTGCATGCAGTGCTGCATGTGAAGAATAGAGTTTGTTGAGATCGCGCACCAACAGTTGCATGCCGTGATGGCGGGGGTCGTCGAGATGATCCCAGTCGAGGCCGCGCGCCTCGCTCCATTCGCCGCGTTGACCGAATTCCTGACCCATGAACAAAAGTTTCTTGCCGGGATAGCCCCACATGAAACCGTAATAGGCCCGCAGGTTCGCAAATTTCTGCCACTCGTCGCCCGGCATCTTCTTGAGCATCGATTTCTTGCCGTGCACCACTTCGTCATGGGAAATCGGCAATACGAAATTTTCACTGAAGGCGTAGACCAGACCGAATGTAATTTCATCGTGATGGTGGCCACGATGGATCGGCTCGCGGGAAAAATAGGTGAGCGTGTCGTTCATGAAGCCCATGTTCCACTTGAAGCCGAAACCAAGCCCACCTTCGTGAACCGGCGCGGAAACTTTCGGCCAAGATGTGGATTCCTCGGCTATGGTGACAATGCCCGAATGACTGCCATAGACGGCCTTGTTCATTTCCTGAAGAAAGTGAACCGCTTCGAGATTTTCGCGCCCGCCATCCTTGTTGGGAATCCATTCGCCGTCCTTGCGCGAGTAGTCGAGATAGAGCATTGAGGCTACCGCATCGACCCGCAGCCCATCGACATGATATTCCTCGGCCCAGAACATCGCATTGTTGACGAGGAAAGAGACAACTTCCTTGCGTCCGAAATTGTAGATTGCGGTGTTCCAGTCCGGGTGGAATCCCTGGCGCGGGTCTTCGTGTTCATAAAGCGATGTGCCGTCAAAGCGGACCAGACCGTGTTGATCAACCGGAAAATGAGCGGGAACCCAGTCGATAAAAACGCCGATGCCAGCGCGATGGGCACCATCAACAAAGCGGGCAAATCCTTCGGGTTCGCCAAACCGTGCGCTCGGTGCGTAGAGCCCGGTCGTCTGGTATCCCCATGATGGATCATAGGGGTGTTCGGAAACCGGCATGAGCTCGATGTGGGTGAAACCCATTTCCACGCAATAGGGGATCAGGTGATCGGCCAATTGATCCCATGACAGGAACCCATCGTCGTCGTGACGGCGCCAGGAGCCTGGATGAACCTCATAAATCGACATGGGTTGGCGTCGTGCGTCGACGGAGCTCCAATGGGCGCGGTGGGCTTCGTCCCCCCATTCGCGCTCAACGCGTGAGGCAGTAATTGACGCTGTTTTGGGGCGTAGTTCAGTGCGTCGTGCAAATGGATCCGCCTTCAGCGGCAGGCTGCGCCCGTCAGCGCCAATGATCTCGAATTTGTAAGCCTGACCAGTCGTAACGTCAGGAATGAATATCTCCCAGATTCCCGTGTCACTGCGCAAGCGCATGGCGTTTCGCCGGCCATCCCAAACGTTGAAATCTCCTACCACGGAAACCCGCTTGGCATTGGGCGCCCAAACAGCAAAATGGACACCATTAACGCCTTGATGATTGAGCGGGTGGGCGCCCAACTTGTCAAACAAACGCAGGTGGGAGCCTTCCGCGATATAATAGTCATCCATCGGTCCCAGAACCGGGGCAAAGCAATAGGGATCCACCAACACCCACTCATGGGCGCCATTGCGGGCGCGGTATTTCAGCAGCTGACGCTCGGAGACATCTACAAGGCCTTCGAAAAGTCCCGGCGCATGTCCCTGCTCAAGTATTCCAACTTCTTCGCCCTCAAAAGTGAGGGCGATAACTTCGGTGGCATCAGGCAAGAAAGTACGTGTGAGAAAGCCGTCGCCACAAGGGTGTATGCCGAGAACAGAAAATGGATTGCCATGCGCGCCGGCACCAATGGCCAGGGCTTCATCCTTGGAAAGGTGAACTACCGTCTTTGCGGTACGCGGGGCAGCCCGTTTTTTCATGAGCCCGCCTGCCAAATCTCAGAGGCGTATTGCCTTATTGTCCGATCTGACGAAAACCAGCCGGTATGGGCAGTGTTGCGAATGGTTCTGCTGAACCATTCTTTCTCATCGACAAACAATTCATCGACTTGGCGTTGAGCCCGCGCATAGGCTTCAAAATCAGCCGTGACCATGAACCAGTCATGATCGTAGAGGCCTTGAACGAGTTCAGTGAAACGCCCGGGGTCATCGGGAGAAAACACGCCTGATGAAATGGCCTCGAGAGCTTGGTGGAGATCGCGAGAACCTTCGATGATGGCGCGCGGGTTGTGGCCAGCAGCGCGCTGCTCGGCAACTTCTTCGGCAGTCAATCCGAAAATCATGATGTTGTCTTCACCGACATGTTCAAGCATTTCGACATTGGCTCCGTCGAGAGTTCCTATGGTCAGCGCACCATTAAGCGCAAACTTCATGTTGCCAGTGCCAGAGGCTTCCATGCCGGCAGTTGAAATCTGCTCGGAGAGATCTGCGCCGGGCACCATGACCTCCGCCAGCGAGACATTGTAATTAGGGATGAATGCTATTTTGAGCAGGCCACGAACTGCGGGATCATTGTTGATGACGCGGGCGACATCATTGATCAGTTTGATGATCACTTTGGCGTTGTGATAGCTTGGCGCGGCCTTGCCTGCGAAAAACTTCACCCTTGGCACCCAATCGCGCTCGGGGTGCGACCGGATTTGCGAATAAAGGGCGATAGCTTCAATGATATTGAGAAGTTGGCGTTTGTATTCATGGATGCGCTTGATGTGGATATCAAACATCGCTGACGGGTCAACCCTCATGCCGAGGCGACGTGATACCAGATTCGCAAGCCTGACCTTGTTTTCGCGTTTGACGGCGGCAAAGCGTGCGCGAAACTCGCTGTCGTCGGCATATTTGTCGAGTTCGGAGAGTGCTTCTGCATCGTCCATGAAAGCATCGCCGATGGTTTCGCGCAGCAATTCGGTAAGACCCGGATTGCACTGCATCAGCCAGCGGCGAGGGGTAATGCCGTTGGTTTTGGCATTGATGCGCTCGGGAAACAGATTGTGGAGGTCGCGGAATACTGTTTCTTTCATCAGGTCGGTGTGAAGCTCGGATACACCATTGACCGAGTGGGATCCGAAAAAGGCAAGATTTCCCATCCGGACGCGTCGTTCGCCACCTTCGTCAATCAGCGAGATGGCCTTGATCTGCTCGTCGTTGTAGTTCCGCTCTTTCCAGGCGTAGCGCAGAATGCGTGCATTGATGGCATAGACAAACTGCATGTGGCGGGGAAGCAGCCGCTCAAACAGTGGCACTGGCCAACTTTCAAGCGCTTCGGGCAGCAAAGTATGGTTGGTGTAACCGAAGATCTTCTGGGTCATGTCCCAGGCTTCTTCGAACTCAAAGGTATGAACGTCGATCAACAACCGCATCATTTCCGCCACTGCGACAGCGGGGTGGGTGTCGTTGAGTTGAATGGCGACTTTGTCTGGCATGGATCGCAGATCACCATATTGTTGGATATGGCGGCGAATGATGTCCTGCAGAGAGGCTGACGAGAAAAAATATTCCTGACGCAGCCGCAATTCCTGGCCCGCTGGTGTGCCATCAGCGGGATAAAGCACACGGGCAAGCGCTTCAGCTTTGTTGCTGTCGCGAAGCGCGCCAATGTGATCGCCGGCGTTGAATGCATCCAGCAAGATCGGGTCAATCGGTTCGGCCGTCCAAAGCCGCAAGGTGTTGACCCGTTTGGCGCGCCAGCCAACCACAGGGGTATCAAATGCTGTGGCGATCAACCGCTCTTGTGGCTTCCAATTGCAGCGCTGGGTTTCCTCGCCGTTTTCGTCAAGCCTTTCGACAGTACCGCCAAAGCCGATTTCGTACGACGCTTCGAGCCGCTCAAATTCCCATGGGTTGCCATGTGCGAGCCATGTTTCTGGAAGTTCAACCTGCCAGCCATCGCTGAGTTGTTGACGAAACAACCCGTGGACGTAGCGTATTCCATACCCATAGGCAGGCACATCAACGGTTGCCATGGATTCCATGAAGCAAGCCGCCAAACGCCCCAACCCACCATTGCCGAGGGCGGCATCCGGCTCAAGTGCTGCGACCGCGTCGAATTCAACTCCGATGGATTTGAGCGCAGTTTTAATATCTTCAAGCAGCCCAAGATTGGAAACCGCATCGCGCATCAAGCGTCCGATCAGGAATTCCAGGGACAGGTAATAGACCCGTTTTTCTTCTTTTTCGTAAGTCTCGCGGGTAGACTTCATCCATTTGTCGATGATGTGATCGCGGATGACATAGGCGGTTGCTGTCATCCAGTCATGGGGCTTGGCTGACGCTGCGTCCTTGCCGATGGAATAGGTGAGACGTTCAACGATTTCCGCTGCAAGTATTTCCGGATTTGACTCACGGGGAGCGGGTGTCGGAAGCGCGTCGGCCGAGGCGGGTGAAATCATATGAGTGTTCCTTGCTGCGGATGCGTCATCCCAAGTCCGAGAGTCCTCCCTAGAGCAGTCAATCAGGACAGAGGCGCGGTTGCAACGACAGTTTTCAGATGGGAGGTTTTTTTATAACACCAGCGGTGCTCCACGAAGGAGGCTCGTCAGCTGCATGTGCAGGGTTGCGCGATCAGGATACGCGTCGAATGAACTTGGACATTTGCCGAATCAGAAGTGACCAATCGGTGATGTCATGTCTGCTGAACAATGTGTCTGCAGATTGAAGGGAACTTCATCTTCGACATGGTGGCGATCCAGCGGTCCGAATGGTAAGGGCTTGAATTTAATGGCTTCGGATGGTGGGCGATACTGGGATTGAACCAGTGACCCCTTCGATGTCAACGAAGTGCTCTCCCGCTGAGCTAATCGCCCATCCGATGCGGCGCCATACACCACAATCGTGATGCCGCGTCAACTCGAAATTGTGTGGGATTCGGCAAGGGCGGCTATTCGTTGACCGCGCCCTGCCTAATTTGAACTGAACCCGAAATAATCGAGTAATACCGGATCAGGCGGCAACCAGCATACGGTTGACCTCATCGACAAGGTCACGCAGGTGGAAGGGCTTTGAAAGCACCTTGGCATTCTGCGGCGCCTTGGAATCAGGATTAAGTGCTACGGCTGCAAAACCGGTGATGAACATCACTTTGAGGTCAGGATCGAGTTCAGTGGCTCGTCGCGCCAGCTCAATTCCATCCATCTCGGGCATGACGATATCGGTCAGCAACAAGGTAAAGGGTTCTTCGCGCAAACGATCATAGGCGCTTGCACCGTTGTCAAAAGAGCGAACCTCATAGCCGGCTTTTTCGAGCGCTTTGACCAGAAAGCGGCGCATGTCGTTGTCGTCTTCTGCGAGCAGGATTTTCGGTGTCATCCTTATCCAGACCCTTCTATCTGTTGAAATCTATCCACCACTTATGAACGCCTCCAGTAAATATCCGGTGAATTTTATCGCAATAACATCGCCGCCGGGCAGAACATTCAACATACTGGACAGTTTCTTGGCCAGCTGGCAACATGCGGACTCGTGTTTGAAACAGGTGCCGAATGACCAATATCGAAGCGGCGATTCCCGTCAGCCCCTGCGGTCAGCCGCTTTTTGAAGTGGTGCGTCCGCAAAGACAAATTGAACCATTCGTTTTCAACTCCCCTCATTCAGGCCGTCTTTACACGGAAGAATTTCTGGCGATGAGCCGTCTTGATCGGAAGAGCATTCGCCGGTCGGAAGATCATTTTGTCGATCAACTGTATGGCACTGTGAAAGATTTTGGCGCGCCGATGTTGAAAGCGCACTTTCCGCGGGCGTGGCTGGATGTGAACCGTGAGCCTTATGAGCTTGATCCGCGAATGTTTGACGCGCCGTTGCCAGCTTACGCAAATATCGGATCACTTCGAGTGGCCGGCGGTTTGGGTACAATTCCACGGCTTGTTGCAGAGAATGTGGATATTTACCGGGGCAGGCTCACAGTCGCTGAAGGTTTGGCGCGCATTGAAAACGTTTACCGGCCCTATCATGCCTGCTTGCGTCGGTTGATTGCCCAAACTCATGTTCAGTTCGGTGTTGCCGTACTGATTGACTGCCATTCCATGCCTGCCGGGCTCAAGGCATCCGGATCAAGCGCGCGGCCGGACTTTATTGTCGGCGATCGATATGGTGCCAGCGCCACGCATGAATTGTCGCGTGTCGCGGTGTCTGTTCTTACCGGGCTTGGATACGAAGTTGCGCGCAACAAACCCTATGCGGGTGGTTTTATTACCGAGCATTATGGTCGTCCGGCGCGCGGCCTCCATGCACTTCAGATTGAGATCAATCGCGGCCTCTATATTGATGAGAAAACACTGCAGCCATCGCGCGGGTTTTTCCAGCTTCAGGCCGATCTGACGCAATTTATTGATCAGATGATGGCCTTTGTGCGTGAAGAAATGGGCGACACACTTTTGGCGGCGGAATAGTTCCTCAGCCCGGAATTTGCTCTGATATCCCGAAAAAAGACAAAAAAAACCGCGCTGTGAGGCGCGGCAAAGTCTAGGGAGGAAACGCCCAAGGAGGGCATTTACAGTCAGAGACTGTGTAAAGAAGAATAATTGTGCATTGCACCATTGTCAACGATTTATTTAACAAATCTTTCGCAAGTGCGAAAAAAACCCTCATCCCGCCGACGCACTGTGCTTGACGAGGGGCGATCAGCCCCGTAACCGGTTCGAAGATGGATTATTGGGAGACTGCATTTGGAACCTGACCTCGATTTCCTGGATCAGCTGGCTGATGCGGCGGCACTCCAGACATTGCCGCTTTTTCGTTCAAAACTGGATGTCGACAACAAGTACACGACAGGTTTTGACCCGGTCACTGAGGCAGATCGTGCCGCGGAACGGGCAATTCGCACCCTTATCAACGAAAAATTTCCTACCCACGGTATTCTTGGTGAAGAGTATGGAGCGGAGAACACCTCGGCAGAATTTGTCTGGGTGATCGATCCGGTTGATGGGACCCGGGCGTTCATAGCAGGGCTGCCAGTGTGGGGCACACTGGTTGGTCTTTATCACAATGGGCGAGCGGTGATGGGGTTGATGGATCAACCCTTCACCCGTGAGCGCTATTCGGCATCCTCACAGGGAGCCTTTTATCGTCACGGTGAAAGTCCGCGCGCGCGGCTTGAAACACGCGAGGGTGTCGATCTTGGCGACGCGATCCTGATGACGACATCTCCCGCGCTCTATGGGGAAATCGATGCCACCGCTTATCGCCGGTTGGAGAGTTCGGTCCGGCTGGCCCGTTACGGGTGTGATTGCTATGCATTTGCAATGGTGGCGGGTGGTTATGTCGACATCTGCATTGAGTCGGGTTTGCAAAGCTATGATATTGCTGGATTGATAGCGGTTATTGAGCATGCAGGCGGGGTGGTTACAGACTGGTCTGGAGGCAGGCCGGAGCAGGGCGGTAACATTATCGCATGCGGCTCAAAAGCGCTGCACGAGCAGGCGTTGGCGCTGCTGACGAGTTGAGCGAGGTCAGGCTTTTTCCGCAATCTGGTTCTGGTCGGTGCTTGATTTGGCTTTAGCTATGCCGACCAGATCTCGCGACGAGATGTTTTCATCGGGCAGCAAGAATGCGTCGATCGCGGCAACGGCAGCGAGCCGATGACGGTCTGTTTCCTGCAGGAGTTCGTGGCGGGCACCGTCAATGGTCACCAGCGCTCCAGCCCTGAACCGGTTGGCCAGTGCTTCTACAACATGAAGAGAAACGATTTTGTCGGCACTGGCCGCCAGCAAAAGTGTTGGCACCCTGATTGAATCGAGGTGAGACAATCGGCGGACTTTTTTTATTGTGCCCAGCATGTTTGCTATCCACCGGGCAGTTGGCGGTCCGATGCGCAATTGCGGATACGTCTTGTAGATGTCCTGATTTCGACGAAAGCGGGTAATATCACTGGTCAATACATTGCTTTCAAAGGGTCTTGGGAAAACATCGCGGGTCAGGTTGAGCCAACCCAATCCAAATATGCTTAGCAGGCGACACATCCAAAAAATGAAACCGCCGCTGAATTTCTGATCGGAAAGGTCTACGAAAGGAGCCAGCAGTGCCATTTTGTCTATACGGTTGGCCAGTTTTGGAGCTGAGGACAGGGCGACCAATGCGCCCATTGAATGGGCTACCAGAAGAAACGGCAAGCGGGTGTCCGGCAAAACTATGGTCTCGAGGAACTGGCTGAGGTCACTCTCGTAGTCAGCGAATTTGCGAACATGGCCGCGTAGCGGGTTTTTGAGCAAGCGGTCTGAACCACCCTGACCGCGCCAGTCAAACGTAGCCACCCAGAAACCGAGATCAGTGAAGTGGCGGATGGTTTCGAAGTACTTCTCGATGAATTCGTTACGTCCTTGGAGAAGAACAATTGTGCCTTTGGCGGTAGGTTTGTCGTTCTTGAATATTGCGTAGCGCAAGCGCACGCCGTCACGAGCAGTAAAATAGCCGGCGATATGACGTTCCGGAACCTGGTTGGCTGGTGTTGAAAGCAGAATTGGGCGTTCCTGATCACCCACCATAAACCCGGTGGTCAAAGTGGTTTCAGAAGCTGGCAAATTTTTATTGCTCATGGTTTTCGCTTAGTCTCTGGCGCAGTGGAAATCAAAGAGAATCTTGGAATTGGGCGGATTGGGTTGAATTTAAAAGAGGTCTTGAACAGCGTTTTAGCGATACCCACATAGTTGTTGCAGGCGCCAATACGGGCCTGCTGACCAAGGAGATCGCCGAATGCGGGATCATCCGAAAGGTCATACGTGAAATAAAACGTCGCTCAAAGGAGGACCACCATGCGTCACGTTGATTTTGCACCACTCTATCGTTCCAGCGTTGGTTTCGACCGACTTCTTACCATGCTCGACAGTCATGCACAGCCGGACCAGTCCCAATCCTATCCGCCTTATAATATCGAGCGGACAGGCGATACGACTTACCGCATTACCATGGCGGTTGCCGGGTTTGATGAGACTGAAATTTCCATTGAGGCCCGCGAACACGCGCTGACAGTAACCGGTGAAAAAGCCGATGATGCTGAAAATGGCAAAAGCGAATTTCTTTACCGCGGAATTGCCAAGCGTACGTTTGAACGCCGCTTCCAGCTTGCTGAGCATGTTGAAGTGAGCGGAGCTTCGTTGAAAAACGGTCTGCTTCACATCGAGTTGAAGCGGGAACTTCCCGAAGCCATGAAGCCTCGGAAGATTCAGATCTCGGCTGACAACTCCGATGGAACCAAGCAGATTGAGGCAAACGCCGCCTGATCCACTTGGATGATGCGATAGAGGGCGCCCGGAATTTCGGGCGCCTTTTTATTGTGCGGTGGTCACAAATCGCTTCGCTAGGACTGCATCAAGCGAGATCAAACCTCCACCCTTGATGGCCAGATAGATGAGCGGCAAAAGCCATAACAGCCGTTGATCGAGAATGACGCTGTCTGGGAAGCGGTCGAAAAGAGCGCCGATTGTTTCTGGTTCAACTTGGTGAACTGTTATGTCGACAAGGGTTTGAACGGCAATGAATACAATCATGCCTACCGCCGCGATCCGCGTAAACAGACCGACGATGATGAGGAGCGGCAGAATGAATTCTGCGTAGGTTCCCAGTGTGACAATCAATCCCCACGGGATGAAGGCGACAGCATCAACGTCGCCGCCGGCCGCATCCACCGCAGGCAAGGCAATCTGGTAATAAGCACTCGAAGAAACGGAGAAGAAACCGAAAAAGCCGTCGCCAACTTTTGTCCGCGCCGAACTCAGAAAATATCCCCACAAGACAGCGGCAAAGATGAATCTGGCTGCCAGACTCAGAAACCAGCCTTCGGTTAGGCGCTCAACAAAACCGAAAACCACGTCGTGCAGGGATTTTACCTGATTTATGAAACTTTTCATTTTTCGTCTCCAACAGGGGTTTGCACTGTTTTGAGTTCTGCGGCAGAGAATGCACCTGAACTTATCAGGGTGGTTATTGCCGCTGGCAGGTCGAATTGCGGGTCCAGTTCCGATGCAGAAGATGCGGCTTCGGCAAGGGTATTGCGGTCCAGCAAGCTACGAAAGAACGCGGCACTTCCACCGACAAGGGTTCTGACTTCCACCTCGAACCGGGCGCGCGTGACAAGGGCAGTTTCCGCAGCGCCTAAATCAAGGTCTTCCAACGGCTGATTTTCACGGCAGCGGGTCAGCAAAGTAGCGATAGCGAATTTGCTTTCAACCAGTGCAGTTGCTGGATGTGGAATGAAAATCAGTTCACCAACTTGTCCATCATCGGTATCAGCAAGAACGCTCGGTTTAAGAGCCGCTGCATCGGCAGCGTGAAAAGCATCAAGCCATCTGCGTTCGAGAAGGGCGAGCGCTGGCAGAAACGGATAGGCTGATAGTGGTTTGAAGGCAGCCAGAAAGTCCGGAAAATCATCACCATAGGCAAAAAGCATGGGCACTTTTGGCGGGTGATTGACAATAAATATTTGTGCCACATCTGCGAAGGATTTTTCGCCGAGGAGAGTTTGCACCGCCGGAAAAAGATCGGCCATCGCACCAAGCAGACTGACCATTACATTGTTGCGGTAAACGGCAAAGCGTTTGATTGCCTTTTTCCCGCGGGGTCCGGTAACGCCTTCCGGCAGCGGAGCATCGGGTTCAAACAATGCCGCGCTGAACTCTTTGTTCAGATAGGGTTTGTTGAGCTGGGAGGTCACCCGATTACCCTGTCGCATGGCGGGAGCCGAGCCAGGCTTCTTTGCGATGGCGATCCAATATCGTGTCGGCAGCCTGGGCTTCGCGTCGCAGGATGGGCCAATCCGGGATGTCGTTGTCCCACTCGACCAATGTCGGCAACGCGCCCGTCTGGCTGATGACAACTTCAAAGAGCGCCCAGACGTCTTCCGAAACAGGCCGGTCATGGGCGTCAATCAGCAGTGTGTCGCCTTCATCATCGGTGTCTTCGGCGTGTCCAGCGAGGTGGATTTCTTCGACCAGATGCAGCGGGAAATCCCGTAAGTAATGCAGCGATTTCCAGCCGTGGTTTGTGGCTGAAACAAAGACATTGTTAACGTCGAGCAGTAAACCGCAGCCGGAACGCCGGGCGATTTCAGATATGAAATCGGTTTCGCTCATGGTGGATTGTTGGAACGCCACGTAGGTGGATGGGTTTTCCAGCAGAATAGTTCGCTTCAACCGGTCTTGAACTTGAACAATATGGGAAACGATCCTGTCGAGCGTCTGCTCGTTGTAAGGAAGGGGCAAAAGATCGTTGAAATAGTGATCGGAGTGGGTTGACCAAGCCAGATGTTCGGAAACCATGCCGGGCTGGTATCGTTCGACAACGCCTGCCAGACGCTCCAAATGGGCGGGATCCAGACCGGTTTCGGCACCTATTGAGAGGCCGACGCCATGAACAGAGAGCGCGAATTGCTCACGCAATGCTTCGAGCTCGCGGTGAACGGGTCCACCAGCCCCCATGTAGTTTTCTGCATGAACTTCGAGAAAACCGATCTTATAGTCATCAGCAAGAATGTCAGTGACATGCTCATTTTTCAGTCCCGCTCCCGCCCGTGGCGGAAGCGGATTATCAGGAAAACGGGGGATGGCAGACAAGCTGCTGGACATGATGGTTTCATCCGTATTCGGCATGAGAGCCTCCCCGGTTAGCGTCATTGTGCTGTGTTCAAGAGGCCATATCGCGATCTAGTGGAGTCAGCGAGCCCATGCGGCCGCCTTCAAGTGCCATGGTTTCGCAGGTTCCAGCGTCAACATTCGTCCAGGCATTTCCCTGGTAATCGACCTTTGAACTGCCGGCGCACGTGGTGCCAGGGCCAGCTTTGCAATCATTCGCTCCTGCCAACGATACGCCATAACATTTCTCTTGTTCGGCGGCGACAGCGCTGGTGGATGTGGAAGTCAGGGTGACTCCTGAAATGGCCAATGCGACCGCGCCGGCGAGTGCTGATGCACCGATGAGGGATTTCTGCGACATGCTGTTCTCCTTTAGGTGGTGTTGAATATTGGCCAAGACTTCGTTGTCCGGCCGGAGAACCTTCCCCGAATTGCTGGTAAACTGGAAATCAAGCGCGCGTTATTGGGATCACTTGCGCGTTATCTGTTTGTGAAGTGAAGACTGCTTTCAGTCGAGAAAATCAACAAAACGCTCTACATCATCGCGGGTGGTGGCAAAACTGGTCACCAGACGAAAAAGACCTTCGTCAGCATTGGGAACAACAGGGCAATCAACTGGTATCGGCCAATCGTAGAACTTTGCTCCATTTTCACGCAATCTTGCAGTTGTCTCATGAGGCAATATGATGAAAAGCTCATTGGCTTGACTGTCCCAGGCCAACCGTGCCCGGTTCGAGGCAGCAAGTCCCTGCCGCAGCAGATCAGCCATTGCATTGGAGTGGTGCGCCAGTTCCAGCCACAGGCCGTTTTCGAAGTAGCCTGCAAACTGGGCGGCAATGAACCGGCTTTTTGAAAAGAGTTGCGCGCCTCGTTTTCGCAGATAGGGGATCTGTTTTGCCTTTTCTGGATTGAAAACGACCAGCGCTTCTGCACACCAACACCCATTCTTGGTGCCGCCAAACGACAAGATGTCGACGCCGCTTTCGACGGTCATCTCCCTAGGGGTAAGATCAAGGGCAACGAGCGCATTGGCAAAACGGGCACCATCCATATGCATGACAAGCCCATTGTCGTGGGCAATGTTGCTGATGGTTCGAATTTCCGGGCGCGTATAAACTGTTCCGCTTTCTGTAGCCTGGGTAAGTGAGATTGCAACAGGCTGGCCGTGGTGAATAAAATCGGCCGGGTATCGGGCGATGGTGTTTATCAATGCCTCGGGGTTCATTTTGCCTGAAGGTCCATGAACGGGTGCAAGTCTCGTTCCGCCCGAAAAGAACTCGGGGGCGCCACACTCGTCTTCCATTATATGGGCGTGGGAATGACAGAAGGCCACGCCACCGGGTCTGGAAGCAGACGCCAACGCTATGGAATTGGCAGCCGTTCCGGTACCAACAAAAAAGACGGCAACTTCTTGCCCGAAAATATCGTTGAATGAGCGCTCAACCTTCCGGTCGAGTTCGCTTGCACCATAAGCAGCGGCAAAGCCACCTGCGTTGCGGTTCAGCGCGTCGGCAATTGCAGGATGGGCCCCAGCCCAATTGTCAGATGTAAAAATCATTGGCGAAGATTCCCTCGGTATTTGCTTGCGCATGGGCTCATTCCGCTTTCCTTGCTAGGGCGGTGTAGGAATCTCTGCAAATGGTTTCTTGTCCAAGTTGCCTCATTTCAGGACTTGAGGGGATGCAATGCTCTGTGTATTTCTGCGGCCTAGGCAGTACGAAACCGCGTGTTTTTTCTTGCGCTACGAAATTAAATTACGCCAATCCTCCGTTGTGCCTCATATTGATGCCGGGATGCCGGAAAAATCGATCTCCTAGTCTTGCCTTGAAGGTCGCATTCTGCCATAAGCAGGAATAGGACAGCTATCCTGTCCTATTTTGCCTGGGCCGTCGTCTTCAAGCCGCACGAACCGGGCAAAAATCGCGAGCGGAAGAAATGCCCTGGCAAGGTGACCGCGTGCGGATGGATATGCTAGAACAAGTCCTGCCAAGCAAGTTGGCTTTATTGCCAGACAGAAACTAGGCAGGTCAGTCGAAAGCGGGTTCAAACGAACATTGCCCGACGCTTGAAAGAGCCGGGCCTGCAAAATGTCGCCGAGTGGCGGTTGAAGGGAGAATGGAATGACGGAGATGATGACTTCCCGGAATGCAGGGCTACTGGCCAGCACCGCGAATCTGACAGGCCCGATCAAGTCCAAAACCCACGGCGCGCCCGAGGCGGTTGGTCTTTATGATCCCCGCAATGAGCATGACGCATGCGGCGTCGGGTTTATCGCCCATATGAAGGGCGAGAAGTCGCACCAGATTATTGAGGACGGGCTTTTCATTTTGGAAAACCTGACCCACCGCGGCGCGGTTGGAGCTGATCCGCTGATGGGCGATGGTGCTGGCCTGACCGCACAAATCCCGCATGATTTTTTCAAGGAAGAATTGGCCAAGGACGGCATTTCATTGCCTGAGCCGGGGCACTATGCTGCAGGCTTTGTGTTCATGCCAAAGGACGCCGCGCTGCGCGAGCATCTGATGGACATTTTTCGTGAAGTTATCGCGGAGGAAGGTCAGGTTCTGCTTGGTTTCCGCGATGTGCCGGTTGACAATTCTTCGCTGTCCAAAGCTCCAGATATTGCTGCGACTGAACCCCACCATCTGCAGCTTTTCATCGGCCGCGGCGAGGGTGTTGACGATGTTGAGGAATTCGAACGGCGCCTGTTTATTCTGCGCAAAGTGATTTCCAATCGTATTTACGGCGAAACCAATGGTGCGGATAACGGCTTTTATATCGTTTCGTTGTCTACGCAGACCATAGTCTACAAGGGCATGTTCCTCGCCTATCAGGTGAAGGATTATTACAAGGATCTCAGCGATCCACGGTTTGTTTCGGCAATCGCTCTGGTTCACCAGCGGTTTTCGACCAACACTTTCCCGTCCTGGAAGTTGGCGCACCCTTACCGGATGGTTGCGCATAACGGTGAAATCAACACATTGCGGGGCAATGTGAACTGGATGGCCGCGCGGCAGGCTTCAGTCAGCTCACCGCTGTTTGGAGATGATATCTCCAAGCTTTGGCCGATCTCCTACGAGGGCCAGTCCGATACGGCTTGTTTTGACAATGCGCTCGAGTTTCTTGTGCGGGGCGGATATTCTATGGCCCATGCGGTCATGATGCTGATCCCCGAAGCCTGGGCCGGAAACCAGATGATGAATCCGCTTCGCAAGGCATTCTATGAGTATCATGCGTCATTGATGGAGCCGTGGGACGGTCCGGCTGCGGTGGCATTTACTGATGGATGTCAGATCGGAGCCACGCTCGATCGGAACGGTTTGAGACCTGCGCGTTACATTGTAACTGATGATGACCGGGTAATCATGGCCTCGGAATCTGGTGTTTTGCCAGTTGCCGAAAAGAACATCGTGCGTAAATGGCGGCTGCAGCCCGGCAAAATGCTGCTGATTGACACTGGCGAAGGCCGGATCATTTCCGATGACGAGATCAAGTCCTCGGTTGCGGGTGAAAACCCATATCGGGACTGGCTGGATCAGAATCAGTTGATTCTGGAGGAGCTCAAGCCGGTCACGCCGCGTGCCTTAAGGGACGACGTGACACTGCTCGACCGTCAACAGGCTTTTGGCTATACGCTGGAAGATACCCGAATTCTGATGGCACCCATGGCGACAACCGGGCAAGAAGCTATCGGCTCGATGGGGACTGACACGCCGATTTCGGCAATGTCGTCGAAGTCGAAGATGCTTTTCACCTATTTCAAGCAGAACTTTGCCCAAGTGACCAACCCGCCGATCGATCCAATCCGGGAAGAGCTGGTGATGAGCCTGGTTTCCTTCATCGGACCCCGGCCGAATCTCCTCGACAATACCGGTGGTTCCAAGCGTAAGCGGTTGGAAGTGCGCCAGCCGATCCTGACCAATGGCGACCTGGAAAAAATCCGGTCCATTGGCCACACCGAAGACCGATTCGATACCAAGACGCTGGATTTCACCTACAAGGCCATCAACGGCGCTGCGGGAATGGAAGATGCGTTGACGCTGCTGTGCGAGCGGGCTGAGGATGCGGTCAAGAGCGGCTACAACATCATCATTCTGTCCGACCGCCAAATCGGCCCTGACCGAATTGCCATTCCATCGTTGCTGGCGACCGCCGCCGTTCATCACCACCTTATCCGCAAGGGTCTGCGGACTTCGGTTGGTTTGGTAGTGGAATCAGGCGAGCCGCGTGAAGTGCATCACTTCGCTTGTCTGGCAGGTTATGGCGCGGAAGCGATCAACCCCTATCTGGCCTTTGATACGCTGATCAACATGCACAGCCGCGGCGAGTTTCCGCCGGAAGTTGATGACCATGAGGTCGTGTCACGCTACATCAAGGCGTTGGGTAAAGGCATCCTAAAGGTGATGTCCAAGATGGGCATTTCGACCTACCAGTCCTATTGTGGTGCGCAGATTTTCGATGCGGTGGGATTGTCGAGCGATTTCGTCAAAGCCTATTTCACCGGCACAGCAACGACTATCGAAGGTGTCGGTCTGGCGGAGGTTGCCAAGGAAACCGAATTGCGCCACACGGCGGCTTTCGGCGATGATCCTGTGCTGGCAACAAACCTTGAGATTGGCGGGGAGTATGTTTTCCGCATGCGTGGCGAGGAACATGCCTGGACACCGGACGCTGTAGCCACCTTGCAGCATGCAGTGCGGGGCAATGCTGAAGATCGTTATCGCGAGTTTTCCAAGATGATGGACAGCGAAGCGCAGCGGATGAACACCATTCGCGGGTTGTTCAAGATCAAGGACGCCAAGGCGCTGGGTCGCAAGTCCGTGTCCATCGACGAAGTCGAACCTGCCGTTAATATCGTCAAGCGGTTTTCGACCGGTGCCATGTCCTTTGGCTCAATCAGCCGTGAGGCGCATTCCACATTGGCTATTGCCATGAACCGGATCGGCGGTAAATCGAACACCGGTGAGGGCGGAGAAGAGCCTGATCGCTATTTGCCGATGCCCGGTGGCGGAGCCAACCCAGAGCGGTCTGCCATCAAGCAGGTTGCCTCGGGCCGCTTCGGTGTGACCACCGAGTTCCTGGTCAACTCCGACATGATCCAGATTAAAGTGGCGCAGGGTGCCAAGCCCGGTGAGGGCGGTCAGTTGCCCGGCCATAAAGTGGACGCGACCATTGCCAAGACCCGGCATTCAACGCCGGGAGTTGGTTTGATTTCGCCTCCGCCGCACCATGACATCTATTCAATCGAGGATTTGGCTCAGCTGATCTTCGACCTGAAGAACGTCAATCCGACATCCGATATTTCAGTCAAGCTGGTTTCGGAAGTGGGTGTGGGAACCGTGGCTGCAGGCGTCGCCAAGGCGCGCGCTGACCACATTACCATTTCCGGTTATGATGGCGGTACTGGTGCATCGCCACTGACGTCGCTCAAGCATGCCGGTAGCTCCTGGGAAATGGGACTTGCCGAGACACAGCAGACGCTGGTTCTCAATGGGTTGCGCAACCGCATTGCCTTGCAGGTTGACGGCGGTTTGAAGACCGGGCGTGACGTCATCATTGGCGCCATGCTGGGAGCGGACGAGTTTGGTTTCTCGACAGCGCCGTTGATTGCCGCTGGCTGTATCATGATGCGCAAGTGTCACCTCAATACCTGCCCGGTTGGTGTGGCAACGCAGGATCCGGTTTTGCGCCAGCGCTTCAAGGGCACTCCGGAGCATGTGGTCAACTATTTCTTCTTTATTGCCGAAGAAGTTCGTGAATTGCTGGCAGCGATGGGCTTTACCAAATTTGACGAGATCGTCGGTCAAGTCGACATGCTGGAACAGGATCGCTTGATTGATCACTGGAAAGCCAATGGGCTGGATTTCAGCCGGGTTTTTTACAAGCCGGAAGCGCCCAAAAAGTCCATTTATTGGACCGAGCGGCAGCAGCATCCTATTATTGACGTTCTCGATCGCAAGCTGATTGCCGAGGCGGCACCGGCGATCAACAACAAGAGCCGGACAACAATTGAAACCGGGATCAAGAATGTTGACCGGTCTACCGGAGCCATGCTTTCGGGCGAGATTGCACGCAAATATGGCCACAAGGGATTGCCGGAAGACACGTTGACAGTCCGGTTGACCGGAACTGCAGGGCAGTCATTCGGCGCTTTCCTTTCCCACGGTGTTACCTTTGATCTCAAGGGTGATGCCAATGACTATGTCGGCAAGGGTCTTTCGGGTGGCCGGATCATCGTCAGCCCGACCGAAGACAGCCAGATTGTTCCTGAGCAGTCGATCATCGTCGGCAACACGGTGCTCTACGGTGCCACTGAAGGTGAGTGCTACTTCCGTGGTGTAGCGGGTGAAAGGTTTGCGGTTCGTAACTCGGGGGCCATAGCTGTCGTCGAAGGCGTGGGTGATCACGGCTGTGAATACATGACAGGCGGTCTTGTGGTCGTTATCGGCGAAACCGGCCGCAACTTTGCAGCTGGTATGTCAGGCGGCGTGGCATATGTGCTTGATGAGGCAGGTGACTTTGCCAGCCGTTGCAACATGGCGATGGTTGAGTTGGAGCCTGTACCGGAAGAGGACGATATTCTCGAAAAACTGCACCACCATGGTGGCGATCTGGCACATAAGGGCCGGGTTGATGTGTCGGGTGACATGACCCGGCATGATGAGGAGCGTTTGTTCCAGTTGATCTCGAACCACAAGCACTACACTGGTTCGGAGCGAGCCAAGCTGATCCTCGAAAACTGGGCAGATTACAGACCGAAATTCCGCAAGGTGATGCCGGTGGAATATCGCCGGGCGCTTGAAGACATGGAACGCAACAAAATGGGCGTCGCTGCTGAGTAACCGGACGAAAATCCAGGGCCGCAATCAAGATACGGTTTCGGCTTCGGGCACCATTGTTGTGCTGCGATAATCAAGGAATAGATATGGGCAAGGTAACAGGCTTTCTCGAAATCGACCGGCAGACGGCAAAGTATCAGCCAGCGTCGGACCGCATTCGGCACTTCCGGGAATTCTCAATTCCGATGTCGGATTCTGAGGTTCGAAAGCAGGCAACCCGGTGCATGGATTGCGGTATTCCCTACTGCCATGGGCCCACCGGCTGCCCGGTGCATAATCAGATCCCTGACTGGAACGACCTCGTCTTCAACGATCGTTGGGAAGAGGCGATCATCAACCTGCATTCAACCAACAACTTTCCCGAGTTTACCGGTCGGATTTGCCCGGCACCCTGCGAGGAAGCCTGTACGCTCAATCTTGAAGATGCGCCTGTTGCCATCAAGACCATCGAACAGGCATTGGCAGACAAGGCCTATGAAATGGGCTTTATCGTCCCTCAGCCGACGGCGACCAAAACCGGAAAGACTGTGGCTATTATCGGCTCCGGTCCTGCGGGTATGGCTGCTGCCCAGCAGCTTGGTCGCGCTGGTCATGAAGTACATGTTTTTGAGCGTGAGAGCCGCGCGGGTGGCTTGCTGCGCTTTGGTATTCCTGATTTCAAGATGGAAAAGCACTTCATCGACCGGCGCGTTGCGCAAATGGAAGGCGAAGGCGTAACCTTCTTCTACAACGTCAATATCGGTGTCGACAAAACCACCGAGGAACTGCGAGCGACCTACGACGCTGTACTTTATTGTGGTGGTTCGGAAAAACCTCGCGATGCGGGTATTCCGGGAGTTGAACTTGCCGGCGTGCATGACGCAATGCCCTATCTGGTTCAACAGAACAAGCGGGTAGCGAATGAAGCCATCGAAACCACCGGTTGGCCATCTCCGCCAATCCTGGCCGGTGGCAAGCATGTTGTCGTCATTGGTGGTGGTGATACAGCATCAGACTGTGTGGGAACCGCGTTTCGCCAGGGAGCGGTGCGTGTAACCCAGCTTGATATCCGTCCGCAGCCGCCGGAAAAAGAAGACAAGCTTGCTGTCTGGCCATTTTGGGCAACCAAAATGCGGACGTCATCTTCGCAGGCTGAGGGCGCCAAGCGGGAATTTCAGGTTGGTACGCTGGAATTGGTTGGTGACGATAACGGTACTCTCACCGGTGTGAAGTGTTGCAAGGTAGATGAGAAGCGCAAACCGATTGCTGGTTCGGAGTTCATCATACGTGCCGATCTGGTCTTCATCGCCATCGGCTTCTGCGGCCCTAAGGAAGATTCAGTGTTGGCCGAAATGGGTCAGAATCTGGCGATCAATGTCGATCACCGCGGTTCCAAAAACGTCATAGCCAACGAGCAGGACTACAAGTCGTCGGTCGACAAATTGTGGGCAGCAGGTGACGTTCGTCGCGGCCAGTCATTGGTGGTCTGGGCCATTCGTGAAGGCCGTCAGGCCGCCCGCGAGATTGATCTGGAATTGACAGGTTCTACAGATTTGCCGCGCTAACAGCATCGCATTCATGAACATCGAGGAAACGCCGATCTGGTATGGGTCGGCGTTTTCTTGATTCAAGAGACAGAATTGGTGCTATCTGGATGCCTTCTTTGGGGGCCAGGAAAAATTGTCGACCCGCCCAGTTGGGGCGGCCGGTGCAATTCCTTCGCGAACCAGAATATCACGCGGGGTCGGGGTCAGGTTGACTTGCGCAACAGATCCGCTGAGCAATTGCGCGCCGCCATCAAGATCAGGGTCAGTCATTGATACAGGCAAGGTGCGAACAGGGTTTGATGCTTCAAGCGAAGTGCCTGGCAAATTGAGTTCCGGCAGATTGGAAGAGTCGAGACCAGTAAATTCCCCGCCTGTATCTGCGGCACTACCAAGCAGGCGGCGCAGTGGTTTTTCAGCATAGAACGCCATCTTGCGGCGTCCGGCAGCGGTCATGTTGATGCCATCTGATCCCCGCAACCGGACTTGTTGTCCATTGATGTCCGATCCAGTGAAGATGAATTTGTCATTCTCATCGACAAATCCGTCCCAGATATCGACGAAAATTTGTTCTGCACTATCCACGCGGGATTTTGTGATGCCGTTGAGAGCCAACATGTCGGCGGACATCGAGGTGAAATTGAATGACGGCAAGCCAACCCACACGAGTTTGCTGCCGGAGGCTGTTGCTGCCTTGATGAGCGCATCCGTCCGGCGCGTATATTCAGCCACCCATTCGGGTGAGCGTACCTCCAGTCGTCCGCTATCTGTGCGAAGTTTCTGGCTGTCATTCGAACCGATCTGGACCACCACGATGGCTGGTTTGTGTTGTTCGACAAGTGCAGGCAATTCGGCCGGCCAGTTGTAATAATCATCGCGAACAAGGCCGGAAGAACCGTTTGATTCGCTGACTATGACGACGCCTGGTGATTGTTCAAAGCTCTTTTCAAGCCCATCAGCAAGACCTCCGGCAAGGAAGTCCCCGATGACAAGTACCACGCGGGCGTTCTCCAGTTTCTCAACAACAGGTTCGGGTGCTGGAGCCGACGCCCGGCTGACCGATTTTCTGCTGGGCCGGCTGGAACGCTGTGCTTTTGTGGACCGTTTGCTTGATTCAGCGGCACTCGATTTTGGTTTGCCAGCGCCAAAGAGCAACTGCAAGAATGATTTCCGCTCAACCTTCTGTTGGGCGCTTGCTGTCATGGTTGAAGTCACCGACACGGCAAGAACAACTGCACATGCCACAACGAAGCGGCCAATAAAGCTGGTTGCAGCAGTGTTGCGCATGAAACCGGACCCCGGGCTTTGTCATTGAATGTTGACCCGGCACCGGCATCAGGCCAGATTATTTGCGCCGGATCGCGTCTAGCACCATTTTCGATGGTTTGCCGTCCTGGGTCAAGCCAGCGCGGTTTTGAAAGGCTTCAATAGCTGCTTTTGAGCCGGAACCGAAATTGCCATCAATCTCGCCATCGTAAAAGCCCAGAGCCTTGAGTTGCTTCTGAAGTTCAAACTTTTCTGTAACGTTCAGTGTGCCTTCCGGCCGCGGCCAACGTTGGTCAACACCGCCATAACCGGCTATCTCGTCAGCCAGAACGCCTACTGCCAAGGCGTACAGATCTGAAGCGTTGTAGCGTTTGGTGATGTAGAAGTTACGCGTCATCAGGAATGCAGGGCCGTTGGCGCCAGCAAAAAGCTTGAGAACCGCGCGCTGGTTTTTGTCGCGAAACCCTTTGCCGCCGGGACGGGTGAACCCGAGCCGAGCCCACTCACCGAGGGTTTTTGTCTGCCCATCGTATTTTGAGCCTGAACTTGGAGCAATGGCCTCATAGCCCCAGGTTTTGCCAGTTTGCCAACCGTTTTTGTGCAGAAGATTGGCGGCAGTCGCCAAGGCATCAGGAATTGAGTTCCAGATATCGCGATGGCCATTGCCATCGGCATCGATCGCAAATGCCAGATAACTGGTGGGAATGAATTGTGTGTGCCCCATTGCGCCGGCCCAGCTGCCGGTCATTTCGCTAGGACTGATGTCACCTGCCTGCAGGATCTTGAGCGCAGCAACCAGCTGGCTGCGGGCAAACTTGGCACGACGCTTGTCGCCATAGGCAAGTGTGGCCAGCGCCTGCGGTACATAATGTAGCCGGTCGGTTTTATCGAGAATCGCCCCGTAGTTGGATTCCATCGACCAGATTGCCAGCAACACGTTGCGGCTGACACCGAACTTGCGCTCAATGGCGGTGAGCGTCCGGTGATGCTTCCGCGACATCTCGCGACCTTGCGCTATCGTGTAAGGGTTGACCCGTGAATCCAGATAATCCCAAACCTTGGTCGTGAATTCGGGTTGGTACTGCGCCTTGCGCAGTACTTCGGGGTCGGGGATGGTTACGCCAGAGAAAGCCGCTTGATAGGTTTTTTTGGATATACCGCTTTTCGCCGCAGTGGAATAAAAGCTCGAAATCCAATTTTGGAAATTGGCATCGGCATGGGCCATCGGTGTCAGCGACAGCACAATGGCTGTGGCGAATGCCGGGATGGCAATTTTCTTTGGAGTGAGGCGGAACATATCGGTTGATCCTGTCGTTAAGCTCTGTGCAAAGGGCGATATTTTGCAGATCATGCCACCGGGTCGTTAATACTTCGTTTACTATAAGTGCGGTGCAAAGTTCATTGTTCGGTGATTTTCAACTTTTCGCGTTCAGGACTTGGCCACCACGGGGCTGAACCCGCCAGCGGACATTCATGAGGAATGGGGATAATTTTATGGCCGAGATAAAAAAAATTCGAAAAGCAGTGTTGCCGGTTGCTGGCTTGGGAACACGGTTCCTGCCAGCCACCAAGGCAGTGCCAAAGGAAATGCTCACCGTCGTGGACAAGCCGGTGGTGCAATATGTGGTTGAGGAAGCACTTGCTGCCGGCATCGAACACATCATTTTTGTGACTGGTCGAAACAAGGGTGTGATCGAAGATCATTTCGATATTGCCCATGAGCTCAATGATACATTGGAAGAGCGCGGCAAGACTTCTGAGTTGCTCCTGTTGGACGAAATGCTACCCGTAGCGGGTGCCACAAGCTTTACACGTCAGCAATCACCACATGGGCTGGGCCACGCAGTCTGGTGCGCACGCGATATCGTCGGCGACGAGCCGTTTGCGGTGTTGCTTCCTGATATGGTGATGCGCGACAAGGTAGGCTGCATGGCTGGAATGGTTGATCTTTACAACCAGGTCGGCGGAAATGTTGTTGCGGTGGAAGCTTGTGATCCGGAACTGGCCCATCGCTACGGTATTGTCGGTAAAGGCGATGACTTGCCTGGCGGATTTCGTATCACCGAGATGGTCGAAAAGCCGCCGAAAGGCACAGCTCCATCGAATTATTTCATCAATGGTCGCTATATCTTGCAGCCTGAAATTTTTGAAATTCTGTCCCGCGGAGAACGCGGTGCGGGCAACGAAATCCAGCTGACCGATGCCATGTTGCATCTGGCCGAAGAGCAGGACTACTCTGCCTACCGCTTTGAAGGTGACACCTTTGACTGCGGTTCGAAGGACGGCTTCATTTTGGCCAATGTTGCATTCGCACTCGGGCGTGAAGACATCGCCCCACTTGTCGCAGACAAAATCCGCAAACTTCTAGGCTAGGTGACAATGAATTAACGACGCAAGCGCAAGCCAACACCAATGCGTGCTGTACTTGAAGCCTGCGTGCCAGACTGAGTGGTGCGCTCATAACCAGCTTCAGTGACCACAGACAGGTAACGATTGACTGACCAGTCCAACTCACCAGTCAAACCCAACGTGGTCTGGTCAGTGGGGGCTGCTGTGCCCTGGAAATTGCGACGCAGTGCAGTGCCCGTGAGTTTTGCAACAACTGCTGCCCTCAGTTCGTGTTCAAGCCCAAGCGAGAGCTGGTGAACCACCGATCCACTTTGATCGGCGGTTGTCGATGATTCCAATGCAGTCGATAGTGCAGCGTTGACGGTGGTGCCGCGCATTGGCGACCAATTCAGCATGCCGTCAACCGAGAATGACCCAATGTCTGTGAGGCGAGAGTCCTCGATCTTGCGGTTGAGATAACCAACAGCAAGTTCTCCGGACACTTTCTCGCCCATCGGAAATTCGGAGCCGAGTTTCAAGCCATAAGTCGTGGCGGAACGCTGATATCCGCCGGCGTCGGATTTGATGTCGTATTTCAACTTGTTCACAGACGCTTCGACAAAGGGAATCAGCGAAGGTGAGACCTCATAGCCGACGCGGGCACGCAAGCCGTAGTCGGTGTTGGCACGGTCCCGACCGGAAATGACCGAAGTGTCAGCCAGTGTTGCATCACCGTAAATTGTCCGGCCAAACTCAGCGGTCGCCGTTCCGCGCAATTGGCCCAGATTTCTGGTCAGTGACGCCGCCGTTGCGAATCTGTGAACGCCTGCTTGAGCCGTGGCATTGGCCACAGCATTGGGATCAGTTCGGTCTTCGAGGGAATAGTTGTATCCAGCGCGCAGTTGGGCGCTTATCTCCTCGGAAATGTCGAGATCGAAGGTGGTATTGATCTCGGCCTCCGGTTCTTCCTGGCTTGTGCCTGAGAAGTTTTTCTGGAAAGCAGTTTTCCCGTCAATCGTCAGTTTGTGACGAGACCAATCGGATTCAAGTGCGCCTTCAAGGGTTGTTTCGCTGTAGGTTCTATTTTCCGAAGTGGCGCCGTAATTGTTGCTTTCGTGGACGATTTTCTGGGTGAGTGTCGGACGAAGTGTCATGGTGCCGATACGAATGCCTGATAGCTCGTTGTCATCATCGGTAGAGCCGGTTTGGACGCCATCTATGGTGCCTGTGGCAGTGTTAACCCGGCCAAACTGGTTGTCTTCTGCCTGCGATGCATCAATGGAGCGTGCTCCCCCGGCGTTGTCAGAAGATCCATCTTGAGCAAGAAGAGCATTTGCCTCCGGGCCATCAGGATTGGCTGCTTGGGAAACAGTATCAGCATAAGAAGGGACCAACGGATCTGGCGATCCGTCAGCACTGGCTGATTGCGGTCTGTTTCCGGGATAAGCGACATATCCGTTGGAGTCGGCGTCGTCATTTCGGCCGGTTCCGTTGCTCGTAGTCCCGCGCAGGAAAGTGTTGGAGCTTTCAACTCCTTCCGATTGTTCGTCGTCGCCATATATCGACGAGCTTTGCCCGACTGCCGGCGTGATGAATGCCGTGGATGCCAATAGCACAAGCGCCATCATCTGAAGATGACGGCCACAGGCCGAATTATTGGATTGCGATGACACCTTTGAAACGCCCACTCTGCCAAATCTTTGCAAAGTGTAAACGAGCGTGGTTAACGCTTTCTTTCTCGGAGTGGGGAAGAACGAAGTCTTGCGCAATCAGGCGGAGCAGGAAATTGGCTGAGCGGCTAAGCAGCCTCGACAGAAAGTTCCCCGCCATTTGCGCTGATGATGCGAACCGCCTGACCGGCCGGGAGGTTCGGACCGCTAACGGTCCACGTCGTGTCATCAAGGTGAATGCGGCCGCGGCCATTTTCAATGGCTTCGTCAAGTTTCGCCGTGCGGCCTACCAGCGAATCCATGCGTTTATTGAGCATCGGTTGGTCACTGTCATTGTTTCGTCCCTTCATGACGCGGAAGCCGACATAGGCGAACGCCAGAGACAAAGCCGCGAAAACAAGAAACTGGATCTGCCAACTCCATGCAACACTATCCCAAAGGGCAAAGGAAATGGCGCCAACAACCATTGCTGCCATACCGACCCAGATCAGAAAAAAGCCGGGAATAATAATCTCGGCACCCAGCAAGACCAGGCCGATAATCCACCAGGTCCATGGACCAAGCTCCGAAGCGAGGGTCACCAACATCGCGTTTTACTCCACGTCATTGGGTTCGGAGGGCCGACGAACTGGCGGTGGGCCGGAGCTGCGTGGTTGGCGGGGCGCTAACGGACCTTGAGATCCGCCTTCGCCAAACACTTCTTTGGCAATTGCCCCGATGCCGCCCAACGAACCAACCAAAGCAGAAGCCTCAATCGGCATCATGATGACTTTCTGATTGTTGGCTGACGCGATCTTGCCCAGTGCCTCAGTATATTTTTGGGCAACAAAATAATTGAGCGCGTTCACATCGCCGTCCGCAACGGCCTTTGAAACCATCGCGGTCGCTTTGGCTTCGGCTTCTGCCATGCGCTCGCGGGCTTCTGCATCACGGAATGCTGCTTCGCGACGACCTTCTGATTCCAGAATAGCCGATTGCTTGGCTCCTTCAGCGCGCAGGATCTGTGAATTTCGCGAACCTTCGGCTTCAAGAACTTCGGCGCGTTTTTCGCGCTCGGCTTTCATCTGTCTGCCCATGGCCTCAACCAGATCAGTCGGGGGCGCAATGTCCTTGATCTCAACCCGGGTAATCTTGATACCCCAAGGTTTTGCAGCCTGATCAACCACCCGAAGCAATCGATCGTTGATCGCGTCGCGATTGGAGAGAAGTTCATCAAGATCCATCGATCCCATAACGGAACGAATGTTGGTCATCGTCAAGTTCAAGAGCGCCAATTCCAGTTGAGATACCTGGTAGGCAGCCTCTGCGGGATTGAGAATTTGATAGAAGGCCACCGCATCGGTTGAAATCGACGCATTGTCGCGGGTAATGACTTCCTGGGTGGGAACATCCAGTACTTGCTCCATGATGTTCAGCTTTTTGCCGATACGGTCGACAAAAGGAACGATGAGGTTCAGGCCCGGCATGAGTGTGCGTGTGTAGCGGCCAAAGCGCTCAACAGTAAAAGCATAGCCCTGTGAAACAGTCTTGATGCCTGCCAGCAGGATCAGGAAGACAATCGCCACAATAACTATGACCGTTATGTCGAAACCAGTCAGAAACATGTGTTTCACCTCATCCATGCGTTCAGCTTCTTGTAAAAATGTAATGATTTCCAGCCTTGGTTGCAAGCAACTGCAGGCTTAATAGCGCGTGACGGCAGGATTGGGCTTGGTGACTAAATCCACCCCTGCAATTCCCGTTGTACAACAGCCTCAATGACCTTCATTCCATCATCGCCGTCATTGAGGCAGGGGATATGGGTAAAATTTTCGCCGCCGTTCTCGTGGAAGATTTCACCAGCTTCACCGGCGATTTCTTCCAATGTTTCCAGACAATCGGAAACAAATCCCGGATTGATGATTGCGAGGCGTTTCATTCCGCCCCTGGCAAGACGTTCAACCGTCTTGTCAGTGTAGGGCTGAAGCCATTTCTCGCGTCCAAAACGTGACTGAAAGGTCAACATCAACTTGTCTTTCGACCAACCAAGTTGCTCGCGAACCAGGCGCGCAGTCTTCTGGCACTGGCAGTGATAGGGGTCGCCCTTGTCAAAATAGGATTGGGGAATGCCATGGAATGACGCAATTACCAGGTCGGGTTCCCAATCAAGACTGGCGAGATGGCTGGTAATCGAGTTGGCAATGGCCTCGATGTAGACCGGATCGTCATGATAGGGCGGGACTGTGCGCAAAGCTGGCTGCCAGCGCATTTTCATCAGGGCACGGAATGCATGGTCGTTGACCGTGGCAGTTGTTGCGGCTGCATATTGTGGATACAGCGGAAACAGCAGGATGCGCTCACAGCCTGCTTTCTGTAAAGCCTCCAAACGTTCGGCAATTGGCGGATTGCCGTATCGCATGGCCCAATCGACGACGATATCGGGTTGGCTTGCCAGCATTGCGCCCAGTTTATCCGACTGGTTGCGGGTGTAGGTCCGCAGGTAACTCTCATCAAGTTCCCGGTTCCAGATTTCCTCATAGGCCTTTCCGACTTTTTGCGGGCGTCGATTGAGTATGATCCCGTAAAGAAGCGGCAGCCAGATGGCGCGGGAGACTTCGATAACCCGGCGGTCGGACAAGAATTCAGCGAGATAACGGCGCATTGACCAGTAGTCGGTTCCATCAGGCGTACCAAGATTGACCAAAAGGACACCGACCTTGCCGAAATTGACCGGTGGGTGATCTCTAGGCAACGCAGTACCGGCTATTGGTTGTTTGCCGCTCGCTTTTGGCTTGGCCATTTTATCTGGTCCGTCCCCTGTTCCAATGATGAAGGAACATAGAGATGCGGGCGGGCAAATCAATGCCGGTGAAGCTGTCGTGATGCCGCATCAAAGCCGCGAACGCTGTGTTTCAGGCATAAGAAAACCCCCGGAACGGTTCCCGGGAGTGGGCAATTCAATCAGATCTCGTAGATTAAGCGCGTCGCGCTGAGCATGTTTCACAAATCATGCTTTAAGCCACTGTTTTCGCGACTCTTTTGCAGAGCCAGTGTCGACTTTTGGCAGTCATGTTCTAGCGCTTGGCAAAAACCGTTTGCAGCAGGGAGTGCTGAGCTTGAACCGCGTTTTCGTTGTCAGCCATCTTTGCTTCGGCTTCCCGTGGGCGGTAAATTTCCCGATCCAGCATCGCTACCCGGTTTTGCAGGTGCAGAGACTGTTCGACGAGTGCGCGGAAACGTTCGGGAAGGTCGTGCCATCCAGCCGCGTTGCGGTCGCAATTGAAGCCGTCAAGGCGGACTTTGTTTTTTTCGGCAACAACCTGCTCGCGGCTCATTTCGCCGTTGTTGACGGCGCGTTGCAACAGCAACCAAGATGCCATTTGCATCAATCGGGTCGTCAGACGCATGGATTCCGCTGCGTAGAGGACGGCCGCAATGCGCGGAAGGGCCTTGGACGCTGTCCGGCCATCACCATCAAGATAGGTTGCAGTTTCCTCGACCAGCGCCATGCCGTCTGAATAGAGAGCCTTGAACTGCGCCGAATTGGCAACGCGGTCTGCGAAATTGATTGTGTTGAGGCTTGCTTCGGTCATGTGCGTTATCCCGACGAACTACAAAAAGAAAACGGCTGAACAGTCGGGGCTTCCCGCTGTTGATGGGAAGAGTGTGCCTTTCGAAGTGACGATCGGCAAGCACATTGTTAAAGAAAGGTTAACGAGCGAGTTGGCGCCACAACAGCGCAAGTATCAGCCAATAAAACAAAAAAAGAGCCGCGGAAGCGGCTCTCAAGAGTTTACAGGGAGGCGTCAAACAGTTTGACCGGCAAGGTCTAACTGTCAAATCCAGCAAGACTGGATGCCATAGTAAACACTCGTAAAGCTTAATCGAGCCTTAACAAATCTTTGTTTTTGTATAACATATTAAAATTATTGATCTATTTTTGTTTGAAGAAGCTTTCCGCTGCACCCCGACTGTGCGTCTTGGCACCAATTTCTGCCTCTATACGTGAAATCTCACCATTCAGAATGTCGATTCTGTCCCGCAACTCATCCACAGAAAGCAAGGAGAGGTCACTGCCAATTTCGTGAATCGGGGTTTTTGTGGGCCGATCATCGTTGAACATCGCGGTTTACCTCCGAAAATGATTTTCGCCGCAGTTTACCGGAAGGGCCAATGCCGGTACAGCCATGGCCAGCGTTAAGAGGAGATGGAAATGCGTGCTGTAGCAATTAGCGAGCCGGGCGGACCTGAGGTTTTGGTTGTCGAAGACCGCCCGCAGCCGGTGCCCAAAGAAAACGAAATTCTGGTAAGGGTTCGTGCCGCTGGAATTAACCGGCCAGACTGCCTGCAACGGCGGGGTCTGTATCCGCCACCGAAAGGTGCCTCCGACATTCCTGGACTTGAGATTGCCGGTGAAGTTGCGGGCGTTGGTGCTTCTGTTGATGGTTTCAAGCTCGGCGAGCAGGTGTGTGCGCTGGTTCCAGGCGGCGGTTATGCCGAATACTGTGTGGTTGATCATAGCAATGCATTGCCGGTCCCCGGTGGGTTGACGATGAATGAGGCCGCGGCATTACCGGAAACCTTCTTTACGGTGTGGTCCAATATATTTGATCGTGGTGGGCTCAAGTCGGGTGAACGGTTTTTGGTTCATGGCGGAACTTCAGGTATTGGCACAACTGCCATGATGCTGGCCAAAGCCTTTGGTGCGACTGTGTTTGCGACTGCCGGCTCTGAAGAGAAATGCGAAGCCATGCGCAAACTTGGTGCAGATCTGGCGATCAACTACCGTGATGAAGATTTTGTGGAAGTGATCAAATCGGAAACCAATGGCGAGGGCGTGGACCTGACGCTGGATATGGTTGGCGGTGATTACACCAACAGAAACTTCAAGGTTGCGGCCGTGGATGGAAGGATTGTTCAGATCGCGTTTCTCAACGGCATGAAAGTCGAGGTCGATTTGGGGCTGGTGATGACTAAGCGGTTGGTTCTGACCGGTTCAACACTGCGTGCCCGTGACGTTGCTTTCAAATCTGATATTGCCAAAGCGTTATATCATCAGGTCTGGCCACTGCTGAACGCGCGCAAGATTGCGCCGGTGATGGATTCGATTTTCCCGCTATCGCAAGCTTCCGCAGCGCACGAACGAATGGAAGAAAGCGGACACATCGGCAAAATCGTGCTTGAGGTCGACTAGGGTTGGTGCTCTTGGGAGCTCCGGAGTGAACACGTCCCATCTGGTTTCATGGTTGGGACGTGTCTTCGATTTCAGCAAATATTGCCACCGGAAATTATTTACCTGGCTCGAAACCGTTTTCATTCCCATCGACGGGTTCATCAATATTGGCCCGAGGATCAAGCGCGATGGCCTCGGGTGTTGCCGAACGGGAAGCCGGAACCGACGAAAATGTCTCGCGATCCCGGAGTGGAACTGCAGCGCGACGGGTTGAACGGTAAAGTGCATAGACAGCAATCGAAATGTGGGCAGCCCCTGTCAGGGCAAACAACATGTAAGGCGTGTTGCCTGACATGATGATGCCGCCGATTGTCGGCCCGATGATCGTGCCGATTCCGTATAGCAGCAGCAATCCGCTGGAAACAGCGACGAACTGATCGGCTTCGGCATAGTCGTTGGCGTGGGCCACAATAATTGAATAGAGCGTGTAGGACATCGCTCCATAAAGTGAGATGATGGCAAACAATGTGCCCATATTGTCTGGTGCGAGCACGAACAGCGCCAGGCCACTGGCTCCGGCAATGGCCGATATGCCTGCTAGCACATAGCGGCGATCCATGCGGTCGGAAAGCCGTCCAGCCGGAAATTGCATGATCGCACCTGAGAAAATAGTCACCGACATCAAAGTTGCGATTGTCGCACCACTGAGGCCAACCTCGTCACCAAAAACCGGCGCGAGCGTGCCAAAGGCGCCATTGGCCATGCCGACCAGCAGTATGGCGATGAAGGAGATCGGTGAGTTTCGATAAAGTAGCGGCAGATCCAGCTTAACCTGCGAAAGCGGTGCCGGGCTGGACGCCGTCGAGATCGTGGTTGGCAGCAGCGCCAGGCAATAAAGAATTCCAGCAACCATGAAGAAAGTGGAATTGGCTGTGTCTCCCAGCGCAACGCTCATCTGTCCGGCAACAATGCCAACGTATGTAACGGTCATGTAGAGCGAGAAAACCATGCCGCGGGTCTGGTTGGTCGCCCGTTCGTTCAGCCAGCTTTCGATGATCATGAAAGCTGCGGCAAGTCCGAAACCGGTGATAACGCGTAACGCTATCCAGGCAATGGGATGGATTATCAGACCCGTTGCCAGAGCGATGATGGCTATTGTTGCCGCCGCCGCGGAAAAAGCACGAACATGGCCGATGCGGCGCACGAGACGAGGTGCGAGAATGCAGCCAACAACAAAGCCGGTTGCCCAACCTGTTCCCAACAAGCCAAGTGATGTGGGGGAGAAGCCCTCCTGTGTGCCGCGCAGAGGCAGGACCAGCCCGTGAAGACCATTACCGGCCAAAAGGAACAATGTGCCCAACAAGAGAGCAGAGATGGAGAACAGGTTCTTGCGCATGATTTCCGATTTCAATTCAAATTAGCTGGTCAAATTTCCTGGAACTGGCTTGGCAGTTGGGGACTGCACTAAAATAAGAGCAAAGAATCAATGGCAGGTGATGATCTTTTACCTGCAAAAGGGTATTTGAGGCTGTTGTTATCGGGAAATGGGTCCCGATCTCCCAAGAACCATAGAATTTCCCGCGTATGCCATGCTCAAAATCCTAGCGCTGATCGTGATCTTGTTGATGGGGCTCCATCTCGTGCGACCGTTCGGCCTGCCCGGTCTCAAGCGCCGTGGAGATGTCTGGAAAATCGGGCTTTTTCTTGTTGCCGTGATGACTTTTACAATTCTTTTCCGTCCATGATGATGCGGGTCAGGTGTTCAGCCCAAAATTGATAACCTTTGGCATTGGCGTGAAAGCGGTCGATGGCAAACCCGCTATCACTGTGGACACTCATCGGTGTCGCAGCAATCGCCTGCCGTTCCCGGCACATCCGGTTGCCCATGGAATTGATGATCTGGGTTCGCAGCTTCAATATCCATGTCAGTATCGGCGGAAGTGCGGGTACATCTGGCATATTCAGCACCGGTGACCAGATCACCTTGGCTTGGGGCCAGCGGGCATGGATCGCATAGAGCAGACCACCGAACCCCTTTTTGAAACGGTTCGCTGTAAGAAAGTTCTTCATGTCATTGGTGCCGATGCATAAGATTATGTGGGTAAAATCACGCTGATCAATATTTGGAAGTATGTAATCACGCAGGTCTTTCGCCATGGCAGAATTGGCCCCGGCTGCCCGCCAGGAAACCGTTTCGCTGTTTCTTGCGTGGATTGACCGGGCGACCTGAGGGGCCAGGGTTTGGGAAATATCGTCGACGCCAACGCCAGCCACGGATGAATCGCCCATAAACAACACGCGGATTTGGGCCGCTCCATCACCAAGTTTGCCAGTTTGGGGTCCATGCGGTGGCAGCAGGCGAGGGGTGCGCTTTCTCACGCCTAAACCGTACCAGGCTGCGACGGGGAGAAGGAGCCAGCTTACAATGCCAGCGGTAAAATTGTTCATGGAATTGTCTCTCTGATGATCCCGATGAATGGCTCTTGAGCCTATCCGATTGGTCTTGTTGTTCGAAAGAGTCTGATGACACATTTTTGTGACGGCAATACAAAAACCCGCCGGCTGGTCGCCGACGGGTCATTTGATAAACGGTAGTAAAGTTTGGATCAGTGGAGGTTTGCCATCGTAACGTTGCTGAAAAATCAGGCGGTGCGGGAAGCCTCATATATTGTGTCGATGCCATCCGCCAACATGGCGTCGAATTCAGCATCGGTTTGGGGGCGGGAAAGACCTTCAGTCAAGGCCCGGGAGAAGCTGGCGATGACGCCATCGTTCTTGCCCAAGAGACTGTTTGCTTCCTGTCTGGTGTAACCGCCGGACAATGCAACAACCCGCATGACCCGGGGATCATCCACCAGTGTCTTGTATTGGTTGGCTTTGGTCGGCAGTGAAAGCTTCAACATGATCTGCTTGCCGGAAGGAACATCAGCGAGGTGGCGCTGGACTGCTGCCAGCAGCAGGTCTTCAGCTTCGGCCTTGTCGGCGATCTTGATGTTGATTTCCGGTTCGAGGATTGGCATCAAATCGTGGGACAGGATTTGAAAACCGATTTCAAATTGCTGGGCAATGACTGCATCAATCCCGTCCTTGTTGGCCGCATTGATGACTGACCGCATCTTGGTGCCGAAGATGTTTTTCTTCACGGCATGATCGAGAAGTGAATCAAGACCATTCATCGGTTTCATCAACTGGACGCCGTTCTGCTCGTCTTCAAGACCCTTGTCGACCTTCAGGAATGGAACGATACCGCGTTTGTCCCAGAGATAGTCTGCAGTCGGTATGCCATCAATCTCGCCATCCATAGTGCGTTCGAACAGGATAGCGCCAATCACTTTTTTGCTGGTGAAAGCCGGAGACTTGATGATGCGCGTGCGCATCTCATGAATGAGCGCATACATTTCAGTGTCATTCGAATAGGCGTCTTCGGGCACACCATAAAGCTTTAATGCCTTCGGAGTAGAGCCCCCCGATTGATCCAGCGCGGCGATAAAGCCATCCTGTTCCGACATCTGTTTGGCCATGGCTGCATTCATCATGCTTTGGTCCCTTTGTTATTGCTTGGTTTTGGGCGTGATCCACCCATCAGTTGCAGCTGCTTTAACAGAAGGTCAGAGTGATCGAAAATAGCCCGACGTCATGTTGAATCGATTGAATAAATTTTAATCGTTTGAAATCCTTGGAGAAAAGACAACAAGGTTAATCAGATTCGACTTCTGGGGACGACTTGGTTGGTTGCTCAGGTCGGTTTCGAGCGAAGCGCTGTCTCGTAAGATGCTGTGACCGCCACAATGCGGGTGGCTTCTTCGCGCCTGGCCCAGCCAAGTTCTAGAAATTTTTCGGGAAGAGCTCGGCCAACCGCGTCAGCAGGGTGGGGACGCCGTCTCGACCAATCGAGGCAGGATTTACAGAGCGAGCGGTTCAATTTGCGCAGGAGGAGAAGTTTTTGCTGCGCGAGGATCGGACATTCCTAATGCAGGTCTCTGCACGACATGGAAAAGGGTAACGGCATGATTGCAGTCATTTTCGAGGTTGAACCGGCAAAAGGGCGCAAGGATGATTGTCTCGGGATAGCCGCGAGCCTGAGGTCCGAACTTGAATCCGTTGATGGATTCAATTCGGTTGAACGCTTTCAAAGCCTGACAAACCAGGAAAAGTTACTGACTTTATCGTTCTTCCGCGATGAGAAATCAGCCAGTGCATGGCGCAACCTGTCAACTCACCGCAAGGCCCAGAAAGCAGGCCGCAGAGATATCTTCAGTGGATACTGGCTGCGAAATGCGGAAGTGTCATGTGATTACGGCAGGACAGACAGGGTCGAAGCACCAGCTGCCAGAGCAGTCTGCATGGCGTTTGAAGCCCGGTGTCAGCCTATTTTGTCAGTGCGGTGACGCCTGGCAATTCCTTGCCTTCCATCCATTCAAGAAAGGCGCCACCGGCTGTAGAGATATAGGTGAAATCATCAGCAACACCGGCATGATTGAGAGCCGCAACGGTATCGCCGCCTCCGGCCACGGAAACCAGCAACCCTTCACTGGTACGCGTTGCCGCGTGGCGAGCGGCAGAAACTGTGGCCTTGTCGAAAGGTTCGATTTCAAAGGCGCCCAGCGGCCCGTTCCAGACCAGAGTGTCGGCTTTGGAGATCCAGGCATTGACTGCTTCGACGGTTTTCGGACCGACATCCAGCATCATTGCATCAGCGGGGATGGCCTCGACATCGACGATCTCGCTGTCTGCGCCCGCCTTGAATTCGCGTGCGACGACGCCATCAACCGGCAGCACGATATCGCAGCCCTTCTGTTTGGCGGCCTTATCGATGGTGCGGGCGGTATCTGCCAGATCATGCTCGCAAAGTGATTTGCCGACATCAATACCGCGGGCAGCCAGAAAAGTATTGGCCATGCCTCCGCCGATGACCAGAGCATCCACGCGGCCAACGAGATTTTCCAGGAGATCAATCTTGGTGGAAACTTTCGCACCGCCGACGATGGCAACAACAGGGCGGACTGGCTGGCCCAGACCTTTTTCGAGTGCTTCGAGCTCTGCCTGCATGGTGCGGCCTGCATAGGCTAGTAGATAGTTCGTCAAACCTTCTGTGGAGGCATGGGCGCGGTGGGCGGCTGAGAAAGCATCGTTGATGTAGATGTCGCCATTTTCGGCAAGTGCCTTGGCGAACTCCGGATCGTTCTTTTCTTCGCCCGCATAAAAACGGGTGTTTTCGAGCAGTAGCACATCGCCTTCAACCATCTGGTCGACCGCCTCTTTGGCTTCAGCGCCAATGGCTTGGGGAGAAAAAAATACCCGGTGGTCGAGCACCTGTTCCACGGCGGGTGCGATGGCACGCAGGGACATGCCCTCAGTCGGCTTTCCTTTCGGACGGCCGAAATGGGCCATCAGAATGACCTTGGCGCCCTTGCCGGAGAGTTCCATGATTGTCGGAGACACGCGTTGTATGCGGGTCAGGTCGGTTACCTTGCCGTCCTTGACCGGAACATTGAGGTCGACCCGTACCAGCACGCGCTGGCCGGAAATGTCACCGAGGTCATCGAGGGTGTGGAAAGCGGCCATGGGAAATCCGTCAATTACTGTTGAAAAAAGCGTTTCTTTGCCAGCGGAAATGACATGCCGCGGGTCGGGATGCAAGCCGGGCAAACGGGTTTTTGCCTGCGTGTTGCGGGGTTGTTACCGGGTGCGCCAGTCTTTCCGCCATTTACGATAGAACTGGTGCGCACGTTGAGTGATGGCGCTGAAACTCATGAATATCGGGATATTGGTCACTGGAACAACCGGTTCCATGGAAATTCCCACTTTGGATATATGGCCTTTATCGTCGGTATCACTGACGATCAGCACGATTGTATCGAGCCGAACCCTGTCTCCGTAATCGGCAGCACCGCCCAGCCGGGATTCAATAAGTTCTGCAACTGTCATTTCGGCTTCTGAGGCAGAAATCTTCTGGTGCCCATAGGCTTGCTTAAGTTCCTTGGCCAACCGATTAGGCGAAATGTTGAATGTACCGAAAAATTCCGCATCGTCCTCACCGACGGGTGCCTTTGATGCAAACAAGCGGTCTATCAGGCGCGAAAAACCGGGCGCAATGAACAGATAGACCTGGTCATTTTCACGCAATCGGCCGGCATACTGAAAACGCATGGATTTGCCTTCCCGGATAACCAGCGACGGCCGTGCCCAGCGCGGGATTCGTTCCCCGCGGGCAACGGGGCTTTCAGCCGCCACCCGATAGGCCAACAATTCGTGGTTGGCTGCACCTGGCAAATCGAGTTCTATCTTCTCAATGGCACCAATCCGCGGTGGAATGAGCAAACCCAAACGTTTGGCCATCGGTTTGATGGTCCAGCCTTGAAGGACCAGCGAAATCACAACAATGATGAAGACCGTGTTGAAATACAGTTGCCCGTTTTCCAACCCGCCAACAATTGGCAAAATGCCAAGCAGGATCGAAACCGCTCCACGCAGGCCTACCCAACCAATGAATCCGGTCTCGCGCTGGGTGTAGTCAAACGGCAAAAGACAAAGCCAGATTGCCAGCGGGCGTGCGATGAAAACCAGAAACAGTCCAAGCAGGACCGCAGGCAGCAGGATGGAGAGAAATTGCGAAGGCGTTGCCAGCAGGCCCAGCACCAAAAACATGATGATCTGCGCCAGCCAGGTGATGCCTTCCTGAAAGCGGGAAATTGTTGCGTGAGAGGGTATCTTTCGATTTCCTGCATAAATGCCCGCAACGTAGACAGCGAGGAAGCCGCTGCCACCAACTGCGCCTGTAACCGCAAACACCATCAAGGCCATAGCCAGCATGAGAATAGGTGCGAGACCGCGTTCAAGCGTCAGGCGTTTGAGCACGTAGTGAATGGCCAGTCCGCCGATAAGTCCAAGAGCCAGACCGAGGCCGATCTGTTCGACGAACAGGCGCAGAAGATCAAGGTTGAAGCCTGATACACCTTCACCCAAAGTCACCAGATGGACGAGCGCCATGGTCAAGAAAATTGCCATCGGATCGTTGGTGCCTGATTCGACCTCCAGGGTGGAGCGGACCTTTTCGCGGATATGAATGCCGCCGATTCGCAGCAGGAAGAATACGGCTGCTGCATCGGTGGATGAAACAATAGCGCCAAGCAACGCGCCTTCGAGAAACGAAAAATCCAGCACTACCATTGCCACGAGCCCGACAAGCACCGCGGTCAACACCACACCCACGGTTGCAAGCGTCAGTGATGGTATGGCTGTCATGCGGAAAGCTTGGAATGAGGTGCCATAGCCCGAATCAAACAAGATGACTGCCAGAGCAATCGAGCCAAGCACATAGGCAAGTGCATTGTTGGAAAAATCAATGCCGAGACCATCAACGCCGGTAATCAGTCCAATCAGCAGAAAGAGGAGCAACAAGGGGGCGCCGAACCGGAACGCGAGCAAACTTGAAAAAGAAGCCAGCAAAACCAATCCTGTTCCAACCATTACCGCAAAATAGAACTCTTCCACCGCATTCTGCCCGTTTGTTTGTGCCCATCGACGCGCTTTATCAGCGCTGCCCCCCTGCGCTTTCGCCATTATATCGGCAATAGCTGAATGTATCAGCACTGGCTTTTGACGTGGTCAAGCCAAAGACGAATAAGAACAAGGCGAGGATGACGATATCCAGTTTGATTATGGGCAGACTAAGACCAAAGGCAAAACGAAAAAAGGCAAATCGTTGCCGATTTGCCTTTCCGATCAGTAGCTTTGCCTATGGGCGTGGGTTTGGGACCGCTTAGATAAGCTTGCCTATGACAATGGCAGTATCACTCATGCGGTTTGAGAAGCCCCATTCGTTGTCGTACCAGGTCAGGATCGAAACCATCGTGTCGTCCATGACCTTGGTTTGATCAAGAGCCACGGTGGAGGAGTGCGGGTCGTGATTGAAGTCAATTGAGACGTTAGGCGCGGTGGTATAGGCCAAAACGTTCTTCAAACGTCCATCAGCTGCTGAAATCAGCGCCTGATTGATGGCGTCTACCGTGACCGCAGCCTTGGTGATGAATTTGAAATCCACCAGCGAAACATTGGGCGTGGGAACGCGAACCGAAATGCCGTCCAGCTTGCCTGCGAGATCTGGAATGACCAAGCCGATGGCTTTGGCAGCACCCGTAGAAGTCGGGATTTGGCTCATCGCCGCCGCGCGACCCCGGTAGAGGTCCTTGTGCATGGTATCAAGTGTTGGCTGGTCGCCGGTGTAGGAGTGGATGGTCGTCATCATTCCGCGCTCGATACCAAAGGCGGCATGGAGAACATCAACCACTGGTGCAAGGCAGTTGGTGGTGCAGGACGCGTTGGAAACAACCAGATCTTCAGCGGTCAGTTTGTCATGGTTGACGCCGTAAACGATGGTCTTGTCGGCACCGGAAGAAGGGGCAGAAACCAAAACCCGCTTGGCGCCTGCTTCGAGGTGGATGGCTGCCTTGTCACGGTCGGTGAAGATGCCGGTGCATTCCATCACGATGTCGATGCCCAGGTCACCCCATGGCAGATTTTTGGGGTCACGTTCGGCAAATACCTTAAAGCTTTCAGAACCGACCGAAATGGTGTCGCCGTCGACCTTGACGTCGAAAGGAAACCGACCATGGACGCTGTCAAAGCGCATCAGGTGGGCGTTGGTTTCCACAGGTCCGAGATCATTGATTGCGACGATATCAATGTCGGTTCGTCCTGATTCGAAAATCGCCCGAACCACATTCCGTCCAATGCGGCCGAAACCGTTGATCGCTATCCGCGTCTTCATTCAAGTGCTCCTTCTCGCTACACGATATTGCCTGATCGCCCGATCAAGCCTTGATGTTTAGGCGTGCCTCAACAGCTTTGACGGCTGCGGTGGCGGTTATGCCGAAATGCTCGTAAAGTTCCTTGTATGGCCCAGAAGCGCCAAACGATGACATGCCGATGAATATACCGTCGGTTCCGATAAAGCGGTCCCAACCCTGACGAATGCCAGCTTCAATGGCAACGCGAATGGGCGAATTGCCGATAAGTGCCGACTTGTATTCATCGTCCTGATCTTCAAATAACTCGAAACATGGAACCGACACCACACGGGTTGAGTGGCCGGTTTTCTCCAACATCGCCCGAGCTTCAAGCGCAATCTCGATTTCCGAACCGGCGGCAAAAATTGTCACTTCCGCATCACTGGCCGGCACCAGGTCATAGGCACCGTATGCGCAGAGATTCTCTTCGGTGAATTCGGTTCTGACCGTAGGAAGGTTTTGCCGGGTCAGCGCAATGCCAGATGGGCGGTTATCGGATTCAAGCGCCATCTGCCAGCATTCGGCAGTTTCCACTGCGTCCGCTGGGCGGAACATCAACAGGTTTGGAATGGCGCGCAGAGCGGCCATATGCTCAACCGGCTGATGGGTTGGGCCATCTTCACCAAGGCCGATGGAATCATGGGTCAAAACATGAATGGCACGAATCCCCATGAGGGCCGCCAAGCGAATGGACGGACGGCAGTAATCGGAGAAGATCAGAAAGCCGCCGGAATAAGGGATGACACCACCATGCAGTGCCATTCCGTTCATTGCTGCAGCCATGGCGTGTTCGCGGATTCCGTAATGGATGAAGCGACCGGAGAAATCATCCGGTGTGATCGGCTTGGTCTGGCTGGTGTTGGTATTGTTGGAGCCGGTCAGATCGGCTGACCCACCGATAGTCTCGGGT
>Ga0209344_10000645_pt1 | contig 56077 bp, 39 predicted proteins | sample Cruoilmetagenom6_FD_187293 | JGI IMG/M metagenome (GOLD analysis project Ga0209344, IMG submission 187293) | Oil polluted marine microbial communities from Coal Oil Point, Santa Barbara, California, USA - Santa Barbara Oil Seep Sample 6 (SPAdes)... | ecosystem: Environmental > Aquatic > Marine... | reverse complement strand
TCTTAAAAATCCCGATATTTGCGTCAAATTCAGGATATCTTCAACCCAATGGCAAAAATAAATCAATCTCTCGGCGAGTTTATAATTGAAAATCAAGGCGAATTCAAGTACTCTTCGGGAGAACTTTCGCGACTTATAAATTCCATCCGTTTGGCTGCAAAAGTGGTAAACCATAAAGTGAACAAAGCCGGATTGGTAGATATTCTAGGTGCTGCGGGAGATATGAATGTTCAAGGAGAAGATCAACAAAAACTGGATGTTTTCGCTAATGAAGTATTCATAAATACGCTTACAAACCGTGAGATTGTATGTGGAATTGCTAGTGAGGAAGAGGACGATTTCATCACTATAAAAGGCAGAAACGAAAAAAACGACAATAAATATGTGGTTTTAATTGATCCCTTGGACGGTTCTTCAAACATTGATGTAAACGTTTCTGTAGGTACTATTTTTTCTATTTTCAGAAGAATTACCCCTTCGGGAACTCCCGTTACAATTGATGATTTTCTACAGCCTGGGATCAATCAGGTAGCTGCTGGATATATTGTTTATGGCACTTCAACAATGATTGTTTATACAACGGGCCACGGAGTTAATGGTTTCACTTTAAACCCTGCAATTGGCACGTACTATCTTTCACACCCAAATATGAGATTTCCTGAAAATGGACACATATACTCAGTTAATGAAGGGAATTATGTTCACTTTCCTCAAGGCGTAAAAGATTATATTAAATACTGTCAAAAAGAGGAAGAGGATCGCCCATATACATCGCGTTACATAGGTTCTTTGGTTTCAGATTTTCACCGAAATATGATAAAGGGTGGAATTTACATTTATCCAAGTACTTCAAAAGACCCAAAAGGAAAACTAAGATTATTGTACGAATGCAACCCAATGGCAATGATCGCTGAACAAGCAGGAGGAAAGGCCAGCAACGGTTTTCAAAGAATTTTAGAAATTCAACCAACCAGTTTGCACCAACGAGTGCCGTTTTTCAGCGGAACTACTAAAATGGTCGAAAAAGCAGAGGAATTTATGGCAAATGCCAAATAAAAAACCCGAAGCAAAAACTTCAGGTTTATATATTTTAAAAAGTCTTGTTTCTTGGCTCCAGTTTCTACTTTCTATTAAGCAAATAACGGTAATCTTCAAGGCTTAGGCCGCCGCTGTATATTGCTACTGACCTTTTTATTAAATCTTGTGCAATCTCGGCAGAGTATCCAAGTCCGATAGCATATCTCTCAATCAAAAAACGCTCGTGGTCATCAATTTCGTGATCAACAAATATCATTTGAAAAAGATCGTGGATTCGCTCCAAACGTCTTTCGGCATCGTTGGGCGGATTGATTGGATATTTCCCCGGATTTTTTAAAATCTCGGTATATTCTGATTCTTCAATATCAAGTTTTCTGGCAAAACGCTTTAGCATTTTTTCCTCTTCAGCATTAATGGCCCCGTCAATTGAAGCAATGTTTGCAATTGATGCAAAGTGCCCTACGTTTCGGGAATGCTCTCCGCTTTCAAATAAATCTGTAAATGACATAATTTGGTTTTATGGTACAAATATAAAACGAATTGCCAGCAATGCGAAGCAATCTGTTCAAGTTTTTCACCTTTTCTTGTGAAATTGTTTCACCTAAACTTTTCTTAATTATAAATATTGAAAAGCACGCTTTCAGTATTTTTAAACTGCTACTGAAAAGAAATAAATGAATCAACCATTATTGGTCTTTAACGACAAAGGGATTTACTGCCAAAAAGCCGACGTTTACATTGATGCGTGGCGCCCCGTTGACAAATGTATAATTACCCACGGCCACGCCGATCACAGCCGTTGGGGACATAAACAATACATTACGCACATCAATAATGTTCCTATAATTAAACATCGATTGGGTGAAATTTCCGTCACCGGAAAAGCTTGGAACGAAACTTTCACAATAAATGGCGTCAAATTTTCACTGCATCCGGCAGGACATATCATGGCTTCAGCACAAGTTCGCGTAGAATACCAAGGTGAAGTTTGGGTTTTTACGGGCGATTTTAAAACCGAAGACGACGGCCTCACCGAAATTTACGAACCTATAAAATGCAACACATTTATTACGGAATGCACGTTCGGTTTGCCTGCTTTTAAATGGGAACCACAAGCGGAAGTTTTTAAAGATATAAATGAATGGTGGGCAACCAATAAAGGTGAAGGAAGAACTTCGATTCTATTTGGATATAGTTTAGGAAAAGCCCAGCGTTTGATAAAACATCTCGACACTTCCATTGGGAAAATCTACACCCACGGTGCCGTTGAAAATATGACGGAAGTTGTTCGGTCGAATTACAAATTACCCCAAACAACTTTAATTACCCGCGATACTTCCAAAGAAGAAATAAAAGGAAGCATAATAGTTGCGCCGCCAAGCGCCCATGGCAGCACTTGGATTAGAAGGTTTGTTCCTTATGTAACCGCTTCCGCCAGTGGTTGGATGACTTTCAGAGGTGCAAGACGACGACGAGCAATCGACCGAGGATTTGTGTTAAGCGACCACGCCGATTGGGAAGGCTTACTTTCCGCAATTGTTGCCACGGGTTGCGAAAAAGTAATCGCAACGCACGGTTATACTGATATTTTTTCACGCTATTTAAGGGAAGAATTAGGCTACGATGCACGAACCGAAAAAACCCAATATGAAGAAGAAAGTGCTGAAATTGAAAAGAAAATTGAAAACGAAGATTAAGCCGTGAAAAATTTCGCCCAACTCATAAAAAAACTAGATAGCACTAACAAAACCAATGAAAAGGTTGCGGCGCTCACCGACTATTTTCAAAATGCGAATGATGAAGATAAGCTTTGGACGATTGCTATTCTTTCGCATCGCCGGCCAAAGCGGCCAGTAAATACTACACTTCTAAGACTTTGGGCTACGGAAATTAGCGGGATTCCGCTTTGGCTTTTTGAGGAAAGCTATCACATTGTGGGCGATTTGGCAGAAACGATTGCACTCATTTTGCCTACTTCCGAAGAACATTCCGAGAAATCACTTTCCGAATTTGTTTCAGAAATTATTGAACTGCGAATGCTCCCCGAAGAAGAAAAGAAGAAATATTTGCACGACAATTGGTTGGCATTAAATTATTTTGAACGTTTCGTTTTCAATAAAATATTGACAGGAAGTTTTAGGATTGGCGTAAGTCAAAAACTAATGACGCGTGCACTTTCAAAAGCCACGGGAATTGATGAAGATATTCTCGCCTACAAATTAATGGGCGATTGGACGCCGGAAAAAACAACTTATAAAAAGCTGATACTTGAAACAAATGAAGAAGATTACCTCAGCAAACCCTATCCGTTCTATTTGGCGTATGCAGTGGAAGACAATTTTCAAAAGGATTTGGGACCGATTTCAGATTGGAGTTTTGAGCATAAATGGGACGGAATTCGAAGTCAAGTAATTATCAGAAACGATGAGGTTTTTGTGTGGTCACGGGGCGAGGAATTGGTGACTGATAAATATCCTGAATTTCAAAATTTTCTAAAAGCAATTCCCAATGGAACTGTGATTGATGGTGAAATTCTTCCTTTTGGGGAAGGAGAAATCGGCAATTTCAATGCGCTTCAAACTAGAATTGGACGGAAAAATATTTCAAAAGCACTTTTGCAGAAAACGCCTGTAATTCTTAATGCATACGATTTGCTGGAATGGAATGGCGAGGATATTCGGCAAAAATCGTTCTCAGAAAGAAGAAAGATTTTAGATGAAATGATTCAAAAAATAAATTCTGGAGAAATTGGAATCTATTTAAGCGAAACAATGAATTTTGAAACCTGGGAAGCCGCCGCCGCAGAACGCGACTTTTCCCGAGAAAAGCGAAGCGAAGGTTTGATGTTGAAACGAAAAGATTCACCATATTTGGTCGGAAGAAAAAAAGGCGATTGGTGGAAATGGAAAATGGATCCCTTTACGATTGACGCGGTTTTAATATACGCAATGCGTGGCCACGGAAGGCGTGCAAATCTTTATACAGATTATACTTTTGCACTTTGGGACGAAGGCGAATTGGTAACATTTGCCAAAGCATATTCTGGTTTGACGGATGCCGAATTCAGACAAGTAGATGCGTGGATTAAACGAAATACTTTGGAGCGTTTCGGCCCGGTACGAAGCGTAACACCACAGCACGTTTTTGAAATCGCTTTTGAAGGAATTGCTGAAAGCAGTCGCCATAAAAGCGGGATTGCAACGCGTTTTCCACGAATTATTCGTTGGCGAAAGGATAAACCGATTGAAGAAGCTAATACACTTGATGATCTTAAAGCGCTAATCCCAAAATGAAACAGTCCGAACTAATTTCGATTGCAGAGGATTGGTTTCAATCTAAAAATTGGAAGTCATTTCCGTTCCAACAAAAAACTTGGAAAGGCTTTCTAGATGGTAAGCACGGACTTTTAAACGCACCGACAGGAAGCGGAAAAACGTATGCATTGTGGGTGCCGATTGTACTTCAATATTTAAAGGAAAATCCCAAATATAAAACGAAACATACAAAAGGTTTAAAAGCAATTTGGATTACGCCCTTGCGCGCGCTTTCCGTAGAAATTCAACAAGCGGCCCAGCGTTTTGCAGATGATCTGGGAACTGGATTAACTGTGGGAATTCGTACGGGTGACACTTCACAAAGTGAACGCACAAAGCAGAAACGACAAATGCCAGATTTGCTAATTACAACTCCAGAAAGTTTGATGCTTTTGTTGGCTTCCAAAGGGTATAATAAAACCTTCGAAACGTTGACGGCCGTTGTGGTTGATGAATGGCACGAACTTTTGGGAAGCAAACGCGGGGTGCAAATGGAATTGGCACTTTCCCGCTTAAAAACTGTTTCGCCCAAACTCCGAATCTGGGGAATTTCTGCAACAATCGGGAATCTTGAGGAAGCACAGGATGTGCTCTTGGGAATAGGTTCTGAATTCAGAAAAAATTCGGTTTTAATCAAATCTGCAGAAAAAAAGAGAATAGAAGTTCGCTCGATTATTCCAAAGAAAATGGAAACCTTTCCGTGGCGCGGACATTTGGGATTACATCTTTTGGAAGAAATTGTTCCCATTATAAAAGCTAGCAAAACCACCTTAATTTTCACAAATACTCGCGGACAATGCGAAATCTGGTTTCAGAAAATATTAGAGAAACATCCAGAATTTGCTGGCGAAATTGCGATGCACCACGGAAGTATTGGCAAAGAAACGCGACTTTGGGTAGAGCAAGCAATTCGTAACGAATCTTTGACTGCGGTTGTTGCAACTTCAAGTTTGGATTTGGGGGTGGATTTCGCTCCGGTGGAAACCATCATTCAAATTGGCGGACCAAAGGGAATTGCAAAATTTCTGCAACGAGCGGGACGGAGCAATCACCGCCCGGGCGAGCCTTCGGTAATTTATTTTTTGCCTACCCACGCTTTGGAATTGGTGGAAGCTTCGGCTTTAAAAAGAGCTGTAAAAGAAAATGTTGTTGAAGATAGAATCCCATATTTGCTGAGTTTTGATGTGCTTATTCAATATTTGGTAACCCTTGCAATAAGCAATGGTTTTTTTCCAAAGGAAATTTTCCCCGAAATAAAAAGCACTTTTTGTTTTCACGGAATTACGGAGGAACAATGGAATTGGTGCCTAAATTTTATCACTTTGGGAAGTCAGAGTTTGAATGCCTACGACGAATATAAAAAAGTAGAAGTTACGGAAGAAGGTCTTTTTAAAGTTCAAAGCAGGCAAATTGCAATGATGCACCGTTTGAGTATCGGCACGATTGTTAGCGACTCGATGATGCTGGTAAAATATGTTTCCGGCGGATTTATCGGTACGATTGAAGAATGGTTCGTGAGCAAAATGAAGCCTGGAGATACCTTTGTTTTTGCGGGGAGAACGCTGGAATTGGTCCGGCTTCGACAAATGGTAGCACAGGTCCGAAAATCAAACAAACGTTCTGCGAAAGTGGTGAGTTTTATGGGTGGGCGTTTGCCGCTTTCTTCGCAAATGAGTAAAATTCTTCGGGAAGAATTGCAAAGCGAAGCAGACCACAAACGGAATACACCAGAATTAAAGGCATTGAGCCCTATTTTTGACAGACAGGAACGCGAAAGTATCGTGCCCGGTGAAAATGAATTTTTAATTGAAACCTTCAAAACCCGCGAAGGCTATCACACACTTTTTTATCCGTTTGAAGGGCGATTTGTTCATGAAGCCATGAGCAGTTTGTTGGCTTATAGAATTAGTTTGCTATCGCCAATTACTTTTTCATTGGCTTATAACGATTATGGTTTTGAACTTTTGAGCGACCAATTTTTAGACATTCAAAATGTGATTGACAACAATCTTTTTTCTTCGGAATTTCTTTTTGACGATCTTCAAAAAAGCTTGAATGCAACGGAATTGGCGCGTAGAAAATTCCGTGATATTGCTGTTATCAGCGGCATGGTTTTTCAAGGATATCCAAACAAAGTGGTTAAAACAAAACATTTGCAAAGCAATAGCCAATTGCTTTTTGATGTTTTTCGGGATTATGAACCGGACAATCTTTTGTACCTTCAAGCGTACCGTGAAACCTTTGAACATCAATTGGAGGAAGGTAGATTGAGGCTGGCTTTGGAACGTATCAATTCACAAAAAATAATTTGGAAACAGTGCGAAAAAGCAACACCATTCAGCTTTCCGATAATTACCGATAGGCTGCGGGAAAAGTTGTCTTCGGAAAAACTCGCTGATAGAATTAAGAAAATGACACTTCAATTAATGAAATGATTCAAAAAATATCAATAAAAAATAACGATTTCACACTTCATCCCAGTGGCGCTATCTTTTGGGAAATAAAAAAAATGCTCTTAATTACAGATGTGCATTTGGGAAAAGTGGTTCATTTCAGAAAGCACGGCGCGCCAGTTCCCGCAAATGCTGCCTATAAAAATTTGGAAAAACTAACAGAAGTAACCAATCATTTTGAGCCCGATACGGTTTGTTTTCTCGGAGATCTTTTCCACAGTAAACTAAACGAGGAATGGCAGGATTTTGAAAAATGGGTAGCATATTGCAAAGCCGAAGTGATTTTAATTACTGGCAATCATGACGTTATTCCAAGATATTTATACGAAGATATTGGCGTAAAAGTATTTGATGAATTACTGTTGGATGGTTTTCATTTAACGCACCATCCTACAGAAATTAAAGGAACTTTTAACTTTTCGGGCCACATACATCCAGGAATTAGAATGAAAGGTATTGGTAGACAATTTTTAAAATTACCGTGTTTTTATAAAACAGAAAACCAACTTATTTTGCCTGCTTTTGGTAACTTTACAGGGAAACATATTTTGACACCTTCCGAAACTGATGAGATTTTTGCAATTGTTGAGGGTGAAGTTATTTGTGTTTCGAAGAAGATTAAGAACTAATTTAAAAAGATGGCTTCGTGCCTCGCCACTATGAAAAAAACACTGCAAATAGCAAACATCATCACCTTTGTGGCCACAGTTTTTGTAAACTATCTTTCCAATACCGGAGCCATAAACAACACAACCATTGGCGAAATTTCAAATTCCTCCAGAAATCTTTTCACTCCTGCAGGATACGCATTCTCAATTTGGGGGCTTATTTATTTAATGCTTTTGGGATTTGTAATTTACCAAAGTAGAAGTCTATTCACAAAAGTTCGTGATGATGAATTCATCCTAAAAACTGGTTGGTGGTTTGTGCTTTCCTGCGTTGCCAATATAATGTGGATTACCTTCTGGCTCTACGGATATATGGAATTTTCAGTATTGGCAATTTTCGTTTTATTGTTCTCACTTTTAAAAATAGTAATGAATAACCGGATGGAACTTTGGGATGCACCAATTTCTGTAATTGCATTTTTGTGGTGGCCTTTCGTGTTTTACAGCGGTTGGGTTACGGTTGCAAGCATCGCAAACGTTGCGGCATATTTAACAAGTATTGATTGGAATGCTTGGGGTTACAGTGAAATTTCTTGGACAGTTACAATGATTATCATCGCCGGAATTATAAATTTGGTAGTTACGTGGAAACGCAATATGCGTGAATTCGCATTGGTTGGCGCCTGGGCTTTGATAGCTATCGCAGTTGCCAATTGGGAAAATAGCGAAACAGTTGCTTACGCTGCAATAGCAGTGGCAGCAGTACTTTTTGTAAGTAGCAGTTATCACGCATTTAAAAATCGAGAAACCAGTCCGGTGAATAAATGTAAAGAATATTTAAATAGATAATTTCGCACTTCGAACTTCCAAACTCGTACTTCTTTAGACCATTCCTTTAATATCATTCCCCCAAGTAGGGTAGGCAAAAATCATCGATTTTATATTTTCAGTTGTGAGTTTTCCGCACATTGCGAGGACGAATAAATTTATCATTTCACCAGCTTCGGCAGCAATTATGTGTGCTCCTAAAACGATATTTCGCTTTTTGTCTACAATGGTTTTATAAGCGTAAACATCATCATTTATACGTTTTGCGTTGAACCACTTCGGAACACTTTTATATTCCACCACAAAATCATAACCCTTTTCTTTTGCTTCTTCCTCGGTCAAGCCGATGGAAGCAAGCTGAGGAATTGTAAAAACAACCGAGGGTACAGGCGGAAAATCCATTTTTGTATGGTTTCCGTTTCTGATATTTAAGGAAACAATCCGCGCTTCCTGTGAAGAAGTAGGCGTCAATGGCAATGCGCCACTTGCCGAAACATCACCGCAGGAATAGACACTTTTGTTTGTGGTATTCTGAAGATATTCATTCACGGAAATTCCATCTTTTTCAAAAGCAACATTTCCTTTTTCCAGATCCAGTTCATCTATTGAAGGAACTCGCCCCGCAGTATTAAAAACCATTCGGGCATCAACGGTTTTTGTTTTGCCGTTTTTCTGAAAAGAAACGCGATAGTTTTTTTGAAGTTTTTCTACTTCGGAAACTTTTGCGTTGAATATAAATTTTATTCCGAGCACTTCCGAAGTTTTTGTGAGGTGTGAAACAATATCGGCTTCGAAAGGTGCCAATGGTCTATCTCCAAATTCAACAATTGTAACTTTCGCGCCACAGCGAGCGGCAATATGCGCAAACTCCATCCCAATATAACCTGCGCCAACAAACACAATGCTTTCGGGCAATTCTTCAAGTTCCAAAAAATCATCGCTGCTCATTAAATACTCTCGTCCAGGAATTTTTAGCTCCATTGGTTTTTGTCCGGTAGCGATTACTATTTTCTTTGCCTTAATGGTTTTTCCTTCCACGGAAAGCGTGTTTTCGTCAAGAAATTTTGGCGATTGATGGTACAATTCAATTCCCGTTTCTTTCAACTTTTTTTCAGTGGAAGCAGGTACAGCATCTGTAAAAGTGGACTTGAATTGTTGAAGTGCTGCCCAATCAATTTTTGGGATGGAAACAATTCCTTTTCCTTTTAAATTTGAAGCTAGTTGCATCGCTTCCGTAATTCCCACCAAAACTTTTTTCGGGTCGCAGCCTCTATTTGGGCAAGTTCCGCCAAATTCGCGGTTATCTGCAATTGCCACTTTCATTCCTTCGGCCGCACATTCGTATGCCACACTTTTTCCGGCGGTGCCGGTTCCTATTACAAAAACATCATATTCTTTTATTGCCATAAATCGAAAGTAGAGAAACCCTTAAGTTATTTGTGTTATCAAAATGATAAAGTTGGATTTTGCAGTTTAAAAAATAAAGCTACATACTATCTTTGCCGCTCAATGAGCAAAACACTCGTTACTTCACTTTATTCACAGTCTTCGCAAACACGAAAACTGGGAGAAGCTATTGCCTCTTCTGAAAATAAAATCCAAATTTCAGGTCTTGTTGGTTCTTCTGTTTCCTTGGCTATTGCTGAGGTTTTCGGCACTTCAGATTTGCCTTTCCTTTTAATTTTTAATGATAAAGAGGAAGCCGCTTATCATTTAAACGATTTGGAAAATTTGCTGGGCGACCAAAATGTGCTTTTCTATCCTGGAAGCTATCGTAGACCTTATCAAATTGAAGAGACAGATAACGCCAATGTTTTGTTGCGGAGCGAGGTTTTAAACAGAATAAACTCAAGGAAAAAACCTGCGCTGATCGTGACCTATCCCGAAGCACTTTTCGAAAAAGTCGTTACACGAAAGGAACTGGAACGAAACACGCTTAAAATTACCGTAAATGACCAACTTTCAATCGATTTTGTAAACGAAGTTTTGTTTGAATACCGTTTCAAACGCACTGATTTTGTTACCGAGCCAGGTGAATTTTCAGTGCGTGGAGGAATTTTGGACGTGTTCAGTTTCAGCAATGACGAACCTTACAGAATTGAATTTTTTGGTGATGATGTGGACAGTATCCGAACCTTTGATGTGGAAACACAGCTTTCTTTGGAACAGGTAAAAAAGGTTTCCATCATTCCGAATGTGGAAAATAAAATGGTTGATGAAAACCGCGAAACTTTTCTAAAATACATTGCTTCCAAAACGGTAGTTTTTCTGAAAAATGAAGAACTTTTTAGCAGTGCCATAGACAATCTTTTCAAAAAAGCTACGGACGCATTTAACGCAATCGATTCAGAGATAAAGCGCGCAAAACCTTCGGAATTATTCTGTACTTCAGAATTGCTGAAACAGCAACTTGGTGAATTTACCACTGTATCATTTAATTCAAGACAAGGAAATAATATTAAAGAGGTCTCGACTGCGCTCGACCGGACATCTTCAATTTCATTCAATACAAAACCCCAACCGTCATTCAACAAACAGTTCAATTTATTGATTGAAAATTTGAATGAAAACACTGAAAAAGGTTATAAAAATTACATTTTTTGCAGCAGCGAGCAACAGGCAAAACGCTTCCACGACATTTTTGAAGATGCCGAACAACACGTTGAACAGTTTGAAACCATTCAGTTTCCTTTGTTTCAGGGTTTTATAGACGATGATTTAAAAATTGTTTGCTATACCGACCATCAGATTTTTGAACGCTACCACAAATTTCAACTGAAGAACGGGTATGCCAAAAAGCAGGCAATTACTTTAAAGGAAATTACCAATCTGGAAGTGGGCGATTACGTAACGCATATTGACCACGGAATTGGAAAATTTGGTGGGTTGCAAAAGATTGATGTGGAAGGAAAAATGCAAGAAGCTATCAAGCTTTTTTATGGTGACCGAGACATTTTATACCTCAGCATTCATAGTTTACATAAGATTTCAAAGTTTAATGGAAAGGACGGAAAAGAGCCCAAAATCTACAAATTGGGCAGTGATGCGTGGAAAAAACTAAAGCAAAAAACCAAAACACGAGTTAAGGAAATTGCTTTCAATTTAATTGAACTTTACGCCAAACGTCGCACCTTAAAAGGTTTCGCCTTCGATCCGGACAGTTATTTACAAGCAGAATTGGAATCTTCCTTCATTTATGAAGACACGCCGGACCAAAGCACCGCAACGGAAGACGTAAAAAAAGATATGGAGAACGAACGCCCAATGGACCGTCTTGTTTGTGGCGACGTTGGTTTCGGAAAAACGGAAGTCGCAATTCGCGCAGCTTTCAAAGCGGTTGACAATGGAAAGCAGGTCGCAGTTTTGGTACCCACCACTATTTTGGCGTTTCAGCATTTTAAAACTTTTACAGAGCGATTATCTGAAATGCCTGTAAACGTGGATTATCTCAATCGCTTTAGAACTGCAAAAGAACGAAGAGCGGTTTTGGATGGATTGAAAGACGGCAAACTTGATATTGTGATCGGCACACATCAATTGGTCAATAAATCTGTTGAATTTAAGGATTTGGGACTTTTGATTATCGATGAAGAGCAGAAATTTGGTGTAGCGGTAAAAGACAAATTGAAAACCATAAAAGAAAATGTTGATACTTTAACGCTAACTGCAACACCCATTCCGCGTACGTTACAGTTCAGTTTAATGGCTGCGCGCGATCTTTCGGTAATCACTACGCCGCCTCCAAATCGTTATCCAGTGGAAACGCACGTAATCCGTTTTGGGGAAGAAAGTATTCGGGATGCGGTACGTTATGAAATATCACGTGGCGGGCAGGTTTTCTTCGTTCACAATAGAATTGAAAATATAAAAGAAGTCGCAGGAATGATCCAGCGTTTGGTGCCGGATGCAAAAATTGGAATCGGTCACGGGCAAATGGATGGGAAAAAACTGGAAGATTTAATGCTTCGATTTATGAACAATGAATTCGATGTTTTGGTTTCAACCACCATTATTGAAAGCGGACTCGACGTTCCAAATGCAAACACCATTTTCATCAACAACGCCAATAATTTCGGACTTTCAGATTTGCATCAAATGCGCGGTCGCGTGGGACGAAGTAATAAAAAAGCGTTCTGTTATTTCATTACTCCGGAATATTCTGCGATGACAGACGAAGCGCGAAAACGAATCACTGCTTTGGAACAATTTTCAGAATTGGGAAGTGGAATAAATATCGCGATGAAAGATTTGGAAATCCGCGGTGCGGGAGATTTGTTGGGCGGTGAACAAAGCGGGTTTATAAACGAAATTGGTTTTGAAACCTATCAAAAAATTCTTGCGGAAGCAATTGAGGAATTAAAAGATAAAGAGTTCAAAAATCTTTATGAAGAAACAGAAGGGACGAAGAAAAATTTCGTAAAAGAAATGACAATCGACACCGACTTTGAATTGCTGTTTCCTGACGATTATGTTAATAATATTACTGAAAGACTCAATCTATACACAAAACTGAACGAGCTGAAAAACGAAGCTGAGCTTCAAAAGTTTGAAAAAGAATTATTAGACCGTTTTGGGGAAATGCCAAAACAAGCCGAGGATTTATTGAATAGCGTTCGCATAAAATGGATTGCCATTTCCATGGGTTTGGAACGCGTTATTATGAAACAGAAAAAGTTGGTCGGTTATTTTGTAGCAGATCAACAAAGCGCATTTTACCAAAGTCCTTCTTTCACGAAAGTGCTTGAATACGTGCAAAGCCATCCTAAAAAAGTGACGATGAAGGAAAAGCAAACCCGAAACGGATTGCGTTTATTATTAACTTTTGAAGGCATTTCTTCTGTTGAAAAAGCCTTACAAGCTTTAGAAAAGTTTGAATAAAAGCCGAAAAATTAGTTTTCGGCTTTTATTTTTTACTTCAGCAATTTTTTTCGCAACCTACCTTCTTCCGTAGTTATTTCTATCAAATAAATTCCATTTTTCCAGCTGCTTGTATCTATTTTATGGAAAATTTCCTGATGGCTATTTTCATATACCAATTTTCCGGCAGTATCATAAACCTTCAATTCAAAAGATGTAACCTGTTTGCCCGAAAATTGAATTTCAAAATAATTTTTTGCAGGATTGGGAGCAATAATTAGGTAATTTTCTGTCTCCGAAAATTCATCGTTTCCCAAAGTTATTCCTGAAATAATCCTCAAGTTTTTGCTTCCAAAATCAGTTATATACATAGTGCCATTGGCTTCATCAAAATAAATTCCATTTGGGATATTAAAAGTAGCAAATAAAATATCGCCATCATTATTTCCAGGAGTACTACCTGCGAATAAGGCGAAATCATCAATTGAATTGGGATTGATTGAATATATTTTATGGTTGCTCATAATAGTGCCCCAAAGCTTTCCTTGACCGTAGGTAATAAAACCCAAATTAGGATACGGACCTCCTTCGGTTGGAAGCTGTGCAATATATCCCAGATCGCCATTCTCCTCTACTTTGAAAATTTTTCTGTCGTTATAATTTCCAACATATAGGTTTCCGTTTTCATCATAAACAATTCCTACAGGGCCACTTAATTCTGTGGATGAGGAGACAGTGGTTATAGTTCCGTCTGGGGCAAGTCTATTAATAATGTTTCCTGTATAAAGTGTAAAAATCATAGAATCGTCATCAAAAGATTTTACAATTCCAGAAGGATGGCCCGTAACAGGATAAGTTGCCAAAAGGTTCCCGGCAAGGTCATATTTATAAATTTTATTTCCTTGACCATCACAAACGTACAATTCCTGATTGGAATTGAAAGCCAATCCGTTTGGAGTATTCAAACCTGTTATGAAGGCTGTTGCTTCTCCAGTTGGGGAGAATTTAAAAACTGTATCGCCAGTATAATTGGAACAGTAAATGTTTCCATCATTATCCAAAACAATGGCATCGTCTGGGGTGCCTTCGGTGAAGGTGTTAACCGTTTGTGCGCTTACAAGTAAATGCCCAATTAAAAAGGCTGCAGTAAAAAGGAATAGGTTTTTCATAATCTGAAAATTTTAAAGTTTAGTACAAATCTATTTTCAGAATAATCAGGAATCGACCGTTTGCATACAGCCGAACGTAAACCTTATGCAGCCAACTGTTTTTTTATATAATTACTGGGCGTATCGTGCATCGTATTTTTGAAGGCTTTGTTAAAGGTAGATTTTGAATTGAAGCCCACATCCATGGAGAGTGCCAGAATGGTGTGTTTTAAATGCTCCTTATTTTCAACTTTTTTTAAAAATTCCTTTACGCGGAATTGATTTATAAAATCATAAAAAGTGGTTTTATAAACCTGATTTAAAAGCCAGGAAAGATTGTTTGTGGAGGTTTGGAGCATTTCAGAAACATCAGCCAAAGTCAAATCGCTTTGCAGAAAAACTTTTTCATTGATCATTAAACTATCTAATTTGGTTTTTAATAGCTGTGTTTCGGTTTCTGGTAAGCGCTCTTTCCTTAAACTACTTTTTTGTTTTTCTTCTGAAACCCTAAAAAGCTCAGGCTGTTTTAAACTGAAATATCCTATAACATAAATAAATAGTGGAATTGCAACCCATATATTGTCATAATCAATATAAGGGATGATTTTGTCGAAAATGGTTGAGTTCAATAGGCTGAAAGTCCAAGCTAATAAACAAGCTAATATTGAAAACAGAAAAAAGTTGAGATAGACAATGGGGGTTTGCTCAAAGGAAAAAATTTCTTTTTCAGTTTGTTTGAATTTTGCAAGTAACTGAAACGATTTCAACACATAAGACATATTAAATAAAATCATGACTACCGAAATAATCCTGAAATAAAAGAGCAAATTTCCGTTTAAAAAATATTCGTAATATGCTTTTGGAGAGTACTTAATAATATAAAAAAAGGCGAAAAAAAGCATTCCAAAAAACGGAAGAAAATAAATTATAGATAGCGAATAGCTGCTCTGCTTCTTAAACAGAAGTCTTTTCACATATAAATAGATAAAGGGCCCAAAGAGGAAAACTAATGAATCAACCGCAATGCTCCATTGAAAAATCCAAGGTGTCAAAAATCGAAAGTAGAAAAATCTGCCAATAAGCATTAAGGTAGCAAGCGCTATTAAGTAGGAAAGTATGCTATTTGCCCTTTGGTTGTTATTGGAAATTCGTTGTAGTGTTAACGAAAGGAAAATACCTTGGCAAATGCCAATAACAATTATTAAGTCTATAAGCTTAAAGGTAATTTCCATAAAACTTTATCTAGCAACAAAGATAAACGGAAGCATTTAAAAAAGGTGTATTTGGGTACAGCCGGACCTAAAAAGGCGAATAAGTGAAAATGATTTACAGCACTATTCAAGTGATTTCTTGTGCATTCTGAGTTGAAAATTTCAAAGTGTCGGGTAAATGTCGGGTGAAATTCCCTTGAAAATATTGCACTATATTTACTGCCATCGTACTATTGCTTCATCAATTTACATAAAATGAAACAACCCGAACTTGGTCAAAAAATCTTAGAGCTTCGCAAACAAAAAGGCTTTACGCAGGAAGAACTTGTGGAACAATGCAATATAAATGTGCGGACCATTCAGCGTATTGAAGCTGGAGAAGTAATGCCACGAAGTTTTACTTTGAAAATTATTTTAAATGTGTTGGGAGAAGATTTGGAAAATCTGCAACAATCCGATTCTTCGGTTTTGGAAACTTACAATTTGAAAGATGTTGGTTTTTCAGTTTTTTACTTAAAACTAGCCTGGATTTGCGGGATCATTTATTTTCTTTCTGGCTTTGTGGAATTTGCAGTTGATTATGCCCGATTTTACGAAGATGAGTTGATAATTCCCAAAGCTGCATACATCAGCATGAAATTTATTGTGATGCTTGCTTATATTTATTTTTTATGGGGGTTTGTTTTGAGTGGCAAAATCTTCAATAATTATTTGCTGAAAATCGGCGCCTTCTTTTTAATTGGCACTACCATCTTGTTTTATGGATATGATATGGCTTCGCTTTACTTTGAGCCATTTTACACCGAATATGTTATGGTAACACAATCCATTTTCTGTGGTATTGGCAGTATTATTTTTGGTTTAGCATTGATGCGATTGAAAGACCCTCTGGGGAAAATTCCAGAAATAGCCGGCGGATTTGAAGTAGTAAGTGGAATATTGTTTGCAATTGTTTTTATGGCGTGGTTGGGACTGGCTTTTTTAATCCCGGCTGTCATTTTACAAATTATTTTGCTCTACAAAATTGAGGAGTTTGTAAAAAAAGAAAGAGATTCCCATTTTTACAAGAATTAAAAATGATAAAATGCATTTTCAAAATGCTCCAATTGCTCTATTTTTTGGTTTTTCAGAATTGCAATAATATCAAAACGAACTTCCACATTTAAGTCGTTCGAAACAATATACTCATTGGCAGCTTTTACGAGTAGCTTGATTTTTGCAGGCGTTACGAAACTTTGTGGATCGCCAAAAAAATCACTATTTCGGGTTTTCACTTCAATAATTACAACGGTTCCTTCTTCCTTTTGGGCAATAATGTCTATCTCAGCTTTGTCAAAAAAGAAGTTACGGCTCAGGATTTTATAGCCGCTTTTGAGCAAATATTGCTCGGCTATTTCTTCACCAATTTTTCCGAGTTCGTTGTGATCTGCCATATTCGAAAGTTCAAAGCTTACGGCTTAAAGCTTACAGCAATTTTATTTTCTGTTATATTTAATTCAATTTCCCGTCCCATAATCAAAGCCCGATTATCAGGGATATGTCCTGCAGGAAAATTAAATATTATGGGATAATTGTATTCTTTTACTAAATCAACAATTATTTCTTCTGCAGTTTTACCAAAGTACACTTTATTGTCCTTCATTTCCGTCATTCCACCAATAATGAGTGCTTTCAGGTTTTTGAGATAGCCACTTCGCTTCAAATTCATCATCATTCTATCTATGTGATAAAGCATTTCATCCAAGTCTTCAATAAAAAGAATTTTTCCGTCGGTTTTCATTTCGGAAGCACTGCCGCAAAGCGAATACAGGACTGAAAGATTTCCCCCAATCAATTCTCCTTTCAAAATTCCGAGCGAAGCTAAGAAATCTGTTCGCTCTACTTCAATTTTATATTCTTCACCAAACAAAACCTTCCGAATGGATTCTGCAGTTTTAGGAGTTTTATTTTCAATTTCCAAACACATCTGTGCGTGCAGTGTCTCAATGCCAAAATTATGAATATGCGAGTGTAAAACCGTAATGTCGCTATAACCTACAATCCATTTCGGATTTTTTTTGAAAACTGAAAAATCTAATTTATCAATAATTCTCACCGTTCCGTAACCTCCACGGGCGCACCAAATGGCTTTCACTTTTGGATCGTCCAGCATTTGCTGAAAATCTGCTGCGCGCAAATTATCAGTTCCAGCAAATTGGTTTTCTTCGGCATCGATGGTTTTTCCTAAAACGACTTTTAAACCCCAACCTTCAAGCAATTGAAGTGCGGGGGTTAATTCTTCTTTTGAAATTTTCCGCGCTGTGGAAACTATGGCAACGGTATCTTCTTTTTGTAAAAACGGAGGTGTGGACATAAATCTGATTGAAAGGTTTAAAGTACTAAAAATTTGACTTTTGAGTAAAAATTATAATAAACTACTGATTAATAATCTGCAAGTTTAGAATGACAAACTTAATATTCTCCTTGTTTTGAAAACAAATTGTAATAACTCAGCAAAGCTCTTAATGAAATATATAATTCTAACTATCATTAAATTTACAGCATTTTATTCTTCATAGATTAAACTGAGTATTTACTTCATAATTTGATAAAATATTTTATAAATACATATTAATCAATGTTTTATAAAATATTTATCGTTCCTGAATTACATTGGCAGGACGCCTAAATTTCATTAGTAAGAATAATCGTTCAGGTATTTTATCTTCTCAAAATACTAATAATCAAAATATTGAGTTAAAAAATCAGTTAAACGGAACAATAAATCGGATTAATGACATACTTTTACCGCAAACCTAACGAAAACTTTTTTTAATGGAAACAATTGCTAACCCCACTTGCAATAGTTCTACACTTGCTCTCTATGAGCCATCTTCCCAGAATCCTTGGGATACACGTAAAATTAACCATGTGTATCGCCGACTTGGTTTTGGAGCTTCACAAGATGATGTGGATGCCGCACTCTCGCTGACCCCGGGACAATTTATTAACTCACTTGTAGATACTGCACACAATATGCAGCCAACCCCAGCACCGTATTGGGGCTATTATTCCAACGATGACTTTTCTGATTACGAAACCCAAAATTTCGAATTTTTTGACCAATGGCGTTTACAGACTACTAAAGATCTTCTGGAAGAAAACCTTCGCGGGAGGCTTGCATTCTTTTGGATGAATCATTTTGTGACTCGTTTTGGAATCTATTTTCATGCACCATATGCTTTTCAGTATTACCATATAATGCAAGTTTATGCTTTGGGAAATTTCAAGGAATTTACTCGTGCGGTAGGCATAAATCCCGCCATGTTAATTTTTCTCAACGGCTATGAAAACACAAATTACAGTCCTAATGAAAATTATGCACGTGAATTGTTTGAACTCTTTACCCTTGGTGAAGGCAATGGATATACTCAAAATGACATAACTGAAACAGCTAGGGCACTGACAGGATATAATGAATGGGACGAAGAAAACGGTGCCATTTATTTTGATCCCTCATCTTTTGATGATGGTGTTAAAACCATTTTTGGGCAAACTGGAAATTGGGGCTATGATGATGTTGTGGATATCCTGTTTCAAGAGAAGGGTTCTGAAATTGCATATTATATTTCTGAAAAGCTATATAAATTTTTTGTGAGTCCAGCTACAGACAATATTGGGCAAACCATTATCCAAGAGTTAGCGCAAACGTTGATCAACAATAATTTTGAAATGGTTCCAATGCTGAAAAAGCTGTTTAAGAGCCAACATTTTTTTGATGAGCACTCAGTGGGCGTTGTAATTAAAAGCCCTTTTGATGTGGTTTTGAATTTTTTGAAAGAAACAGACTTTTATTATAATGATACCATACTTAATGCTCTGGTTTATTATACAGGTCTAGTAGGACAGGAAATTTACGACCCTGTGGACGTAGCAGGATGGCAACGCGATGAAACCTGGATAAATGCATCAACCCTTACCGGCCGCTGGGCATTGATAGATGAATTTTTAGACTATCTGGACCAAAATGGCCACGACAGTATATTTGTGGACTTGGCGAAAGCACTTACAAACAATAGCAAGGATCCAAACTTTATTACTAAAACCCTTGTAGATCATTTTATGTGCAAAGAATTATATACACTTTCAGATTATGACATTGCAACAGACATCTTTAAGTGGGAAGTGCCACAGAATTACTATGATCAGGGAATATGGGACTTAGACTCCAATAGCGCTCCCTATCAAGTTATGATTCTTCTGAAACATATTGCAAGAATGCCTGAATTTCAACTTAAATAAGCAACCGCATGTGTAAAAATCATACTATCCCCGAAAAAAATACATCAAAAAACGAAAAGAGCATTCATGATAAAGAACACTCCACATGGAACAGACGCTCTTTTATTCAGGCTTTAGGTTTAGCTGGTGCTGGTGGCATCATGCTTGGCCACGCCTCTGTTACAGCATCCAAGCCATCACCGCTTTCGGTAGCTTTGGCAGCAAGTGAAAACGATAATATTTTGGTTATTATCCGCCTAAAAGGAGGAAATGATGGACTTAACACCATAGTCCCCATTTATGACTATGCTACCTATGCCAATTTACGCCCTAACATTCGCCATCAACAAAGCAATTTGATAAACTTAAACGCAGATTTTGCTATTCCCAACTATATGGGCGGTCTTGAATCTGTTTGGGGCGATGGAAAAATGAAGGTAATTCACGGTGTGGGGTATCCACAACAAAATCTATCCCATTTCCGTTCGGCAGCAATCTGGGCTTCCACAGACGATATAAGTGTGGAAAATACTGGTTGGTGGGGCCGTTATTATGAAGATTTGTATCCAGATTATTTGGTAAACCCACCAGAGATTCCACCAGCAGTTCAAATAGGAAGTATTGGGGACCTTATTTTTGAAGGTAACGACAGTAATTATGCATTTTCGGTTGCAAATACCGAACAATTGGCAAACGTTGCCCAAAACGGTGTTCAGCACGATGTAACCAATCTACCTGATTGTGTCTATGGTGATAAACTCTTGTTTATGCGTGCTACCACAAACACAACGATTAGATACTCTTCTGTAATCAATGATGCCTATATGGCTTCAAGCAACAGTTCTTCCTATAGTGATGAAAACCTTGCAAAACAATTGGCCATAGTTGCCAGATTGATAAAAGGAAACTTGGGCACTAAGGTATATATGGTCACTTTGGATGGCTTTGACACACACGCCAACCAAATAGACGACCAGAGAGGGTTGCTGGAAGACCTTTCAGATTCCATCAAGGATTTCTATGATGACCTTGCAGCTACAGGAATGGACGACAAAGTTTTGACTATGACCATTTCAGAATTTGGACGTAGGCCTTATGAAAACGGTTCTAACGGTACCGATCACGGAGCAGCTTCACCGGTTATGTTATTTGGTGCGGGACTGGACGGAAATGGATTTGTGGGCACCCACCCAAACCTTACCGAATGGGATGCCGATGACAATCTTATTCCTACATCCGATTTCCGAGACATTTATTCCACTGTTTTAACGGAGTGGTTCTGTTTGGACCCTTCTGTAGTTAGCTCTATTTTGCTTAACCACAACTACCAAAATTTAGATTTGGGAATCACCTGCCAGCTTCTGTCTAATACTGATTTTAGCGATACTACCCGTTTTGTACATATACCTATTTACCAAAACAATCGTACCCTTATTGAAATAAATATGCCCAATACAGCAAATGTGGACATTAGGCTTTACGATATGATGGGAAGGGAAGTAGGTACTTTGGAGAACAAAATATTATATCCTGGAAAGCACAGCATAGATGTTAAAGAAAAAATCAGGACACGACTTTCCTATGGACAGTACATCTACCGTATTTCAACTGGAGGACAATTTTATAGTAAATCCATACAAATTAGGTAATAATTCCTAAAACTCTTTTATTGAAAAGCTTCCCGTATTAAGGGAAGCTTTTTTATTTTAAAATTTCTCCTTAAGCGAGATTCTAAATCGCGAACAAACAAAGGAATGTAAAACAGGGCGCTGGTTTCCGAAGATAAAATACCTATTTTTGTGCTTGCTAAATTAATCAGCTAAGGTTTTAAAAAATAGATATGGACCAAGACCCGAAACGTTATACCATTACCGCCGCATTGCCCTATACCAATGGCCCTGTTCACATTGGCCATTTGGCTGGAGTTTATGTGCCAGCCGATATTTATGCGCGTTACCAGCGTCTTCAAAACAAAGATGTTGCATTTATTTGCGGCAGTGATGAGCACGGAGTGCCAATTACTATAAAAGCAAAAAAGGAAGGCATCACCCCTCAGCAAGTAGTTGATAAATACCATGCCATCATCAAAAAAAGTTTTGCAGATTTCGGAATCTCCTTTGATAACTATTCACGCACTTCTGCGGAAATCCATCACAAAACTGCTTCGGATTTTTTCAAAAAATTATACGAAGATGGAAAGTTTACTGAGGAAGTAACAGAACAATTATATGATGAGGAAGCCAACCAATTTTTGGCAGACCGTTTCGTAGTGGGTACTTGCCCAAAATGTGGTTTTGAGGAAAGTTATGGCGATCAATGTGAAAACTGCGGAACAAGCCATAACGCTACAGATTTAATAAACCCTAAGAGCGCCATTTCTGGGAATAAACCTATTTTGAAAGAGACAAAACATTGGTTTTTGCCTTTAAATGAATACGAAGATTTTCTAAAGCAATGGATACTCGTTGATCACAAGAAAGACTGGAAAACTAATGTTTATGGACAGTGCAAAAGTTGGATTGACGACGGTTTGCGTCCTCGTGCCGTAACCCGCGATCTAGATTGGGGAATTCCAGTACCAGTGAAAGGTGCGGACGGGAAAGTGCTTTACGTTTGGTTTGACGCACCGATTGGTTATATATCTTCAACCAAGGAATGGGCGGAACGTGAAGGCAAAAATTGGGAAGATTATTGGAAAGACGAAAATACCAAACTCCTTCACTTTATAGGGAAAGACAACATTGTTTTTCATTGCATTATTTTCCCGGCAATGTTGAAAGCGGATGGAAGCTACATTCTGCCCGAAAATGTTCCCGCAAACGAATTTTTAAATCTTGAAGGCAACAAAATTTCAACCAGTAAAAACTGGGCGGTTTGGTTGCATGAATATTTAGAGGATTTTCCAAACCAGCAGGACGTTTTGCGTTATGCTTTAACGGCAAACGCACCGGAAACAAAGGATAATGATTTTACTTGGGCCGATTTTCAAGCCCGAAATAATAATGAATTGGTTGCCATTTTCGGAAATTTCATCAATCGCGTGATGGTTTTGACCGATAAATATTACGACGGAATTGTACCAAATGCAGGAGCTTTTTCAGAAGTTGACGAACAGACTTTAAGCGAATTGAAAGCCTATCCCGCAGTAATTGCAAGTTCTTTGGAACGCTATCGTTTCCGTGAAGCGCAAGGAGAATTGATGAATGTTGCCAGACTCGGAAACAAATATTTGGCAGACGAAGAGCCTTGGAAAACCATTAAAACAGATGAAGAACGCACAAAAACTGTAATGTACGTTGCGCTTCAAATAGCTTCAGCTTTGGCAGTTTTGAGTGAACCGTTTTTACCATTTACTTCGGACAAATTAAAAGACATGCTCAATGTCACCCTGAGCGCAGTCGAAGGGTCAGTTGAATGGAATGACGTTTCTTCCAAATCAGAATTACTAAAATCCGGCCATATAATAAACAAAGCAGAATTGCTTTTTAAAAAAATTGAAGACGAACAAATTCAACAACAACTAGATAAACTTCAAGCCAGTAAAAAGATGAATGAAGCCGCAAATAAAAAAGTAACACCGCAAAAGGAAACCATTCAATTTGATGATTTCACAAAATTAGATATGCGAGTGGGAACCATAATTGAAGCTGAAAAAATGCCAAAAGCAAACAAGCTTTTGGTTTTAAAAGTTGATACAGGAATTGACATTCGTACTATTGTTTCGGGCATTGCTGAAAGTTTTAAACCGGAAGATATTGTTGGCAAAAAAGTTACCGTTTTGGTAAATCTTGCACCGCGTGCTCTTCGTGGCGTGGAAAGTCAAGGGATGATTTTAATGACTGAAAATGCGGAAGGAAAACTTGTTTTCGTAAATCCAGGCGAGGAAGGGGTTGAGAACGGGGCGACTATAAACTAAATTATTTATATAATTACAAATCCTTTGAACTTGAACAAATACTGTTCAATCGAAGGATTTAATTTTTCTACCAATGATTTCTATTTTAAAATACATAACATCCCAAACCCAACTTCCTCCAAAAAGCGTTGAAAACACGGTCAAGCTTTTAAACGAAGACTGCACCATTCCGTTTATTTCTCGTTACCGAAAAGAGTTGACGGGCAATCTGGATGAGGTACAAATTGGCGATATCGTAAAGTTTAAAGAACAATTTGAAGCGCTGGAAAAGCGGAAAAACGCCATTCTAAAATCCTTAGAAGAACAGGGGGTCTTAACTGCTGAGCTTCAGAAAAAAATTGAAGAGGCAACAGATTTAATCGTTTTGGAAGATTTGTATTTGCCTTACAAAAAGAAGCGAAAAACAAAAGCAGATACTGCCCGCGAAAACGGGTTGGAACCGTTGGCGAAAATTATAATGGCGCAAACCCGAAGTATTTCGAGTTCTGAAATTTCTTCGCTTGCTTCAAAATACTTAAAGGGCGAAGTAAAATCTGAAGAAGAAGCTTTGGTAGGAGCACGCCACATTATTGCCGAATGGATCAACGAACGTACCGATATTCGGAATATGCTTCGAAACCAGTTGGAACGCTTTGCAGTGATTTCTACTAAGGTTGTGAAGAAAATGGAAGATGATGAAAAAGCACAAAAATTTCGGGATTATTTCGATTGGCACGAAGCCTTAAATAGAATTCCTTCGCATAGATTGTTGGCAATTCTTCGTGCAACTTCGGAAGGATTTATTCGAAATAAGATTGAAATCGATGATGAAAAAGCGCTGTTTAAAATTGAAGAGAGAATTATAAAATCCAATGATGCTGCTTCAAAACAACTGAAACTTGCTGTTGAGGATAGCTATAAAAGGTTATTGTTTCCCGCACTTTCAAACGAAGCACTTTCCGTTGCAAAGGAAAAGGCAGATGAAACCGCAATTAATGTTTTCGCCAAGAACTTAAAGCAACTTTTACTCGGTTCACCTTTGGGAGAAAAGCGTGTTTTGGCAATTGATCCAGGCTTTAGAACCGGTTGTAAGGTGGTTTGTTTAGATGCCCAAGGTGGTTTGCAACACAATGAAACCATCTATCCCCATCCGCCAAAAAGCGATACTTCAACCGCAATGAAAAAAATAAGTTCGCTTGCCGATGCCCATAAAATTGAAGCAATTGCGATTGGAAATGGAACAGCTTCCAGAGAAACGGAGCAATTCATAAAACGAATTCATTTTAAGAACCCAATACAGGTTTTTGTGGTAAGCGAGGCTGGTGCGTCTATTTATTCGGCTTCAAAAATTGCACGAGATGAGTTCCCAAATTATGATGTTACCGTAAGGGGTTCAGTTTCAATCGGTCGCCGATTGCAAGATCCGTTGGCGGAATTGGTAAAGATTGATGCAAAATCCATTGGTGTTGGACAATATCAACACGATGTGGACCAAACGAAATTGAAAAGTTCGCTGGATACTTCAGTGGAATTGTGTGTGAATGCGGTTGGTGTAAACATAAATACAGCAAGCGTTCAGCTATTGAGTTATGTTTCCGGAATCGGTCCAAAATTGGCTGAAAATGTAGTTAATTATCGCGAGGAAAACGGTGCCTTTACTTCACGCGAAGAAATAAAAAACGTGCCTCGTTTGGGTGGAAAAGCTTTTGAACAAGCAGCTGGATTCCTTCGAATAAAGAATGGTAAAAATCAACTGGATGATTCTTCCGTTCATCCCGAAAGTTATGCAGTGGTTTCAAAAATGGCGAGGGATGAAAAAGTAAAAGTTTCAGAATTGATAGGAAATAAGGCGCTTCTTCAGAAAATAGATTTAGAAAAATACGTTTCAGAAAAAATAGGTCTTCCAACTTTGAAGGATATTTTAAATGAATTGGAAAAACCTGGATTGGACATTCGTGAGGAAGCCAAAGTCTTCACTTTCAACCAAAACATAAAGACCATCAATGATTTGCAGGAAGGACAACTGCTGCCTGGAATCGTCAATAACATTACCAATTTTGGGTGTTTTGTGGATATCGGAATTAAAGAAAGTGGACTTATTCACGTATCAAATCTATCAGATTCCTTTGTGAAAGACGTTAGCGAACACGTTCATCTTCATCAGCAAATTGTAGTAAAAGTGCTGGATGTGGATGTGGTACGCAAACGGATTCAATTGAAATTACATACCCTGAATACTTAAAACTCCGGCACAGAACGCCAAAAAAGAAAGGCCGCCCTGTTGGCCGATCTCTTAAAACAAAAATTTGAGTATTGTTATTTGCTCAATAATAAAGCTGGTTGCAAAAAACTTTGGTACTACATCTTTCTACTCATTTTCATATTCTATTTGAAATAATTTTCAGCGAATTCGTTTAATTCTAAATTTTCTCCATCCACATTCACATAACGAACACCAGATGCAACAAGAAAACGAATCATCACTAAACGGCTATACTCGTTATTTGGATTTAAATTTAAGGTAGCTTCTTTTTCGGCATCGTTGAAGTTTACAGTAAAATAACTTTTGTAATAAGCTGCTGCTTTTGTAACTGTTTCATCAGTAGTGTCTGGCGGAAGTATGTAAACGTATTTTCCAGAATCTTTACTCGCTACTAAAGCATCATAACCCATTGTTTTTGCTGTGTCAAATGCATCCTGAGCAATGCTTATTGAGACTAATCCTACAAGACATATAATAGTTGAAATTATTTTTTTCATTGTCGTGATCTTTTTTATTTGCTTAATTAGTTCAAAATGCTGTATTAGTGAATACTAAGCTACACTTTTTTCACCAATATTACTGTAAGAAAAAAACCTTACTACATTACAACCCATAGCGTACCGAAGCGGAACGCCAAAAAAGAAAGGCCGCCCGTTTGGACGACCTTTTTAGCGTAGTTTATTTACCAGCGGCAAATATTTCCTTTAACTGCTTTACCATACCTCCGTTTCCGGAAACTGTGATCTCGCCAATTTTATCGGCGATGTTTTCCACAAACTCCATCTCCTTCAGTTTGTAAAGCATTTCGTTTTCTTCCATCAATTTAGCTGTGTTCAACAAGCTTCTGGTTGAAGCGGTTTCTTCACGCCTTGTGATTACGTTGGCTTGTGCTTTCTTTTGCGCCACCAATACTTGGTTCATAATATCCTTCATTTCACCGGTCAAAATTACATCACGGATACCGCAGTTCAAAACTGCTACACCTAACTTGGCTGCGGCTGTCTTTGTGTCTTCAAACACAGCTTTCGCAATTTGCGCTTTATTTTCCAAAAGCTCATCAAGTGTATATGTTCCTAAGTAGGCACGCAGGGCAAGCTGCATTGCAACGTACAATTGCTTTTCAAAATCTTTGTTTTCCAGCAACGCTTTCTCAATATCAATCACTTTGTACTGACTATCAAAGTTAATACGGATTGCGGCTTTGTCTTTGGTCAACAATTCCTGTCCGGCAACCTCAAGTTGCAATTGACGCAAATCTACCTTTGCAATTTTGATGGTTGTGTCGTTTCTCCAAAAACGGTAGGTACCGCTTTCCAAAGTTTTCACATACACATCGTCCACAATAAATACGGCTTTTTCAAAAGCTGCCACTTCAAAAATTCTGATGTATTTACTCAATTCAGCATTGCTGAAAAGTGCTTTATCAATTTTCTCGGTGATGTAGATTTTGCTCAAATCCACAGTTGTGAATTCGTACTCCATCAAACCTTTCCAAAAAGCATAGCGTCCAGATTTCAGGACAAGGTTGAATCTTCCATTTTTGAAAACCAAAACAAGCTCATTATCCTTCACTTCAATTATGTGAAGCATCGCTTTCAATTTTTCGTCTTTCAACAAAAGTTCCAATTCCTTTGGCGCGTTAAAGGCAGACGCCATGCTGTATTGCAGCACCGTTTTGCCAAAACCCAACCAATGGATCCCTTGGGTGATTACACCTTGGTAATCGCCACTTTTAAAAACCAAACCTACGTTTCCCGCGTTGATTCTTACTCTTTTCATCATTTCTACTTTTTTAATAATTCAACATTAATTTTGACAGCGCCCGTCAAGGCATGTCCACTTACTTTTCAAGCTACCGGTGCTGCTTTTGGGTAAGTTTATTTTTAGCGTTTTCTGAAACGCATTTATTTTTCAAAAAAGAAAACAGTAAAGGAAAATCATCCTTCCGGCACGGAAATACTGAGAATTTAAAGGGAAATAAATTGGTTTTATGAAAAGGAATTCAGCCGAAAGATTATTCAAAAAAGCGAATAATAATTTCAAAAGAATCCGATTACAAAAAGCAACTGTTTTCTGTTTTTAAATTTATCAGTATTTCAAAGTACGTTTGGGACTGTTGCCATTTCCGTCCACCTTCGCTAAAGTTTCGGCGGATAAAAAACAACCGATTTTCCATTTACTCTTTTCATCACAATTTTTACAGCGTGACAGGCTGTTGATCTATTTTTAAAAGTTGACCTTCTTTTCTGAATGGTGGATTATGAGTCCACATCCTGCGTTAAATGCGCAGTGCTCTAACCAACTGAGCTATCCCGATTTTGAGTTGGGAACCGGATTCGAACCGGTGACAGCTGCAACTATTGACCTAAACAATAGTGCGTGCGATCGTTTTTTGAATAACAACCAATCCTTCAAGCCAAGTTGGATATAAAACCGCGATGCATTTCTGCAACGATTTATACAATGGTGCTATACCGAAACACGCAACAAGACTTGCTTGATGTGGAACAGACAGGATTTGAACCTGTATCTCCGGATTTTCAGTCCGGCGCATAGACCAACTTTGCTACTATTCCTTTTTAAATTATTGTTGAGGCACTAGGGTTCGAACCTAGGACTCCCGTGTTAAAAGCACGGTACGCTAGCCGCTGCGTCATACCTCAATATTGTACTCTATAAGGGAATCGAACCCTTGTCTTCTGATAGAAAGTCAGATGCACTAGCCACTATGCTAATAGAGCAATTTGCAGTACCGATGGGATCGCTCAGTTTAAACTTCTCGTCTCAATCATTACTTGCAGTACCGATGGGACTCGAACCCATACCTTCCCCATAGACAGTGGGGCGCTCTAGCCTTTGAACTACGGTACTATTGTGGGAGCAATAGGATTCGAACCTATTAAGCAATTACAGTAGATTTACAGTCTGTCCCGGCTCTCCCGCTCCGGCGTGCTCCCTTTAAACCGCTCCTTTATTTGTTGGAGCGGTTTGCCTTTTTCTCCTTTCTTTTAGTTTTACTTTTTTTCGTTGCCTTCCTTTTTTTCGGAAGTTTTTTCTTTACCCGATCTATTTCGTTTTCAGCGAAAGTGATAAAGTGATTGTTCAAGCCCAATTTTAATCCACGCTTATAGGCTTTCAATGCTTTTTTGTTGCGTTGTTGTGCTTCATAAAGTTGGCCTTGCAACAGGCTCAGCAATGCTTTTTCCGCACCTTTTAATAGTAATGCGTAGTCCAAAACTTTTTGTGCTTCGTCAAAATCCTCATTGCGTATCAATGTGTAAACGTAATCTGGATAAATTCTTGGAAGCTCCATTTTGCTGGCAACTGCGGCTTCAAAATAATGTTTGGCAGCTTCAAAATCGCTTAATTGATCTGCTTGCAAGTTTGCCATTAAGCAAAGTGCCTGTACATTTTTTTCGTCATAAGACAAGGCGTAGTTTAAGGCTTCAATCGCTTCTTCCAAGGCAAATGGATATGCGTCCAGCGCCTTGAACAAGTAAATATTGTGTGTATTTGTGTCCATTACAGTATGTTATTAATTGTTTTTCAGAATTGATCTGAATTCTTTTTTCCACTGTAACGGAAAGGGATACGTCAAAAATTGACATAAAAAAATCCGAAACAGTTTGTCGTGCTTCGGATTTTCATAGAAGAGTTATTTTCTAACTATAAAATTTCCGAAGCTGGTTCTCTGGTGAATCATCTATCCAGTTTTGTCCTTTTGTGATTGTTAGGTAAAACATAGCTTCTTAGTTTATTAATTATTATTTCGTTTTGCATTTAAAGATTGTTTCTCTAAAATTGCGGTGCAAATATTAAATGCATTTTTGAATTACACAAATAAAAATTCAATTTATTTTATTGATAATCAGATGTTTATACTAAAATTTAGGCATGAAAATTCCTGTTCGGTTTTTCACGAACTTTGGAATAATTTGCAACTTCCTGTCTATCATTTGCTTATTATTCAACTGCTATTTTGGCTTAGATGCTTTTCAAATACATTTAATTTTTAAAAAAATCCATAAAAAAAGGCGCCCGATGTATCGAGCGCCTAGAAATATATCTTTATATGTGTTAAATCACTTCAAAAAATAATTACATAACGCTCCGTATCGTGAAAATGAATCTTTCATTTTGCGATATTCAGACTGAAAATTCAGGCCTGTTGGATGAATATGTAATTTTGTTTTTAGCATTATGCTGCAAATATGAAGCATTTTAATAATAAAATTCTAGTAATTTTAAAAAAAATGAATGAGAGGGTTCAAAAAAATCATATATAGGTTTTTTTTTAGATAGTAATTAAAATAAAATTAGTGTTACGATCAAATTCATGAAAAAATACCTTTTTTTAATATTTATGACTTGTAGCTGCTATGCTCAGGATATTTACATAGTCAATAACTTAACACAGCTAAAGGTTATTGATATACAAAGCTTTGCAGTAACTAATCTATTTACTTTAAATATAAATACTCAAGATTTGGCTTTTACTCCTGATGGCAGGCTATTTGGAATTTCAAGTAACGGACAAATATTTGAAATCGACCTAGCTAATGAAACATATAATGTAGTTACAACTATACCAGGAGGAGACTTTTTTACCGGCCTTGTATCAAATAATAATTTTGAACTAATTACAAGTGCAACAACAAGTGAAGACCTATATGCTTACAATATTAATACAGGAACATTAACCCTTTTAAGTGGGGGTATGTCAACTCCTGGAGATTTTACATACTACAAAGGGAATTTAATATATCCTGATTATGAAAACACCTATATTAAAGCTTTTGATGGTACAGAAATAAAAAATATTGGTTGCTCACTAAATCAATTATATTCATTTGTAAATGTATTTGAAGATTGCGAAACAGAAAGGGTTTATGGAATTGATGTCTTTGCCAGAATTTTTTTATTCGATTTTGAATTAGAAACTGCCGAAGAAGTTGCTAGCCTTGGTCCACTAACAGGAAATATTTTTGGCGGGGCAACCACTTCAGAATATATGTCGTCAAATTGTCCGCAAATAGATTTAAATACTGTAATATGTTCGCTTTCAAATCCCAATATTTCCTATAAAACAGTTACTGTTTTTCCAAATCCAACAAGCGACGAAGTTATCTTGAAATCAAGTATTAACTTGGATAATTTTCAATATTATATTATGGATTTATCTGGAAAAATTTTAAAAAGGAATTCTTTAAATAGCAACACTATATCTCTTAAAGACCTTTCAGCAGGCTTTTATATTTTGGCATTATTAAAATCCGATGGAGAAATGATTTTCAATGAAAGAATTATAAAGCATTAACGAGCTTGTTTTTTTAATCTGATTTCAGCTTTAATTATTAGCGTAAATGAATATAAATCATAAAACTTGTCCTATAATTGTTTTTTAAAATCAACTTATCTCATTTTAATTTCTTCAGATAATTTAACTTTCGTGTAAATATAGGCCTAATTTTATCTTCCAATATGGCACTTTCTCTTCAAAATATTCAAAATACGGCTTTAATGCCTCGGGATTTTCGAGAGTTTTCTGAGCGTTTTTTATTTGTTGAATTTCTTCAGGAGTAATGAATTCCGAAAAGTCAAATTCACTTCCTAATTGATGCATTTTTATAAAATGTCCATACACCGAATCTTCCGAAAGACCGCGTTTTTCTGAAATTTCGCTAGGCGAAAAATTTTGTTCTGTAAACATTTTAAAACTGCGTTCGTGCGTTGGTAAGTCGCTTTCCAAACCGTCCAAGTGACGGTTGATTACTTTTAGAAAATCAGCTGCATATTTTTCCAGCTTAGCTTCCCCAACTCCGGAAATGGCTGCAAATTCTTCACGGGTTCGTGGTTTTTTGTGTTCCATAGCTTCCAAAGTAGCATCACTAAACACTATATATGCTGGCATATTTATTTCCTGCGCTAATTTTAAACGAAGCGTTTTCAGTTTTTCAAAAAGATCGGCTCGCTTTCGTGGGGTTCTTTCGGTTTTTACTTTTTCTACTTCTTGAATGATGTTCGCCAACCGCACTTTTTGGCCTTCATATAAAACTTTTTTTGCAAGCGGTGTAAGCAACAAGCGACCATTTTCGTGAAAATAGATTTGTAAAACCCCTTGATTTAAAAGCTGAATAGCATATTGCTGCAAATCACGCCAGGAAATATCTTTTGCTGCACCGAAAGTTTTAATATTTTGATAGCCTTTATCAAAAACCTGCGCATTTTGTGCGCCTCGAAGTACGTCCAAAACCATTCCCAATGATTCCTTTTCTTTTAAACGACTAACGGCAGAGCATACTTTTTGAGCGATAAGTGTTCCATCAAAATATTTGGGAGGGGTTTTACAGATGTCGCAATTGCCGCAATCTTCGGTGATATGTTCGCCAAAATAGCCAAGAAGTACTTTTCTTCTGCAACTCAAAGCTTCAGCAAATTGCTGCATCCGTTCGAGTTTCGATAATTGATAGGCTTCTGTTTCAGAGCCTTCAGCAAATTTCCGGAGCATTATAATATCTCCAAAGCTATGAAAAAGAATGGTGAATGATGGCAAACCATCGCGGCCACTTCGCCCTATCTCCTGATAGTAGCCTTCAATGTTTTTCGGCATATTGTAGTGGATTACCCAACGTACGTTGCTTTTGTCTATCCCCATTCCAAAGGCTATTGTTGCTACAATAATTGGAGTGCGATCGTTTATAAAATTCTCCTGTATTGTATTTCTTTCTTCAGAAGTTAATCCAGCATGGTAGGCTTCTGCTTTGTAGCCTTTTGCACAAAGTGTTGCCGCCACTTTTTCAGTACTTTTTCTACTTAAACAGTAAATAATGCCGCTTTCGTCAGCATGACTTTTTAAAAAATCTAGAATCTGTTTGTTACGATTTTGTCCAGGCCGAACTTCTAAATATAAATTGGGTCTATCGAAGGAAGCAATAAAGGTTTTAGCTTCGGGAATTGAAAGTTGTGCAGCAATATCTTCTCGAGTTGCACGGTCTGCGGTTGCTGTTAAAGCAATCAACGGAACATTTATAAATTGCTCTTTCAAGCTTTTCAGTTGTGTATAAGCTGGGCGAAAATCGTGGCCCCAACTGGAAATACAGTGTGCTTCATCAACTGCGAAAAGACTTATTTTTATAGAATTCAAAATAAAATTTAATTGTGGGAGGCTTTCGGGAGCAACGTAAAGTAATTTCAGATCACCGTTTTGTAGATTTTTTAAAACCTCTTGTTGTTCTTCATACGGTTGGGAACTATTGAAGAATGTCGCAGAAATCCCATTTGCTTTTAAAGCATCCACTTGGTCTTTCATCAATGCAATTAAAGGCGAAATGACAATCGCAGTTCCCTCCAAAGCCAAAGCAGGCAATTGAAAACATAATGATTTACCGCCGCCCGTGGGCATAATGGCAATGGTGTCTTTTTGGTCTAAAACGTTATTTATTATTTCTTCCTGGTTTGGAAGAAATGTTTCGTAGCCGAAATGGGTTTTGAGTAAATCGAAAATATGGTGCTGGGTAGTTGTTTCCATTTTTGTAAAAATAATGATTTGAATATTAAAAAAGCCCCCACAGAAAAGTAGGGGCTTGGCTAGCCAGTCATTTATTTACTCCCCAGCATGACTAGCTCGTTGCAAAATACTTCGGTGATGTAATGTTTGTTACCTTCCTTATCGTCCCAGGAACGATTGGTAAGTTTTCCTTCAATAACAATCTCTTTTCCTTTGGTTATATAGTTTTCAACTACATTTACAAGGCCTGGTCTTTTCACCACAACATTGTGCCAGTAAGTGTGTTCCACTTTTTTACCATCTTTGTCTTTGTAACTGTCATCCGTGGCCATTGAGAATTTTGCAATTTTATTGCCATCGGCAAATGTTACGATTTCTGGGTCTTGGCCCAATCTTCCAATCAACTGTACTTTGTTTCTAAGTGCGTTCATGATTTCTAAATTTTAATGTTAAACAATTGATACTATCGAACTTCATTTTATTCGACAGGACAAACTTACATTGGCTTCCAAATTTTAGTTGGTTGTTACATACTTACTTTCGTTTATAGTTGTTTGTAAACGTTTGAAAACGTATATATATTTAAAAATCAATCAATTACGATTTAAGGTGCTTTTCAAAATTTTCGTATTTTAAATCATTGAAAATCACGTCTTTTGTAATTCACTTTAAAAAATAGTAATGAACAGTAACAGATTGGAAGCATTCAGCGACGGCGTACTCGCCATTATAATCACAATTATGGTTTTAGAGATGAAAGTACCCCACGGTACAGACATGGAAGCTATAAAACCGCTATTGCCAGTTTTTGGAAGTTATGTGCTTAGTTTTATTTATATAGGAATTTACTGGAACAACCATCACCATATGATGCATACTGTTGAAAAAGTGAGCGGAGGAATTCTTTGGGCAAACCTACATTTATTGTTTTGGCTCTCCTTAATTCCTTTTGTTACTGGATGGGTTGGTGAAAATCATTTTGCCAAACTGCCAATGGCATTTTATGGCGTCGTACTATTGATGGCCGCTATTGCATATTTTATATTACAAAATAGAATTTTGGCCGTGCAGGGAAAAGATTCATTGCTGGCAAAAGCAGTGGGAAAGGATTTAAAAGGAAAAGCGTCACCAATATTTTATATCGTTGCCATTATTGCATCTTTTTTCAATCCGTGGATTGCTGGCGCACTTTATATTTTGGTGGCTTTTATGTGGTTAATTCCCGATAAAAGGATTGAAACTAATTTTAAGCATAAAGAATAATTACCACGTTTGGCCTTTCAGCTTCATAGCTGCTCGCAATACATCACTTTGGCTAATTTGTCCCACTAACTTGCCCTTTTCTAAAATAGGAAAACGACGGTGCTTTGATTCCAAAAATTTGTTTGCAGCGTCCAGCACGTTCATTTCACCGTCAATTGTATCTACATTTTTTATCATATGCTGTTCTACTTTCACATCTTCCATTGGGTGGTTGTGATAGCGTGAATCACTAACTTGTTTCATACAGTCGCCTTCAGAAATGATACCGACCAATTCATTTTTTTCATTTATAACGGGTCCGCCAGAGATTCTTTTTTTCAAAAGCACTTCCATTACTTCCAGAATGGACTGTTCTGGTCTGAAGGTAACGAGTTTGCGGGTCATATAATCGGATACCTTTATTTTTTCCGAAGAACCTTTTTGGGGCTTTGCCCTTTTGCCAATAAAACTTTTAATTCCCATAGCATCAAATTTTTGCGAACTTCTAAGATAGTAAATTTTGTTGAAATGGTTAATCGTTATTGAGTTATTAGATTATTTAGGCTGGCAGTTAATAACTCATTAACTCAATAACATTTTAACATAACACAATTTATATCGTATTTTTAACAACCTAAATTCCCCAACCATGAAAAAACTTGGTGCCATCCTTTCGCTACTGCTCATAACTGCATTGGTCTATTACAGTTTTTATGGGTTGACACCACATTACGATGGAGATGAAGCCGTTCCGGCCACTGAATTTTCCGTAGATAGAGCTCTGCAACCTTTAGCCGAAATTTCAAAAAAGCCACATTATTTAGGCTCTGAGGGACACGAGGAAGTTCGTAAAATCTTAATTTCCGAATTGGGCAAATTGGGCCTTGAAACACACATTCAAAAAGGCTTTAGCATAAACCCAGAATCGAAAACGCTAAACAAACCTATCAACATTGTTGCCCGAATAAATGGTTCTGAGGAAGGAAAAGCATTGTTGTTGCTCTCGCATTATGATAGCGCGCTTGTGCCCTCCTTCGGAGCCAGTGATGCCGGAAGTGGCTTGGTTACAATTTTGGAGAGCGTCCGTGCTTATCTGGCATCAAGGGAACAACCTAAAAACGATATCATAATTCTTTTTTCGGATGCCGAAGAAATTGGGTTGGACGGTGCCAAACTTTTTGTGAACGAACATCCTTGGGCAAAAAATGTAGGCTTGGTGCTCAATTTTGAAGCACGTGGAAGCAGCGGTCCAAGTAATATGATTTTGGAAACGAATGGCGGAAATTCAAAACTTGTAAAGGAATTTATACAGGCCAACCCAGATTTTCCAGTTGCGTCTTCGTTGATGTATAGCGTTTACAAAATGCTTCCAAACGATACCGATTCTACTGTTTTTAGGGAAGACGGAGATATACCCAGTTTTTTCTTCGCTTTTATTGACAGCCATTTTGATTATCACACCGCAAATGACACATTTTATAATTTAAACAGAAACTCACTGGCGCATCAAGGTAGTTATCTACTTCCACTCCTTCATTATTTCGCCAATGCCGATCTTTCACAATTAAAAACTGAAACGGATGATGTGTATGTAAACCTGCCTTTGGCAAAAATAATAAGTTATCCTTTTTCATGGATTTTACCGATGCTCATTTTAGCTGCTTTGCTATTTCTTTTCCTGATTTTTTACGGCCTTTATAAAAGGAAGCTGAATGGAAAATCAATGGCGTTGGGCTTTGTCCCATTTTTACTGTCCCTTATTGTTTGTGGGGTTGTGGGCTTATTTGGATGGAAATTGATTTTGGCACTATACCCGCAATACGCAGAAATCCATCAAGGTTTTACGTATAACGGGCATTGGTATATTGTATTTTTCGTGTTTCTTTCTTTGGCCATTACGTTTTCGATTTATAAAAAATTCACGAAAAAATTTGCTGAACCTTCCTTTTATGTTGCTCCGCTGTTATTCTGGCTTTTAATAAACGTAGCGGTATTCATTATTCTTAAAGGTGCCGCTTTCTTTATTATTCCTGTGTTTTTTGGATTAGTATCGTTTTTTGTGATACTTCGCCAGGAAAGACCAAATCTTTTGGCAATGGCGCTTTTGGCCGTTCCGGCAATTTTTATTTTTGCACCGCTTATTCAGTTTTTTCCTGTTGGTTTGGGTTTAAAAATGCTAGTGATTAGTTGTGTTTTCACCGTTTTACTTTTTGCATTGCTCTGGCCTGTTTTTGGCTATTATAAAATTAAAGGGTTGCTTTCAGTTTTATGTGTGCTGCTCGCTGTGTTTTTCTTTATTAAAGCACATTCAAAAAGTGCTTTTTCCAATGATCGAAAAAAACCAAACAGCCTTGTTTATTATAAAGATGCGGACGAAAATAAAGACTATTGGTTAACCTATGATACAGAAATAGATGAATGGACACAGCAATATTTAGGTGAAAAACCCGAAGCTGCGTCCAATATTTTAGGAGAAACAGCTTACAATAAATACGGCACCAATTTTAGTTATGCCGCCGCTGCTCCAGAGAGAAACATCCCAGATTTTGAAGTGATTTTGGAAAATGATACAGTGATTGAAAATCTTCGGAATGTAAGGTTTACAATCGTTCCTAAAAGGAGAGTGAACAAAATTGATTTGTACAGTATTGAAAACAATCATTTTAAATTTTTAGAATTCAACGGAAAAGAAGCTACGGGTTTAGATACTGTAAAAGATTATAGAGGGACTAAAAACAATGCACTTATTAATTATTACGTTTCTGAAAACGATTCCTTAAAAGTGAATTTTTCCGTAGAGAAGAATGTTCCGGTTTCTTTTAAAGTGATGGAATATTCTTTTGATTTAATGACAGACCAACAATTCAACATTTCAAAACGGCCTGATTATACTATGCCGAAACCTTTTGTTATTACAGATGCTATTGCCGTAAAGAGAACTTTTTCAATAGATTCTTTGAGGATTAAAATCTTAGATACAAGTAAGTTTAATACAGAAATTATTTTGAATGATGAATAAAACAATTGCCATTGCAGGCCTTGGTTGGCTCGGACAACCATTGGGGTATCGTTTGGCTTCAATAGGTTACACCGTTAAAGGTTCAGTAACTACAGTTGAAAAAGCAACTTTATTGCAACAAAGCGGCTTTGATGCATATCCCGTGGAAATTTCAGAAAGTGGAATTGCCGGTGAAATAAAAGCACTTTTAAACAATGCCGATTATTTAATAATAATGATTCCGCCTGGCCTTAGGAAAAATACGGGTGCGGACTATGTTTTAAAAATGGCCCATTTACTTGTAGTAATAAACGAGTCTGCCGTTTCTAAAATAATTTTGGTGAGCAGTACTTCTGTTTATGACGATTTACAGGGAAATGTTACTGAAAGGGACGACCCAAAACCAGAAACCATAGCCGGAAAACAATTGCGGCAAGTGGAAGAATTATTCATCAATTCGGAAGGATTGCAAACAACCATTGTGCGTTTTGGCGGCTTAATAGGAGGTAGTAGAAATCCAGCAAAATATTTGGCAGGCAGAAAAGATTTGGCAGATGGTGACGCACCAGTAAATCTGATACACCGTGAGGATTGTATAAATATTTTAATAGAAATTTTAAGACAGGATGCCTTCGGAAAAGTATTTAATGCTGTAAATCCAAACCATCCTAAAAAAGCAGATTATTATATTCAAAAGACAAAAGACCTTGGTTTGGAATCGCCAACTTTTGCGGAAGCCAATTCAAATGAAATTTTTAAGCGAGTGGATTCTGAAAATTTGAAAAAGATTTTAAATTATTCTTTTAAAACTTCTATATAAAAAAAGGAGCCTATTAAAGCTCCTTTTCATTTATAACATTTCGACTGCGCTCAATGTGACATCGGGCAATCTACCAAATACGCACTCTTTCCTCAGGGGCAAGGTACATTGGGTCGCCTTCTTGAATGTCAAACGCTTCGTAAAACGCATCTATATTTAATAAAGGTTGTGTGGCTCTTACCATTCCAGGGCTATGGGAATCTGTTTTTACTTGATTGCGCAAAGCCTCTTCACGAGACTTGGTGCGCCAAACGGTTGCCCAGCTCATAAAGAAACGTTGCTCAGGTGTAAGACCGTCTATATTATCTGGTCTTCCGTTTTCTTTGTAAAAACGTTGTAATCCATCATAAGCGCCAAGCACGCCGCCAAGATCACCAATGTTTTCACCCAAGGTGAATTTTCCGTTGATGTAAACACTATCCAAAACTTCTATATTACTATACTGCTCAGCAAGTTTATTACCGCGTTCAGTGAAATTTTCAAGATCTTTATCTGTCCACCAGTTCACCAAGTTTCCGTTGGCGTCAAAACGTGAGCCGCTGTCATCAAAAGCGTGGGAAATTTCGTGACCTATTACTGCGCCAATTCCACCGTAGTTTACAGCTTCATCTGCCTTATAATCATAGAAAGGTGGTTGTAGAATTGCTGCAGGGAAAACGATTTCGTTATTGAAAGGGTTGAAATATGCATTTACTGTTTGTGGGCTCATGCCCCATTCAGTACGATCTACAGGCTCATCTATTTTTTCAAGATTGTCCTTCATGTTCCAAGTTTGAACGGCAACCATATTGTCATAATAGGTATTGCCAGATTTAACTTCCATAGAAGAGTAATCTTTCCATTTGTCTGGATAGCCAACTTTTACGGTGAATTTGTCAAGTTTTTCAATAGCCTTCACCTTCGTGCTGTCGCTCATCCAAGTTAAGGCGTTGATTCGGTCTTTGTAGGCTGCAATAACATTAGTAATCATTGTTTCTGCTTTTTCCTTTGCCTCTGGCGGGAACATTTCATCAACATAAAGTTTACCTAAAGCTTCACCTACACTTCCATTTACGGTAGCAAGTGCACGTTCGTTAGCAGGTTTTTGTTTTTTGGTTCCGTTAAGGGTCTGGCTGTAAAAATCCCAGTTTGCTTTGTCAATCTCTGTAGTTAACATTCCCGAAGAATTATTCAAGGTTGACCATCGCATAACGGTTTTCCATGTTTCAAAATCGGGTTTTGCAAACATCTGGTTTAATGTTTCCATGTATTTTGGTTGCATCACGATAACGGTGTCCATTTTTTTGGTAACGCCCATCCCTTTGAAAACTTCTTCCCACTGAAGTTGTGGAAGCATTTTTTGAAGTTCGGCTAAGCTTCTTGGGTTGTTGAAGTTTCTGAAGTCACGGCTCGCCACTTTATCTAATCTTGGGGTAGCAAGTTTTGTTTCAAAAGCAAGAATAGTCTCAGCTTGCTTACGGGCTGATTCTTCAGAATCGCCCAAAAACTGGAGCATGCGTGTAATGTGATCTACATACTGCTGACGGATTTTTACCGAAGCAGGATCTGTATTAGTATAAAAATCACGATCTGGAAGGCCCAAACCTCCTGGAGTAATATATGCCGAGTTCATAGCACTATTGCTTGGGTTTGAAAAAGCTGCAAGACCCAAAAAAGGTTGTGAAACGGCAACGGCATTTTCGCTTATCAATTTTTGAAAATCTTCCATACTGCCTATAGCAGCAATTTTTTCAAGCGTTGGCTTTAACGGATCAATACCGGCTTTATTTCTTGCAACAGAATCTAACTTAGATTCATAAATCATTAAAGCTTTGGCTTGGTCTGTTTCGGGGGCATATTTTCCGCTTTCTTTTGCTTTTGCCAAAATGTTAAGCATATCGGCATCAGTCTTTTTTCTTAGGATGGTGAACCCGGCCCAGCTGGTTTGATCGTCTGGAATCTCATTGTTTTTCATCCAGTTTCCGTTCACGTAGTTATAAAAATCTACTTTTGGACTTACAGTGGTGTCCATGTTTGCAAGGATAATACCGTGTGGTTCGGTGTCAGCTACTGCCACATCAGTTTTTTCCTTACAAGCGGTTGCGGCTACTGCAACTACTGCAAAGGCCAAAACAGGTTTAAAAAAATTAGTTTTCATCTATATTTAATATTTGTATTTATCGGAAGATGGAATGCCCAAATTATTCATCTTCTGTTAATTTAAATTATATTGTTGGGCATTTCATTTTATGGTTTTTGTTTACAGTATTTATTGTTTGAAATTATACTGAAAGTATAAGTTGTTCATTCTCTTTGATTGTTACACTTTTTTGTTCTTTTTATCCTGAAGCTCTAAGTTCATAATGGAATCCTTGTAACGCTGTTGTTTTTTCAGTTCGTTTTCTTCATCTTCCTTTCTTTGGAAATCAATATTGTCCTTTTGAAATTTCTCGTTCAATTGAACTATTAGGTTTATTACGGCAACGTTCAATTCTTCCATGGAATTTTGAACTTTTGAAGAGTCAATGGTGGCTTGGTGTGAAGTTTGAAACAATATTGCCGACCGGGTTTTAAGAACCAACAGCCTGCTGTTGATCGGTTTGGTGTTCAAGGTGTCTGGGATTTTTTTTAAAAGCGAATCGGAATATTGTTTTAAAAGCTCAGAGCGGTTGCGCAGGTCTTCGTAATTACTGCCGTTCACATTTTTTGCTTCCGAAAGAAAATCTTCCAAAATGCCCCAGTGCACCGCCTGCTCCTTTGCTGGTGGCGAAAGTGGCGGAAATTCAAAATCTTTATTGCCAAAAATAATGGAAGTATCTACTGAAGCTGACTGGTTTTGGTTTTCTTCGGAAGAATTTCCACAGGAAAAAGTGAAACCAATAATTAGTAAAACGGGAATAATAAACTTCATAAAGTATAAAAGAGGCACAAAGATACTGGTTATTAACCAAATGGCACATAAAATTTTTAAGTGCTGAAAGAGCTGATAATATGTATATTTACACTTCAATTTTTGAAAAAGAAAAATATGAAAAAACGAATTCTAATCATCGGTGCCTGCGGACAAATAGGAACGGAACTAACGGTTTATTTACGCGAGAAATTCGGTAAACATAAAGTAATAGCCAGCGACATTCGAGAAGGAGATGAGGAATTAATGAAAAGTGGCCCTTTTGAAATTTTGGATGCGATGGATTACAACGCTATTGAAGAAATTGTGATGCGCCATGAAATTACCGACGTTTATTTAATGGCAGCCATGCTTTCCGCAACGGCGGAAAAATTTCCAATGAAAGGCTGGAACCTAAATATGAATTCGCTGTTTCACGTTTTAAACCTGGCAAAAGATAAAAAAATTGAAAAAATATTTTGGCCGTCAAGCATTGCGGTTTTTGGCCCTACCACGCCAAAGACAGACACACCCCAACGTACCGTAATGGAACCAAGTACTGTTTATGGAATAAGCAAACAAACTGGCGAGCGTTGGTGCGAATACTATTTTAACCGCTATGGCGTAGACGTTCGCAGTATTCGTTATCCAGGTTTAATTAGTTACAAAACCCTTCCAGGTGGCGGCACGACCGATTATGCGATTGATATTTATCACAAAGCCCTAAAGCATAAAAAATACATTTGCTTCCTAAATTCGGAAACTACCTTGCCTATGATGTTTATGGATGATGCCATTAGGGCGACTATAAATATCATGGAAGCTCCGGCCGAAAATATTAAAATACGCAGTTCATACAATCTTGCAGCAATAAGTTTTAATCCGGAGGAAATTACGGCAAGCATCCAAAAGCATATTCCAGAATTTAAAATAAGTTACGAACCCGATTTTAGGCAAGCTATTGCCGATAGCTGGCCGCAAAGCATAGACGACGCCGAAGCGCGAAATGATTGGGGTTGGAAGCATAAAATAGAATTGGATGAAATGACCACTATTATGCTTGAGAACTTAGGTTAAAAGTAAGCTACATACGTTTATAAATAACCCCCAGTATTTTTGAAATACTGGGGGTTAAAAATTAACGATCAATCTAATTTACTGCTTTAGTATCTTTTTCATAATTTTTCCTGCTTCTGTTTCTATGGAAAAAATATAAATGCCTGTTTGTAAGGGTGAAATATTCACTACGGCATTTTGGGCTTGTGATTGGCTAGTTTGGATTTTTCTTCCCTGTAGATCATAAACCGTAATGCTTTTAATAATTGAAGCCGATTTAATATTTACTTCACCGTTCGTAGGATTTGGATATATCGAAACTTGTGCGGCGTTAAATTCCTCTACTCCCAATACCCTGAACGAAGTAACTGCCTCATTGGTTTCTACAGGAAAGTTATAATCAAAATAGATATTTGCTTGCGCTCCAACATCATCTGCTGAGGTTAAGTCGCTATTGGTTTTCATTTTAAGCAGAATATTTCCGTGGCCTCCCGTATCCAGATTGATGTTTTGAAAATAAAATTCGGCTAGATTGTTATTTACAACTATTTGCACATCGTGGGATATGTTAAGTATTTGAAGACTGTTCGGGTCAAAATCGGCTGGATTTATTTCCATGGTTACCACAACATTCTCAGCTGGGGCAGTACCGGTATTTTCAAAGTTTATAATGTAATGAAGAAACTCACCAATATAGTTTGTAGGCACTTCCTCTCCCTGCAAACAAATAATATTATTTGGATCGTAGGAACCAATTACTATTTGGTCCAGCGTAAAAAAGTTATCGTTTGGCATTTCATCACCTGTCACTGGATTTATTTCCGCAAAAAGCACCAACACATCTCCAATATTTACGGGAGGAGTATCCATTGGCCCATTTACATCAAGTACTATTTCAACAGTTTCTGTTTGGTAAGGCTGCAAATCTGCAAAATTAAAGGTCATTGTTCCGGATCCTTGCGTGTCTGGGGTTGTGCTTGAAGACACAAAATCCATGGTGTCTTCGGGATAATTAAATTGAACATCACCCGAAAGGGTTTGGTTTCCTTTGTTTTTATACACTAAGGAATAAGTGGCTTCAAATCCTGGTCTTGCGGGTATTATTGGAGCAATCACCACTTCAAGGTCTTGATGTATTCCGTTTGCTTCTGCACAGAAGTCTTGGGTTACTGTACTGTTGTCTATTACTGGAAATATTATATCTGCAGATGGGGGATCAATATTAAAATAGTTAGGATTTTCCAAATTTGGCAATAAAGTATAGGTGCCCGCCTGCCCAACATATACTTTATAAACTCCTTGGGCATTACTGTATGCTACTGCATTTGTGGGGTTGCCATTAAATTCTATATTAAAATTTGTATAGGGCATAGTGCTATCTCCTGAATCGCAGCCATCACCTTCATCATCAAATTTTGTTACTCCTGTAATTGTATTTACATCACCTCCGGGAGGAAAGTTGCAGAAGGAATTTACTGGATAATCGGTTCCTGCAAATTGCTGTATTTCTGTAATTTGAAAATCATCTGCACATACATATTGCAGACTTGGATTGTTAGCAGGCAACCAATTTTCCAACCAACTTCCCGAACCCATATTTGAGCTTTCATCGCTTCCGTTTTTAATGAAGACGGTTTCTAGCAGTGGGTTGTTAGAAATATATAATGCAGTTAGATTCACATTTGCGCTAAGGTCCAGTGTAGTTATAGACGATTCAACTATACTAAGGCTTTCCAATTCGATACAAGATGAAACATCAATAGATGTCAGTTCACTCGGTAAAGGAGTTAAAACTTCAATTTGAATTAAGTTTATATTGCTTGTGAGATCTAAATTTGTAATAAAGACACTCCAACATTCAAATGATTCCAAGTTTACAAAAGCCTCAATTCCAGTTAAATCTGCAATATTAAAGTCGTCTAAGGACATAGCTATAGTCGCCAAAGCCTCAGATTCCTGTATCTCGCCATCTGTGTTGGTATCAACACCATCTGCTATCAGTTCAGCTTTAAAGTTGGCGTCTGGAATATTTACTATTTGCGCGCTGGCCAAACCAGTAACGAGTAAAAGTAATAGTACAATTTTTTTCATAATGGTTAATTTTCAATAAATGTAATTAAGTATTTTTTTTGTTCTATGAGTGAATGAGCATATGCCAATTTTCAATTAGAATTCGCTACATAGCTTTTAAAATATTTTGCAATCGTTCCCTTTTCCGTTGTGAAATGGGCAAACGGCTTCCATCTTCCATCACCACATAACCGCCATCTTTTTTAATGTACGATCTTAAATAATTAAGATTTATTAAATGCGATTGATGGATGCGTTCAAAATTGTGCTGCGCCAAAAGCTCTTCGTATTCCTTCAATGTTTTTGAAATCAATATGGGCTTATGGTTGTTAATATAAAACTTGGTGTAATTATCCTCACTTTCGCAGCGCACGATATCGCTTATATCAAAAAGATGGATTCCATCTTGGGTTGACAGCGCGATGCGTTTAAAATTGTCCACATTTTTTCGAATGTTTTCCAGTAACAAATCTATATGTGAAAAATCGTTTTTCTTTTCAACCACCGTTTCAATTTTTACTATCACTTTTTGAAGTTCTTCCGGGTCAACGGGTTTCAGCAAAAAATCGAGCGCACTGAACCTGAAAGCTTTAATTGCATATTGCTCGTGCGCAGTAATAAACACAATGTTTGAGGTAATCGTTTTGTTTTTTTCGGCTACTTTCTCCAAAATGTCAAAGCCGGTACCGTCGTTCAATTGTATGTCCAGAAAAACAACTTGAGGCTGCAATTTATCCATCGCCTCAACGCCACTTGCTACGCTATCTGCTTCCCCAATTATCTTTATGTTGGGGGCAAATAGGGTAAGTAGTTTTTTCATTCCTTCCCTTAAATTTTTATCGTCGTCTATTAAAATTGCTTTTATCATAAACTATCTTCAAACCCTTATTTTTAGTTGCCAATATATTGCAGTGGCAATTTCAATTTTATTTTTGTGCCGGTAATAGCATTATCTTTTGTCATTTCCTCAATTTCAATATTGGCTTCTTTTGTTGTTGTTTCGGCAATCATTTCCAAACGTTTTTTAATAATTCCCAATGCCATGGATTTGTGCGCCAATACCAAATCCTCTTTGTTTTTTTGAGATTGGTTTATTCCCACGCCATCATCAATAATAGTGCAATATAAAGATGAATTCGTGACCGAAAATGCTATTGAAATATTTCCATTTTCTTTCTTCGGAATAACACCGTGGATGATGGCATTTTCAATGAAAGGCTGAATAAGCAAGGGAGGAAGTGCAAGATCGTCCTCAATATTTGGATCTTTCGTAATGCTGAAACTGAACTTATCGTTAAACCGAAGCTGTTCCAGTTCCAGATAATTCTGAAGGCTTTCAATCTCTTTGTCTATAGGGATCAGCGATTCTTTTGAGTATTCCAATGTTAACCGCATCAATTTCGAAAATTTTGAAAGGTATTTTATAGCGCTATCGGTACCATTTTGAACGATAAAACTGGAAATAGACCCCAAACAATTGAACACAAAATGTGGGTTCATCTGTAAGTGGAGGGCCTTTTGCTCATACTCGGCCAATTCCTTTTGTAGGGTCAAATTCTTTTTTAATTGGGAACGGTTATAAATTAAAAAACCGATTCCAAATAGCAACAAAGCAATTAGTGCTCCGAAAAGCAGTTTAAGATTGTTGCTTTTTGCTTCCTCTTTTAGCAATAATTCCCGCTTTTGGTTTTCTTCTTTTTGGAGCAGTTCCTTCTTTTCAAATTCATAATTCATGGTAGCTTCCACAGCTTTCCGAATATCATTTTTCTTGTGAAGGCTGTCCTTTGCGGCACTATACTTTTTAAAATGAAACAATGCTTGGTCGATATTTCCGTTCTTCGAATAAATATCGCTCAATAATTTTTCAGCAACTACTATCTGTTCCAGTACATTTGTTTCAGTAGCCAAATTTACTGCATCGTTAGCGGCATTTAGAGCCTCCAACTTATTGTTGTTATTGTTGTAAAATTCGGCTAGATAAAGGTGGGTGTCTGCAAGCCCAAATTTGTCATTTATTCCCTTAAAACTAGCCACAGCTTTTTGCCAATTTTCCAATGCCATTTCGGGATAATCCCTTGCAGCGTAGTAGGCTCCAATGTTATTGTGCCATTCGCCTAGAGCCCGTGGATTTGGGTTTTCGGCTAAACTGCTTTTGGCCGCGGTATAATATTGGAATGCTTCATCCAGCTTGCCCTTCTTAAAATAAATATTGGCAATATTGGTTTGGGTAATCCCTTTATTCGGATCCTTATTTTCTTTCTGGATTTTCAGGGCTTTTAAAAAAAACTCCAAAGCTTTATCGTCTTCATCTTGAGCTCTATACACCACGCCAATGTTGTTATAGATTTTTGAAGCTTGCACTTGGTCATTCAAATTTTCGTAGCCTTTTGCTGCTTCCAAATAATATTGCAGTGCTTTGGTGTAATTACTTTGCTCTGAAAAAACAATTCCCATACTGCCAAAGGTTCTAGCAATACCTTGCTGAATTTCATCTTTGGTTTGTGGAGTTTTTTGCACTTCCTCAAAAATGGATTTTGCCCAAACAAAGTTATCCATCGCTTTTTGGTAATCTCCAAAAATAATATGTGCTGTACCAATGTTGAGATAGGCACTCCCTATTTGTGATTTTAATTGGTTTTCTTCGGAAATTTTAAGCGCTTGGTTTCCAAATTCCAGCATTTTGTTTGGGTCGCTGTATTTATACTGGTTGGAAATTGCGTTATACAGTTTCGCTTTCTCTAAATTGGATGAGGTTTTGATAAGCTCATGTGCTAAACTATCAATTATTTTATCCTGTGCGTGGAGATTGGTAAAACACAAAAACAGAACAAATAAAATAATTGGAAGCCTCATATATTCGTGAAATTAGGAAGCGAATGTATGCGAAACTAAACAATTCCAGTTATTTGATTTAGAATTTGCTTGATTTGGGTTAGAATTTGCATTTGGAATAAACTATTCATTAACCGAAATAATCATTATTCTTTAAATTCCACCTCAAGAATATTAGCAGTACCATTTTTTCCTTCATTGGAGATATAAAGCGTTCCTTCAGGAGAAAATGTAATTCCTTCAGGTTGGGGGAAAGTCTCACTGTGGAAGTAATGTATAATTTTTGGCTTGCTCAAGGAATCCATAATCAAAACTTGGGGAGGATTGCTCTGTAAAATATAGATATTTCCATCAGCTGGGTTTGTATCCATGTCTGAAGGGAAAAATGTAGGAGTTTTGTCTGCATCATCATCGGCATCCTTAATTTGGAATACCGGATCGTTGAGCGAAATTTTTGAAATGGGATTGTTTGAAATTGTTTTTGTAGCGAGATCAAATGCATAAATGCTTTTATAATTATTGCCTTGTGGATCCTTGTTTTTTGCAGTCAGTAAAAGTTTATTGTTCTTACGGTCAAGCCCCAGAGATTCCATATTGTTTTTCCCCGTAAAAGGAGTCTTATAGTTTTTTACCGTGAAATCAGTTTTCAAAAAGTTCGCAACCTCAAAAATTTCACCACTACTTTCCAGCACATAGGCAGTACTGTCAACGATAACGAGGCCTTCGTAATCTCCCGCTTTCGAAAAATTGATTTGATAATCTACCAACGAGGTGGATAGATTATAAACAAAAATAATACCTTCCTCATCCTGCACACAGGCAATTTTGTCTTCTGAAATCCAACTGATGCCTGAAATTTCATTAAGTTCAACAGGCATATCCCATTTACGGATTATTGTATAGGTTTCTTCTTCCAAACGCGGATTGAGTGCGGGATTTTCAAAAGCATACCATAGAATACCTACAAAGGCTAGTACTCCAAATATTATCCAAAAAGCTATTTTGTTTTCGTTCATAAAGGTGCGGTAATGTTAGGTTTTAATTATTTCAACTGAATGAAATTAAAATAGGTGATAATTTAAGATAAATAATAATCTGATCACCTTAAAATTATTATAAAAAACAAAGGGCGATAATGATTTATTACAAACCACCAAAAATAGTTCTCAATTATGGTTTCATAAAAATATAACCTAGGAAAGGCTTGATTTTAAGGTTTAAAGCGTGATTTTTTAGTTCACCAACCCCGAAGCGTCGGGGGAACTTGGACATGATGTTGTAGCCTCACCAAGAATCCCTTCGGCTTCGCTCAGGGTAAACTTCTCATCTTGCTTCGTAGCCTCACCAAGAATCGAACTTGGATCTAAAGTTTAGGAAACTTCTATTCTATCCATTGAACTATGAGGCCTTTATTACAGGGGCAAATTTAAATATTTTTGATCTTTCCTGAGTTTTTCTTTTAAAGTATCTATGAATAAAAAGGATAGGCTCAGCTATTTTTGAACCTATCCTTTTATTACTGTTTAATTTATAACAGCTTTCTATTCGTGGAGATTATGCCTCACAACTTGCGCAGTCTTTTTTCTGTGCAAACTTTTGGGCGGCATTCATACTATGTTGATAGTAAAGAGATTTCAACCCTAATTTCCACGCAGTAACGTGAATTTTATTAATGTCTTTCACGGGCATTTCTGGGTGAACTATAATATTTACAGATTGGCCCTGATCTATATGGTTTTGACGGTTCGCAGCTTGGTAAATCAAATCCATTTGATCTATTTCAGAATAGGTTTTAAACACATCCTTTTCTTCATCAGTCAAGAAGTCAAGATGTTGAACGGAGCCATCGTAATCACGAATGTTTCGCCATACCTCTAGTGTGTTCATTCCTTTTTCTTCAAGCAATTGCTCTAAAAATGGATTTTTAATTGTGGTTTTTATTTTGGCAATATCCTTCACATAAACATTGGACCATATTGGCTCTATTCCCTGTGAAACTTGTCCTAAAATGAAAGCTGATGAAGTGGTTGGAGCAATTGCGTTAAGTGTTGAGTTACGTCTTCCATAGCCTTTAAGCACTGAAGGCTCTCCAAATTTTTCAGCTAATTCTTCCGAAGCTTTATAAGATTTTTCTTTGATGACCCTAAAAATCTCACTGTTCAGGTCATAGGCTTTCTGACTGTTAAGCGGAAGCATTTTGGACTGTAATAACGAATGCCATCCTAAAACACCCAGACCTAAAGCGCGATTGTCTTTCGCAAAGTTGTAAGCCCTTTCCATAAATAGGAAAGTTTGGCGGTCTTCTCGGCTTTCAGAATCACGGTAATCTTCTAATTTATCAAGAAATTCAGTTATTACGGCATCTAAGAAATAAACCATGGTTTCCACAGCATCCGTATCTTTCCACTTGTCATAATGTAGTAGGTTTACTGAAGAAAGTACACAAACAAAAGACCAATTGTCATTTGATGGCAGCATTATTTCAGTACAAAGATTACTGGCATAAATAGGAAGGTTTTTGTCCTTATAAACATCTGCTGCAAAATTATTGGCATTATCCTTAAAGAAGATATATGGATAGCCCATTTCGCCTCTACGCTGAAGCACTTTTGCCCAAATAGCACGTTTACCCTCATCGCCATCAACCATTTCCTGCATCCATTTGTTGGTTACGGTTACACCATGGGTTAATTCCTGAATCGGGTTGCCTTCAGTACCAATTTCCAAGAACTCCATAATGTCTGGATGTTCAACTGGTAAATAGGGGGAAAAACGGCCACGTCTAACTGAACCTTGGCTAACAACATCTACCATAGATTCAAATAACTGCATGATGTGAACAGCACCAGAAGCTTGCCCATTGTTTTTTACCTCAGCGCCGCGATGACGGATCTTCCCAAAATAACCTGAAGTACCGCCCCCAAGTTTTGACATCATACCAACTTCAGATTGGGTGTATAGAATGTTCCCCATATCATCGTCAATATGCGATCCGAAACAACTTATAGGAAGCCCTCTTTTCTTCCCGAAATTAGACCAAACAGGTGATGCCAAAGAGAAAAACCCTTCAGACATATATTTATAAAATTTGTCTGAGTAGCCAGGAATGTCTAATATTTGCTCGGCTCTATCAGCTATTTCGCGAATGCGTTCTTCCGCGCTAACCCCAGGAGCAATATAACCTGAAGCTAAAAAGTTACGGCTGTGTTCGGTAAGCCATTCAAATCCTTGCTTTTCTTTTTCTCCAGTTTGATGGAGCGCCTCTTTTCTAGCGTTTACAAGGTTGTTGGTCTCTGAATTTGTTTTTGAAGTCTGAGTGTCGAGGTTTAGATTTTGGTCGTTCATTTAAAAAAGGTCATCACTGGTTATACTTTGGGTTCTTTTGCTGTAATTGATAGAGCGTTTTACGAAGAAATCGCCGTGCTTAGTGCCGATAATTTCATCATCAAACCATTCGGTCTGCGCCAAAAGGCTTTCGTCTATCTCAAATATTTTCTCTATTCCGATGCTTTCAAGAGAATTGTTGAATCGGTTTTTTATAAATTCATTTACTACATTTTTAGGTAGAAAGTCAAGTTCGCCATCTTCAAAAATCCAATCCACAATTCTACTTTCAGCGGTAAAGGCTTCTCTGCAAATTTCCTGAATCATGCTGTTGTAGCCTTCATCAAACCATTCTGGATTTTCTTCCTTGATTATTTTGATAATGTCAATCCCAAAATCACCGTGGATCTGCTCTTCTTTAGAAGTAGCTTCCACAACATTTGAAATTCCTTTTAGCATATTTTTATGCTTGTTAAAGGCCATGATGATTAAAAATTGTGAGAATAGGGAAACGTGTTCTATAAAGAGAGAGAACAGCAAAATAGATTCTGCATATTCCTTATTATCTTCACTTTTTGCATTTTTAAGAGCGGTTTCCAAATAATGAACCCGCATTATAATCACCGGTTTTTTCTTTAGGTTCTGAAACTCTTCATTGAGACCCAATATTTCAAGCAGATGTGAATAGGCATCGTGATGGCGCACCTCGCTTTCCGCAAAGGTTGCACCCACAGAGCCAATTTCTGGTTTTGGCATTCTATGGTAAATATCGCCCCAAAAATTCTTTACCGCCACTTCAATCTGAGAGATGGCGAGCATGGTATTTTTAATAGCACTTTGCTCTACATTTGAAAGGCGTGTTTTGAAATCCTGAATATCGCTTGTAAAGTTGAATTCGGTATGTATCCAATACGAATGGCGGATGGCTGGCACATATTCATAAAGTGCTGGATATTCATAAGGTTTTAAATTGATGCGTTTTTCGAATATATTCAACTTACGTTTTTGAGTCTGCTGATTTCTGTAAAGAATGTATCCCTTTGCCACATCAAAAAATCCGCTTTCCATCAACTTGGTTTCCACAAAATCCTGAACCTCCTCAACCGTGGGAATATATTTCCCATCTAATTTTTTTCTGTCCAAAAGCGCTTTGTAAACATTCTCAGTTATGAGTTTTGCATCTTCTGCTCCACCGTGTTTTGCAGCGGTCATCGCTTTTAAAATTGCATCCGTAATCTTTTGTAAATGAAAGAGTTTTGTGGTCGAATCTCTTTTTATGACGTGGGTAATTTCCATGGAAATGAGAACTAAAAATTAGAAATAAATTTGAAGTATAAATATTAAAATATAATTGACATTATTAAATGGGAGTCTAAAATTGTTGTCCAATGTTTATCAACAATTTTAAAAAATCCGAAAAGAATTGGATTTAGTGGGGTTGTAAAAGAATTGCAATCACATTTTGGAAAATGAGAGAAGTAGGCCTGCCAGTTTTATTGAAAATTTTTTTGAAAATTATTATAGCCTATCCAAGAATTAAATTTAGATATTTTGAAGACTTCTATGCTCTCCATTGAACTATAGCCTTAAAACAAAAAACCCAGACATATGTCTGGGTTTTTTTGCTCCTCCTAATATTGTTTTGTCGAACCAATTCAAGGAAGAATTAATGAGGTTTGCTTCATTTTACGAAAGCAATTTTTAGCGTCATTAGTCTTGTTCCCTAGCGGGTAACATCGAATTATCGAACCAGTTTATTAATAATTTTATAGAGATTGTTGAGTTTAATGTAGAATGTTAAAAAGATTTTATTCTTTACCAAGATTCCCCTATTTTGGTTAATTCATCTTGCGCATCTTTTACCCCATTTTTTGCCGCTTTTTTGAACCAGGAAATTGACTCGAGGCTATTTTTAGTTACCCCATACCCATTTTGATACATAACCCCAAGATTATATTCTGCATATTTGCTAGCCCCATAATTTGATTCAGCTGCTTTACGATACCATTTTATAGCTTCATAATAATCCTTCTCGACTCCATATCCATTTTGATACATAAACCCAAGACTATTTTGCCCTATAGCATATCCTTGTTCCGCTGATTTACGGTACCATTTTACAGCTTCATCATAATCTTGCTCGACTCCATATCCATTTTCATGCATAATCCCCAGAAAATGTTCGCTACCAGCATTTCCTTGAACAGCTGCCTTCCGATGCCATTTTACAGCTTCATTATAATCTGTTTCAACCCCATCTCCTCCATAATAGTAATGACGCCCAAGCATATACTGCGCATTAACATACCCTTGTTCAGCCGCCTTACGATACCATTTTAGAGCTTCATTCAAATCTTTCTGACCACCACTTCCAATTTGGTAATAAACCCCGATACGATACTGTCCGTGAGCTCCTCCTTGTTCTGCTGCCATACGATACCATTTTAGAGCTTCACTATTATCTCTTTCGACCCCATATCCATTACTGTACATATATCCTAGATTGCTTTGCCCTTCAGCATTTCCTTGTCCAGCTGATTTATGAAGCCATTTTAAAGCTATATCATAATCTTTCTTGACGCCTTCCCCTTGACTATAAGCAAAACCTAAATTACTTTGAGCCTGTGCATCACCATTCTTCGCTTTTCTATACTGCTCTTGAACTAAGGGATCCATGCCTTCTGGAATATCGGTCTCTTCTTCTCCAGTAACACGTGTATCGCTTGTTCTGTTAATGAAGTTACTTCCTTTTGTCCAACCGCGTTCTATTTCATTTAATCTATCTTGTTTGGCGGGATGTGTTCTTGTGGCTTTTTCATATCGAAATGTATTTATAGCACTTTGAGTTTCTTCGAGAGTTGCACCCATTTTTGCTAGAATTAAGCCACTAAAATAATCGGCGTCTAGCTCAAACTCGTGATTACTGCCTTCATTATTTAGGGCATGTCCATTTAAATGATGTCCTATTTCGTGTGCCAAGATACTTATGGCTGCCCAGTCATTGCCAGCCTTGGCGTCAATATTATTGAAGAAATTATTATCATACAGTATATAACGCACCATTTCCCCTGAACTATTTTTAATATTTTTAGCAACTGCATTATTAATTTCTGGACATTCTTGAATGGTAAAGTTTTTCTGCAAACCTATAACTTCCATAATCTCGGCAACGGCAATTTCTGCATCTTCATCGGCAGAAAATCCCAATTGTGAGCACGCATTATTAATGTCCTCAACGGTTTGGTAGTTTTGGGACATTAGTGTTTGCATTAAAAATAGTGATATAAAGATTACTAATTTTGATTTCATATTTGATTGTTCGTTTGGCAGTTAGTAAACTAGATTACAATATAAGAAAGTTCTATTGTTCACTTTCAACATAATTCTAAAAGATTTTAAGTGTACGGAATTGTATACCATTTTAAGTAAATTAAATTGACAACTTGACTTTTTGATTGAAATGTACATATTGTAATAAATGTAGTTAGATACCCTAAATAAGAATTATATAAAACAAAAAACCCAACCTATTTCTAGATTGGGTTTCATTTCGCTCCCCCTAATATTATTTTGTCGAACCAATTTAATGAAGAATTGATGAGGTTTGCTTCATTGTACGAAAACAATTGTTATCGTCAATAGTCCTGTTCCCTAGCGGGAAGCATCCAATTATCTAACCTTAATGAGTTTGTTGGGGATTTTTTGAAGGTTGCAGAATTTCACAAACTTACCACATAATATCATCTGTGACTATGTATAATGTGGATGGATATATTTTGTTGTTATGCTGCCATTATTTTTTTATTGTAAAATCTTTTGGATTGATTTTTGGATTTACCTCCATTTCAATAAACTCTACAGCAGTCATTATAGAACCATCATTGCCTTTGGTAATTGCCTTAGAAGGAATAAGTATTCCTTTGTATTCTTTGTAATCTAAAAAAATAGTTAAAGTCTCATTATTGTGATAATCTGTTGAACTTGTGCTATAAGGATAATTGGTTGTAACAGAACTAGTCGTTTTAATTCCAAGCAATAATCCTGTTTCAACACTATAATATTGGATGTTTTTGTCATTCCTTTTTACATTTGTCAATTTATTTTTTGTATTGGAAATAACTTCTGGAAATCGAATTGCATAACAAGGTATTTCATTAAAATTTTCCATACCGACAAATATGATGTCATCATTATTTATGAGTACTGAATGTTCATTAACAAAACTGGGTTTAACCTTATAGTTGGGATTATATGATGAGAATCCCCATTCATCGCTTTTGTTTTTTTTAAGGTAAATAGCCCCGTCTAGCTCCAACATATAATTGATTTTATCCATCAAAATATATTCAGAAAATTTCTTACCAGGACTTATAGAAGTTGATTTAACAACTGTTTGAGAATCATTATAGGATATTACCTGTTTGGTATATAGAGATTTCATATTAATAATATTATCTTCTCCCCCAATCGCTTTTATATAGTTACTAATAATTTTTTGTGCGACTAACTTTTTGTCATTTAAATGGATGTCTATTACCTCTTTAGCTTCTGAAAATACTTTTATTTTACCGCTTCCTCTTGCCCAGCCTAATTCTATAGCGGTTAACCTGTCTGCTTTAGCTGGATGGGTACTGGTAGCTTTTTCATATTTAAAGGTTTGTATAGCACTCTGAGCATCACTTAATGTTGTTCCCATCCTCGCCATTACAAATCCAGAAAACTCATCGGCTTCTAATTCCCACTCATGACTACTTCCTTCGTCATTTAAAGCATGACCATTCAAATGGTGCCCTATCTCATGAGCCAAGATACTAGTTGCTGCCCAATCGTTGGCAGCTTTATCTTCAATGCGATTAAAAAATTCTTTATCATATAAGATGTAACGTGCCTTTTTTCCATCGCCAACATCAATATTCTTAGCTAATGCATTGTTTATATCTGGACATTCTTGTATCGTAAAATTCCGAAACAAGCCTATTTGTGAAAGTATATCGTCAACAGCAATTTCGGCATCCTCATTTGATGAAAACCCTAGTTGAGAACAAGCGTCATTTACTTCTTCAACCGTTTGGTAGTTTTGTGAGATTAGTGTTTGGACTAAAAATAGAGATGCGAAGACTATTAATTTTAATTTCATATTTGATGGTTCATTTGGAAGTTAGTAAACTAGTTTACAATATAATAAAGTTCTAATGTTCACATTCAGAATAAGTCTAAAAGATTTTAAATGTGCCTAATTGTATACCATTTTAAGTAAATTAAATTGACAACTTGACTTTTTGATTGAAATGTACATAGTGCAATAAATGTAGTTAGATACCCTAAATAAGAATTCTATAAAACAAAAAACCCAACCTATTTCTAGATTGGGTTTCATTTCGCTCCTCCTCTTGGGCTCGAACCAAGGACCCTCTGATTAACAGTCAGATGCTCTAACCAACTGAGCTAAGGAGGAATTTTGCGTTAGCGGTTGCAAATATACCT
>Ga0209344_10000644_pt1 | contig 56094 bp, 55 predicted proteins | sample Cruoilmetagenom6_FD_187293 | JGI IMG/M metagenome (GOLD analysis project Ga0209344, IMG submission 187293) | Oil polluted marine microbial communities from Coal Oil Point, Santa Barbara, California, USA - Santa Barbara Oil Seep Sample 6 (SPAdes)... | ecosystem: Environmental > Aquatic > Marine... | reverse complement strand
TATCCAGTACTGATTGCAATCAACGCGATAAGCTCTACCGACAACCGAGTCCTACGTATTGGAACCCATGGCAAAGAAGGCTCAAGCCCTCACTGGTGTGTCGTACGTGATGCCCGTACTCAACGAAGTTGAACACATCGAGGCAGCCGTCGATAGCCTCACAGCGCAAGACTACGAAGGACCCTTCGAAATCGTGCTCGCGCTGGGCCCCAGCGTTGATGGAACAAACGCCGTTATCGACGAAATGGCTCGTATCGACCCGCGCATTCGTCACATTCCCAACGAACTTGGTTCCACTCCGGGCGGCCTCAACGCTGCCATCCGCGCCTCGACTCACCCCATCGTGGTTCGAGTAGACGCGCACTCCGTGCTTCCCACCAACTACACGCGCGTTGCGGTCGAAACCTTGCAACGCACCGGTGCAGACAATGTTGGCGGCATTATGAAGGCCGAAGGACGCACATCGTTCGAACGAGCCGTCGCGCATGCCTACGGCTCACCTGAGGGCCTCGGCGGCACTCAACATCACACCGGGGGCAAAGAAGGCCCAGCAGACACTGCGTACCTCGGAGTCTTCCAACGCGATCGACTCGTCGAAGTTGGGCTCTTCGATGAAGACATCAAACGTGGTCAAGACTGGGAACTCAATCGCCGACTTCGCGCCACCGGCGGCACCGTATGGTTTACTCCCGAACTCGAAGTCGTGTACCGTCCCCGCTCCAGCCTGCGTAAACTCATTCGCCAGTTTGTGGCCACCGGAATCTGGCGCGGTGAACTTGCGCGTCGTTTCGGCAGTGCCAATTCTCTGCGTTACTTTGTGCCCCCTCTGGCGGTTCTTGGTACCGCGGTCGGACTCATTCTGGGAATCGTCGGCAGCATCACAGGCATTGACTGGTTAGCCATTGCCTATGCTGCACCCGCCGTTTACGCGCTTTTCGTTATCGCCGCTGCTGCTGTCGCTGGTGCCAAAGAGGGGCTACGATCAGGTCTTTGGTATCTGATCGTGTTGCCGTGCATCCACTTTGGTTGGGGCAGTGGGTTCATTCTCGGATTCATGAAGCTCACCAAGAACATCACTGCGCAAACGGGAAGGTAACATCGTGTCTCCCCACACACCCTCGCAGCCCGCTGCGCGCCCTGCGACAATCGCTCACTTGCGCGAAGTCACACAGCCTCCTGAGGTGCGGCTTCGCGCTAACGCCGAACACTGGACGGCATCCCTCTACCTGCGTGATATCTCTCCCTACCTGACGTGGATGCTCCTCAAGACATCGATCAGCGCCAACGGTGTCACTGGCCTCATGATCCTGACTGGTTGGCTCACCGCTGCGGCACTTCTTATTCCGGGCTTCACCGGTGCAGCGCTCGCGCTCATCTTGGGGCAACTACAAATGCTCGTGGACTGCAGCGATGGAGAAGTCGCACGCTGGCGCAACACCCGTTCACCGGCGGGCGTCTTCCTCGACAAGGTGGGTCACTACAGCACCGAAGCGCTCATCCCTATCGCGCTCGGCATCCGAGCCGCAGGCTGGCCCCTCGACTTTCCCGCAGACTTCGCCTGGACGACAGCCGGTTTCGCACTCGCTCTCATCATCGTTCTCAATAAGGCGCTCAACGACATGGTTCATGTCGCGCGCGCGAATGCGGGACTTGAGAAGCTCAGCGACCGCAAGGGTGAGGCCGAACCGAGCCACAGTCTCGTCGCGAAACTCCGTCGTTTTGCTCGCTTCGTACCGTTCCACCGTCTGTATCACTCGGTAGAACTCACCATGATCGCTTTCGCTACAGCGATCGTCGCTCTCTTCGTTCCTGCTTTGGCTGCGGAGCGCACGGTGCTGCTCATTCTGCTACCGCTAGCGCTGCTGGCACTCGGCGGACACTTCGTGGCGATCATGGCCTCCAAGCGCGTGCGCTCATGACCCATCGTGTCGGCGTTGTGTCGCTGAGTCAGGGCAAGCGCCCTGACGATCTTGCTCGGGGCCTTGCGTCGCTGCAGGCTCAACAGGGTGTTGAACTCGACGCCATTGTTGTGGGCAACGGGTGGAACCCGAGCGGGCTACCGGATGGCGTTCGAGGGCTACACCTTGAAGCCAACCTTGGAATTCCTGCAGGACGCAATCGCGGTGTCGAGCATGTGCAGGGTGACTGGATTTTCTTTCTCGACGACGATGCCAGCATCCCGTCGACGACGTTCTTGAGCGATGCCATTGCCATCATGCAGGCCGATGAGAGTATTGGGCTTCTTCAGCCGCGCGTCGAAGACGCCGAGGGCAAGGAGAATCCGCGTCGCTGGATTCCGCGCATCCGCAAGGGTGACCCCGCGCAGTCCAGTGATGTGTTTTCAGTATGGGAGGGCGCCGTGCTGATGCCGCGTCCGCTCTTCGATCAGATCGGTGGCTGGGGTGATCCCTATTTCTATGCCCATGAAGGCATAGAGCTCGCGTGGCGTGTGTGGGGTGCCGGAAAGCGCGCCTGGTATGCCGGAAACTTGGTGGCGAATCATCCGGCCATCGACCCTGCGCGCCACAGCTACTACTACCGTCTCAACGCCCGTAACCGGGTGTGGTTGGCCAAGCGCAACCTTCCCGTTCTTCTCGTGCCCCTCTATGTGGCGAGCTGGACGGCAATTCAGGTGCTGCGTTCCGCGAAAAACCCGGTGGGCATGCGCGCCTGGTGGGGTGGTTGGTTTGCCGGCTGGCGCGAAAACCCTGGCGGACGCCGCAGCATTGGTTGGGCAGCGGTGGGGCGGATGGCGCGTGCCGGTCGCCCTCCCGTGATCTAGCCGCGGCCACTCCAGCCACGCCACTCCAGTCACGCAAAAGCGCGGCACCGCACCGAAGTGAAGTACCGCGCTTTCGTTAGTTCATGCTCTAGGAGCGAGGCTTGCGCTTGGGACGATCGTCGTAGCTGCCGCCGCCTTCGCGACCACCGGCGTAACCGCCACCATTGCGGTCGCCGTCACGGTTGTTGTAACCGCGTGAGGCTTCACGTTCGCGGTTAGCGCGGGCGCCACCCTCGAACGAGCGGTCACGGCTCGGGTACTTGTCGCCAGCGGAACGTGCTCCGCCACCGTTTGCCTTGCGGTCTGGCGCGATCTCAATCAGCTTGCCGCTGATTCGAGTGTCGCGCAGGCGCTCGAGAACGTCTTTCGACATGTCGGCAGGCAACTCGACGAGCGAGAAGTCTGGACGAATCTGAATGTGACCGAAGTCGTCACGGCTGAGGCCACCCTCGTTGGCGAGTGCGCCGACAATCTGGCGGGGCTCAACGCGCTGGCGCTTGCCCACCTCGATGCGGTACGCCGCCATGGGCTTGGTGGAACGCGGGCGGCGCTCGGGGCGATCGCCACGATCTCCGCGGTCGCCACCACGCTCGGGGCGATCGCTGCGTGTCTTGCGCTCGTCACGCTCAGCGAAACGCTGGGCGCGCTCTTCTTCAGCCGAGAGCAGCAGGGGAGTCTCGCCCTGAGCGACAACGGCAAGAGCGGCAGCAACATCCATCTCGGGCACGTCGTGGTGTTCGACATAGTGACCGATGATCTCGCGGAACGCCGTGATGCGTGATTGCTGGTTGAGCGCTTCAGTGATGGCATCGTCGAAGCGCGTGAGACGCGTCGAGTTGACGTCTTCGACCGAAGGAAGCTGCATTTGTGTGAGGGGCTGACGTGTGGCCTTCTCAATAGCGGTCAGCAGGCGACGCTCGCGAGGAGTGACGAAGCTGATTGCCGAACCACTGCGACCCGCGCGGCCCGTGCGACCAATGCGGTGCACGTACGATTCAGTGTCAACGGGGATGTCGAAGTTCACGACGTGGCTGATGCGGTCAACGTCGAGTCCACGAGCAGCAACGTCGGTTGCCACGAGAATGTCGAGCTTGCCCGACTTGAGCTGGTTGACGGTGCGCTCGCGCTGAGCTTGAGCAACGTCTCCGCTGATGGCGGCTGCGGAGTAACCGCGGGCCCGCAGCTTCTCTGCCAAGTTCTCGGTTTCACTCTTCGTGCGAACGAAGATGATCATGCCTTCGAAGTTCTCTACCTCGAGGATGCGCGTGAGGGCATCCACTTTCTGCGGGTAGGAAACAATGAGGTAGCGCTGGGTCGTGTTGGCCGAGGTTGTGGTCTTGGCCTTGACCGTGATCTCTTCAGCGTTGTTCAGGTACTTCTTGGAGATGCGACGAATTTGTGCCGGCATCGTCGCGGAGAAGAGAGCAACCTGCTTGTCGTCTGGGGTGTCAGCGAGAATCGTCTCGACGTCTTCGGCGAAGCCCATCTTGAGCATTTCATCGGCCTCGTCAAGCACGAGGTACTTGAGCTCTGAGAGGTCGAGGGTGCCCTTGGCGAGGTGGTCCATGATGCGGCCGGGAGTACCGACAACAACGTGAACACCACGGCGAAGTGCTGAAAGCTGAACGCCGTAAGCCTGGCCGCCGTAAACGGGGAGCACGTGTACTCCACGCATGTGGGTGGCGTACTTCTCAAACGCTTCACACACCTGTAGGGCAAGTTCGCGAGTGGGGGAGAGCACGAGCGCTTGAGGCTTGCTCTGGGAGACATCGAGGCGCGAGAGAATCGGCAGCGCGAAGGCTGCAGTTTTTCCCGTGCCGGTCTGGGCAAGGCCGACAACGTCGCGGCCCTCCAGAAGAGTAGGAATAGTGGCTGCTTGGATAGCCGAAGGCGTCTCGTAGCCAATGTCGCGTACCGCTTTCAATACCGCATCGCTGAGAGCGAGGTCGGAGAAAGTGATCGCGGTCTCGGTGGGTTCAGACGGTGCGGTTGAATCAGAATCGGTCATTGTGTCAACAGTACCTGCTTAACCCCCAGTAATATGCGGTTTTCAGGGGTCTTACCCAGTAATCTGCCTCGAATGTGGGGGCGAGTACTATCGAAAGTGTTGCTCTGACTCCTGCCCAAGGATCAGCATCGGGTCTGTAACGGTGTGGTGGGTGGGCCAGCGCCCGACGCTTCCAATGATTTGATTGTGACCATGGCATTACTGAACGACTTCAAGACCGCACGCAAGGTAGTGCGCACGATGCTGCGCTCTCGCCGCAATCGGCGGCGCGTTGCGGGGCTCATGGATGAGCATCCATTGCCCGCACCCGGTTCAGTGAGCATTGCCGTCTACTTTGCCGATACGAAGGTTAATCTCTACCAAATCAGGCAGTGGTACGCGCCTTTGGCCGAGCTCTCGAAGCGTTTTCCCGTATCGATTATTGCGCGCTCGCCCAGCTCAGTATTGGCCCTGTGGGAGGAAGCTCCCGTGCCGACGGTCTACTTGCGTCGCGTGTCTGAGCTCGAACAGTTTGTCTCTGAGCAACCGCTGAAGATCGTTTTCTACGTGAATCAGAACGCCAAGAACTTCCAGATGTTCCGCTACGGCCGCATGTGGCACGTTTTCATCAACCATGGTGAGAGCGACAAGATGTACATGACGACCAACCAGTTCAAGGCTTATGACTTCAGCTTTGTCGCGGGGGATGCCGCTCTTGACCGTTTGAGCTACAAGCTGTGGGATTTCGATCTCAAGCGAAAGGCGATCCCGATCGGGCGCCCTCAAGCCGATCATTTCGCCGGTGAACTTCCCTATACTCCCGATGACCGCACGGTCGTGCTCTACGCCCCGACGTGGGAGGGCGATCGCGATGCAGCCGCCTATGGATCGATTGAGAGCCACGGTGTCGCTCTGGCTAAAGCTGTGCTCGCGAGCGACACACACCGGCTGATCTACCGTCCGCATCCCCGCAGTGGCGTAGTCAACGAGGACTACAAGCGCGCCAATATCGACATCATCGCTGCCATTGCCGAAGCGAACGAGTCAGATCCATCGGTTCAACATGTTTACGACGACGGCAAAGAGATGGGCTGGCAGCTAGTGGCGGCGGATGTCGCGATCACAGACGTGTCTGCAATGGTCTATGACCGACTTGCCACGGGTAAACCTCTCATCGTTACTCGTCCTGTCTCGGAGCATGCGGAAATTGATGAGGGCGGGTACCTCGGGTCGTGCGAGTGGTTACAAGCTGATCAGGCCGGTGACATTCTCGCTATTGCGCAGCGTGTGCAGTTCGACGCTGAAGCACAAGAGCGTTTGGGTTATTGGGCTGAACGTCACTTCGGAGACACGACACCTGGCTCAGCAACGGCTCGCTTTCATGCGGCCGTTGAGTCGCTTGTCGCGCTGTGGCACCGTCACGCTCAGATCCATATCGGTGACCGACATGTCAGCGAAGTCGACCCGTTCGAAGATGACGAAGACGAGTCTCCTAGCGCCGAATAGCTTTAGCGCTTTAGACCTTTAGCGCTTTAGCGCTTCTTGCGACGCTGCGGTAACGCGGGCAGTGATGGCAAAGACGGCAGTCTTCTCCGTTCGCCGCGCACCCGTGGCGTTGTGGGCTCTTTCGGCAGCGCCATCACTGGTTCAAGCCACGATGGCAGTGTTGCAGGTGCCGGGCCAAACCCTTGACGTGCGGTGCGGATGATCTGACGGCCGAGCATGTTATTGCCGCCGCCACCGATGACTGCCCCGATACCGAATGGCATGAGTCGGCCGACAACGTTGGTGCCTTGAGCGGCCGCAAATCGTTTCACGAAGGTGCGTTTGAGGCGATCGGCGATGGGGCCGACGAGGGTGCTCGGCAGGTTCTTGGCGAGGGTTTCGCCCCAGAAGGCCGAGCGTGCTGCTCCGGTGCCGGTTGCTTGGGCTGCGAGCTGTTTGACGAGGTCGCTGCCGGCGCCGCCCAGAACCATCGTCATGACAAGGGCGCGGGCGCGGTCGGGGTCGTCGACCACTATGCCGTGCACTTCGGTAATTGACTGGGCGAAGAGCGCACTGGCTTCAAGGAATCCGGCAGTCTCCACTCCGGAGAGCGCTAGTGATGCTCCCGTTCCTACGGCAGGGATCGCTGCACTCGCTCCGACAAGGGCGCCACCGGTCGTGACTGCGGCCAGGTAACGACGCTCAAGCACAGCGATGATCTCATCCGGACTGGCGTTCGGTTTGCTGCGGCGGATGCTGCGGATATGCGCCAGCACGACGGGACGCTGCACCGTGAGCACACGGTCGATGCCACGCACCACCATGGGGTGCGAGCTGCTCGTTTCGCTTGAAGCCATAACTTTGAGCGTACCTGAGGTGTCTGACGGCACCCCGGGAGTCTGGCAGCCGTTGGCGAACCGTAACGTTGTGGTGCCGCAATCCTAGTGTCGCTGTGAGCTGTGCTATCGATAGTAAAGCGCTACTGCACTCCGTAGTCGTCGTTGTACCTGGCGAGCACATCATTGATGGGGCCATCGAGCACAAGTTCGCCTTTGTCGAGGTAGAGGCCGCGGGTGCAAAAACGACGCAGGTCGCGTTCGTTGTGGGAGACGAAGAAAAGCGTGCGGCCACCCCTCAAGAGTTCTTCAATGCGGCGATAGCACTTTTCGCGGAATGCTTTATCTCCGACGGCGAGCACTTCATCGACCAAGATGATGGGCTCTTCGAGGCGGGAGATCACCGCAAAGGCGATCCGCACGCGCATTCCGCTCGAGAGATGTTTATACGGAGTATCGATAAAGCGCTTGATTTCGGCGAACTCGATGATCTCGTCAAAGCGTTCGTTGATCTCGCTCTTGGTCATGCCGTGCAGGCCCGCGGTGAGGTAGACGTTGTCGCGCACGCTCAGGTCGTCAACGAATCCACCGGTGATCTCGATGAGTGGTGCTACTCCCTGCCCGATGTGGACGGTTCCTTCGTCGGCCAGCATCACCTCTGCCACAAGCTTGAGCAGCGTTGACTTGCCTTGACCATTGCGACCGACAACGCCGATGGCCTCTCCCGCGGTCACATCGAAGCTGACATGGCGCAGCGCCCAGAATTCGTCGGCGCGCGCTCGGCGTTTACGCCCGGCAAAGAGATCTTTGAAACTTCGGCGTGAGCGTCGGTTGAGACGGAATCGGATGCCGGCATCTTCTACCCGAATAACGTGGTTGTCGCTCATTAGATCTCCTTCAGAACGGCACGTTCGGTGCGTACGAAGACGAGGATCCCGATCGCTACGAGAATCAAACTCATGAGGCCGCCGATCAATACGGCATACCAGTCAAGCTGATCAGGGAAGAATGCGGCCCGGTAGAGCGAGAAGATTCCTGCAAGCGGATTGAACGCAGCGAGCCCGTCGAGCCCTAGCTTTTCAAGATCAGGGATGCCGTAAATGATCGGCGAGGCATAGAACAGAAAGCGAAGTGCGAGCTTCGTTGCCCGCTCAAGATCGCGGAAGAACACCACCAGCGGCGCCACAATCAGACCGACTCCGACGGTCAGAATTGCCTGCAGCAGCACTCCGAGCACGAAGTAGAACGCTTCCCAGTGCAGAACTGCGCCGGTCGCGATGGCAAAGAAAGCGAGCACCGGAAGGCTGGCGATGAACTCAATACCTTTCGAGAGCACGAGGCGTGCAACCCAGATGGTGCGAGGGATTTTGGTGGAACGGATGAGTTTGGCCTCGCGCAGGTAGGCGCGGGTCGCATCTGACACAGCTCCGTTGAACCACATCCACGGCAACAGGGCGGTGAGGAGAAATACGATATAGGGCTGCTCGCCGACAGCCTTGTCAAAGACTTGAGTGAAGACGAACCAATAGATGCCCGCCATCACGAGGGGGTCGAGAACGGACCAGACGTAGCCGAGGGCCGAGGTGGAGTACCGCACGCGAAGGTCGCGCATAGTGAGCAACCACAGGATGCGTCGGTATCGGGTGAGGGGAGACCATGCAGATCGACCCAGTGCTGTGTTCGCCACGCCCCTATAGTAAGCGGGCAATTCGACAGAAGTTGTACGCAGCGGCTCGAGAGTGAGCGATTCTTCGCTTTAACGAGCAACGTCCGCCCCAGCACAGCGTGCGGGACGGACGAAACTGAATGGCTCGACGAGCCGAAGATTGTGCTTAGACGAAGAGGTTGGCGCGCTCGAGGTCTTCAGCGAAGTCAACCTCAACGGCGTAGAGGTCGGAGATGTCGATGGGTTCGATCAGCAGGTTGTCTTCTTCGATGGCGAGCTCGATGCCGCGCTCGAAGTAGTCCTGGTCGCCGACCTTCTTGAGCTGACGCAGGAGGGTCGCTTTAGCGTCGCGCGAAATGTAATTGATTCCTACGGCTTCTCCCAGTCCACCCTTGACGGTCTTGGAGAGTTCTTTGATGAAGCCTTCAGCGTCAGTTGTGTACTTGACTTCTTCGTCTGACACCTTGGCGGTGTTGACGCTGACGAACGACTGGTCGCGCGCGACCATTGCTGCAGCGCGCTCGAGAGCGGTGGGGTCAAAGACGACGTCGCCGTTCATCCACAGCACTCCACCAGGGGCGGAAGCCTTGAGCGCACGCATGAGGCTCTTTGATGTGTTGGTCTGGTCGTACTGCTCGTTGTAGACGAACGATGCTTCAGGGAAAGCTTCGATGATGTGCTCAAGCTTGTAGCCGACAACGATCGTTACCTTGACGTTGTTGCCAAAGGCGTGGTGGATGTTGTCGAACTGCTGCTTCATGATGGTGCGGCCATCGCTGAGCTCAGTCAGAGGCTTCGGAAGCGAGCGGCCCAAACGGCTGCCCATTCCGGCAGCTAAAATCACGACTTGTGTAGTCATGGTGGTCTCCTCAGTTGTTCTGGGGCTCGGGAACAACGAATGGTTAACCTGCTGTTAACCCGAGATTGGCAAAATCGACACACCTTTGTGCGATAGTCAGGCTAACGCTGCATCCCGAGAACTCCATAGATATAGCTGGGTTGTTGCCTATTTGTGATACTCGCTCATTCTCACGGCAACTGCTTGGTAGGTTTGGACAGTGGAAAACGCCGAGACACCCGACGAGGGCAAAAAGACTGATGACACGTCGGTAACGAAGCCCGCGGCCAGCCCCCGGAAGCCTGCAGCGGCGCGTGGTTCTCAAGCCAAATCGCCTACCGCTAAGCCTTCAGCTCCTGCTGCTCGCAAGCCTGCCGCAAAGAAGCCAGCCGCCGCTAAGCCGAGCCCGACGGCCGCAAAGAAGCCAGCCGCCGCTAAGCCGAGCCCGACGGCCACTAAGCGAGCCACGGCAGCAACCTCGCGGGCCACGACCGGCACCTCACAAACGTCGGCTAAAAAGGGTTCGAAGGCGCCGAGAACTGCTGCGACGAAGCAACAAGCGCCCAAGCCAGCGAGCTCGCGATCGACGAAGCCGAAGCCAGAAGCGCCCCTTGTGGAGCCCATGGTCGCTTCGTCAGCGGCTACTGAGGCACGCAGCGACAACGACGCGATCGTCATCGAAGAGGTCAGCGTTGACGTAGTCGTGGTCGAGCCTGAGTTGGCACAGGGCGAGACCGCTCCCGAAGCGGCGGACGAAGGCGAAGCCTCAGTCTTGGGGGCGGAAAACACAGACACCCCGGTCACCGACAGCGCTCTCGAAGACGATGACAAGCCTGCGGTAGCCGAGAAGCCGGATGCTGTCCTTGCCGGGCTCACTCGTTTACGAGCGCTCGCCGCGCAGTTTGCCGCGCCCGCCGCCGAGGCGGTAGCCCAGAAGGCTGCCGCGCGCGCGCTCGAAGACGACAAAGCTGCCGCGGCGAAAGCTGAAACGGACACGTTGAACGCTGAGCAGGCTGAGGCCGAGCAGGTCGCAACCGAGCAGGTCGAGACTGAACTGGCCGACGCTGAAGATGCCGAGACGGTACGTGCTGACGCCGACGCAAGCCTGGGTGAAGCAGAACCGGTAGCAGCGGAGGAGAAGGACGAGGCGCAAGCCGCGCGTTCAGCTGTGGTGGCTGTAGACGCAACAGTGGGTCATGGCCTTGAGGCGACATCCACTGACGTTGTATTGCAGGTTAACGGCCTCTCGAAGGACTTCGGCGACACTGTTGCGGTTGCCGACATCCGGCTGAGTGTGCGCGCGGGAGTGTTTTACGGCATTGTCGGCCCCAACGGTGCAGGCAAGACCACAACGCTCTCCATGATTACAGGACTGCTGCGTCCAGACTCCGGCAACGCCACCGTAAACGGTGTCGACGTGTGGGAATCGCCCGAAAAGGCCAAGCGCTCGATCGGTGTTCTGCCCGACCGTTTGCGTATCTTTGATCGCCTCACGGGTTCTCAGCTCTTGTACTACTCGGGAGTGCTGCGCGGCCTTGATTCCACGGAAGTGCGCAAGCGCTCCTCCGATCTCGCGAGTGCGTTCGGGCTCGACGATGTCATGGGCCGACTGGTGAGCGACTATTCCTCCGGAATGCTCAAGAAGGTCGCGCTCGCGGCTGCCATGATTCATTCGCCGCGCCTGCTCGTGCTCGACGAGCCGTTCGAATCGGTCGACCCCGTATCGGCGGCGACCGTCACGCGCATCCTGAAGCAATATGTCAATGCCGGTGGCACCGTGCTGCTTTCCAGCCACCGTATGGAACTCGTGCAGCGAGTCTGCAGCCATGTCGCAGTGATCGTCGAGGGCAAGCTTTTGGCTGACGGCACCGTTGACGAGGTTCGCAATGGCATGTCGCTCGAGGACCGTTTCGTGCAGCTCACCGGCAAAAACTCCAGCGGGGGAGGGCTCGAGTGGTTAAGCAGTTTCTCCGACTGAAGCTCACCCTTCTCGCTAACGCATTTCGCCGGGGTCCGCTTGTAGCATCCGCGATGGGCTTGGTGCTGATCTACAGCGCAGTGCTGTTCGTCATTACGATTGTTGCCGTGGCGAACCTGCGTAGCACGACTGCAGAAGTCGCCGGCGCTACTCTCGTGGTTTTTGGTTCCGCCGTGCTTGTGGGGTTCCTCATCATGCCGCTCGGTTGGAACGCGGATGACCCGCTCGACCCTCGACGGTTCTCCTATCTGCCGCTCACTCATCTCAAGCTTGCTTCTCTGCTGTTGCTCGCAGGTGCGATCAGTATTCCCACTGTAATGCTCGTCGGGCTCGCGATCGCCCAGATTATTGCGTGGTCGGGAAGCGTTGCCTCCGCGCTCATCGCAGTGCTCTGTGCGCTCATAGCGATCGCTACAGCCGTTGTCGGTGCTCGACTCGCGAGCCTCATTGCTGCGCGCTACCTCAACACCCGACGATTGAGAGAAGCCTCGGGTATCGTCGCGATTACTCTCGTGGTGGCATCCCTGCCGATCGCTGTCATGTTGGCGCTCGCAGATTACCAATCCCAAGTGCTGCCCACGATTCGTCGCGTTGCCGCTGTTCTCGAATGGTCGCCGCTCGGCGCAGCCTTGAGCGCTCCGGCATCCGCCGCCGCCGGTAATAGCGGAGATGCCGTGGGAAAGATCGCGATCGCCATTGCCTTTCTTGCCACACTCGCTGCAGGGTGGTACTTGCTCTTGGGCTACGTGCTCTCGCGTCCTGAGCGCAGTGCGGTCGAAACGTATCGCTCCGGCCTGGGTTGGTTCCGTCTCATGCCTGCAACGCCCTTGGGCGCTATTGCTGCTCGTAGCCTCAGCTATTGGGCTCGGGATGCCCGCTACTTTGTCGCTCTGGCCGCCATCCCCATCATCCCGATCGGAATGGTGGCAGCACTTCTCGTCGGAGGCATCGGTGCCGACGTGATCGCGTGGATCCCGGTGCCCGTGATGTGCCTGTTCCTCGGCTGGAGTGCCCACAACGATGTCGCCCACGACAACACGGCACTCTGGACTCACGTCTCTGCGCATACGCGTGGCTCAGATGACCGCTGGGGCCGCATCGTTCCTAACCTTCTCGTCGGCATTCCGCTCGCGATTGTAGGCAGCCTCATCACCGTCGTCATTGTCGGAAATGAAGAGACTCTTCCCGGTCTCATGGGCCTCAGCCTCTGCCTACTCTTCGCAGGACTCGGAGTTTCAAGCATCAGCTCCGCAGCGTTCCCCTATGCGGCGCCTCTGCCCGGCCATGGTGCCTTCATTCAGCCGCAAGCTCTCGTATCGAATGCGGCCACGGTGCAGTCCTTCACTTTCGCGATCTCTATAGTGTTCGCAGCCCCAGTGCTTGCCGTTGTGTACTTCAATCCGTTCGTCGGGTTACAACCGCAATGGGCCGCATTCATCGTCGGCGTGGCGCTCGGGCTCGTTGTGCTCCTTATCGGCGTGTATGGGGGCGGTCGGATCATGGTGCGCCGCGGCCCAGAACTGCTCGCACTCTCCTCACAAAACTGACCAACACCCTCCTGTGCCGTGTCAGCACAATCACAGACACAGGTTCACCGCGACGGAAGTAGAATTGGCTCATGGCTGACACCGATATCACTGGCGGCGGAACGGACACTCTCGACCGCGAACTTGAAGAACTCCTCAACCAAGAGCAGGTTGAAGAGGGCGACCATGAACGCTTCTCGCACTACGCTCCCAAGAACAAGATCATGGAATCGGCGCTGTCGGGCAAGCCGATCCGCGCTCTCTGCGGCAAACTCTGGACCCCGGGTCGCGACCCCCAGAAGTTCCCCGTCTGCCCGACCTGCAAAGAGGTCTACGAAAAGATGAAGCCCTAGCGATACAGCGTGGGCAGCACTGGTTCGCCCCGAGATAGCCGAAAGGCCGTCTGAGGCAGTTCAGCCAGGGCATCTTCGCGGTGATCGCGGGCGGCAAGCGTTCCGCCATCGCCGAGCCACCGAGCATCCGCGGTTCCCGCCGTCATGAGCGGAACGATCAGATCGCGCCCGTCGACTTCGGGCCGACCCTCCGCTGTCTGGTAAATCAGTTCGGATGTCGCAATGCCGTGCTCCATCGTGCGGATCGCTGCTTTGTGGCCGCCGACGGTGGCTTTCGCGGTCGACTTCTTCGCGACAGACACCCATTCGCCCGCGTCGTTGTGATGGGCGACAAGTTTGTAGACCATGCCGGCGGCCGGATGACCGGAGCCGGTGACGACCGACGTGCCGACTCCAAACGAATCCACAGGGGCCGTACGCAGGGCGGCAATCGCGTGCTCGTCGAGGTCATTCGTCACGGTGATTCGTGTCTTGGTGGCGCCGAGCGAATCAAGTTGGGCGCGCACCGAAGCGACCTGGGCGGCTAAGTCGCCTGAGTCAATGCGCACGGCGCCAAGTCCGGTTCCGGCGACCTTCACGGCCAACTCGACAGCATTTTCTACGTCGTAGGTGTCGACGAGTAGCGTGGTCGACGGGCCAAGCGCATCAACTTGCGCCTGAAATGCTTCCTCTTCGGAATCATGCAGCAGGGTGAATGAATGAGCGGCGGTGCCCATCGTCGGCACGCCCCAACTTCGCCCAGCTTCGAGGTTGCTTGTTGCGCTAAATCCGGCAATATAGGCGGCGCGAGCGGATGCCACGGCAGAACGTTCGCCCGTGCGACGTGATCCCATCTCTGCGATGGGTCGCGCGCCGGCAGCGGACACCATGCGCGCAGCGGCGGACGCGACGGCCGAGTCGTAGTTGAGCACGCTGAGGGCGAGAGTCTCGAGCAGCACCGCTTCGGCGAAAGAGCCTTCGACGGTGAGCACGGGGGAGCCGGGGAAGTAGGCGTCGCCTTCGCGGTAGCCGCTGATGTCTCCCGCGAAGCGGTAGTTCGCAAGCCACTCAATAGTGGTGGGGCTCACGATCGAGTTGCGGGAGAGGAAGCTGAGTTCCTCGTCTCCAAACCTGAACTGCTCAACCAGCTCGAGGAGGCGACCGGTGCCGGCAACGACGCCGTAGCGGCGGCTGTCGGGCAGGCGGCGGGCAAACACTTCGAAAACGCAGGGGCGTTCGTGGCGGCCACTGCCGATAGCGGCGTCGAGCATGGTGAGCTCGTATTGGTCAGTTAGGAGAGCGGTACTCACGTCACTAGCGTACGCGACAGTCCCTCAACGCTGTCGGGGAGTGTTCGGGCATCCACCACTACGATTGGAGGCGTGACTGATGCACCCATTGGCGTTTTCGATTCCGGAGTCGGCGGCCTCACCGTAGCCCGCGCCATCATCGACCAGTTGCCTCACGAGTCGATCGTTTACGTCGGTGACACTCTTCACTCGCCCTATGGTCCTAAGCCGATAGCGGATGTTCGGCGCTATGCCCTCGAAGTGATGGACCGCCTCGTTGACGACGGGGTGAAGTTGCTCGTTATTGCCTGCAATACAGCATCTGCTGCGATGTTGCGGGATGCTCGTGAGCGGTACACCGAGGCGTACGGCATCGAAGTGGTTGAAGTGATCCAGCCCGCGACGAGGGCGGCAGTTCGTCAGACCCGCAATCGTCGCGTCGGAGTGATTGGCACCGAGGGAACGATTAAGTCGCGTGCCTATGAGGATGCCTTCGCTGCGGCATCCGATATTGAACTGTTCACGCAAGCCTGCCCGCGGTTCGTCGAGTTTGTCGAAGCGGGAGTCACGACCGGCCCAGAAGTGCTCGCGGTTGCCGAGGAGTATTTGGCACCGCTCAAGGCCGCCGAGATCGACACTCTCGTGCTTGGGTGCACGCACTACCCGCACATCTCGGCAGCCATTCAGTATGTGATGGGCCGCGACGTTACCCTCGTCTCAAGCGCCGAAGAGACAGCGTTTGACGTCTACAGCACCCTCGTAGCGCACGATCTGCTGCGCGACCCTGCTCAGCCATCGAGTCACACTTTCGAAGCGACCGGGCCAGACAAGTCAGGCTTCACCCGTTTGGCTTCCCGGTTCATGGGGCCCAACATCGTGCGCGTCGAAACTTTTGATACTGGCGTGATTAGTCTTCCGCCGCTGCCCTAGGCAGTTCCACCACAAGCCCGCACTACCGATTGAGAGAAATCCATGTCACGTCACGACGGCCGCGAAAACAACGAACTCCGCACGGTTACGATCGAGCGCGGATGGAGCGACCAAGCTGAAGGCTCAGCTCTTATTTCGTTCGGTAAGACCAAGGTGTTGTGCACGGCGTCGTTTACCAATGGCGTTCCGCGGTGGATGGCGGGCAAGGGCAAAGGCTGGGTTACGGCCGAGTACTCGATGCTTCCCCGCAGCACGAACAGCCGCATGGACCGCGAAGCCGTTAAGGGCAAGGTCGGCGGCCGCACCCACGAGATTTCGCGTCTCATCGGTCGCAGCCTTCGCGCTGTTGTCGACATGAAGGCGCTCGGCGAAAACACGATCGTGATCGACTGTGACGTACTTCAGGCCGATGGAGGAACCCGCACCGCGGCCATCACGGGCGCTTACGTTGCTCTCGCTGATGCCATCGAGTGGGGTCGCGAAAAGAAGTTCATCGGTAAGAACTCGAAGGCCCTCTTTGATTCGCTCGCTGCGGTCAGCGTCGGAATCATTGACGGTGAGCCGATGCTTGACCTCGCCTACGTCGAAGACGTGCGCGCCGAAACCGATATGAACGTTGTTGTCACCGGTCGCGGGCTTTTTGTTGAAGTTCAGGGCACTGCCGAGGGCGCACCTTTCGACCGCCGTGAGCTCGATTCCCTCCTCGACCTTGCTCTCGGGGGAGCCGCCGACCTGACCCAGCTTCAGGTTGCCTCGCTCGCTGAAGGAACTCCCGGTTCCGCTACAGCAGCCAACTAGCCAATGCGCATCGTTCTCGCCACCCACAACGCTCACAAGGTTGCGGAGTTGCGTCGCATTCTCGGTCCGGCTCTCGACGGACTCGAGCTAGTCGCCTACGACGGTCCCGAGCCTGTCGAAGACGGCGACACGTTCCAAGCTAACGCTCTCATCAAGGCACGGGCCGCCGCCGCCCATACGGGCTTGCCCGCGCTGGCAGACGACTCCGGAATCTGTGTTGATGCGCTGGGCGGTGCCCCCGGCATCCACTCGGCTCGGTATGCAGGAACGCGCAACGACACCGACAACCTCGAACTGTTGCTCACCAACATGACGAGGGTGGATGATCGTGCCGCCCAATTTGCGTGTGCTGCCGCATTTGTGGTGCCGGGCGACAACGCGCACGAGTTCGTCGAATTGGCTCTCTGGCCGGGCACCGTTGCGCGCGAACGCAGCGGAACGGAAGGCTTCGGATACGACCCGATTTTCTGTCCTGATGGACAGCCGGGAACCTCTGCCGACCTCACCTCAGCACAAAAAGATGCGCTCAGTCACCGGGCACAAGCATTCTCGGCGATTATGCCTGTTGTGCGGGCGCAATTGCTCGGCGATAACCAGTAATACCGCCGCGGTCGAGCAAACCGGCACAACAACGTAGGGTTGAGGCGTGTCTGAACATGATGATCCCCACGCCGTTGACCTTGAGCTTCCTATCGCAGCCCGCATTGCTGCTGCGAGCGAGCGGCACGGCGAAGACACCGTAGTTGAGCGCGCCATCTCTCTTCTTGAGGGCAACAACGAGGGCAAGGAGTTCTTGCTCGTTGTCGGTGGCGAGCACGCGCAAGGCATCCTCGATGGTGCACCCGTGCTCTATTGGCCAGAGCTCTGGGGCACACGTGCGCTACTGCACGCCTGGAACGACAGTGCAGCGGATGCTGTACGCACCGCCCTCAGCAATCAGGCGTGGCGCGTACGCGAGATGGCAACGCGTGTTGTTGCTACTCGTCGCGTTGACGCCCACGATGAGCTTGTGACGCTCCTGCAGGACGAAACACCGCGCGTTCGTGCGTCGGCGGCTCGCGCCCTCGGAACTGTCGGATCTCTCGACGACGTCGACGTGATTTCGGCACTCGTCAAGGATGAAGACATTGAGGTGCGTCGAGCAGCTCAGCAGGCCGTTGCTGCTATTCGCAAGCGTTTACCTCAGCAGTAGTATCCCGAGCCGCTCGCGTAGCTGCGGCAGCTGAACCAGTTGCTGCGGCGACGGCTCTGCCTCGTTAGTCGTTGAGGTTTTGGTCGAAGTCTTTGGGGTGGAGAGCGAGAGCCTCTGCCCCGTCATCGTCGAGAATTGCAGCCTGGCCGGCCTCGCGTGCCTTCTTGGCTTTGTGCGAGGAACGGAAGTAGTGGTACGCGGTAGGTAGCACGGTGAGGGTCACAGCCGCGAGGAGAATGAGGTCGATGTACTCGACAATAAAATCGCTCAACCAGGGGATGTAACCGAGAAGGTAGCCACCGAAAGTGAGCCCCGAGCCCCAGGTGAGGGCACCGATCGCGTTGTAGATGGAGTATTTGCGGTAATCCATGTGGCCAACGCCTGCGGCGACTGGGGCGAAGGTTCGCACGATAGGAACGAAGCGAGCAAGAATTACGGCCACGCCGCCGAAGCGTGCGAAAAATGCATTGGTGCGCTTGACGTTCTCGACGCTGAAAAGGCCGGTCTCCTTGCGTTCGAAGACCTTGGGCCCCAGTTTGTGCCCAATGAGATAACCGACTTCACCGCCGAGAAAAGCGGCAGCACTAATGGCGAGACAGACCCACCAAATGTCGAACTCGATGACACCGGCAAACGTGAGAACTCCGGTGATGAGGAGCAGGGTGTCGCCAGGGAGGAAGAAGCCGACGAGAAGCCCCGTTTCGGCGAAAACAATAACGGCCACGCCTAGCAAGGCAAACGCCCCGAAACCGTTGATGAGGTTTTGGGGATCAAGCCAAGGGATGATGGCGGTGCCTACCAAAGTGTTCTCCATGATCGTCGGCTAGGTGCGCGTAGTCGGCGACAGTAGCTGTGTACTTCACAGAGTAACGGGTGCAGCCGGGCTTCGCTGTAGGGGTTTCCCCCGAAAATAACCGGGCAATTTTCGGGGTTGTTCCCGACAACGTGTGCCACTTTCCAGAATGGCAGCGCGGTGGTCGTTCGGGTGTTGTTATGAAGTGCGGAAGGCGGGACTTGAACCCGCACGCTCGAAAGCACAGGAACCTAAATCCTGCGTGTATACCAATTTCACCACTCCCGCTGGCCGCTCAATCTTAGCGCGAGATCGCGCAACCGCGAATCACCCTTGACCTTGCTTCGTTTTTGCTGTGCACGGCCCCGTTGACCCCACAATCCTCGTGCTTTAAGGGGGTAGAGGGTGTAATTTATGAAGTGTCTTCCCTATGGAGACAACGTCCGCGACTGCGCCTTCCCAGGGCCACTAGAGCAACAGCTTGCGCAGCGCACGAAGCAAGGAGAGCGACATTACCGTTCACGAGCTCCAATCGAGCCTTTTCACTGTCGACGCGGCCATGGCCGATGCGATTCGTACCGCTGCTGAGCGCATTACTGCGCACCCCAATGAGAACCCGGATGACTTCGGTCGCCAGGCGCTCGCTGCGGCTTTCAGCCTGCCTGAAGAGGTCCGTGCCGCTGTTTTGAATTTTGCTGAAGTTGGCTCTGAAGCCGGCATCATGGTTGTGCGTGGCCTGTACGTCGATGAAGATCTCACAGACACCCCGCTCGACAACAAGAGTGGTCTCGGCGCTGGCACCATTTTTGCTAAAGAAATGGGAATGCTTGCCCACCTCCTCGGAAGCATGGTTGCTTACGAGGCTGAAGGCAACGGCCACCTCATTCAAGACATGGTTCCCAACCCGAAGCTTGCTGTAACCCAGCAGTCGCAGGGCTCGAAGGTCGAGCTTGAAGCTCACACCGAGCAGTGCTTCTCTGACTTCAAGCCTGACTACGTCATCCTCGGTGCTCTTCGCGGCGACGAGAACGCGAAGACTTATGCTTTCTCCGGTCGCAAGCTTGTCGCCAACATGACTCCCGAAGAGGTTGCCAAGCTGCGCCAGCCGCTGTGGGCCACCACTATCGACGAGTCGTTCCAGCCTTACATTCCCCGCCCGGATGACGTGCGTGGCCCCTTCCCAATCCTCACCGGTCCAGAAGACGACCCGTACATTCTGGTCGACCAGGACCTCATGCACGGCATCACGGCAGAAGCCCAGCGACTGCTCGGCAAGGTCGTCGAGACCTACATCGAGCACCGCGACGCGCACGTGCTTCAGCCGGGCGACCTGCTGATGCTCGACAACCTTCGTGCCATGCACGGTCGTTCGATGTACGCGCCTCGCTTTGACGGCAAGGACCGCTTTATCGCTCGTGGTTTCGTCGTGCGCGACCGCCGCAAGCTCTGGCCCCAGTTGCTCGACGACCGCCGCACCCTCGCTGCGGTTCACAGCTAAGAGGCTCGCCGAAAGCTAGTTAGCGTGAAACGACGCGGGTCGTCTGCTCCGGCAGGCGGCCCGCGTTTGTGCGTCTCGGGGCGATGCTCGAGAAAAGACGTCGGATGTCGCACACTCCAAGCACGTGACATCCGAAGTCAAGAATTATTCAGCCGAGAGGGCGAGTCGGGTAAGACACCCACCCGCTCGGCTGGAATTCTTAGCGGGAGTGGCGACCACGAAGTCGGGCGAAGAAGCCACGAGGGGCCGGGGCTGGTGCCGGAGCGCCAACTTCGTCGTTGCTTGCGCCGGGAAGCACTCTCAGGACACTCATGAGGCTGAGGGCGGCAAGGAGTGAGTTGGCGGCTATCTGCTCGGTTTCAGCGATTGCAGAGAGCTCTTTCACAGAGAGCGGGGCGTGGCTGAGGATTGACGTCATCCGCAGTTGGTCCGCGTCATGCGGAAGGCTTGTCATGTTCGGCCAACGGCGCAGGCGGTAGCGGGCACCGTCGGCGAGCCACGGGGCCGGAGTGTGTGCGTAGCCGATTGTTCCGATCATCCACAGAAGCGGGTTCAGGTCGAAACCGGCACCGGTCGGCATGATGACTTCTTCGCGAACATGGCTGCGCACAGTGATCTCGGCGGGGAACATGGGGAAGTCAACGATTTCTGCCTTCCACCAGTAGGCGCGCTCGGCAACGTCGATGACAAGCATGGGAAAGCTGGGCGAGGTGATCGCGAGCACGGTTGGCGCAACGTTGCCCGACGCAATCGTTATTGCTTCGGCGACTTTGGCCCACTCTGAGGCGATTGCAGTGAGATCGTCGTCGTTGCTGTCGCGGTAGGTCACGGTGGGGTCGCCGACGTCGACCGACTCAACCGCGGTCTCAGCCAACGGCGCTTCTAGCTGCCGCAGGGTGCTTGCCAGGGTGGGTTCGGGTGTTGATTCGCGTGAAGAGGGCGCGGATGCCGTGACCGGCTGGGACTCTTCGTCGCGTTCTGCTTCGGCAGGGTCGGCAAAGTCGACGTCGACCAACTGGTGCACTAGCGGCGCTCGTGCGCCGGAGATCTGGTCGGTCCAGGTGTGGTTGTCCCACCAGCGCAGCTGGGGGAGGCCAAGCGGGTCGGGGTACCAGCCGGCGGGAATGTTTGTTGTGTAAGTAGTCATCTTCACGCCTCCTGCGTGAATGTGCGTGCAATGCCGAGGGTGCACTGCGGTGGAACTTTTCGGGTAAAATTCCTCGATTCAGGGTGTGATCCGCGGGTGAAGCGAATGGATCATGCTCTGTTCGTATTTCCTGGTCCTTCTGCGGGTTGTGTAGGTGCTTCGGGTCTTGCTTGCTCTGGTCCTGCGGGTTTCAGCTTGTTGATCTAGGGCGCCACGAGCAGCGTGGTGAGCCTTCGCGCAGTGCGTCGCGCGGCGGTCAGTGATCTGCCGATCGTGTCTTTGTCGGTGAAGAGGGCTGCGAGTACCAGTGGGTGACCTTCGACTCGTACCTGAACGACGTGGCCGTGTTCGGCCGCGACGATAACAAACTCGTTGTCTCCGAGTTGCAATTCTCGAGCGACAGCATCGGCGAGCGCTTGCGTGGAACTAGCCATGCTCGCAAAGCGATTGCTGTCGAATTCGTCGCCGTCGACGTTCACGACGCTGAACCCGTCTTCGGTGAGAAGTGAGGCGTAGCGAAGTGATGGGGCAAGACTGCGAAGTCCTCCCAGCGCGAGCTCGCCCCGGGAGATGTATTTGGCGTCGAGATGGATTTCGAGGGTCATTTGCCCCTCCTCGCGATTGCGGGCGCAACGGCTTGCTTGAGCTCTACGTTGGCAACGAGAGTCATGAGCAGCACCGTCATATCGGAGGTTGAACGTGCATCCACGGTAAAGACAGGAATGAGAACGTCGGGCATCTCGTCGGCCAAGGCATTGGCGTACTCTTCGATGAGAGCTTGGGGTACGAGGTCGGCGCGAGTGAGGCCGATGACGATTCCGCCGCGCTCGTAGATCGAAAAGAACTCTTTGACGTAGTCGATGGCGGTCTCGACAGGATTCTCGGCATCCGCATTCACGAGCAGAATAACGCCCTCGGCACGTTCGGCAAGGATCGACCACATGAAGTCGAAGCGTTTCTGGCCGGGAACGCCGTAGAGACGAATTTTCTCCGCCTCGTTGACGCTGATCTCTCCATAGTCGAGAGCAACCGTCGTGGTGGCTTTTGCCGACGCGGCTTGGTCGCTGTTCGCGGCCTCGGTACTCACTACATCAATCTCGCTGAGGGCGCGGATGGCGGTCGTCTTGCCTGCACCCATCGGGCCGACGAATAGCATGACGTGCTCTGACATTTGATCCCTCCCCCCGAGAATTGGTTCTATAGTTCCTTCATACTGAAGCATGCAAGCCCCATTAGCGGGCTAGTAGCCCCCCATTGGGGTGGTGGGTAAAACACTCCGCCTGTTTGCTTGACAGAACGATCTGTCTGTCCCCTCAAAACGTGGGTGCTTTGGGTGCTCCGAGCAGTTAATCTAGACCAATTCTGTGCGTTGCGGCGAGACCGGTTGGCCCACTTCAGGCGCTGGATGACGGCGGTGAGTGGGTATTTGTGCCCCGACAATCGCGGTCAGTGCGAGGGCGAATCCGAGAAGCTGGAGCAGGCTAAATCGCTCGCCGAGGAGCAGTGCTCCCAGTGCGGCGGCGGTGAGGGGGGAGAGTAGTCCGAGCACGGCAATCGATGTGATTGGCACGATCCGAATTCCGCGGAACCACAGTGAGTACGCGACGATCCCGCCGACCACTCCGAGCCACAGGTAGCCAGCGATTGCTGGTGCATCGAGAGCCGCTGGGAATCCTTCCGCGAGCAGCGTGATCGGGAGCAAAAACAGCCCACCGGCGGTGAGGAGCCAGCCGGCGTAGCTGAGTGCCGAAACTGCCGGTGGCTTGCCCCAATGTTTGGAGAGGATCACGCCTAAGGCCATCGAAGCGGTGCCGCCGAGGCCTGCGAGGAGTCCGAGTGTGTCGAGTTGAGCGCTTGCTCGCAACACAACGAGGGCCACACCGAGAGCGCCGACAATTCCCCAGATGACGAGCCGCCAGGGCGCACTCTGGCGCAGGATGGCAACGACGAGCACCGCGACGATAAGTGGTTGAGCGGCACCCAGGGTCGCGGCGACTCCGCCGGGGAGGCGGTAGGCGGCGATGAAGAGGAGGGGAAAGAATGCGCCGATATTGAGGATACCGAGCACGAGTGACTTCCACCACCAGTTGCCCTGCGGTAGTTGCCGCGCGAGAGCGAGGGCGATGAGTCCAGCGGGGAGGGCGCGCACGAGCGAGGCAAATAGTGGATGGTCGTCGGGGAGTAGCTCAGTAGTGACGATGTAGGTCGTGCCCCACGCGATCGGCGCGATCGCTGTGATGAGCGTGTTACGTAAGTGCATCAGAATTCCTTAATGCTAAATAGTTCAACGTTAAACAATTTAGACGGTTATGCTGGAACCGTCAAACAGTTCAACCTTGAAAGATCGAGAAGAGCATGCCAGACAGTGTCGACCGGATCCTTGCGCAATGGGCAACCGTGCGCCCCAACCTCGACGTGAGCGCGATGGGCATACTCGGCAGGCTCTCGCGCCTCACTCGCCTACTCGAACGAGCGCAAAGTGATGTCTTCGACGCGCACGGACTGCACGCGGGGGAGTTCGACATCCTTGCCACCCTGTTGCGGACCGATGCAGGACCGCGGGGGCTCACCGCTGGCGCGCTCTCCGACAGCGCGATGGTCACTTCGGGAGCGATAACGAATCGACTCGACAGACTCGTGGCCAAAGGGCTTATCTCGCGCGAAATTGACCCCGAAAACCGGCGAACGGTTCGCGTTGCTCTGACCGCAGCAGGTGCCGAGGTTATTGAAGGTGCCCTCGTAGCCCACGTCGAGAACGAAGAACGACTCTTGAGTTCGATGGCGCCCAGCGATCGTAAACAGCTTGCGAACCTGCTCAGCGGATTGCTCTCCGCCCACGAAAGCAGCGACGGTCAGACCAACTAGCGATAGTCGAACACTCTGGGCCGCGAAGCTCAGACCGAGTAATGGGCGTACTGTTCGCGAATGATGGGCCGATAGTCGGATGCCGGTTGCGCGACAGTCTTGATAGTCCAGTCGGGCCGAGTGCCAGCGAGCGCCCATGCGGCCTGAGCTGCGGCGCCCAACGCCACATACTCGCCCGGCTCGGGCACGACGACCGGCACCGCGAATACTTGAGAAGCGATCGTCGAGACCGCCGGATTCTGGGCAGCACCACCGATGAGGAAGATGCGCTCGGCGGTGACTCCCTGACGCACGAGAGCGTCGAGGCCGTCGGCGAGGCCACACAGCAGTCCCTCGATGGCGGCGCGCGCGAGTGACGGCCGGGTCGTGGAGGCCAGCGTCATGCCGAAGAGTGTTGCCGTGGCATCCGGCAGGTTGGGGGTTCGTTCGCCCTCAAAGTAGGGCTGAAGCACCAGGCCGTTGGCGCCAGGCTCGGCTTCGAGGGCGAGAGCGCCGAGTTCTACGTGATTCACGCCGAGGAGCGCGGCGGTGCTGTCGAGCACTCGAGCCGCGTTCAGGGTTGCAACGAGCGGTAGGAATTGTCCGCTGGCGTCTGCAAACCCGGCGACGGTGCCAGTGGCGTCGGGGACCTGAGCGGCGGACACAGCAAACACAGTGCCGCTCGTGCCGATCGACACCACTACATCGCCCGTGCGCGCGCCAAGCCCTAGGGCGGCCCCTGCGTTGTCGCCGGCGCCACAGGCAATCACGGTAGTGGAATCGGCAACGGTTCCCGCCTGCTCACCAGGGGCAACGATGCGGGGAAGCGTGATGGTTGACGCGTCGCGCCCGAGCGTAGCCCCCAATACCTCGAGATCGTACGTATCGGTTACGGAGTTGAAGTAGCCGGTGCCGCTCGCGTCCGAACGATCGGTGACTAACTGCGAGAGCTCGGGATTCTCTGGCCCGAAGCCTCGCAAACGCCAGGTCAGCCAATCGTGCGGCAGGCACACGGCGGCAACGAGATCGGCATTCTCTGGCTCGGCATCGCGCAACCAGCGCAATTTCGTTGACGTGAACGAGGCCACTGGTGTTGAACCGGTGCGCTCAGCGAGATCGGGAAACTCTGTGCTGAGAGCATCAGCCGCGGTGGCGGAGCGAGTGTCGTTCCAGAGCAAAGCGGGGCGGATGACGCGGCCGGCAGCATCCAGAACGACCATGCCATGCTGCTGACCGCCGACCGAAATCGCGAAGACATCGTCTAAGCCGCCTGCCTCGGCGATGGCCTCATTCAGGGCAATCCACCAGGCATCCGGATCAACTTCAGTGCCCGCCGGATGGGGGGCGCGACCGCTGCGAACAAGCGCACCGGTCGCGGCATCCACAATCGCGATCTTGCAGGACTGGGTTGACGAATCGATCCCCGCGACGAGGGTCATCTAGCGGGCGCCCATGAGGTGCTCAGTAGCAAGCTGCTGCAAACGCACGAAGCCGAAGCCCTTGCCATTGAAGTAGGCCTCGTGGTCGAAGTCTTCGTACGATGCGCGGTCTGCCAGCAGGTCGTCATAGCTTTCATTCTCGCCGAGGGTGTTGTCGGCAAGCTCAAAGACGCGCGCGGCCTCGAGAGCTTCGTGCACGTCGGGGTCGGCGCGGAACGCTGCTGCGCGCTCTTTGAGGAGCAAGTAGGTGCGCATGTTCGCCGCTGCTGAATCCCAGACTCCGGTCTCGTCTTCGGTGCGGCTGGGCTTGTAGTCGAAGTGGCGCGGACCGGTGTAGCTCTGGCCACCGTTCGGCCCACCATTTTCGAGCAGGTCGACGAGCGAGAACGCGTTGTGGAGGTCGCCGTGGCCGAAGACGAGGTCTTGGTCGTACTTGATTCCCCGCTGGCCGTTGAGATCGATGTGGAACAGTTTGTCTTGGTAGAGGGCCTGGGCGATGCCAGAGGTGAAGTTGAGGCCGGCCATTTGCTCGTGACCGACTTCGGGGTTCACTCCGAACAGTTCGGGGCGCTCGAGGGTTTCGATGAACGCGATGGCGTGACCGACGGTGGGCAGCAAGATGTCGCCGCGGGGCTCGTTGGGCTTGGGCTCAATCGCGAAACGGATGTCGTAGCCCTTGTCTGTGACGTAGTCACCAAACAGGTTGAGAGCTTCGCGGTAGCGCTCGAGGGCGGAGCGAACGTCTTTCGCGGAGTCGTATTCTGCACCTTCGCGACCGCCCCACATGACGAAGGTCTTGGCGCCGAGTTCGACGCCGAGTTCGAGCTGGCGCATTGCTTTGCGCATGGCGAAGCGACGAACCCCGCGGTCGTTGGAGGTGAAGCCGCCGTCTTTGAATACGGGGGCGCTGAAGAGGTTGGTGGTGACCATCGGCACGATGAGGCCGGTATCGCTCAGTGCTTGCTTGAGGCGGTCGATCTGCTTCTGGCGTTCGGCGTCTGTTGAGCCGAAGGTGAAGAGGTCGTCGTCGTGGAAGGTGAGGCCGTAGGCGCCAAGCTCGGCGAGCTTCTCAACGGCGTGCACGACATCGAGTGGCGCGCGGGTGGGGCCGCCGAAGGGGTCGGCTCCGTTGTAGCCGATGGTCCAGAGTCCGAAGGAGAACTTGTCAGCTGGCGTGGGTTGTGTAGGCATTGAGGCTCTCCGATTGGCGGCAGTGGCAATAAGTTACTTGTAGCAACATACTAACCGTGGCCGCACCCGTCAACGTGCGATATTCGACGTTTTTCGTGAGGTTTTCCCTCGTTAGCAAACAGTTTCCCCCGAATTCCAGAAAGGTATTGCGTTCACACCGTAAATGCATATAAGTTCTCCATGTCAACAAAAGGGTGCTTCTCGAAGCCCCTCGCGATACAACGGAGTAACGCTAAGTCAGAGTCGAGCAATCGACTCCGGCTGAACCTCCCTTTCGTGAGGACTAACGCTGAGCCCCAGCCGGCCCCCTCATGGTGCCGCCGGCAAGACGTGTGGCACTCACATTCGAAAGGGACAACACGATGTCAATGAAGAAGATAATTGCGGTCGCAGCAGCGACCGTGATGGCCCTCGGGCTCGCAGCTTGCAGCTCAGACGGGTCAGGCAGCGCAGGAGGAGACTCCCTCGGCAGCATTGGAATCTCAATGCCGACGCGAAGCCTTGAGCGGTGGATCAACGATGGCGAAGGCCTCAAGGCTCAGCTCGAAGACGCCGGCTACTCGGCAGATCTCCAGTACGCCGACGACAAGGCTGACACTCAGATCAGCCAGATTCAGAACCAGATTGCTTCGGGTGTTGACGTGCTCGTCATCGCCGCAATTGATGGTGAATTGCTCGCACCGGTGCTTGCCGACGCTAAGGCGCAAGACATCATGGTCATCGCCTATGACCGCCTCATCAACGGCACCCCTGATGTCGACTACTACGCAACATTCGACAACTACAAGGTTGGACAGCTCCAGGGCGAGTTCATTGAAACGCAACTCGGCCTCGCCGATGGTGCGGGCCCGTTCAACCTTGAACCCTTCGCCGGTAGCCCCGACGATAACAACGCCAAGTTCTTCTTCTCCGGCGCCTGGGATGTGCTTCTTCCCTACGTCGAGAACGGACAGTTGGTAGTTCCTTCCGGCAAGTCGCCCGCAAGCAACGACGACTGGGCCAGCATCGGAATCCTGGGATGGAAGTCTGACTCCGCGCAGGCAGAACTCGACAACCGCATCGCTTCCTTCTACACCGGTGGCGAAAAGATTGACGTTGTTCTCTCTCCCAACGACAGCCTTGCGCAGGGTATCGCCGCATCGCTTCGCAGCGCTGGCTACACCGTGGGCGAGGACTGGCCTCTACTGACTGGTCAAGACGGCGACAAAGCCAGCGTGGTCAACATCCTCGCCGGCGAACAGTCGATGACTGTCTGGAAGGACACTCGTGAGCTCGGCAAGGTTGTCTTCGGATTCATCGAGGCAATCCTCAACGACAGTGAGCCGGAGATCAACGACACCGAAACCTATGACAACGGTGAAAAGGTCGTTCCTTCGTTCCTTATCGCCCCAGAGGTAGTCGTCAAGGATGACGTGCAGTCGAAGCTCATCGACTCGGGCTTCCTCAAGGCATCAGACGTAGGGCTATAGCCCCAGCCTGAATCCAAGCAACACGATTCGATTTTCAGGGGACGGCATGGTCGCCGTCCCCTGAAAGTCATCACTGCGAGCGGAGCACTAATGACTGTCATCCTCAGCATGAACCAGATCACAAAAGACTTCAGCGGCGGAGTCCGCGCTCTCGATGGCGTGAGCCTCGAGGTTGAGCGCGGCCAAGTGCACGCTATCTGCGGCGAGAACGGCGCAGGAAAATCAACCCTGATGAAGGTGCTGAGTGGGGTGTACCCCTCCGGTACCTATGACGGCAGTATCTCCTTTGAGAATCACGAAACTGCGTACAAGTCGATCAACGACTCTGAAGCAGACGGAATCGTCATCATCCATCAGGAACTCGCTCTGAGTCCCTACCTCTCTATTGCGGAGAACATTTTCCTCGGCAACGAGATTGCAACGCGCGGTGTCGTTGACTGGGCCAAGACAAACCGGGAAGCAACGATGCTGCTTGCTCGCGTTGGCCTCGACGAGAACCCCAGTACCCGGATCCTTGAACTCGGCGTCGGCAAACAACAATTGGTCGAGATCGCGAAGGCGCTATCGAAGCAAGTGAAACTGCTGATTCTGGATGAGCCGACCGCTGCCCTCAATGACGAAGACTCTGCGCACTTGCTCGACCTGATCAATAGCCTGCGCGGCCAAGGTATTACGTGCATCATCATCTCGCACAAGCTCAAGGAGATTCGCGCTATTGCCGACAAGGTCACGATCATCCGCGATGGTCGAACCATCGAAACCTTTGCGATGACTGAACCGGATGCCACGGAAGGTCGCATCATTCGGGCGATGGTCGGTCGTGACCTCGACAGCATGTTCCCACCGCACACACCTGACATCGGCGAGGAGCTCTTTCGGGTCGAGAACTGGACAGTGCATCATCCGGTCGACACAACACGCAAAGTTGTCGACAACGCTTCGTTCTCGGTTCGTGCTGGGGAGATCGTGGGCTTTGCCGGTCTGATGGGGGCGGGACGCACTGAGCTCGCCATGAGCATCTTTGGGCGTTCCTATGGCAGCCACATCAGCGGTGCGGCTTTCAAAGCGGGCGAGGAGATTTCGGTGCGCACCGTGAGCGAAGCAATTCGACACGGCATTGCGTACGCCACAGAAGACCGCAAACACTTTGGGCTGAATCTGATTGGCAGCATTGCCGTCAACATTTCGGCTGCGGCGCTATCGAAGCTGTCTCGGTTCGGAATTGTCGATCGTTTCTCCGAAAACAAGGTTGCCGAGGACTACCGCGGCCAGATGAATATCAAAACTCCGAACGTTTCGGTGTTAGCCGGGAACCTGTCTGGGGGAAACCAGCAAAAGGTGGTGCTGAGCAAGTGGATGTTCTCAGGCCCCGAGATCCTCATTCTCGATGAGCCGACTCGAGGTATTGACGTCGGCGCGAAGTACGAAATTTACGGCATCATCAACGCGCTTGCCGCTCAAGGTAAAGCGGTTGTTGTGATCTCGTCTGAGCTTCCCGAACTGCTCGGCCTGTGCGATCGCATCTATGCGATCTCCGAAGGAACTATTACTGGCGAGGTCGACCGTGCCGACGCCACTCAAGAACGACTCATGCATCTCATGACCGCGGGAAAGGACTAACCCGATGAGCACGACAACCCCCACCCGAAAGCTACCCAAGCTGCAGATTGATCTGCGCCAGTATGGAATTCTCGCTGCGCTCGCGGTAATTGTCATCCTGTTTCAGGTGCTCACCGATGGTCGACTGCTGCTTCCTGGCAACATCAACAACCTCATTCAGCAAAACGCCTATGTGCTGATCTTGGCGGTCGGGATGGTCATTGTGATCATTGCTGGCCACATCGACCTCTCGGTGGGATCCGTGGTGGCGATGGTGGGTGCTGTCTCTGCGATCTCGATGACTCAGTGGGGGATGCCGTGGTGGGCCGCTGTTGTCTTGGCGCTCGCTCTGGGGGCTGCCGTGGGTGCGTGGCAGGGATTCTGGGTCGCCTTTGTCGGCATTCCCGCTTTCATCGTGACCCTCGCGGGCATGTTGCTGTTTCGTGGACTGACACTTGTATTCCTCACGGGCGGAACGATCAACGCCCTCCCGGCGGAGTTCAACGCGATCGGCGGCGGTTGGCTACCCGAGTTGCTTGGCACAATCGGAGAGGGTCGTGGCAGCCGCGACATCCTGACCATCGTGCTCGGTATTCTTGCGGCAGCGCTCTTGGTCGCTCAGCAATTGCGCGGTCGTTCCAAGCAGCGCAAGCTCGATTTGCCGGTTGAGCGCGCAATCTCGTTCTGGGCGAAAAATGTGATTGCCGCCGTAGCCATTGTTGCGTTGACCTTCCAACTCTCGGCCTATCGCGGAACTCCGATCATTCTGATCGTGTTGGCCGTTCTCATCTTGCTCTTTACCTTCGTGCTCAATCAGACAGTGTTCGGCCGCCACGTCTACGCGATTGGTGGCAACCTTTTCGCAGCCCAGATGAGTGGTGTCAAGACGTCGTGGATCAACTTCTTTGTGTTTGTGAACATGGGCGTGCTCGCGGGGCTTGCGGGAGTTGTGACGACGGCGCGTGCGGGTGGCGCTGTAGCGTCGGCAGGACAAAGCTTCGAGTTGGATGCTATCGCCGCGGTGTTTATCGGTGGGGCAGCAGTGACCGGTGGCGTCGGAACCGTGATCGGTGCAGTCATTGGCGCCCTGATCATGGGCGTGCTCAACATGGGGCTGTCGATCCTGTCGGTGGATGCTGCGTGGCAGCAAGCCATCAAGGGGCTCGTGCTGTTGCTCGCCGTGGCGTTCGACGTTCTGAGCAAGAGGCGCGCAGGACGTCGCTAGGATTACGGAAACGTAATTGTTGCTGACCGAGTGGATCACCCGTGAATCAAAACCCTCCGCCTGCCCCCAGCGGCACGGGCGGCAAAGGTGATCGCACTCGGCGCCACAATCTGTCGAGAGTGCTAACTCTGCTTCATCGTGGCGCTCAGCCGCGATCGCAGCTCACCGCACAGACTGGCCTCAACCGCTCCACTATTGCGGCTCTCGTTACCGAGCTCACTGAGCTTGGCCTTGCCTACGAGAGTGAGCCTGATCCCACTCGGCAGGTCGGACGGCCTTCGCCGATGGTGAACGCGGATGCTCGCACCGTGGCCATCGCCGTCAACCCCGAAGTCGATGCCATCACGATCGGTGTCGTCGGTCTCGACGGCGCTCTGCTGAAGCGCATCCGCTATGAAACTGAGGTGTCGCCGACGGTGGCGGAGTTCGTGAAGATCACGAGCGTCATCATCGAAAGCTTGCGCGGAGAATACGAAAGTGCCGGTCGAGTGATCGGTATCGGTGTGGCGGTGCCTGGCCTTGTGCGTGTGGATGACGGACTTGTGCGCTGGGCGCCTCATCTTCTGTGGCGCGATGAACCGGTGAGCCAACTGCTCACTGCCGCTACCGGCTACCCCGTGTGGACCGCGAACGATGCCAGCGTCGGTGCGTTTGCGGAACACATCTATGGTGCCGCACGCGGAATCGATGACCTCATTTACCTCAATGGTGGTGCTAGCGGGATTGGGGGCGGCATCATCAGCGATGGTCGCCCTCTGACCGGCCGTGCCGGCTATGCGGGGGAGTTCGGCCATGTGCGGGTGGAGAACGGTGCTGCAGAAAAGGGCACTCGTGAAGAAGGCAGTCTCGAAACCGAAGTTAATCGCGCAGACCTCTTGCAGGCGGTGGGTCTGACCAACGCTGATGCTGAAACTTTGGATGCCGCCCTGCGGGAGTCCACGGATCCCGCGGTGAGCGCTCTCGTGCGTCGCCAATTGCTGTCGCTTGGCACCTCGCTGCGAAACGCCGTCAACGTGTTGAACCCTGAGGTTATTGTGCTCGGCGGTTTCTTGGCATCCATTTTCTTGACGGACCCCGATTTCTTGATTGAACGTGTGCGCAGTCAAGCCTTGGAAGCGTCGTTTGAGGGCGTGAAGATTCTGCCCGCTCAGTTGGGCGCTGACTTGCTCATGATTGGTGCGGCGGAGCTCGCTTTTGCTGCATTGCTGGACGATCCAACCACGCTCTAGCGGCGCCTGATTCTGCTGCCTTCGGGATACTTTCGGCGAAATAGTGGCTCAGCGACTTAGGGTTGCTAGATGAACTCCGATTACCGCGATTCTGGTCTCGTCTTTCCGCCGAACTTTATCGTCGGCTCCGCGACAGCTGCGTATCAAGTTGAGGGCGCCGCGCGTGACGGCGGGCGCACCGAATCCATTTGGGACACTTTCAGCCACACTCCAGGCATGACCTGGAATGGTGACACCGGTGATGTCGCCGACGACCACTATTACCGTTTCGAATCCGACCTCGACCTCATGGCTGAGTTGGGCCTTGACGCTTATCGTTTCTCGATTTCGTGGCCGCGCTTTCAGCCCGGTGGGCAGGGGCCCATCAACCCGGAGGGGGTGTCGTTCTACTCGCGTCTCGTCGATGGTTTGTTGAGCCGCGGCATCCGCCCCATTGCCACCCTGTATCACTGGGATTTGCCGCAAGAGCTTGAGGATGAGGGCGGCTGGCCTGAGCGCGACACTGCGATGTGGTTTGCCGAATATGCGGAGCTCGCGGCCACCGCACTTGGTGATCGGGTGCACACGTGGACGACGTTGAACGAGCCGTGGTGCTCGGCGTACTTGGGTTACGGTTCGGCCTCACATGCGCCGGGTCGCACGAGCGATAGCGACGCGCTTGCGGCTGTTCATCACCTCAATCTGGCGCACGGTTTGGCGGTGCCTCGCATCCGCGCCGCCGCGACGAATTCGCCTGAGGTGTCGGCAACGCTCAACTTCCATGTGATTCGGGGAGACGATGCCGAGGCGAAGCGCCGTATTGATGCTCTCGCGAACCGTGCTTTCACGAGCCCGATGTTGCTCGGTCGCTACGACGATGACCTCATCGCCGACACAGCTGAGGTCACCGATTGGTCGTTCGTTCACGCGGGCGATCTGGTGAGCATCCATCAGCCGCTCGATTTCTTGGGCGTCAACTATTACTCCACTGTCACAGTGAAAATGTGGGATGGCGTGAGCGAGCTGGCGAAGAACGACGGCCACAAAGACATGGGCGGTTCGGCCTGGCCCGGCAGCCGCACTGTGGAGTTCTTGAAGCAAGACGGACCCTACACGGCGATGGGCTGGAACATTGCCCCCGATGGCCTTGAAGAGTTGCTCGTTGATCTGGGCGAGAGGTTCCCCGATCTGCCGCTGATGATTACCGAGAACGGTGCCGCCTTTGATGATGAGGTGACGGATGGTCGGGTGCACGATTCTGAGCGGGTCGACTATCTCAACCGGCACTTCACGGCCGCACACCGGGCTATGGAGCGCGGCGTCGATTTGCGTGGTTATCTCGTCTGGTCGCTGCTCGATAACTTCGAGTGGGGCTATGGCTATTCGAAGCGTTTTGGCATTGTGCGCGTCGACTACGACACTCAAGAACGCATAGTGAAAGACAGCGGGCTGTGGGTTTCTGAGGTGGCGAAGAGCAAGGTGACACCAGCGCTCAGTTAGCTCGGGTGGTGCGTTGGGTTAGCTCGCCAGCGTCGCGCGCCGAATGTGCGAGCGCGCGTGTTCGATTGCGGGTTCGAGTTCTTCGAAGAGGTGGTTCGGATGCCGCAGCGAGCGAATCACGCCAAGCCGCTGCAGCACATCTCGGTGTTCGGGCCGGATGCCTTTGATGATCACGGTCACGCCGCGTTTTTCGAGCGCGGTGATGAGTTCGGTGAGGGTGTGTGCTCCGGTGGCGTCGATGAGGTGCAGTTGCGAGAGGCGCACGATGACGACTTCGATGCCGTCGTGTTCGTTGATGCGGTCGATGAGCCGTTCGGCTGCGCCAAAGAAGAGGGATCCGTCGATGCGGAACAGCGCGATGCGTTCGTCGCCCGGTTCGGGGGAGCCGGGGAGTTCTTCGCGGTGAACGCCGCTGGCTTTGCTGAGGGCGCGCAGGGCGAAGAAGGCGGCGACGGCGATGCCGATTCCGACGGCAATGATGAGGTCGAAGCTGACGGTGATCACTCCGGTGATCACGAAGACGGCGGCTTCAGCTGTGCCGGTGCGCAGCATTGTTCTGATGAGGGTCGGTGACACCATGCGAGCGGCGGTGGCGATCAGTACGCCGGAGAGTGCGGCGAGCGGGATGACCGCGACGACCTGGGCTGCGAAGTACACGACCGTGAGCAGTGCGAGGGCGTGCACGATGGCGGAGAGGCGAGTGCGACCGCCAGAGCGCACATTTACTGCGGTGCGGGCGATGGCGCCGGTGGCCGGCATCCCGCCAAAGAAGCTGGAGGCAATGGATGCCAGCCCTTGCCCGACTAGTTCGCGATCGGCGTTGTAGGGCCCGGTGTCAGACATGCTGGAGGCGACGCGGGCCGAGAGCAGAGATTCGATGGCGGCGAGGGCGGCGACGGCGAAGGCGGGCCCGATGAGCGCGGTGAGGTTGAAATCGAACGAGGGCACTGCGGGCGCGGGGAGCGAGGCGGGGAGTTCGCCGATGGTCGCGAGCGGCAGGGTGAGGGCTTGCGCGGCGATGGTGACGACGACGATGGCGATGAAAGAAGCGGGCAGGCGGCCGCTGACGCGGGTGAGCAGCAGCATGATGGCGATGACGGCGGCGCTGATTCCTAGTGGCAGCAGTGCGGCGGGCCACTGGGCTGCGCCGATGAACGCTGCGGCGGCGAGTACGGCGTTGGTGGGGTGGTCGGTTCCTTCGGTGCCGAGGGCGGACGGCACTTGCTGCAGAATGATGATGATTCCGATGCCGACGGTGAAGCCTTCGATCACGGGCCAGGGGATGTAGCTGACGGTGCGGCCGAGGCGCAGTGCGCCCGCGATGGCGACGATGATGCCGGCGAGCAGGGTGACGATGGCGACCGCCTCAACGCCCTGGCTGACGACGATGGGGGCGAGCACGACGACCATGGCGCCGGTGGGGCCGGAAACTTGGATGTTCGAGCCCCCGAACACGGCAGCGACGAGCCCCGCGACGATGGCGGTGATGAGTCCGGCTTCAGCGCCGACTCCGGAGCTCACGCCGAAGGCGAGCGCGAGGGGCAGCGCGACGATTCCGACAGTGACTCCGGCGAGCAGGTCTCCGCGCCAGCGGGTGCGCAGTTCGCGGTAGTCGCTGAGGCTGGGCAGCAGGGTGCGCCAGGAGCGTTTCATCGGGCATCCGGAATCGCGGGCAGGCTATCGACGAGGTCGCGGTGACTGTCGGTGCCGGTGAGGATTTCGCCGAGCAGCACGCGGGCGACCCGCAGCAGTTCGGCAATTTGGGGGAGTGCGAGGCGGTAGTAGACGATGCTGGCCCGGCGTTCTGAGACGACGAGGCCGTAGCGGCGCAGCACCGAGAGGTGCTGGGAGAGGTGGGATGCTTCTAGCCCGGTTTCGGCAAGCATGTCGGCAACGGATGCTTCATCGCTGGCCGACAAAATCTCGAGCACCCGGATGCGGTACGGATGCGCGAGCCCCTTGAAGAGGTTCGCCTTGATTTCGTAGAGCGGCCTGCGCTCATCGAGAACGACCATTGCTGTGCTCCCCGCTGTGTGCTGCATAATTGCTGAATTGATAAAATCATCATATCAGCCCTTATGGTGGCTATCCTCTGCCAGGTGCGCAGCCGTCTACCAGGCGCGCAGCGAATTCAGGCGTGCCCACATCGGGGGATCGACTTATGCGGCCATCCCGAACAGAGTGAGAATCGCAACAATCCCAGTGCGTGGAAGCCATGATCGAATCGTCAGGTTACGAGGGTGGACCAACTTGACAGTGACCAACAATGCATCGCAAGGCTCCGCTAGTTTCGCTACAGTCGCGGCGGTCCTCGCTTGGGCGGCCATCATTCCCCTACTCAACGTCATACTCCCACTTGCATTCCAGCTCTGGAATGAGTACTCGCTGATTGCATTCTTCGGGGAAGGTCCATCCCCCGAGGAGATCCTCGCCCAGCACTGGAAACTTGAAGTCGCCCGAGTGACATCCGCCATAGGCAGCGCCCTGATCATCGCTGTCGTCGTCGTGCTCGCGCGCATGAAAATAGTCCGGAGGAATCTCTACTTTGCCCTCGGCCTCAGCGTGGCTCTGTCCGTGCTCTGGGTCATGGTGAACCGCTCATTCTGATTACTAAATCTGTGAGGGCGTTGCCAGGGCCGCAGCAGACGCGAGGTCGTTAGCTGTCGGAAAAGTGTCGAGCGGGCGTCATATCGACACGGCGAATCAATAGAGCTGAGCAGTCGCGCGCAGCGCCGAAGTCTCGTCCTGTTGGCAGCAAGTGTGCGCGATACCCGGCGGCTGTGGACAACAACCGAAGCGCTGGCCATCCACTGCGCACAATATGAGCATGTCTAACCCCGTGACGACCATTGCTGATCAGGTGCGCCAGAGAGTTCGCCGCGACGGGGTCGATCTGTCGCGTGACGGTGAGTTGGCGTCGCGGTATGTGCGTGATGAAGTGCGCCGCTACAGCGAACGTGCGCTGGGTGGTTCGGTGCCGCTGTTGACGGATGAGGCCCAAGCCGCCCGCGAGGTAGTGGCGGCGTTGACCGGGTACGGTCCGCTCCAACCTTTCTTCGACGATGACACCGTCGAGGAGCTCTGGATCAATGGCCCCGAGCAGGTGTTCGTCGCCCGCAATGGGGTGCCAGAGTTCACGGGCATCCGCCTCACTGATGGTCAGGTTCGCGATCTGGTGGAGCGGATGTTGCAGACCTCGGGTCGCCGCGTCGACTTGAGCTCCCCGTTCGTCGACGCATCCCTGCCGGATGGTTCGCGACTTCACGTCGTCATTCCGGACGTGACGCGCCGCCACTGGGCGGTCAACGTGCGCAAGTTCAGCCAGCGCATCCGTGACCTCGATCGCCTCGTTGAGCTGGGCAGCCTGCCACAGCACGCGGCCGATTTTCTGCGACTGTGCGTGCTCTCGGGTCAGAACATTGTGGTGTCGGGCGCGACCCAGAGCGGCAAGACCACGATGCTCAATGCGTTACTCGCGGCAGGCAAACCGACCGAGCGCGTCGTTACCGTCGAAGAGACTTTTGAGCTCAGCGTCGCCAGTCGCGACAGTGTCGGAATGCAGTGCCGCCAACCCAGCCTTGAGGGCACGGGCGAGATCAGTTTGCGCCGCCTCATCAAGGAGGCACTGCGGATGCGCCCCGACCGTCTCGTTGTCGGCGAAGTGCGCGATGCCGAGTCCCTCGACCTCCTTATCGCTCTCAACTCCGGGCTGCCGGGCATGTCGAGCATCCACGCCAATAGCGCCCGGGAAGCGCTCGTGAAACTCTGCACCCTGCCGTTGCTCGCCGGCCGCAACATTGACTCAAGTTTTGTTGTGCCCACGGTTGCCAGTTCGGTGGATGTCGTCGTGCACTGTGAGCTGACCGCCAACGGCACGAGACGTGTGGTCGAGATTCTGTCGCTCACCGGTGAGGTCAGTGACGGGGTTATCGACAGCAGCGTTCTCTTTCGCTTGTCGGAGGGCACGCTCCTCCACACCGGTGCCGTTCCTGCACGCCTCGCGAAGTTCCGCGCCGCCGGTGTCGACCCCGTTTCGCACTTACTGAAGGCCGTCGCATGAGCCTGATTCTGGGCATCATCCTTGCGGTGGGCGTCACGCTTGTCGCCGCAGTGTTCTTGTGGCCAGCAGAAGCAGAGCGGCGTGTACGCGGGCCCTCCGCGTGGTCGATTCGCATGCGTGAGCGCCTCGTCCAAGCGGGCCTTCCCAACACGAGTCCCTCCGTTGTGATGATCGTTTCGCTCGTTTTCAGCATCGGGGTCGCGGCGCTGACATTCGTCCTGACCTCGGTGATTGCCGTCGTCGTGTGTGCAGCCGCGCTCGCGCTCCTCCTCCCGACGCTGGCCATCAGTTGGCGGGCTCGCGCTCGCCGCAAAGCTACCCAGGTTGTTTGGCCCGACGTCGTCGATCAACTTGTGTCTGCCGTGCGGTCGGGGCTCGCGCTTCCCGACAGCCTGATGACGCTCGCGCAGACCGGCCCGCTCGTCACCCGCAGTGCCTTCGCAGCTTTTGCCGCGCGCTACCGAACTACCGGCAACTTCTCCATTGCGGTGGATGAATTAAAGGTGGCGCTCGCCGACCCCGTCGCCGACCGTATCCTAGAAACACTGCGGATGTCGCGCGAAGTCGGAGGCAGCGAGCTCACCAACGTGCTGCGCAGCCTCAGTGTCTACCTGCGCCAAGAAGCAGCCATCCGCTCCGAGATTGAAGCGCGCCAGTCCTGGGTCATGAACGCTGCCCGCCTCGGCTTGGCTGCCCCGTGGGTTGTGCTGTTCCTGTTAACAACGCGCCCTGAGGCAGCGCTTGCCTACAATTCGGCCAGTGGCATTGCCCTCATCATCGCCGGGCTTGCGGTATCGGTCGTCGCGTACCGGATTATGGCGGGCATCGGTCGACTACCCGAGCAGCCGAGGTGGTTCGCATGAGTGATGCTCTTGCGTTGGCGCTCGTGGCAGGAATTGCGGGCGGCCTCGGGCTCTGGTCGATTCTGAGCCTTATCCCACGCCTCAGCCGTCCGACCTTAGCCACCCGGGTTGCCCCGTACGTTATCGATGTGTCGTCGGGTGCCCGCGAGCACTTGGCGCCGCGCTCAGTAGGTCCACTTCCCGTGCTCGGCGTTTTTCTGGCACCCGCCGCACGCTGGTTGCGAGAGACTCTCGCGACGGTCGTGGGAGGTGGCGATCTCATCGCACGCCGACTCCGCCAGGCCGGATCCGAACTCACTATTGAGGCGTATCGATCGCAACAACTCATCGCGGTCTTAACCGGCGCGATGCTCGGTGTCGTTTTTGATATCGCTGTCGCCAACCAGCAACAGGTACCTCTCATAGCGCAGGCTGTATTGGTTGTCGTCGGCGGTGTCGTGGGGATTACGGCTCGCGACTACTTGCTGCAGCGCGCAGCGAAAGCACGCATCCGTCGGCTCACGGCCGAGCTGCCCGTCGTGTTGGAGTTCTTGGCTCTCAGCCTTTCCGCGGGCGAAGGAATCTTAGATGCCGTGCGCCGGGTCTCGCGGGTCAGTGGCGGCGAGCTTTCCCGAGAACTCGCTCGCGTCGTTTCCTCCGTCAACACGGGTCTCCCGTTCGGCGAGACACTGGGAGTGCTTGCTCGTGAACTTGAGCTGCCGCCTTTCACTCGCTGCGTCGACCAGATTCTCGGTGCGCTCGATCGCGGAACCCCGCTCTCTGAGGTGCTGCAAGCCCAAGCTCAGGATGCTCGTGAAGAGTCCAAGCGCGAACTGCTTGAGTTAGCAGGCAAGAAGGAGGTCGCGATGCTCTTCCCGCTCGTGTTCCTCATCCTGCCCATCACGATCGCCTTCGCGATCTTCCCGGGCATTTTCGTGCTGGAGGTGGGGTTCTAGACTGGTCAGGGCTTGCGCAGGTCGCACGTCGAGCGCCTCACCGACGAGAAGGATGTTTGTGTACCCCACCACGTTTCCGACCCCCATCATTCCGGCAGCAGACTCTGTGCCGGCCCTGCGCTGGGGCATTATGGGGCCCGGCGGAATAGCCGCGACTTTCGCCGCAGCCGTGCAAACCCACACCGAGCAAAAGCTCGTGGCGGTGGCATCCCGCAGTCTCGATCGTGCCCACGATTTCGCTAAAACCTGGAACATCAGCAACGCGTACGGTGACTACGCCGAGATGCTTGCCAACCCCGATGTTGATGTCGTCTATATCGCCACCCAGCAGCACGTGCACCGCGATCTCGCGCTTCAATCGATCGCGGCAGGCAAGCACCTCCTCATCGAGAAACCCTTCGCGATGAACGGTGCCGAAGCGCGCGAAATTGTTGCCGCCGCGCGCGCAGCAGGCGTCTTCGTGATGGAAGCCATGTGGACGCGCTACTTGCCACAAAACTCGATCATTCAGCAGTTGCTCGACGACGGAGTCATGGGAGATATTCACCTCGTCACCGCCGACCACGGCCAAAACATGCCGGAAGGGCACCGAGTTCGCTCCCTCGAAAGCGGGGGAGGCGCGCTACTCGACCTCGGCATCTACCCGATCGCCTTCGCGTCCCAGATTCTTGGCACGCCCACGGCCATCCACAACGTTGGCTCGCTCATCGAGACCGGGGTGGATGCCCAATCCCTCCTTACCCTTAGCTATGCGGGCGCGGCTCAGGCCCAACTCAACACAACCTTGCTCGCGCGCACGCCCATCACGGCATCCGTCGCGGGATCAGACGCACTGCTAGAGGTGGGAAGTGCCTTCTTTACCCCGAGTTCGTTGACACTGTCCAAGCCCGGATTCAACGGTGACGCCATTAGGTGGAACGACGAGACCGGCATTGTTGGCCACGAGGGACTCAGCTACCAAGCCACCGCCCTTGCCGGGTTCGTGGCGCAAGGACTTACCGAGTCTCCGCTTCATTCGCTCGACGAAACGATCGCCATCCTCGACACCATTGATTCGGCCCGCTGGCAACTCGGGTACCGCTTCGAATCGGAGCAATGAGTTAAGCGAGCAAAAGCGAGCAAAGGGGTCTGTACTCTGGTTAGCGCCACAACCACGCGATCGGAGACGCAATGACCGCAGGATCGACCCTTCCCAAGAAACCAGGTGCGCCGGGCCGCCCGGTCGCCGACAAGTTTCTGGCACCCTGGGTTTTCTGGCCCGCCGCAGGCCTGATCATTGTGATCACCGCGTTCGCGATTATCGCGCCGAACCTCGCTAAGACAGTTTTTGACGCCCTGCAGGCGAGCGTCATCAACTCGTTCAGCTGGTACTACGTGCTGATTGCGGCGTTCTTCGTCGCGTTCGCACTGTGGCTTGGCTTTAGTCGCTACGGCGATATCAAGCTGGGCAAGGATGATGACAAGCCCGAGTTCTCGATGATCTCCTGGATCTCGTTCCTCTTCGCTGCCGGAATGGGTATTGGGCTTGTGTTTTATGGGGTTGCTGAGCCGCTCAGTCACTTCGCGAACCCCCGCCCCGGCGTGACGGGTACGGAGATAGAGCTGGCCCAGAAGGCGATGAGCCAGACATTCCTGCATTGGGGTGTGCACGCGTGGGCTATCTATGTGGTCGTTGGTCTTGCGCTTGCGTACGCGATTCACCGCCGTGGTCGTCCCATCTCGATCCGCTGGACCCTTGAGCCCTTGCTCGGCAAGCGAGTTCGCGGTGGCTGGGGTAACGCGATCGATGTCATCGCTCTCGTTGGTACCGTTTTCGGTGTGGCAACGTCGCTCGGCTTGGGCGTGCTGCAGATCACTGCTGGTCTCGAAAAAACAGGCGTAGCCGAGGCAAACCTGACGACCCAAATCATCGTGATCATCGTGATTGTGGCCTTCACGATCATGTCGCTCGTGTCGGGCATCGGTCGTGGAATGAAGTGGCTATCGACAACCAATCTTTTGCTCGCTGCCGCGCTCATGATCTTCTTGCTCATCGTGGGGCCGACGACGTTCCTCTTCCGCGATTTCGTCCAATCGATGGGTAACTACCTGCAGGGCTTCATTGGCCTGAGTTTCAACGTCAGTGCCTACGCCGGTGAAGCGGGCGAAAAATGGCAGGCGGGTTGGACTACCTTCTACTGGGGCTGGTGGATGTCGTGGGCACCGTTCGTGGGCGTCTTCATCGCACGAGTCTCGAAGGGCCGCACCGTTCGCGAGTTTGTGGGCGGCGTTCTTCTGGTGCCCACTGTTCTGACATTCCTCTGGTTCAGCGTGCTTGGAGGAAACGCCCTCTACCGCGAGCTCTACGGTCAAGGCGGTCTTATCGCGGCAGATGGATCGGTGGATACCGATTCCGCTCTCTTCGATTTACTCGCCGGGTTGCCGGCCGGCACCGCGCTCACATTCGGCGCCATCCTGCTGATCGGTATCTTCTTCGTCACTTCGGCTGACTCGGGCGCGCTCGTGATGTCGATGATTGCCACCGGAGGTTCCGCAGAACCGCGCAAGCGCATCCGTGTTTTCTTTGCGCTGTTGGCGTCATTCTTGGCAATCGCGCTGCTGATTACTGGTGGACTCGAGACTCTCCAAACTGCAGCTATTCTTTCGGCGCTCCCGTTCAGCGTGGTGATGCTCCTGATGTGCGCGGCGACGGTGATCGCGTTCAGTCGTGAACGTCGTGCCTACGAGCGGGCTCAGCGGGCCCAGTTTGTCGATCACATTGGCGATTTCTACGGACTTGAGGTTGAGGAGCCGCTCAATCGCGAGCCGTCTCATCCTCTTCGAGCTGCGCTGTCTCGACTGCGCCGCAAAGCCACCCAGAATGGCGGCGGGATTTCGGCAAAAACAGAGAAGGCAATCCTCTCTGACAGTGGCATGGCTCCCGAGGATGAGATCGCTCAGGTCGATGCGATCGTCGAAGATGAAGTGCAGACCGTGCAGTCTGAGGAGCCAGACTCGAAGTAGCTCACTGGTCTGATGACCGGGGCTTCACTGAGCCCCGGTCATCGAATCGGCCTGTGGAAAAAACTTACATGCATTTGTGTTTCGCTCAATGATTGCAGGGTGAAATCATCTCAATTGTTACTGACGAGCGGGCTATCCCGAAGCACCCGAGCGCTCAGCTCAGAACGAGGAGACGTGCCGGGCTGGGTGCTGATAACGCTGATGACTGCAGGGCTTGTGATCATCATTTGGGGCCTCGCCGGCCCAGCACTCAGCTCGGTTTTCGAACAGGCTATTGATCGCGTCACTGGCTTCTAATGCCGGCGCGATGGCGCGAACGCGTGAGTCGTCTGTGCGCTGAGCAGTCTGGTTCCGCGGTGGTTGAGTTCGTCCTTGTCTCAGCCCTGCTCACGGTGCTCACGCTCAGCGTTATTCAGTTGGCGCTTGCCCTCCACATCCGCAATACGATTCTGGATGCCGCGGCAGAGGGTGCGCGGTATGCCTCCCTTGCCGACACGTCGTTGGGCGACGGCGTGACTCGCACTCGCGACCTCATCTCCACGGCCCTCTCCGACGGTTATGCCACGGATGTGAATGTCGCTTCCACAACCCATTTGGGGCAGCCTGCAGTTGTCATCACGGTGAACGCACCTCTTCCACTCTTCGGTCTAGTCGGTATTGATAAAGGGTTGGAGGTGTCAGCTCATGCGGCTATCGAGCAGGTTCGCTAGCGAGCAGGGGTCTGCATCGCTCGAGTTCATCACAGTCGGCATGGTCATGCTTATTCCGCTCGTCTACCTCGTGCTGACGATGTCCGCCATTCAGGCCGGGGCGTTAGCTGCGGAAGGCGCAGCGCGGCAAGCGGCTCGTGTGTTCGTGCAGTCCGAGAACCTTGAGGCAGCGCACGCAGCAGCTTCCCGCGCGGTCGAGTTCGCTCTCGATAATCACGGTGTGGATGCGGCCGGCGCCGATGTCACCATTACGTGCGCCCCTGATCCCAACGATTGTCTCGCTCGTCGTGGCTACGTCACGGTTCGAGTGGGGGTGTCAGTGCCTTTGCCGTTGGCGCCTCCCGTCTTGAGCGGGTCGTTTCCCCTTGAGGTTCCACTTGATGCTTCGGCAACTCAACAGGTTTCTCAGTTTGCCGGTTCGCGATGATGCCCGCACGCTCAAGGGCTCACCTTTCGCCTCGGCTATCTCATGGGCTCAAGGCTGAGGATGGTTCTGCTCTCCTCCTGACGATCTTCTATGGGTTCTTGTCTCTCGTTCTTATTTTCTTAGTGGTGGCGGCAACGTCGCTGTATCTCGAACGCAAGAGGCTCTTTACTCTTGCGGATGGCGCGGCTCTCGTTGGTGCAGAGTCGTATGCGCTCGACGACGTGGTTCTCACAGCCCGGGGATTTCGTCCGACGCTCACACCGCAGAAGGTGGCGAGCGCTGTCCAGGACTATCTCGCGGCTGCGCCAGTTTCTGATTTCGAGGGCTTGCGCATCGAAGAAGCAACGACTGTTGATTCGAGCAGCGCCAGCGTTTCGCTCTCTGCCCAGTGGCGCCCGCCGCTTGTGTCGTTGTTGGTTCCCGAGGGAGTCCGCATCGAGGTCTCGGCTTCCGCGCGCTCGGTATTTTCCTAGAGCGAGCACGTCCAGCGGGCGCTGCGCGCGTATTCAGCGGGCGTTCGTCCAGCGAACAGGGAGTTTCAATCCGTAGCGTGGAGTGAGCGCCTCAGGCAGGTGCACCACCGAAGCAAAGGAGTTAGCCATGAAACGTATCGCTATCGTCGGAGGCCACGGCAAGATTGCCCTGAGCTTGGCCGAACTTCTCACCGCTCGCGGGCACCACGTGCACTCGCTCATCCGCAAACCGGAACAGGAAGCAGATATCACTGCTACTGGCGCGATGCCCGTGATTGCAGACATCGAGCAGCTCAGCGCAGAAGAGCTGTCTGAGATTTTTACGGGTCACGACGCGGTTGTTTTCTCTGCTGGTGCCGGAGGCGGAAGCCCCGAGCGCACCTACTCGGTTGACCGCGATGCCGCGATTCGAACAATGGATGCCGCGGCTCACGCCGGTGTTGAACGCTACGTGATGGTTTCCTACAAGGGCGCCAGTCTCGACCACGGTGTTCCCGAAGACAATGACTTCTTCGCTTATGCCGAATCGAAGGCAGCGGCGGATGACCACTTGCGCAAGAGCCCTCTCAAGTACACGATCGTTGGCCCCGGTTCACTGTCGAGCGAGCCGGCATCCGGAGCAATCGATGTGGGTGATGCGGCTACTGCTGAGCACGCGAGTCGCGACAACGTAGCCCGGGTTCTTGCTGAGGTTGTGGATGCAGACAACACGATCGGTCATACGATCGAGTTCATGGACGGCTCGACACCGATTCCTGATGCGATTGCCGCTATCGCGTAGCGTGCGGCACGAATAGCGATCCAACGCCGAGAAGAATAAGTGCGACTCCGCCAGTCGCTGAAAGAGTTGTGATGCGGCGGGGGGAGCGAGCGAACCAGTCGCGAGCGAACCCCGCGGCGAGGGCCCATGCCGTGTCACTGATCACGGCCATCGCCATGAAAATGAGGCCGAGCATCAGCAGTTGAACCTGCACACTTCCGGCTCCGAAGCTCACAAATTGCGGCAATACCGCGACAAAGAAGACTGTCGACTTAGGGTTGGTGATTCCGACGACAAACCCTTGGCTCAGTATCTTCCATTGCGAAAGCGCGACAGGGGTTTTCTCGGCGGTTGCGGTGTGAGCGTTGCGGTGGCGTAGCGCTTGAACACCGAGATAGATCAAATAAGCGGCGCCGAGGTATTTCACGATTGTGAAGGCGATAACCGATTGGGCGATGATCGTGCCAACGCCGAATGCCACCGCGACAACGAGCACCACCCCTCCGACAGCGTTTCCGAGCGAGCTGACCACTCCGCCCATCTTGCCGAGCGAGAGTGAGCGGCCGATGAGGAAGAGCACGCTCGGGCCCGGGATCAGAATGATGGGAATCGCAACAAGTACGAAGGCGATGAGGTTGCTGCTCGGGATGGCAGTCATGGCGGTTACCGTTGGGGCTTCTGGATGTAGCGGGGCACGTACCGAAGCATAATCCCGGCGCCGAGCAGGCCCAGAATTCCGATCGCGCCGGCGGCGACCGAGATGGAGGCGACGGCGGTGATTCCGGCAATCAGCAGGGGGGATGTGGCCTGACCGACTCCGCCGGTGAATCGCCACGCGCCAAGGAACGGTGCCGGGTTCTGCGGGGGAGCGAGGTCTGCGCCGAGCGTCATCAGGATTCCGCTGCCCAGTCCGTTCGCGAGCGACAAGAACATGGCCGCGAAGATGAACCACGCGGTGTTTGCACTGAGGTCGTGGGTCACTGAGAGCACGAGATGGCCGAGCCCGAGGCCAACGAGGGACGGTACAGCTGTCCATAGGCGCCCGAAGCGGTCCATAATCTGGCCGCCCGTGTAGAAGAGGGCAAAGTCGACTGCGCCGGCGATTCCAATAATGATGGCGGTATTGGTGTCAGCGAGCCCGATGCTCACCGCCCAGAGTGGCAGTATCACTTGGCGACTTGCGCGCATGGCACCGATCACAGCGGCGCCCACACCGAGCCGCGACAGTAGGGCGCGATTGCGATGAACTGTGGCGAATAGTCCGTGCGATTCTTTCTCGACGAGAGCTTCGCCATCGCGAAGTTCACGGTTATTGACGCGAGAGGTGTGTACGGCGCCGAACGTAGTCGCCGGGTCAGGCAGAAGGATCAGCACCGCTGCGGCGGCGACAGCGGCAACCACGTGGATCCAGAACGCGGCAAAGACGGTGCCGGTGAGATGGATGATGCCAGCAGAAATGAAGGGACCGATAAAGATTCCGAGGCGGAAAGTTCCGCCAAGCGTGGAGAGGGCCCGGGCGCGATATGACACGGGAACAAAGCTCGTGAGAAAGGCATGCCGGGCCAGAGCAAATACTGCGGCGGCGAGGCCGAGCAGCAGCACACCGAATCCGAGAGCGACGGGGTTGGGGGCGAGTATCGCAATCACAACGCCGATGATCGAGAGGGCACTGGCGCCGATCATGGCTGGGCGTTCGCCGATGCGGGAGATGAGCCATCCGCTCGGAATGTTTCCGAATAGCTCGCCGAGGGTGAGTACTGCGGCGACGAGACCGGCAATCGCGAGCGTGGCACCGAGGCTGTCGGCTGCGATGGGGATGAGCGGAATGATCGCCCCTTCACCGATCGAGAACAGTAGCGTCGGTAGCAATACGGGCACGGCAATCGAACGCCAGCTAAAGGGTTTTTCTGTTGTGCTCATCGCCGTCAATAATATGTCCTGACGGGCTGGCCTCGAGCACCGCGCGAGCGGCGCAACCGCATGCCGCGAACGCTTCGCGGGTAGTCTGGTAGACGACATGGATGAACTGGACTTTTCTGACGACATCGCAGGCTTGCGTTCCACTTTTGCGGACATTCGCCAGGTGGTCGACCCTGACCGCCTCGAGTCGGAGATCGCTCGCCTGAGCGAGGCTGCTGGTGCCCCCGACCTGTGGGATGACACCGATAAGGCGCAAAAGGTCACGAGTGACCTCAGCCACCGGCAGGCCGAGCTGGCCAAGATTAACTCCATTTCGAATCGTCTTGACGATCTCGAGATCATGGTCGAGCTCGCGAACGAAGAGAGCGATGAGCAGGCGGCGGCGGATGCTCGCACCGAGCTTGCCAGCATCCGCAAGACTCTTGGCGACCTCGAGGTGCAAACTCTCTTGAACGGCGAGTTTGATCAACGGCCAGCCGTCATCACGATCCGCGCGGGAGCAGGAGGCGTTGACGCAGCTGACTTCGCCGACATGCTCTTGCGCATGTATTTGCGGTACGCCGAGCAGCATTCGTATCCGACCCGCGTGCTCGATACGAGTTACGCCGAAGAAGCGGGAATCAAGTCGGCCACTTTTGAGGTCGACGCTCCGTTCGCGTTTGGAACGCTCAGCGTCGAGGCGGGTACTCATCGCCTGGTGCGCATGAGTCCTTTCAACTCGGCGGGCAAACGCCAGACCAGTTTCGCTGCCGTCGAGGTTGTTCCTCTTATCGAGACGACGGATGTTGTCGAGGTTCCCGAGAACGACATCCGTGTCGATGTTTTCCGCTCTTCCGGTCCCGGTGGCCAGTCGGTCAATACGACGGACTCTGCGGTGCGCATCACTCATTTGCCGTCGGGCATCGTGGTGAGCTGCCAGAACGAGAAGAGCCAGATTCAGAACCGTGCTGCTGCGATGCGGGTGTTGCAGTCGCGACTGCTTCTGTTGCAGCGCGAGCAAGAGGCAGCGACGAAGAAAGAGATCGCGGGCGTTATTACGGCGAGCTGGGGCGACCAGATGCGTAGCTACGTTTTGGCTCCGTACCAAATGGTCAAGGATTTGCGCACGGAGTATGAGGTCAACAATCCGTCGAACGTGTTCGATGGAGATCTTGACGGTTTCATCTCTGCCGGAATCAAGTGGCGCAAACGCGCTATCGATTAGCACATCGATCGGGCCGGGCTGTGCCCTGAATTGGGCCATCCTGTGAGTCCGTGTCTGCGGTGCGTCGCTGCCCGTTTCTGGGCGCACGCTCGCTAGGCTGGCTCCAAATGATTCGTTTTGATTCTGTTTCGAAGTCGTATCCGGGCACGACACGGCCGGCGCTGAACTCTGTTGACCTTGAGATTCTCAAGGGCGAGTTCGTGTTCCTTGTTGGCGCATCGGGCTCGGGCAAGTCGAGCTTTTTGCGGTTGATCCTCAAGGAGGAGAACCCTTCCAAGGGATCTATTCACGTGCTTGGACAGCATTTGAATACGCTGACGAACCGCAAGGTGCCGTACTTCCGCCGTAATTTGGGGGTCGTATTTCAGGACTTCCGTCTTCTGCCCAACAAGACAGTTTTCGACAACGTTGCGTTTACTTTGCAGGTAATCGGCAAGAGTCGCGGTTTCATTCAAGAGGCTGTTCCGGATGCTCTCAAGATGGTGGGACTCGCAGGCAAATCGAATCGCTTCCCCCACGAACTTTCGGGCGGTGAGCAGCAGCGTGTCGCGATCGCTCGAGCTGTCGTCAACAAGCCAGTCATCATGCTCGCCGATGAGCCAACAGGAAACTTAGACCCGGCAACGGCTGCGGGAATCATGACGCTCCTTGAACGCATCAACCTCGGTGGCACGACGGTGCTGATGGCCACCCACGACGCCGGCATCGTTGACCAGATGCAGCGCCGTGTAATCGAACTTATTGGTGGGCAGATTGTGCGCGATGAGCGCCAGGGTGGCTACCAAACGCAGACTGTTCCGACTCAGGGGCGAGTGCCGCATCCGGCCGCGAGCCAACCGTCGTCGTCGCAGGCCACGCAGGCTCCGCCTCAGCGTCCCAGTGTGCAGTCGTCTTCGAAGGGTGAGGGGCTCGACGCATGAGGCTCGGTCTAATTCTCGGGGAGGCCGGTAGCGGACTTCGCCGTAACCTCTCGATGGTGGTCTCTGTCGTTCTCGTGACCTTCATTTCGTTGACTTTTGTCGGGGCATCCATTCTTCTGCAGATGCAGATCGGTCAGATGAAGGGGTACTGGTACGACCGGGCGCAGGTCGCGGTGTACATGTGTACCGACATCGATACGACGGGCAATTGCACTTTGGCTGAGGCGACAGAAGACCAGATCGCCGCGGTAAACCAGCAACTCGAGTCTCCGACCCTTGCGCCCTATATCAACGAAGTGCAGTTTGAGACGCACGAACAGGCGTACGAAAACTTCAAGGAGCAGTTCGCTGATACGACGTTCGAAGGCATCATTACGCCGGAGTCGTTGAATGAGAGTTTCCGGGTGAACCTCGTTGATCCCGAACAGGCTGATGTGCTCATCGAGAGCTTGTCTGGGCTAGCGGGCGTCGAGAGCGTCGAAGATCAACGGGCCTATCTTGAACCAATCTTCGCGATCCTCAATGCCGCGAGTTATACGGCGATTGGTGTCGCGGGACTCATGCTTATCGCCGCGGTGTTGCTTATTGCCACGACGATTCGGTTGAGCGCCTTCTCGCGCAGGCGCGAGCTCGGCATCATGAGGCTTGTCGGGGCATCAAACCGTTTCATTCAAACGCCATTCATCCTTGAGGGCGTGTTTGCGTCGTTGATTGGTTCTGTGCTGGCCGGTGGAGCCATCGTAGCGATCGTTCAGTTCTTTGTTCGCGGCTATTTGGCGACGACGCTGCCCGTCAACACGAGTCTGCTGGGAATGGATGAGGCGCTCCTGGTGGTACCGATTCTGATTGCGGTGGGCGCGGGCTTGGCCGCCATCTCGGCCGGAGTGGCGATCAGTCGCTATTTGAAGGTGTAGCCCGAGCGTCACTCTCGCGCTAAACTGGTCTGCTGCACTGTCGGCATTCGCCGCAGTTGCGTGGCATCCCGTATTTGAGAGAGAAGTGAACCATGCCCAAGGAAAGTGAGCGGAAGGTTGTTGCCAGCAACCGTAAGGCCCGCCACGATTACAGCATCGAAGACACCTATGAGGCTGGTCTTGTGCTGTCGGGCACTGAGGTGAAGTCTCTGCGGTTGGGTCGTGCCAGTCTTATCGATGGGTACGGCTATATCGATGATCACGCGGAAGCATGGCTGGATGCCGTTCATATTCCCGAGTTCTTCCAAGCGTCGTGGACCAATCACCCTCCGCGTCGCAAGCGCAAGATGCTGCTGCACAAAGAACAGATTCTGAAGATCCATAACAAGATCAAGCAGGGTGGCTACACTCTCGTTCCGCTATCGATCTATTTCTTGGATGGTCGGGCCAAGGTTGAGCTCGCGGTTGCTAAGGGCAAGCGCGAGTATGACAAGCGCCAGACTCTGCGGGAGCGTCAAGATAAGCGTGAGGCCGACCGCGCGATTTCGGCGCGCAAGCACATGGGTGAGTAGCGCGAGGGTTCTCGCACCCTCTCGCTGACTTCTAGCTCGCGTGGAATCGCGCTTCGACGTGTGCTGAGACGGAAATATCTTCTGGCCTGAGCGACAGTTGTCGGTCGCTGCCGGGGGCAGTCATCATCCGCATTGAGGTGGTTTCGGCACCGTCGTGAGAGTTGGTTGCGACGTTGTCGAGCATTCCGGGATCAGCGATCGCCGTGGTTGTCACTTCCGAGAGGCCCACACTCTCTGCGTATTCGCGCGCTTTGGTGAGAGCGTCGGCGACGGCCATTCGCCGGGCGTGCGTGCGGGCAGCGTCGGCAGTTTCCGCTGTGAGTTCCCACTCCACATGCGACACTGTCGTGTTGTCGAGTGAGCTCACCCGCTCAATGAACAGGGCGAGGGCATCGAAGTCGTGAAACCGAACGATGTAGCTAATCGCAGCGGAATGTACGAGAGGTAATTGCTCACCGGCGTTGCTCCAGGGCCGCTGCGACGTTACTCGCACGTTGTCGGAAGACCACCGTGTGATGCCGCCGTTTTTCGCTGCGAGCGGGGCGAGGAGTTCGTTCACTCGACCGGATGATTTCATCACGTCATCGAACACGTCACTGCGGTCGGGACCATCGATGGCAACTGAGAGGTGCACGATGCCGTGCTCGGCAGGCTGCCACGACTCATGTTCACCTCGAACGGTGATCACGACGGTCATGCTTAAATGGCGCCGAGTTCTGCCAACTTGGCTTTCAGATCGTTGTCGCTTGGTTCAACCTGGAAGGTTCCATCGGTGAAGTGAACGACGGGGATGTTGAGCCGACCGCTGATGGCGTGAGCGCGGTCGGCTGCGGCGGGGTCTTTCTCCACGTCAACCTTGTTCCACTCAATCTCGAGCGAGTTGAGGAGCGCTTCAGAGCGGCGGCAATCGCGGCACCAGTCAGCTCCATACATTGTGATTTTTGCGGGGGTTGCTGTGGTCGTTTCACTCATAGGTCCAACTTAGTTTGCGTCGGCTGAGTGCGGGAGGTGCGTTCGCTGGCAGCGTGCTGGGGCAACCGGAGGGAGGCGGTGCTTGAGTGGGCTGGTTTGTGGCGCGTTTGTGAACTATCATTGAGGGCTGCCCATTAGTGAGCAGTATTGATAACTCCACAGCGCGACAACGACCCACACAGGGGGATGATCGGTTTCGACATTGCCTGCAAAACTGTGAGAAGCGGGTCGAGAATGCAGCCTTATCTCGTTAACGATGACTGCAAACTATAAGTGCCAATTCAAAGCGCACTGACTTCGCCCTCGCTGCCTAAGCGAGCGCACTAAAGAAGTCCGTCAGACCGGGAATGCTCTCTACTCGGATTCTGGCGCAATTTAGAGAGATTGCTGCGTAGTTACGCCTGAGGGCTACGTGGGACTTGCACTCTGGCTGGGCTCGTTGACCTAGGTGCTTGTGGCAAAGGTCAGAGCCAAGTAGAACGTCTGCACAAGCTACACCCGTAGAAGGCACAGAATTACAGCAGTGGACGGGGGTTCAATTCCCCCCATCTCCACCACCGGTCGTTGTCGCGTTGTGAGAGTTCTTCCGCCAGACGGTTGTGTTCCGTCCGGGCGAAAGCTCCGTGTCACTAGCAGCGGCAATTGACAGGTGCAGTTCGCTTGCGCTTCCACCTCTAGCCGTCGAGCTCCGCCGTGCTCATGCGCTCGGCGCCGCGAGATGGCGTCACTGTGAATGTGACAGGCTCGCCGAATCCGGCCTCAGCGAACGCTGTGCGCACGGCCGTGGCGACCTCGGAGACGAGAGCGTGCGGCACGAGGGCGATGGCAGCCCCGCCGAATCCGCCGCCGGTCATCCGTGCTCCGATGGCCCCCGCACCGCGTGCGGTCTCGACGGCGAGGTCGAGTTCGGGAATCGAGATCTCGAAGTCGTCTCGCATCGACACGTGCGATTCGTCGAGCAGGGCGCCGAGGGCCAGCGGTCCTTCTTCTCTCAGAACTCGCACGGTGTCGAGCACGCGCTGGTTTTCTGTCACGACGTGGCGCACCCGGCGGTACGTGACGTCATCGAGCAGTTCGTGCGCGCGATCCAGGTCGCTCACGCTCACATCTCTCAGCGATGAGGCGCCCATGGCCGCGGCTCCTGTTTCGCACGCGGCACGACGCTCGGCGTAGCCTCCCGTGGCGTGCGAGTGCGAAACTCTGGTATCGATCACAAGGATGCTCAGCTCTGCCGCGGCGAGCCCGAGGGGAACAACGTTAGCTTCGAGCGAGCGGCAGTCGAGAAAGACGGCGGAGTCGGTAGCGCCCAGTAGCGACGCAGACTGATCCATGATTCCGGTTGGTGCTCCGACGACGTCGTTTTCGGCGAGTTGCCCGACCTGTGCAAGCTTCTCTCGGGAGAACCCCAGGTTCCAGAGATCATTGAGCGCGAGTGCCACGGAGCTCTCGATGGCGGCTGACGACGAAAGTCCGGCGCCGACGGGCACCGTCGAGTCGATGAGGATGTCTACGCCAGTGACGCTGGCCAAGTCGGCACCGTGTTCACCTAGCGCCCAAGCAACCCCGAGGGGGTAGGCACTCCAGCCCACAATTTCACCAGCGGTGCGCGCGGCATCGAGCGCGGCTAGTTCGAACTCGGCTGAGGTGTTGTCGAAGGTGCTCGTCACCCGAATGACGCCATCGTTCCGCAGCCCAACGGCGGCTCGTGTACGACGATCGATCGCGAAGGGCAACACGAAGCCTTCGTTGTAGTCCGTGTGCTCTCCGATGAGGTTAACGCGGCCTGGGGCCGACCACACGCCCTCGGGCGAGTACCCGTTTGTTTCTGCGAATTGCGTGATCATTGCGGATGCGCTCGTGTTCATGCTCGTTCAATGGCCTCTCGGATGGTGGCGGCTGCGGCTTCGGGAGTGACGTCGCCGATCCAGGCGCCCATTGCCGATTCTGAGCCGGCTAGGTACTTGAGTTTGTCTGCCGCGCGTCGTGGCGAGGTCAGTTGGAGGTGGAGTCGGAAGGTGTCGCGCGCACGGTTTACGGGCGATTGATGCCAGGCCGCGATGTAGGGCGTCGGGGAGTCATAAATCGCATCGACTCCTCGAAGCAGCTTCAGGTAGAGTCCCGCGAGTTCGTCGCGTTCGGCGTCTGTGGTGGCGGCGAAGTCAGGCACGTGGCGATGCGGCATCATATGAATCTCGATGGGCCAACGGGCTGCGAAAGGCACGAAAGCTGTCCAGTGTTCGCCGCTGAGTACAACTCGATCGCCAGCGCGCTCGAAGTCGAGAATGTCCTGGAACATTGTGGGCGAGGTTCGCTCAATCGATTCGAGGGTGCGCTGTGTTTTGGGTGTGATGTAGGGGTACGAGTAAATCTGGCCGTGCGGGTGGTGCAGGGTCACTCCGATTGCTTCGCCACGGTTTTCGAAGGGAAACACTTGCTGCACTCCGTCAAGGGCAGAAAGGGCTTCGGTCCGGTCCGCCCACGCTTCGATGACCGTGCGTGCCCGGCTTTCTGTCTGGGTGCCGAATGATCCTTCGTGGTCGGGGCTGAAGCACACTACTTCGCAGCGGCCAATTGAGCTGCGGGTTCGTCCGAGTCCGAGCTCCGTGAGATCGTCAAGGCCGCTGGGTGCATTCTCGCTCCCGGCTAACGCCGGGCCGAATGAGGGGGAGCGGTTTTCGAAGACGGCGACGTCGTAAACAGCGGGAACCTCTGACGGGTTCTTCGCTGTTTGAGGTGCGAGGGGGTCTTGATCCGCTGGGGGGAGGAACACGCGATTCTGTCGGGCAGCGGCGATCGAGACCCATTCTCCGGTGAGGATGTCTTGACGCATTGTCGCGGTGGCGGGCCGGGGGGCGAGCGTCCGGCTGTCGACTGAGCGGTCGTCGCCCAACGTTGTGTCGGCGTCGTCAAAGTAGATGAGCTCGCGGCCGTCATTCAGCGTGGTGGGCCGTTTAGTGATTGTGGGGGTCATTCTGAGCTTCCTTCTTCTGCGCGCAAGCGAGCTTCCCAGGCGCTTCGAACCATTTCTTCGGCGGTGTGGCGCATTTTCCAGTCAAGGTCGCGCGCAGCGAGGTCGCCGTTCGCGACGATGCGGGGCGGATCTCCGGCTCGGCGAGGGGCAACTTCTGGGGTGAACTCGATTCCGGTCACGGATGCCACGGCCGTCATGATTTCGGCCACCGACAGTCCGTCACCGCTGCCGAGGTTGTAGGCGGCTTCGATGGTGTCGCGAGCATCGAGTCGGCGAGCTGCGGCGACGTGAGCTGCCGCGATATCGGCGACGTGAACGTAGTCTCGCACGTTGGTTCCGTCGGGGGTGGGGTAGTCGTTGCCGTTGATCTTGGGGGTCTTGCCTGCAACGAGGGCTTCGAACACGAGCGGGAAGAGATTGTGGGGGCTCGTGTCGTACACCGCAGCATCCCCTGATCCGACGACGTTGAAGTAGCGAAGCGATGTGTGGCGCAGACCCGTGGCAACTTCTTGGTCACGCAGCAGCCACTCGCCGATGAGTTTGGATTCGCCGTAGGGAGAGAGCGGCGCTTTTTCTGTGGACTCGGTGACTTGGTCGACGTCGGGTGTTCCGAAGACGGCGGCGCTCGAGGAGAACACGATTTGCTCGACCTCGCACTCGGCCATGGCTTCCAGCAGCGCAAGGGTGCCAGTGACGTTCTGCGCGTAGGTGTGGAGGGGGCGGTTTACGGAGACTCCGGCGTACTTGAAGCCGGCAACATGGATGACGCCCGTAACGTTGTGCGTTGTCATGGCATCGATGAGTGCGGCCTTGTCAAGGATGCTGGACTGCACGAACGGCACACCCTCGGGGATGAACTTCTCGAAGCCGCTCGAGAGGTCATCCAGAATCACGGTATCCATTCCGGCGTTGACGAGCGCGCGAACCACGTGAGCGCCGATATAGCCGGCACCGCCGGTCACCATCCAAGTCATCTTTTTCCCTTATGTCGAAGCAGTGGGGGAGCGGCGGTGGCGGCTCTGCACCCAGTGATTGTCTAATAATATGATTATTGGACTGATGCGTCCACTTCTGAGGCATGAACAGCTGCGGCCAGCTCGTGGATGCCCGGCTCCTCCGGTCGGCGCAGAACAAGCAGTGGTATCCGCCGCGAGCAGAACGACTATCGGCGAATGAGGCGCAGCTCCCGGATGTTCGGATTGAAGTCCATCTCTCGCACCGTCCCATCCCGCATAAAGCGGTTCTTGGCGTAGAAGGTCCGGGCGCGTGGGTTCTGCTCAAGCACCCAGACGCTTGCCGGTGCACCACCGAGAGCGGCATCGATGAGGGCCTGGCCCGCGCCGGTGCCGTGGGCGCTCGCCAAGACGTAAATCATCTTCAGCTCTTCGGCGGGAAGGTTCGGCTCGTCGCGGTTGTGTTCGGCATGTGCGAACCCGATGATGGCTCCATCCACTTCAGCGACGACGGAGGTGGTGTCGTCGTCGGTCAGCAGCACGTTCCACATTGCCTCTCGCCGTACACGAGACTCTGCGCTCCATGCGTTCTCGGAGAACAATCCGGTGTAGGTCTCTTGCCACGATTGCGTATGCACGGCTGCGAGCTCTTCGGCATCGTCGAGCCGTGCGGCTCGGGTGGTGAAACTGGGCATAAAGCTATCTTGGACTAGAGCGTGGCTGAGGGGATAGGCCGCTTGCACACGAGGTAATCAAAGTCGCCGTTGAGGGACCAGAATCGCGACACGCCCGGGATGTTCACCGTGTTGGTGGGTGGGGGATTGTGCACGTAAAGTTCTTTCTAGTCACCCCAAAGGTGCGGAATACGAAGTCAGTTTTTGCTGC
>Ga0209344_10000643_pt1 | contig 56103 bp, 45 predicted proteins | sample Cruoilmetagenom6_FD_187293 | JGI IMG/M metagenome (GOLD analysis project Ga0209344, IMG submission 187293) | Oil polluted marine microbial communities from Coal Oil Point, Santa Barbara, California, USA - Santa Barbara Oil Seep Sample 6 (SPAdes)... | ecosystem: Environmental > Aquatic > Marine... | reverse complement strand
CCCTGCCGGCCGGTCGGATTGAACTCCGCATCCTTGACGTGGAACATCCGGATCCGGTCCTTGTAGATGTCGATATTGTCGAGATAATCCATGCATTGCAGCAGGTAGTGCGACGGATCATAGAGCATGTTGCAGCGCGCATGATTGCCCACGCGCTCGAGAAACATCTCGAAGGTGACGCCGTCATGCAGATCCTCGCCCGGATGGATCTCGTAGCAGATGTCGACGCCGCAGTCCTCGGCATGATCAAGCAGCGGCCGCCACCGTTTCGCCAGCTCGTCAAAGGCGGTCTCGACCAGGCCCGCGGGCCGTTGCGGCCAGGGATAGAGATAGGGCCAGGCCAGCGCGCCGGAAAAGCTCGCCATCGCGCCAATGCCCATGTTCTTCGACGCCGAAAGCGCCATCCGCACCTGTTCGACAGCCCATTCCCATGTTCTTCGACGCCGAAAGCGCCATCCGCACCTGTTCGACCGCCCATTCCTGCCGGGCTTTCGGATTGCCGCGCACTTCAGGCGCCGCAAAGCCGTCAAAGCCCTCGTCATAGGCCGGATGCACCGCCACCAGCTGGCCCTGAAGATGGGTCGACAGCTCGGTCACCTCGACACCGTTCTCACGCGCCACGCCCTTGAACTCGTCGCAATAGTCCTTCGACGCGGCTGCCTTCTCGAGATCGATCAGCCGGCCGTCCCAGCTTGGCACCTGCACCCCCTTGTAGCCGCAGTCAGCCGCCCATTTGGTGATCCCATCCCACGAATTGAACGGCGCCTCGTCACCAGCGAATTGTGCCAGAAACAGCGCCGGGCCCTTGATCGTTCTCATTGGTCTCTTCCTCCTCAGATTTTCCAAACTTGTCGCTCAGGCAAGTCAGACGAAGCCTGTCCGCCCACCCGAACCCGCCGGCTTCAGCTTCTCTCAAGCGACGTCGTGATGTGATTGTAGCCCTCGCGATAGACAGCCTCGGGGCTCTCGGCGAAGTCGCGCCAGACCTTGGTGGCGGCAGCAAGATCAGGCAGGCCGCGGCCGAAACTCTCGATCGTCAGCCAGCCGTCATATCCGATCGCGCGAATGGCTGCATAGAGTTGTGGCCAGTCGACGTTGCCGCGGCCCGGGACCCCCCGGTCATTTTCCGAGATATGGATATGGGCAACGTCACCGGCATTCCGCGTCAGCGCTGCAGCCGGATCGAGCTCCTCGATATTGGCATGAAAACTATCATACATGGCGCGGATATTGGGGTGTGAAATTTCAGCCAGATGCGCCGAGAGACCGTCCATGGTGTTGACCAGGTAGCATTCAAAGCGATTGAGCGCTTCAAGAGCGACGGTGATGCCAAGGCCAGCCGCATGCTCGCCGATCTGGCGTTGCGACGAGACCGAGTTGGCCAGTTCCTCAACTGTCGGCCCTTCGCCTGAAAAATGCCCCAGGGTGGAATGCAGCGGACCGCAAATCAGGTCGGCGCCAAGCGCCTGCGCCTTGTCCAGCGTGACACGCATATGGTCGACACCTCTTGCCCGCTCAGCGGCAGTGCCAATCAGGTTCATCGCAGGATCACCCATCGCCGCAACGGCGGTCCGCTCCAGCCCGAGATCGTCGAGTAGGGTGGCAAGGTCTCTGTAATGGCCGATCTCGCCCTCGAACACCGGGATTTCCACACCGTCATAGCCACAGGCCTTGAGATCCTTCAGCAGCTCTGTGTGCTCCGGACCGACATGGGTGGTCCATAAAAACATGTTCATCCCGATTTTCACGGCTCACTCCCGATCAGAAAAGGATCAACCAGCCAATCTGGTATTACCAAAATTCATTGAATGCTAGGTCATCACTTTTGCAAGCGCTACGCAAGTGGCAATTTACCTCTCAAAATGTGGATTTATTCAATTTTTGCGACACGTCAGGCTTGATCAGCTTCAAGAATGAGATTAATTGGTCTAACCAGAATGCAATTGTAACAGGCGGAAGAGTTGAGGAGCTCTGCTGCGAGGGAGGATTATCATGCACCTGTCGACACACAACTGGATGCGGGCCGAACCGTTGGACGTCACGCTTCGCCGGATCAAGCAATTCGGGTATGAAAGCATCGAGATCTCCGGTGAGCCGACCCAGTACGACACCAAGGAAACCCGCGCGCTTCTCAAGGAGCACGGGATCCGCTGCTGGGGTGCGGTGACACTGACGCTGGGCGAGCGCAATCTGGCGGCAAAGGACGAAGGCCAGCGCGCCCGCACGGTCGATTACGTCAAGAGCGTTCTGACCATGGTCAGCGAACTGGAAGGCGAAGTGATCACGCTGGTGCCGGCCACTGTCGGCAAGGTGCAGCCCGACGCCACGGAAGAAGAAGAATGGAAATGGCTGGTTGACGCGACCAAGGAATGTTTCGCCCATTCCCAGAAGGTCGGCGTCAAGATTGGCATCGAACCGCTGAACCGGTTCGAGACCTATATCTTCAACCGTGCCGCCCAGGCCCTGGCCCTTGCCGATGCGGTGCATCCTGATTGCGGCGTCTGCCTTGATGCCTATCATCTCAACATGGAAGAATCCGACATCTATGATGCCATCCGTCTGGCGGGCAAGCGGCTGTTTGACTTCCATGTCGCCGACAACAACCGCTTCGCCGCCGGCCTTGGACACCTCAACTGGCCCAAGATCGTCGAGACGCTGAAAGAGATCGGCTATGACGGCGCCCTGACCAACGAATTCGTGGCCCCGGTCGACCGCACGCCTGCCGCGATCTACCCCGACATGGTGGAACGCGATCCGGTGGACATTTCGCCCGAACAGCTGAAATTCATCCAGGATCACGGATCAAGCCTGCTGACCGAAAAATTCTACTCCGACCAGATGCGGATCACAGCCGAGACGCTGTTGCCGCTGATCAAGTAACTCGTAGAGGCGTACCCCGGGAGCGGAAGTTTCCGCCACCGGGGTACGAGGGTCGCTGTCATGAAAATCAAGTCCGTCCATGCACAATGGATTCAGATCCCGATCGAAGAGGCGCGTCAGCACACCAGTGACTTCGGAACCTTGCGTACCTTCGATGCGGCAATTCTGCGCATCGAAACCGATGATGGAATCGTCGGCTGGGGCGAGGGGAAGAATGCCGCGGGCAGTGCGGGCAATTACGCCACGCTGGTGCGTCTCCTCAACGAGGATTTCGGCCCGCGCATCATTGGCCGTGACCCGGCGGATGTGACGTTCATATGGGAAGATCTCTACAATGGCGTGCGGGCGGAAAAGGCTGCTGCTGCAGGGCACGCCATGCCGGAAATGGCACGGCGCGGCCTGACCGTTGCCGCCATCAGCGCCATCGACATTGCCTTGTGGGATATTCTCGGCAAGGCCGACGGAAAGCCGGTCTGGAAGCTGTTGGGCGGCCGCAAGGCGGACCGGATGCAGGCCTATGCCTCCGGCGGCTGGGCCAGCGCCGACAAGATTGGCGAACAATTGCAGTCCTATGTCGATGCCGGCGGGTTCGGCACCGTGAAGATGCGGGTTGGCGCAATGGACGCAAATCCGCATGCCTCGGCGGCCCGGGTCAAAGCGGCCCGCAAGGCGCTTGGGCCCGACGTCGAACTGGCCGTTGACGCGCACGGCACATTCACGGTGGCGACGGCGCGACGCTTTGCCCGGCTTGTCGAGGATTGTGACCTGGCATGGTTCGAAGAGCCGATCATCGCCGATGACAAGGCAGGCATCGCCGAAGTCCGCGCCACCATCCCGATTCCGGTTTCCACGGGCGAAAGCGAAGCCACGCGGTTTGCCTTCCGCGATCTTGCGCTGATGCGCGCGGCCGACATCTTTCAGCCCGATCCGGCGTTTTGCGGCGGTATCAGCGAGGCCATGCGGATCGGGACAATCGCATCGGCGTTCAATCTCCGCCTGGCGCCGCATCTCTGGGCCGGCGCGCCGTGCTTCTTTGCCGGGCTGCATGTCTGTGCGGCGTCACCGGCGAGCTTTGCAATCGAGTTTTCCCTTGGCGCCAATCCGATGATCCATGATATCATTGACGAATCTGTTGTGGCAAAAGACGGGATGATTGAATTTCCCGAAAAGCCGGGTCTTGGCTTCACCATGAACGAAGCCGTTCTCAGCAAATATGCAAGGGTCTTATGACGAGTTCCGAAACCGAGTTTCTGCCGAGCCTGGTGGCGCATATTGTGGCGGTGGCCAGCGGCAACGCCGGCAAGGCCCCCTCGGAGCGGGAACTTGCGGAGCATTTTGCCGTCAGCCGCGGCCAGGTGCGTGAATCGCTGGCAATTCTCGAAGCCCTGCAGCTGATCGAACGGCGCGCCAAGTCAGGCATCTATCTCACCATGGAATCGGCCGGACTGAGCTCGATGGCGCTGCTGGCCTCCGCCGGCGTGCAATTGCAGCCACGACAGATTTTCGAGGCCGTGGAACTGCGCAAGATCCACGAGATCAAGGCGGCGGAACTGGCGGCACAACGCGCCACCGAGGACAATCTCGACAGGCTGCGCGATATACTCGAGCGCTCGGAAAAGCAGATTGCCGAGGGCATGGGCCTGCACCGGCTGGACGGCGAATTTCATCTCGAAATCGTCCGCGCCACGCAAAACGAGATGTTTTACAAGATCTGTTCCAGTTTCTATGCCGCCAGCGAGCAGCGCATGCCGATCTATTTCGGCAAGCCCGAGCGCAATCTCAAGTCGCACAAGGAGCACATGCAGATCTTCGATGCGCTGTATCGCCGTGACAGCATTCTGGCCCAGGCGCTGATGAACACGCATCTCGGCCGGGCGCAGAGCTACTGGACCGAAATTCTCGATTCCAATGGGGCAAACAGCTCAGAGCAGTCCGAGTTGCCGCAGCCACACGTCTGAGCCTTTCACCCCAATTGCTAAGCGGGACCCATGCCTGAGATGATCTTTTCCACCCATCCGCTGCATCCCGACGTCACGGCCGAACTTCAGAGCCTGGGCAATTTGACCATTGCCAGCAAGCCGACCCCGGCCGCGATCCTCGAGCAAAGTGCCGGCGCCTCCATCATCGTCGTGCGCGCGCCGATTGCGCCCGAGATCCTGCGCCGCGAGACAAGGCTCAAGGCGACCGTGCGACATGGGGCAGGGCTGGACATGATCCCGGTCGAAGTGGCCACCGAAACCGGTGTGCTGGTGGCCAATGTCCCGGGCGTCAATGCGGTGACCGTGGCCGAACACTGCATCTGGTCCTCGCTGGCGCTGTTGCGCAAATATCCCTTTGTCGCCGCGGATCTGAGGTCCGCCGGCTGGGCCGTCGCACGCCCGCATTCCGATCATGGCAGGGAACTGAGCGGCCGTACGCTCGGCATCGTCGGCATGGGAAATGTCGGCAATGCCCTGTTCCGCATCGCTCACCATGGGTTCGGCATGAAGGTGCTGGCGCTTACCAGCCGGCCGGACGCTTTGCCCGATGGCGCCGAGGCCGCAGACCTGAGCCGGCTGCTTAGGGACTGTGACGTGGTGGTGCTTTGCTGCCCGCTCAACGACAAGACCCGCGGCATGATCGGGGCAGGGGAGCTTGCCCGGATGCGGCCCGATGCGATCCTGGTCAATGTGGCGCGTGGGCCGGTGGTCGATGAAACAGCACTTATCGAAGCGCTGAGCGGCGGGACGATCGGCGGCGCGGTGCTTGATGTCTTTGACCAGCAACCGCTGCCAACGGAGCATCCGCTGATGTTTATGCGCAACGTCATCCTGACACCGCACATGGCCGGGATCACCGAGGAGAGCATGCTGCGGATGGGGCAGGGGGTGGTGATGGAGACCAGGCGGATCCTTGCAGGCGAAAAACCGCTCAATTTCTGCAATCCGGATGTGTGGGAGACCTATCAGGCGCGGTTTGCGGGATAGGAAGCAGTTTGCCGGATAGGAAAAAGGGCGCTCGACCCGATGGGCAGCGCAGCTGTGCATCCGGAGCGATTGCAGTCGGCTATATCGAAGTCATCAAGGGGGACATCATGATCAGGCATACCGTCACATTCAGGCTGAAGCACAAAGTGGGTTCAGAGCGCGAAGCAACTTTTCTTGCCGATGGAAACCGCATCCTCAGTGCCATTCCCGGTGTTGCGAAATTTGAAGTGCTTGAGCAGGTTTCCGCCAAGAACAGCTTCAGACACGGCTTTTCCATGGAGTTTGACGGGCAGGCGGCCTACACGGCCTATAATGACCACCCCGACCATGTTGCCTTCGTCCGCGATCGCTGGGTTCCCGAGGTCGATGACTTTCTCGAGATCGACTACGTGGCCTATCAGCCGGGCTAGCGTCTGCAGCGGGTGATGAGCCCGACAAACGTCGAGTGACTTCTCTTCACAAAGCCAGATGCAGGAACGGCTTGCCTGGATCAAGCATCCAGACAAGCCGTCCTTGCTCCGGGAGGCTCCGGGGAGGCACCGGGATACCGACGCAACCTCAGCCGAGGCCGAGATTGCGCCCGCTGGAGGGATCGAAGCACAGGACCTTTTCGGGTCTCCAGTTGAATTTGACAGTGTCGTCGATATGCACCTGCGTCTGCGCCGAAACGGTGGCATGCAGATGTGTGCCGTTGATGTCGAGGGTCAGGATCTTGATCACCCCGTGGTTCTCGATGTCGAAGACCCGCGCCGAGGCCGGGCCGCTGTCGTCAAGCACCACATCTTCGGGACGGATGCCAAAACGGATCCTGTTGCCCTCGCCGCCATGCGGAGACGCCACCGGAAGACTGAACTTCCCGGCGTCCAGAACCGCCATGTTACCCTTGAGCACGCCGTCGAGCAGGTTCATCGGCGGTGTGCCGACGGACCGGGCAACGAAGGTGTTGAGCGGTTTGGCATAGATTTCCGAGGGGGTGCCGACCTGCACCAGCCTGCCGCGGTTGAGCACGCCAATCTTGTCGCCCATCGACATGGCCTCGACCTGATCATGGGTGACGAAGACGAAGGTCGCGCCGAGTTCGCTGTGCAGCTTCTTCAGCTCGACCCTCAACACATCGCGCAGATTGGCATCAAGTGCCGAAAGCGGCTCATCCATCAGGAAGACGCGCGGTTGCCGCACGATCGCCCGGCCGATCGAGACGCGCTGCATCTCGCCGCCCGACAGGCGTTCGACCTTGCGGTCGAGCAGGCGCGTGATCTGCAGTGTTTCGGCAACCCGGTCGACGCGCTCCTTGATTTCGGCTGCGGTGAAATTCTGGGTTCGCGATTTGAGCGGAAACTCGAGATTGCCGCGCACGGTCATGCGCGGGTAAAGCGAGTATTGCTGCAGCACCAGCGCCACATCGCGTTCGGCCGCGTTCCAGTTGGTGGCGTCATGGCCATCGATGATGACCTTGCCGGAATTTGGGATCTCCAGCCCCGCAATCAGGCGGAGCGTGGTGGTCTTGCCCGCACCGGTCTGGCCGAGAAGGACAAAGAATTCACCATCCTTGATCTCGAGATCGAGATCCCGCAAGGCCGTGTTGGACCCGAATTTTTTGGTGATGCCCTGTAAAGCGATATCAGCCATCAGTTCGCCCCCCGCAAATTGAGGCCTGTGGCCGTATCAAAGAAATGTGCCTGGGACGGATCGATCCGGGCCCAGACCTTCTGGCCTTCGCCGGACACGAAAGCACTCTCGGTACGGGCGCGCAGCACCGTGCCGCCAATCCGGACATCGACAATGTCGTGGCTGCCCAGTGGCTCGATATTGGTCGTGACCGCTTCGACAAAGCCCTCCGAGGCCTGATGCGCCAGCACAACGGCCTCCGGCCTGACACCAAGGGTCATGTCGCCGGCAGCATTCCGGGCATGGCTCAGTGTCTGATCGGGAAAGTGAAAACCCTGGCTCGCCTCATTGAGCATGACGCTGTTTCCCGCAAGCCGCACAGCATTGATGTTCATCACCGGCGAGCCGACAAATTTCGCGACAAACAGATTGGTCGGATGCAGATAGACTTCATCCGGCGGGCCGACCTGCTGCAGCACGCCGTCGTGCAGAATGACGATGCGGTCGGCGAGGCTCATGGCCTCGATCTGGTCGTGGGTCACATAGACCGAGGTCGAACCGCGGGCGATGTGGAGACGTTTGATTTCAGCCCGCATCTGTTCGCGCAGCTTGGCATCGAGCACGCCCAGCGGTTCATCCATCAAAAGCGCCTGCGGCCGCCTGACCAGCGCCCGGCCGATCGCCACACGCTGCATGTCGCCACCCGAGAGTGCTGATGGCTTGCGGTTGAGATGCTCGGCGATCTGCAGCGTTTCAGCCACTTCGCTGACCGCCTTGTCGCGGTCCGTTGCATTCATTCTGACCGCGCGCAACGGAAAGGCGATGTTCTCGCGAACCGTCATGTGCGGGTAGAGCGAAAACGACTGGAACACGAAAGCGATGTCGCGGTCGGCAGCCTTGCGATCCTGGACTTCGGTTCCGTTGATCAGGATCTTGCCCGATGTCACCGTCTCGAGACCGGCAATGGCACGCAGCGCCGTGGTCTTGCCGCCGCCCGACTGGCCCAGCATGACGACAAATTCGCCGTCCTCGATGGTCAGGTTGAGGTTCTTGAGCACCTGGTGATGGCCGAAGAACTTCTGAACGTTCTGGATATCGATCTGGGCCATCAGTTGGAGCCTCCGCGGCTGGCACCGGCCGAGGCGGAATTCTCGTTGATTTCGAGCGTATCAAGAGACTCGTCGATGAAGCCTTCGTCCTTTTCCGGATCGGGAGCGATCTTGGATGTGACCATGAAGGCAATCAGGCCGACAAGGGTCAGGGTCACGCCGTACTGGTGCAGAAACAGGCTCCAGGGTTGGCACAGGGATATGATGCCGAAGATCATCAGACCTTGTGCGGCGGGCGCAAGAAAGCGCTGGTTAAGCTCACGAAAACTCATTTGCGGATCGCTCCGAAGGACATGCCGCGCAGAAGATGATTGCGCAGAAGGAAGGTGAAGATGGCGACCGGGATCAGGAACAGCAACGTGCCTGCCGCGATCACGGTCCAGTCCGGCAAGCCGCTGCCGACCTGGGACGGGATGTAGGGCGGCGCCGTCTGGGCGTTGCGGTTGGTCATGATCAGGGCGAAGGCGTATTCGTTCCAGGCGGTGATGAAACAGAACACGGCCGTGGCCGCCATGCCGGTCAGCGCCTCGGGCAGAACCACCTTGAAGAAGGCCTGCATGCGGGTGTAGCCGTCGACCAGCGCCGCTTCCTCGTATTCGCGCGGAATCTCGTCGATGAAGCCTTTCATGATCCAGACCGCAAAGCTCAGATTGAAGGCGGTGTAGAGAATGATCAGGCCCATATGCGTGTCATTGAGACCCACCACCCGGTACATCAGGAACATCGGAATGGCGACAACCACGGGCGGCAGCATTCGGGTTGAGAGAATGAAGAACAGCCAGTCATCCTCGCCGGCCACCTTGAAGCGGCTGAAGCCGTAGGCGGTCAGCGTTCCCATGGAAACGGCAAGCACGGTTGAGACGATCGAGATGATCAGCGAGTTGGTGAAACGATCGCCATATCCGGACATCGTCACTTCACCGGACCTGCGGTTGCGCACCACTTTTTCGCCGCCGTCAAACACCATCTGCTCCCACCAGGGGGCTGCGTCGTATTCTTCCTGGGTCGGCTGTTCACGCAGCTGCGAGCGCTTGGTGAAAAGCTTGACGAAGGGCGAAACCGTGGGTTCGAACACCACCGTTGGCGGGATCGTGGTTGCCAGGTTGCGGGGTTTGAAGGATGTCGCCGCGATCCAGTAGATCGGCGTCAGCATGATGGCGAGCGCGACAAAGACCGCCACGATTGCCACCCGGTTTGTCAGTATTTCGCGAGGTGTGCGTACTCCAGCCATCTTAGCGAGCCTTCACTTTGTTGAGGTATTTCACATAGATGTTGGTGATTGCCACCACCATGATCAGGACGATGTAGGCAAAGGCCGAGGACATGCCGGTCTGCCATTCCTGAAACGCCATCTTGTAGAGCCGGATCGCGATCAGCTCGGTCGTGGGTTGCGACGACAGCACATAGGCCAGGTCAAAGGTCTTGAAGGCTTCCATGGTGCGAAAGATGATCGCGATCATCAAAATCGGCGCGACCAGCGGCAGCGTGATGCGGAAGAAGGTGTAAATGCCCGAGGCACGATCGATTTCCGCAGCCTCGTAAAGGTGCTTGGGCACGGCCGAAAGCCCGGCCAGCGACAACAGCATGACGAAGGGCGCCCACATCCAGATATCGACAATGGCAATGGCGTAAAGCGCGACATCGGGATCGGCGAGCCACTCGAATTTGTCGAGCCCGAGGAAGTAGTTGATGATGCCGAAATTTGGATCGTAGAGCAGCTTCCAGAACAGGCCGACGACAGCCATCGACAACATCATCGGCAACAGCAGCAGCGTGGTGATCAGGCCCTTGGCGGGGATAGAGCGGTTGAGAAGCATGGCCAGCCCGAAGCCGACGAACACCTGCCCGGTGACCGAAATCAGCACATATGTGGCCGTGATCGAGAAATTTTTCCAGATGAACGGATCGCTCAGCAGGTCGCGGTAATTCTGCAGACCGACAAAATTCGCCGGCTGGTTGGTCGAGGCCCGGAAATCGGTGAACGAATAGGCCAGCGAGTAGAGCAGCGGGAAAATGTTGAAAATGATCAGAAACGCAATTGTCGGAATGATGAACAGGTTGCGGATTGTCAGATCACTCAGCCCCTTGGCGGCAGCGCGCGATTTCGGGTCCAGATTGGTCATGACTTGGGACGCCACGGGATAGCTTCCTTGCTTTGCGAAGTATTGGGGAAGGAAGGGGCGCCGCAGCGCCCCTTGGATTTGTCAGGTTGGCGGGCAGCTTTTACTGCGCGCGTCCGTACTTCTTGAACGTGGCTTCCCAGTCAGCAGCCAGGGCATCGAGCGTGTCCTTGGCAGTTCCCTCATTGCCGACAATGAAGGGATACAGGCGCTGGTTGGCGGCCGTCAGCAGTTCGGCAAATTCCGGCACCGCCCAGAAGTCCTTGACCTTGAACATGGTCTGGTAGAACGCCTCATTGTAAGGCGTGGCCTTGCGGAACTCTTCCGACTGCAGCACGGCGGCACTTGCGGTGTAACCGCCCAGTTCAGCCCAGCGCTTCTGGGTTTCGTCCTTGATGAACCACTCCAGGAACTTCATCGCCTCTTCCTGGTTCTCGGAATATTTGACGACGGAGATGCCCTGGCCGCCCAGCGCTGCAAACTGGTCGCCATCCGGACCGGCCGGGTTGGCGAAGAAGCCGGTGTTTGCCGCATGCGGGTTGGATGCTTCGTTCAGAAGCGCCGGGAAGAAGGCAAAATAGTTCATCGACATGGCCACGAGGCCTTCGGTGATTGCCTGGTTGTTTTCGACAAAGAAGGTCTTGGCCCAGCCCGGAGGCGTGTAGCTGTAGAGCTTCTTGTAGTTCTCGAGCGCTGCGACGGCCTTGTCGCTGTTGACGTATCCGTCGACTTCGTAGGTCTCGAAGTTGCCGAGGTCGGCGCCGTAGGAGAAGATCGCGTTCTCGACACCCATGACCATGGCGTCATAGGAGTTGTCGGTATAGATCGCGATACCGTAGCGGTTTTCGTCCGGACGATGGAAGAACTCGGCAATGTCGGTAAGCTGTTTCCAGTCCTTTGGCGGAGCCAGGTCGTAACCGTATTTTTCCTTAAAGGCGGACATTTCGGCCGGGTCTTCGAACCAGTCCTTGCGGTACGACCAGCCGACTGCGTCGCCCTCGGCCGGAACCGCCCAGAACTTGCCGGAATTGCCCGGATATTCGGCGTAGTATTTCACCGTCGCCGGCGCCATGACTTCGCCGAGATTGTGCTCGTTGAAGAAGTCGGTGAGGTCGACATAGTGACCGCCTTCGGAGGCGGCACCCAGCCACTGGCTGTCGCCGACGATCATGTCATAGGCCGAACCACGGGCGTTGAATTCGGTGAATGCCTTTGTCTGAAAGTCAGACCAGGGCGTTGTCTCGACGGTCACCATGACGCCGGTTTCTTCTTCATACTCGTTGACGAGTTCCTGAAGATAGTTTGCCGGGTCCCATTCGGCCCAGAAGATTGTCAGTTCCTGAGCATAGGCCGAAGTCCCGCTTGCCAAGGCAAGTGCGAGTCCTCCCGCGATGCTGATCAGTTTCGTGCGCATTGTGCTCTCCTCCCATTGTTTACCCATTCGAGATCGACCGGTCTGCAGGCCCAGATTTCCGGACTGGCACTGGCTGTGCCGCGGGTTCTGGTCTCTGCTGGCTGGTTTTGTACCTCTCTTGCTTCGGGTGACCCTCCTCGGTCCCGTGTGCAATTTCAAATTGGTATTACCAAATTTCACTTTGGTCAACCGCTTCCCGTGACCTAAAACCATTGTCTATCGCTTGTATATGACGATTAAAATGCGATAGGGGTTGAATTCAGGCGTTTTATGAAGAAATCTCTCCGCCAGAGAGAACCATCATGAAAATCAAAATACTCATCACTGGTCTGACCAGTTCATTTTCTGCCTTGGGCCTGAGCTGCGCTTCCCGCCTCGGAAACCGCTGCCCGGACCAGCGCGCCGGCGGCCCATCTGGCCACCTGGGAAGACTGCGTGCCGGAGAGCTCCCAGATGTCGCCGAGTACGGTGCAGAGCTCGACGCCGAAGATCAGCGAAATGGCCTGTGCGAGGCGGTCAAATTCGGTCTCCGACAACTGGTCGCGCAACGGCGAGAGCGCTTCGTTGAGAAGATCGATTCGATGACCGCGGGTGAAGCGGGGCTGCTCGCTCAGCACTCCATCCTGCGCCCAGCGCTCCAGGGACAGTCTCAGCGCGGCCTTGAAGGTCGCCTCAAACTCCCAGATGCGGGGCAGGGCGGTGTCGAACAGATCGAGGATCCGCTCTTCCGCATTCAGGCTCTTGCCTTCCCATTTCAGGATCGGGCCAAGCGCCTCGTCCACCACCGCGTGGACCAGGGCCGCCTGGTCGGGAAAATAGCGATAGGCCGTGGCGCGCGACACTTCGGCCGCCTCCGCAACCTCGCTGACCGATGGCGTCAGACCCGCCTGCATCAGCCGGCTGGCGGTCGAGACCATCAGTTTTCGCGTCCGGGCCCGGGGGCCAGGTTTGAGTTTTGCATCCGAGGCGGTTGACTGATTTGAGACGTTCATATCATTATGATACTCGCGTCTCACAAATGGGCAAGTCCGATTTTTGAGTTTGTGAGGAGCCAACGACGGCACCAGGGAGAGGGTGCCCGGTTGGGAGGAGGAAATCTTGAAGCATGTCTATGTGGTCGGCACTGCCGACACCAAGGGGCCGGAGCTCGCCTATCTGGCACAGACGATCGCCGACACCGGTGTGCCGGTCATCGTGGTCGATGTCGGAACCCGCACGCCAAAAATAAAGGTCGATGTCGCCGCCGGCGAGGTTGCGGACTGTCATCCAAAGGGCAGGGCTGCGGTGCTGTCGGGCGATGACCGGGGCGTTGCCGTGGCTGCCATGAGCACTGCGTTTTCCACCTATATGGCGGGACGTCAGGATGTAGCCGGCGTGATCGGCATCGGCGGCGGCGGCGGGACCTCGATCGTGACCGCCGGGATGCGCGGTCTGCCCTACGGCCTGCCCAAGATCATGGTCTCGACGCTGGCGTCCGGCGATGTCGGTCCGTATGTCGATATTTCCGATATCGTGATGATGCCGTCGGTTACCGATTTTGCCGGCCTCAACCAGTTCAGCCGCATGATCCTGCACAATGCGGCCCATGCTGTCTCCGGGATGGTGAAGACCGCTTTTGAAGGCAGCAGTGAGCAACGCTCCGTCGGCCTGACCATGTTCGGCGTGACCACGCAAGGCGTTACCTCGATGGTGGAGCAGCTCAGCTCCAGCCATGACTGCATGGTCTTCCACGCCACCGGCGTTGGCGGAAGGACGATGGAAAAGCTGGTCGATGACGGTGTCCTCGCCGGCGTGCTCGATATCACCACCACCGAAATATGTGACCTGCTCGTAGGCGGCGTGTTGCCGGCATCCGAGGCGCGGCTGGATGCGATTGCGCGCAGCGGCATTGCCTATGTCGGCTCCGCCGGTGCGCTCGACATGGTCAATTTCTGGGCGCCGGAAACCGTTCCCGCAGCTTTCGCCGGACGGCAGTTCTATCACCACAACTCCAATGTCACGCTGATGCGCACGACGCCGGAGGAATGCCGCCGGATCGGCAGCTGGATCGGGCGCAAGCTGAGCAGCTGCACCGGGCCGGTGCGGTTTCTGATCCCCGAACTGGGCGTCTCTGCTCTCGACATCGAAGGCGGCGCCTTTTTCGATCCGGAAGCGGATGCCGCCCTGTTTGCCGCCATCGAGGAGACGTTCGAGGTGTCGGGCAACCGCCGCATCGAACGGCTGCCGCTTCACATCAATGACCCGGCCTTTGCCAAGGCCGCAGTCGATCGTTTTCTGTCAATCATCTGAAAGAGCACTTCATGCCCGCAATCCCCCGCAAGGACATTCTCGCCCGTCTCAACGCCATGGTGGCAAAGGGTCTTCCCATCATCGGCGGAGGTGCCGGAACCGGACTGTCCGCCAAGGCCGAAGAGGCCGGTGGCATCGACCTGATCATCATCTACAATTCCGGGCGTTACCGCATGGCCGGACGCGGCTCGGCGGCCGGCCTGCTGGCCTATGGAAACGCCAATGAAATCGTCAAGGAAATGGCGGTCGAGGTTTTGCCGGTGGTCCGCGACACGCCGGTGCTTGCCGGCGTGAACGGCACCGATCCTTTCGTGCTGATGCCGCAATTCCTGGCGGAGCTGAAGCACATGGGCTTTTCCGGTGTGCAGAACTTCCCCACCATCGGGCTTTTCGACGGGGCGATGCGTCAGAGTTTTGAGGAAACCGGCATGGGTTTCGGGCTCGAGATCGACATGATCGCCGCAGCCCACCAGCTCGACCTGCTGACAACACCTTACGTGTTCAATCCCGATGAAGCCGAAGCGATGGCGCGCGCCGGGGCCGACATCATCGTTGCCCATATGGGCGTGACCACCGGCGGCAGCATCGGCGCGACATCGGCCAAGAGCCTTGATGATTGCATTGCTGAAATCGACGCCATCGCCGCGGCAGCCCGCAAGGTCCGCGGCGACATCATCATCCTGTGCCATGGCGGGCCGATCTCGATGCCCGACGACGCTGCCTATGTGCTGTCGCGCTGCAACGGCTGCCACGGCTTCTACGGCGCCAGTTCGGCAGAGCGGCTTCCGGCCGAAACCGCCATCCGCGACCAGATCCGCACCTTCAAATCACTGCCCAACCTGAAAGGTACCCAGTCATGAGCGAGACCCTTTTTGTCTACCCCGAAGCCGTCGACCGTTTTGCCTTCGATTGGGGGCATCTGACGCTCACCTGCGGTCCGTCGGTCAATGGCGCCGGCAGGTTTTCCGCAGGCGTCGTGCATGTTCCGCCCGGCCAGGGCCACTCCCGCCACAACCATCCCGGCGCCGAAGAGATCATCTATGTGCTCGAAGGTGAGGGCGAGCAGATGATCGAGGACCCGGACGGCAATCCGGTGACAGAAACCGTGCGGCCTGGCTGCACCATGTTCGTGCCCGAAAGCCGTTTTCACTCGACGCTGAACACCGGCGACACACCGATGAAGCTGTTTGTCGTCTACAGTCCTGCAGGACCCGAGGAATTGCTCAGGGAGCTTCCTGATTTTCGTCTTGTGCCACCGCCGCACGCTTAAACAGAGAGTTGGATATGATGCACGATATTTCACCCCTGCATGCCGCTTCGGTCGATGATCTGCCCTACAGCCTGGCCGCGCTCGACGCCGCCATGGAGGCCGCCGGACTCGATGCCGTGGTCGCCACCTCAAAGCACAATGTCCGCTACCTGCTGGGCGGATATCAGTTCATCTTCTTCTCGGCCATGGATGCCATCGGCCAGAGCCGTTATCTGCCGGCCTTTGTCTATGTCCGCGGCCAGCCTGACAACACCGGCTATTTTGCCAACAAGATGGAGATCCACGAGCACAAGGTGACGCCGTTCTGGGTTCCCCATTTCCGCCCCGATCACTGGGGCTCGGTGGACACCATGACAGCGGCTGCAGAGCATCTGCAGAAATGCGGTGTCGCCAGCGGCCGGATCGGCTTTGAATCAGGCTTCATGCCCAAGGACGGCTATGACGCATTCGCACAGGCCTTGCCCCAGGCCTCGCTGATTGATGCCAGCATGGAGCTGACACGGCTGCGGATGATCAAGTCGAAGCCTGAACTCGACCTGTTGCGCGAGGCGACGGCGCGGATCAGCGAATCCATGCAGGCCACGATCCAGGCATCAGGCGAGGGCAGTTCCAAGCACCAGATCATCGAGCGTCTGCGTCAGGAGGAAACCCGGCGTGAGCTGGCGTTCGAGTATTGCCTGCTGACGCTCGGAGACAGCCATATCCGCGCAGGCTCTGACCAGACCTGGAACAAGGGCGAGGTGATGTCGATCGATTCAGGCGGCAATCTTTTTGGCTATATCGGCGATATCTGCCGCATGGGCGTGCTGGGCGAACCCGACACTGAGCTGGTCGATCTGCTTGCAGAGGTCGAGGCCGTGCAGCAGGCGGCCTTCGCCTGTATCGCACCGGGCCGCACCGGAGCGGAGATGATCGCCGCCGGCGAAGCCGAACTCAGGCGCGGTGCCAATGCCGAGCACAATGACTTCTTTGCCCATGGCATGGGACTTATCAGCCACGAAGCGCCGTTCCTGATGACAAATCACCCCGTCGCCTATGACGGGATCGACGCCGAGCGGCCGTTCGAGCCGGGCATGGTTCTGTCAGTGGAAACCACGCTGCAGCATCCCAAGCGCGGATATATCAAGCTCGAGGACACCGTGATCCTGACCGATGAGGGACACGAAGTGTTTGGCGGTGACGACCGTGGATGGATCGTCAGCGCGCAAGCCGGTTAACGTGATCGATCCGGGGCAGGAGGCTTCGCAGCCTGTCCTGCCCCGCATGCACGCTGCACATCCAGGTGCAAGGCTCAGCTTGGCAGGTACTCCTTGCTCCAGCTTTCGCTGATCTGTCCGGTCTTGAGCATGGTCTCGATGGCCTTGTCGGCATAGCCGAGCTCACGCAGGATGGCGCGCGTCGATGTGCCGAATTTCTCCGTCGGAGACAGCGCGAAGATGCGGCCCCTCTGGCTTCGCACCGCATAGGGATCGAGCTGGATCACTTCGTGGCCGCTGGGATGATCGCGGTAGATCGAAAACGAGTAACTGCCGTTCTGCATGCCCGGCGTGCCATTGGCCTCATGGGTGTTCTGGGCCCGCAACGCGTCGATGTTGTCACAGATCGCACAGCCGATATCGGCGGCACGGAGCCGGTCCACCCATTCGCTCGCCGGCTGCGACTGGAACGCACTGGCCAGGAAACCTGCGCGATCTTCTTCGGCGATATCGGGCAATTCCTCGAGCCCTTCGGCATTGCGGAAGCGCGGCAGGTCGGTCTCGTAGGCGCTGAGCAGGATATAGATGCCCGATGCCGTGCTGTAGAAACGGCTGAGCGGACCGTAACCATTGGCCTCGGGACCGGACGGCTCGTCATACAGGCTGCGTCCGTCATAATCATAGCAGAACGGCACCTGCAGCAATCCACTGTTGGAATTGAGCGAGGTCCGGCCGCGCCCGATCCGGCCGAACCGGTGCTTCTGATAAAGGGCCGTGGCAACCGCCAGCGCGCCGCCAAAGCCGCACATGACGTCGATCGTGCCGACATGAGCGTGTTCTTCGGGCCGGTCCATCGCACCGCCGAAGCGCAGCATGATGCCGGTGGTGGCCTGCACCAGATCGTCATAGCCGATATAGTCGGTCCGGGTTCCGCGGCGCACGCCGCTGAAGCAATCGAGCTTGCAAAACAGCGCGTCGGGATTGAGCTTGCGCAGGCTTTCCGCATCCAGACCCATGCGCTTGATCTGGCTGTCGGGCGCATTCCAGACGATCACGTCGACCGTCTTGACCAGATCCTCGAACACCTTGCGGCCATGCTCGGACTTGAGGTCGGCCAGGATCGAGCGTTTGCCGCGGCCCTGGCTCATGCCATAGACCACCGTGTTCCAGCTGTCATAGAGCGGGGTTGCCGGATCGAGCTTGATAACTTCAGCGCCAAACCGCGCCAGGTAACTCGCGGAATGCGGGCCGGCGATGACGTTGCACAGGTCCAGCACGCGAACACCGGAGAGCCAGCCTTCCCCGGCCGTTTCCTGCACCTCGTCCCAGGGATCGGGAATCTCCGTCCGGATCTTGCGCAGGATTTTCAGTGCCTCGTCGACCTCGACCCATCGGCGCGGCTGAGGCTCGAGTGCCTCTTCGCCACTCTCCTCCATCCAGACCACCGGGCCGGGCTGGGTCATCGGTCCCAGTTCGGGATCAACCACATCGATCATCAGGCCCGACATCTCGGCGAATTCGTCATTGACCCATTCCTGCAGCCATCGCTGCGCAGCCCCGGGAATGCCGGCCCGGCCGAACATGCGTTTCCACTCATGCGAGGTGCGGGTCATGAACACCTCTTTCATGCGCGCCGCGATCCTGTCGGCCCACTCCTTGGGCATCGGGTAGACCCCGAGCGAGGTATCGGACGACCACTCCGCCTGCGGCTTGTAGGTGTCGTCTTCCTCGGTCAGGCCTTCCGCGACCATCTCCTCATAGATGCCCAGCACCTGAAGGCAGCGGCGGGCATGGTTCTTGTGGCTGGGGCAGACGACGTAGAACATGCGTCCGTCCTTGCACATGTAGCTGCGGAAGAACGGATCGAGCAGCTCCTGCAGGTCTTCATAGGAGACGTTCATCGGCAGGCCTTCGACGCGCCGGCGCTCGATCTCGATCTCGCGCTGGGTCAGATAGCGCGACGGCATATCCGACACCTTGATCGAGTTGTAACAAAGTCCTTCCATCACGGCTGCGGCCAGCGGCACCTCGATCTGGTCGCCCAGCCCGGTCAGCTGCCGCGATTGCAGCGCCAGAACGGTCGATGATGCGGCGATCTGCGAGGCATAGGCCGATGACAGCGGCAGCGGCGAGAACGACGGGCTCAACCCCATCAAAACGCGGTTCAGCCCCATATCGGTGAAAACGCCGGAGCTTGCCGCAATAACACTTTCAAAGGCGCGCAGCTCACGCCGTTCCTCATCATTGGAGGCGAAACCGGGCAGCGAGACGGTGATCAGTTCGGGCCGCTCCTGCCGCATGGCGGCAAAATCGATACCAAGCCTTGAAAGCTTTCCGGGGCGGAAATTCTCGACGATGATGTCGGCCTCGGCGCACAGCGCGAGAGCTTTTTCCAGCCCGTCTTCGCTTTTCAGGTCGAGATTGACGATCATCTTGTTGCGCATCAGCGTCGCATTGGCGGGGCTGTGCCACATCGGTCCTTCAGGCGGATCGATGTGGACCACCGTGGCGCCCAGGTCGCCGAGCAGCATCGCCACCGCCGGACCGGCGATGTACTGGCCGAAATCCACCACCTTGACCCCGGTCAGGGGCAGCTTGGAAAATGAAGTGCGCATTGGTCCTCCAGGAAACGAAAACAGGTGTCGTTTGGCTGCGCTATTGGCCCGACAGGATCCAGCGCGCTGCTTTTTCCGCTATCATCAGGGTAGGGGAGTTGGTGTTGCCGCTGGTGATTTCCGGCATGATGCTTGCATCGACCACGCGCAGGCCTTTAACCCCCTTGAGCCGCAGATGCGGATCGAGCACCGCGCTCGGATCATCATCGCGTCCCATTTTCACCGTGCCGACCGGATGGAAGATCGTGCTGGCGATATCGCCGGCCAGTTTGGTCAGGTCTTCGTCACTCTGGTACTGGGTGCCGGGCTTGAACTCTTCCGGTTGATAGACCTGCATGGCCGGCTGCGCCATGATCTCGCGCACCTGCCTGAGACTGTCGGCGGCAATCTTTCGGTCTTCGTCCGTAGCGAGATAATTGGGCGAAATCTTCGGCGGATCGCGGAAGTCGGCAGAGCGGATCTGCACCTGGCCGCGGCTGGTCGGGTTGAGATTGCACACGCTCACCGTCATGGCCGGAAAATCATGAAGGTCCTCGCCGAAGGCTTCAAGGCTCAGCGGCTGGACATGATATTCGAGATTGGCGTGCGGACGATCCGGATCCGACCGTGTGAAGGCGCCGAGCTGGCTGGGTGACATGCTCATCGGCCCGGAGCGCTTGAGCAGGTATTCCAGCCCGATCATTGCCTTGCCGAAGATATTGCTCGCAAGCGTGTTCAACGTGCGGGTGCCATTGACCTTGAACACCGCGCGGATCTGCAGGTGGTCCTGCAGGTTGTCTCCGACCGGAGCATCGACAAGCACCTCGATCCCATGCGATTTCAGCAGGTCCGCCGGACCAATCCCCGACAATTGCAGGATCTGCGGCGAGTTGATCGCACCGGCGGACAGCACCACCTCGCGGCGCGCCTTGACCCGGACCGTTTGCCCGTTGTGGTGAACCAGCGCACCCGTGCATTTCAATGCATGGTCCGGGGCGCCGTCCACCCCTTTCTCGACAAGGAGCTTTTCGGCCTGGGCTTCGGTCCAGATCGTCAGGTTCGGCCGCGATTTGGCTGGCCGCAGAAACGCTTTCGCGGTGTTCCAGCGCCAGCCGGAGCGTTGGTTGACGTCGAAATAGCCCACGCCGGCATTGTCACCGCTGTTGAAATCGTCGGTTTTCTCGACCCCCATCTCGACCGCGGCTTCGGCGAAACTCTCGAGCACATCCCAGCGCAACCGCTGCTTTTCAATCCGCCACTCGCCGCCATGGCCATGCATGTCGGAAAACCGGCTGTTGCTGCCGGTGACAGGATCAGCCCCGTCATCGAGTTTGTAATGATCCTCATGCGCCTTGAAATCATTGAGCGCATTTTCCCAGTTCCAGTCTTCATCACCGCTTTGCCGGGCCCAGTTGTCATAATCCCGGGCCTGGCCGCGCATGTAGATCATGCCGTTGATCGAGGAACAGCCGCCAAGCGTCTTGCCGCGCGGATAGCGCAGGCTGCGGCCGTTGAGCCCCTTGTCGGCTTCGGTGGAATACATCCAGTCAGCGCGCGGATTGCCGATGCAGTAGAGATAGCCGACAGGGATATGGATCCAGGCGTAGGTGTCGGGCTTTCCGGCCTCGAGCAGAAGCACCCGGTTCGCCGGATCGGCGCTCAGGCGGTTGGCCAGCAAACAGCCCGCCGAACCTCCACCAATCACGATATAATCGAATGTCGTGTCTTCGTCAGACATGATGCTCTTCCTCCTGCTTCGGCCCCTCGTTCTCCAAACCGGAGCTTGGCGCGGAGAAAAGACGCGAAGCCCCGCCTCACTGACCTTGGAACCACAGTCCCGACAGCCATCGGCAAGCCTTGCCGCGCTCCTCCCAGCCCGCGAACCGTTGTGACCCTAGAAACGCCAGCCGGAGAAATCCAATGACAAATCGCACACTACGATATTAGAGTTTTTTATATGGACAGGCTTTCCAACATCAACACGCTTCTTGCCTTCGTCACCGTTGCCCGGGAAGGCAGCGTATCGAAGGCGGCAGAGCTGCTAAATCTGACCCAGCCCGCGGTCAGCCACCAGATCAAGCGGTTGAGCGAGGAAACCGGCATCACCCTGTTCCAGCGCACGGCCACCGGCCTGCAGATCACCCAGGATGGTGCTGCGATCCTGCAGAAGGCGCAGCAGGTGCTCGCGGCCATGAACGACTTTCGCCGCAGCGCGCGTCAGCAGACGGGCCGGGTGGCCGGCACGCTGAAGATCGGAACCATTGTCGATCCGGAGTTCATCCGGCTTGGAAGGCTGCTCAGCCAGCTCAGGGACGAGTTTCCCGACATTGCAACAGAGCTGATCCACGGCGTCAGCGGCGAGATCCTCAACCAGCTCGAACGCGGACGGATCGATGCCGGCTTTTATCTCAGCGCGCCCGAGGCGGTCGATCACCATGATGAGGACGAGCCGATCCATGCGGTGAAACTTGCGGATTTTACCTACCGGGTGATCGCTCCGACCGGCTGGGACAAGTGGGTCGAGACTGCCGGCTGGAAGGAATTGGCGGCATTGCCCTGGATCGGAACACCCGAAGTCTCGGCACACAATCGCCTGCTGGCCACCATTTTCGCCGAGCACGGCTGCAAGCAGAATGTCGTCGCCCTGGTCGATCAGGAAGCATCAATGCTGGAAATGGTCCGTTCCGGGGTCGGCCTGAGCCTGTGCCGGGACTCGATCGCGCTGCACCAGAGGCAATCCTTCGGGCTCGCAGTCTGCAACACGGTGTCGGTGCCGGCATGCCTGAGCATCACCACCCTGAAGCGCCGCAAGGACAACCCCGTGGTCGCAGCCCTTTTCAGCCTGCTGCAGAGCACCTGGTGATGTGGCGTTCAGGATCGCTGGAATGCGCGATGCGCCAAACTCGATGCACGTTGCTCTTGTACGGTCCGCACCTCCAACCTGCCCGTGGAACAGGATTTCATAATATGTATTATGGAACGCAGCCGTTGATACGGGCGTCCTGACGTGGCGGCCGGCTCAGTCTCGCGCTTGCGCGCATGGGTTCGGGACTGGCCAGCGGGTTTCAGCCACCAGAACGCACCTTGCCAATCGCAGGATGCTCTCACTCGGGACAGAGACTAACCGCTCATGGCCAGGCCGCATAGCTGCGGTCGCCCTGGTTGCGCCGGTGGCGCAGGACATGGCGATACTTGCCGGGGCTTTGTCCGGATTGCCGGGTGAAGAAGCGGTTGAAATAGGCCGGATCGACATAGCCGAGGCGAAACGCGATCTGGCTGACCGGCAGGCCGGTATTGGCAAGCAGTTCGCAGGCATCGCGCATGATTTCGCGATGGAGATAGGCTTGCGGCGACAGGCCGGTCGCCCGGCTCACCGCCACGCGCAGCCGGTCCCTCCTGGTGCCGAGCGCACCGGCATAGTCATCGACCGTCCAGTGCTGATGCTTGTGCACCCCTGCGAGGATCAGAAAGCGTTCGGCAAGTCCTTCCGGTGAGCGCTGGTGAGAAATCATGTTTGCGCCAAGCAGCCGCCACAGATTCAGCACGGTCAGCCCGATGTAATGTTCAAGCGCTTCCGGACTGCCGGGTCCTCCGGTCTGTTTTTCCGCCGCAATCTCGTCCACCAGTCGGACTATCTGATCATCTGTCCCGAGCACCAGCGACAGGCCCTGTTTGAGAATGATCCTCATCTGATCGGCAAGAACGCTGGTCGGCAGTGCGCGAACCAGGGTCTGCCGCGACAAGAGCATGATGATGCCTCTGGAACCGGCATCCACCGTCAGGTCGAAAGCCTCGTCGTCGGGAAGCCAGACCAGCCGGGGCGCCTCGAACTGCTGCGCCTCCCCGGCGTCCGGCACAGGCATCCGGGTGAGATTGCCGGCAAACAGCAGCACCAGGCAGGCGAAACCGGCCGGCACGCTGTAACCAACACGAGTCTGCGGGCTTTTGATCTGCAACAGGGTGAGAAGCGATCGACCATCGCCAGCGAGCAAGCCGATATTTGTCATGGCGGCATTATTCGGCGCACGCGCCGAAAAAGCAATCAAATGTACAATTCTTCGTCTCAAAAGTGCATATTCTTAGACTGAACGCTGAACGATACTCATTTCAAGCCGTGAACGGGAGTCCGGCGAAACCATGGCAGACCTGAGAGCAGGCAACCGCTTGCTCCGGGACATGCCGCTAATTTGGGAGGAGTTTTCATGACCATTACCCGACGCAACACCCTTCGCGCGCTCACATCAGGCGTGGCGATGACCCTGCTTTTGGGCGCGAACCTGGCCTACTCGGCCGATGAAGCCGTCAAGATCGGCTATGCAGTTGCCAAGACCGGCCCGAACGCCACCGGCGCCGGCATCACCACGATTCCGAACTATGAATTGTGGGTGAAGGACGTCAACGCGGCCGGCGGTCTGACGATGCCTGATGGGTCGCAGCGCAAGATCGAGGTCATCGAGTATGATGACCGCTCGTCGAATGAAGACCTGGTCCGGGCCATCGAGCGGCTTGCCACCAAGGACGAGGTCGACCTGATCCTGCCGCCCTGGGGCACCGGTTCCAACCTTGCGATCGCACCGCTGATGGATCGCTTCGGCTATCCGCAGCTCGGCGTGACCGCCGTCACCGACAAGGCACCGGACTTCGCAGCCCGCTGGAAGCGCAGCTACTGGATGCTTGGTGGCGGACATGACTATGCCGCTGGCCTTGCCGACGTTCTCAAGGCAGCTGTTGCGAACGGCAAGATCAACAACAAGGTCGCCATCGTGTCCGTCGCTGACGGCTTCGGCATCGATCTCGTCAAGGGTGCCCGTCCGGCTTTCGAGGAAGCCGGTCTCGAGATCGCCTACGACAAGACCTACCCGCTCGGAACCTCGGATTTTGCCGCGCTGATGGCCGAGGCGAAAGACACCGGGGCTGACAGCTTCGTGGCCTTTTCCTATCCACCGGACAGTTTCGGCATGACCAAGACCGCCCAGTCGATGGGCTACAATCCGAAGGTGTTTTATGTCGGCGTCGGCGGCGCATTCCCGATCTACGGCAAGATCGCCGACGGCAAGGAAGACGGCGTGATGTCGATCGGCGGCGTCGATGCAGCCTCCCCGGCGATCAAGGACTATTTTGCCCGGCACACAGACAGCGCCGGTGCTCCACCCGACAGCTGGGCCTCGGCGATCACCTATGCATCGCTCGAGATGCTGGCGCAGTCGATCGAGCGCGTCGGTCTCGACCACGGCAAGCTTGCCGAAGAGCTGTCCAACGGCACGTTCAGCACCATCATCGGCGACGTCAAGCTGGAGGACAACCAGCTGCGCGATCTCTGGTGGGTCGGTCAGTGGCAGAACGGCACCTTCGTGGCGGTGAATCCATCCGACAAGGACGGCGCAGTTGCTCCGGTCGTGCCAAAGCCTGACTGGTAACAGGTCTAACCGGACGGGCAGCCAGATCGGGCTGCCCGCCTCTCTCCGGCCTTGACGCCGGCAACCAAAAGAAGCGGAACATTGCAATGACAACGCTTGTGCTCGGCCTTGTGCTGGGCGGCACCTATGCGCTGCTGGCGCTCGGGCTGACGCTGCAATACGGCATCGCCCGGATCATGAATCTCGCCTATGGCGAGGTGACATTGCTGGCAGCCTTCGTGCTGGTCTTCCTGTTCCAGACGGCGGGCCTGCCGCCGCTGTTCTCGATCCTGCTGATCGGCCCGGCCGGCTATCTCGCCGGCTGGCTGCTCTACACCGTGATGATGCGGCCGCTGGTTCAAAGATCGCAGGGCATCCCCGGCAAGCTGGAAGTGGATTCGATCCTGGCGACCTTCGGGCTTTTGTTCGTGCTGCAAGGCATCATGCTGGTGCTTTTCGGCGCCAATTTCACCTCGATTTCCTATCTCGATCAGGGGGTCGACGTGTTCGGCGTCTCGGTGGCGCTGAACCGGCTGATTGCCTTTGCCATCTGCCTTGTTGCCGGGCTTTCGCTGGTCGTGCTGCTGGCCCGCAGCCGCTGGGGGCTGATCCTGCGCGCAGTGGCACTGACGCCAGGCTCGGCGCCGCTGGTCGGCATCGATGTCAACAAGGTCAGCCGGCAGGGCTTTGCCCTCGGCACGGCTCTGGCCTCCATCGGCGGTGCAAGCGTCGCCATGTACCAGACATTTTCGGCAAATGACGGCGTCGTCTTCACCATGAAGGCGCTGATCATCGTCATCATGGGCGGGGTCGGCAATGTCGCCGGCGCGCTCGCTGCAGGCTTTGCGCTGGGGCTGGTGGAAACCTTCGTGGCCACCACCTTCGACCCCGGCCTGACGCTGGCCGCGACCTTCACCATCTTTCTTGCCGTCCTGATATGGCGTCCGCAAGGCCTGTTCGGGAGGCGTCAATGATCCGTCTGGCAATCGCACTCGCAGCACTCGCGGCACTGGCCGTGGTGCCGATGTTCGTCTCCGAATACGAGCTCGGCCTGATGATCGGCATGGCCACCTATGTGGCTCTGGCCTCGGCATGGGCGCTGTTTTCAGGCCATACCCGCTACATCTCGCTTGCCACTGTCGCCTTTTACGGAACCGGGGCCTACACCGTGGCGGTGCTCAACGAGACCTTGCCTTACCCGGTGGTGATCCTCTGCGCCGGCCTCATCGGTGCGGCCATGGCGCTCCTGGTCGGACTTTCGACCTTGCGGCTTTCGGGCATCTATTTCGTGATCTTCACCTTCGGGCTGGCCGAACTCGTGCGCCAGCTGATCACCTGGTACGAGGTGACCATTACCGGCACGCTGGGGCGCTACATCTTCCTCGATCTCTCCGCGCGTGACATCTACTGGCAGATGCTGGCGCTGGTGGCGATTGCCATCGGTCTCACCGCCTGGATCAACCGCTCGCGGCTGGGACTGGCGCTCAGGGCGATCGGTGATGACGAGGTGGTGGCCGCACATTCAGGCATTCACCTGGCGCGGACCAAACTGTTCGCCTTCACCATTTCGGCGACGCTGATCACCCTGGTCGGCGCGGTCGCTTCGCCCCGGTGGGTCTATGTCGAGCCACTGATCGTGTTCAATCCGACCGTGAGCTTCCTTACCGTCATCATGGCGCTTCTGGGCGGGGCCAACCGGCTGTGGGGGCCGCTTGTCGGTGCCATTCCGCTGTTCCTGCTGTTTGAATGGCTGTCGGTCAATTTCCCCGACACCTATCCGATCTTCCTTGGCCTGATGTTCATCGCTGTTGTCTTCGTGCTGCCCAATGGCCTGCTTGCCGGCTTCGATGATCTGCGCGCCCGGTTTGGAAGGACAAAGCCATGACCCTTCTCAAAGTTGACAAGGCAGCACGGAATTTTGGCGGGTTGAAAGCCGTCGACCAGGTTTCGTTCGAAATGGAAAGCGGCACCATCATGGGGCTGCTCGGTCCCAACGGATCCGGCAAGACAACGCTTTTGAACCTGATCTCGGGGTTTCTCGCGCCCTCCTCGGGCAAGATCATCTTCAACGGGCAAAACCTCGCCGGTGCCCGTGTCGACAAGATCGCCCGTGCCGGCATTGCCCGGACATTCCAGCTGGTGCGGATCCTGCCATCGCTGACATTGCTGGAAAACGTCATGCTTCCGGCGGTCTTCGGCCACCAGGCGCATTGGGGCAAGGAAGCCGACCGGGTGGCGCGCGAAGCGCTTGAGAAGACCGGGCTCGGAGACCGCGCCGGCGCCCATGCCGGGGATCTCAACTATATCGACCAGAAGCGGCTGGAGCTGGCCCGGGCGCTTGCCGCCGAGCCTGAACTGCTGCTGCTTGATGAATGGCTGGCGGGCCTCAATCCGACCGAGCTGCAGGAAGGCATCCGCCTGATCAGCTCGCTGTCGGGATCGGGCATCACCATCATCATGGTGGAACACATCATGGAAGCGGTGCGGGCGCTGTGCCCGCGTTGCGCGGTGATGAATGCCGGCAAGCTGATCGCCGATGGCGAGACTTCGCAGGTGCTGTCCGACAAATCCGTGATCGCGGCCTATCTGGGAGATGCCGAAGATGCTTGAGATCAACAACATCAGCGTCGTCTACGGAAAGCATGTCGCCATTGACAGGATCTCGCTCGGCGTCAGCAAGGGCGAGATGGTGGCCATTCTCGGCGCCAATGGCGCAGGCAAGTCCTCGCTGCTCGGCGCTATCGGCGGACGGATCAAGCCGGCCGGTGGCAAGGTGGTTTACGACGGGCGCGACATCCTTGCGCTCAAGCCACACGAGGTGGTCGAGCACGGCATTGTCATCGTGCCGGAGGGACGCGGCATCTTCCCGCAACTCACCGTGGCGGAAAACCTCAAGCTCGGCGCACTGCCCCAACGCGCACACAAGGATATGGCGAAAAACCTGGAACTGGTTCATTCGCTGTTTCCGCGGCTTGCCGAACGCGGAAGTCAACTGGCCGGCACCATGTCGGGCGGCGAGCAGCAGATGGTGGCAATCGGACGGGCGCTGATGTCGGCACCCGACCTGCTGCTGCTTGACGAACCTTCGCTCGGACTCGCGCCGATCGTGGCGCAGGAGGTGTTTGCGGCACTGGCCAAGATTCGCGAAACCGGGCTGACAATCGTGATTGTCGAACAAAATGCCCGCGCCACCCTGGCCCTGGCAGATCGCGCCTACCTGATTGAAACAGGCTCCATTACCGGTTCCGGCACCGCTGCCGATCTGCGCAGCGACCCGGCCGTCATTCGCGCCTTTCTGGGCGGAAACCAGAACTCCACAACGAGGAACAGCAACATGGATAATCTCGGTCATTACATTGGCGGACAGTATGTCGCCGCCTCCAACAACGCGACGTTCGAGCGCAAGAACCCCGTGACCGGCGAAACCGTGACGGTTGCCGCCGCGGCGACGCTTGAAGATGCGACAAAGGCAATCGATGCGGCAGCCAAGGCGTTTCCGGCCTGGTCGGAAACCGGACCGGCGGAGCGGCGCAAGATCCTGCTCGCAGCCGCCGCCTCCCTCAGCGATCGCGCAGACGATATCGTCAAGGCAATGGGCGAGGAAATCGGCGCAACCGAAGGCTGGGCCCGGTTCAACGTCATGCTGGCCTCCAACATGCTGATCGAGGCCGCCTCGCTGACCACACAGATCAAGGGCGAAATCGTTCCATCAAACCGGCCCGGCTCGATGGCAATGGCTGTGCGTCAGCCCGCAGGCGTGGTGCTGGCGATGGCACCCTGGAACGCGCCGGTCATTCTCGGCGTCCGGTCGCTGGCCACGCCCCTGGCCTGCGGCAATACCGTGGTGATGAAGACCTCCGAGCTCTGTCCGCGGACCCACGCGCTGATCATCGAGGCCCTGGCCCAGGGCGGGCTTCCCGACGGTGTGCTGAACGCGATTTCCAATGCACCGGAAGACGCGCCGGCTCTGGTCGAGGAAATGATTGCAAATCCCGCAGTCCGGCGGATCAATTTCACCGGGTCGACCCGGGTTGGCAAGGTGATCGGCGAACTGGCGGGCCGCTACCTCAAGCCGGCATTGCTGGAACTTGGCGGCAAGGCACCGATGATCATACTCGAGGACGCGGATGTGGATGCGGCAGTCGCAGCGGCCGGCTTCGGTGCCTTCATGAACCAGGGCCAGATCTGCATGTCGACCGAACGCATCATCGTGGTCGGCTCAGTCGGCGACAGGTTCGTCGAGGCCTTCTCGAAGAAGGTGGCAGAGCTCACCGCCGGAGATCCGCGCGACGGCGCGGCGCCGCTCGGCTCGCTTGTCAATATCAGTGCGGCCGAACGGATTCAGGATCTTATTGAAGACGGTGTTGCCAAGGGCGCCAAACTCATTGCCGGGGGCGGCAATGGCACGATCCTGAATGCGGCAGCGCTGGATCACGTGACCCCCGACATGCGGCTTTACACGGAAGAGAGTTTCGGACCGGTCGTCAGCATTGTCCGTGCCGGTTCGGTCGACGAGGCGGTACGGATTGCCAATGACACCGAATTCGGGCTTTCGTCGGCCGTGTTCTCGAAGGACGTCATGCAGGCAATGGCCGTCGCCAAGCGGATCGAAAGCGGCATCTGCCACATCAATGGCCCGACGGTGCATGATGAGGCCCAAATGCCCTTCGGCGGCGTCAAGGCTTCCGGCTATGGCCGTTTCGGCGGCAACTGGGGCATTGCCGAGTTCACCGAACTCAGATGGATCACAATTCAGGACGGCACGCCGCATTATCCGATCTGAGGGTTCTCTGAGAGCATAGACGTATTCTGAAAAAACCACCGGCAAAACTGCCGGTGGTTCAAACTTATGCGCTGGCAAATTGTGCAATTCCGGAAAGCCGGGGCTTTTGAAGCCGATGCATCACACTGCTGCTTTGCAGGCCGGCGGCCCCGGCGGTCGCCCTAGCCTTGCAGATGCTCGAACAACCGCGCCACTGCCTCGGCACCCGGATCGGTGTGGCCTTCGAGCTGCTGGGCATTGATATAGGTTGCCCGGCCTGCATTGGCCTTGGTCAGCGTCGCTGTGTGATCGGCTCCGGCACGGGCTGCCTTTGCAGCCTGCTGCAGACTGTCCCCCAGCACTTCAAGTGCCGGATGAAGCGCATCCACCATTGTCCTGTCACCCAGCTTGGCACCGCCGATTTCCTGCATTCTCGCCAGGCCGGCCTTGAGCGCCCCGGTCATGGAGAGGCCGCTTGAGGCCGCATCGCCTGCCGCAGCAAAGAAGATCGCGAGCAGCACACCGGAGGAGCCACCCATCGTCTGGCTGAGTTCCTGACCGATAGCCCGGTAGAGCTGGGTGTGATCTGCCAGTGGCAGCGTATCCATCGCAGCGATCAGTGCACGCGCAGCACCGGCAAGTGTCGAACCGGTGTCGCCATCGCCGGATTTGGCATCCAGCGCATTCAGGTCAGCTTCGGACTGGATCAGGATTTCGCAACATTTGGTCAGGAATGCACGGGTCTCGGCGTGCTTCGATGGAAGCGGCTTGATCGGCGCCAGACCATCGGGCAGGTTGAGAATGGTCACCGGGGTGATGTGCGAAACGCCGGGCCAGGCCGGAAGCGGTGTCGGCTGCGACAACGCCTCAAGGTCGCCCGCATCCACCGGATAGACCGAAACCGAGAAACCGCGCATATCAAGCGACGTGACCATCGCAGCGGGCCCGACGATCCATTTGAGTTTTGATGCAATGGTCGAATTGGCCATTTCATTGGCGAGAACCGCCATCTCGAGAACCGAAGCTCCGCCGAGATTGTTCAGCAAGGCAATATGATCGCCCTCCCCCATATGGGCGCCAAGCTTGGCCACAACCGCGTCCATGGCCTGTCTTGCATCGGAATACTGAATTTGCTCGACACCGGCCTCGCCATGAATGCCAAGACCGAGCTCGGCCATGCCTTTGGGAATGCGTGTCTCTTTCGGTGATCCCGGAACCGTGCAGGTGTCCAGTGACATGCCGATGGTCTTGGTGCCGACAATGACTTTCTCGACCCGCCTTGTGATCTCGTCAAGCTTGGCGCCGCTTGCTGCCAGTGCACCGGCGATCTTGTGAACGAACAGGGTTCCCGCCACACCACGCGCCTGCGGCAGATCTGGCAGCGCCACATCGTCGTCGACGACCACCATGCTGACATCCAGCCCGAACGCCTTGGCCCGCTCCGCCGCCAGTCCGAAGTTGAGCCGGTCACCGGTGTAGTTCTTGACGATGAGCAGGCACCCGGCAGGTCCGGTCACGGCCAGAATTCCGGCCAGAACGGCATCAACCGAAGGCGAGGCAAACACGTCGCCGCACACGGCCGCCGTCAACATGCCTTCGCCGACAAATCCTGCATGCGCAGGTTCATGGCCGGAGCCACCGCCTGAGACCAGTGCCACTTTCGACTTGTCCCAGTCATTGCGCACGACCACCCTTATGTGGGGGTAACCATCAAGGCGGGCAAGCTTGCCGCCGGAGGCTGCAACAATACCATCAACCGCGTCCGTGACGATATCTTCCTTGCTGTTCATAAACTGCGTCATAGACTTCCTCCTGAGACAATTCGTGCGCCATCAGCATCGAAATAGAACGGCTTATCCGGCCTGATCTTGACGATGTCGCCTTCGCTCAACGGTGTGTGCGCATCGGTGACGGACACCAGATCATGATCCTTGAATGACAGGTGCAGCCGCGTCTGGTCGCCCAGATGTTCAACCCGGGTGACGAGACTGTCTTCCCCTGAACCCTGGACAATCTGCTCAGGCCTGAGCCCGATCTTGACCGCATTGGCAGGCGCACCCGCAAACAGCCCGGCGGGCAGAATGTTGACCCTTGGCTGCCCGAGACGGCTTGCGGCATAGATGCTCACCGGGTTTTCATAAATCTCGCGCGGGCTGCCGAACTGAACCAGCTTGCCCTTGTCCAGAACCCCGACATGGGTTGCCATGGTCATGGCTTCGATCTGATCATGGGTGACATAAAGCAGGGTCGCGCCGGATTTCGATTGAATGCGCTTGAGCTCGATTCTCAGATCGGCGCGGAGCTTTGCATCAAGAGAGCTCAAGGGTTCGTCCATCAGGTAGATCGCGGGATTGCGCACCAGCGCGCGTCCAATGGAGACGCGCTGCATCTCGCCACCCGAAAGGGCGGTGGCCTTGTTGTCGAGCTTGTGCGAAATCTGCAGGACCTCGGACACTTCCTTGATCTTGCGGGCGATCTCGTCGGCAGGGGTGTTGAGCAAGGGCGATTTCAGCGGAAACGCCAGGTTCTCGCGCACGGTGAGGTGCGGATAGAGCGAGTATTGCTGAAACACCATCGCCACGTTTCGCTGCGCCGGGGTCAGCCCGGTCATCGATCGTCCAGCGATGGAGATCTCGCCTGAATCGGGCGTATCAAGACCCGACACCATGCGCAGCGTTGTTGTTTTTCCGGCTCCCGTCGGCCCGAGCAGAACCACGAAGGAGCCGTCCGGAATTGTCATGCTCACATTGTCGAGGGCAAGATCCGCGCCGAAGCTTTTTGTCACGTTCTTCAGGATGACATCAGCCATGTCCAAGCACCTCCTGATTGGCGTGCGACAACAAGGCCCGCCCCGTCTCGACGTTGAAGACCGTGATCGTGCGCGCGTCAAATTCCAGCCCCACCGTTTCTCCAACGGTGATCGCGTGCGAGGCACTGATCCGCGACTTCAGATCCCCATTGGGCGTGGCCACGGTCACGATCTGCGTGGTGCCGAGATACTCGGTCGCCAGCACTTGCCCCTTGTAGGCGCTTGTATCGGTAAACCGCACATGCTCCGGCCGTACGCCGAATGCCAGCTTGCCCCGTGCGCCTTCAAGTGAGGCGGGAATCGTGAAGTCGACCCCGCTGAGCGCGACACTGGTCTGGTTGTTGCCGAGCATTCCGTCGAACGCCAGAAAGTTCATCGATGGAGAGCCCAGAAAGCTGGCAACAAACATGGTTGCCGGCCAGTCATAGATCTGTTGCGGACGCCCGAACTGCTCAACCACGCCGTGGTTCATCACCACGATCTTGTCGCCCATCTGCATGGCTTCGAGCTGGTCATGCGTCACATAGACGGTTGTCGCCCCCATCCGGTCGTGAAGCGCGCGCAGCTCTTCCGACATGTGTTCGCGGAATTCGGCGTCAAGTGCACCCAGCGGCTCATCCATCAGGAAGGCTTTCGGGTCGCGCACGATGGCACGGCCCAGAGCCACCCGCTGGCGGTCGCCGCCGGACAGCCCGCCAACAGGGCGATTGAGAATATCGGTGATACCGAGGATCTCTGCAACTTCGCCCACCTTCTTCTTCACCTGCGCCCTGGGCATGCCCTGACTGATCAGCGGGTAGGAAATGTTCTTGCCGACATTCATGTGCGGATAGAGCGCAAACATCTGGAAGACGAAAGCGATGTCGCGCTGGCTTGCAGGCTTCATGCCCACTTCCTCGCCACCGATGAAGATTTCACCGCTGGTCGGAAGCTCAAGCCCCGCCATCATTCGCAGGGTCGTCGTCTTGCCGCAGCCCGATGGGCCGAGCAACATGAAGAATTCCCCGTCTTCAACCGTGAACGTGGACGACTTGACCGCATTGAACGATCCGAAGTCCTTGCGCACATTCCTGATCATGATCTGCGCCATGGATTACTCCGGAAAATGGCTGACGATGATGAACATCACGGTGCCAACCAGGGTTATGATGAAGGAATAGGTGTAGAGCCACAGCGCGAAAGGCTGCATCAGCATGACCACACCCAGCGCAATCAGGATCGATGCCAGCATTTCCCACGAGCCGCGTCTCAAGCGCAGCAGACCGGTGAAGAAGTTTGTCATTTGCGAACAGCTCCAAAGGTGATGCCGCGAAGCAGATGTTTGCGCAGGAGAATGGTGAAAACCATCACCGGAACCAGGAAGATCGTCGCGCCTGCTGCAACCGCTGGCCAGTCCTGACCACCAACGCCGATGATCGTGGGAATGAACGGAGGTGCGGTCTGCGCGGTGCCCGAGGTCAGGAGCACGGCCAGCGCATATTCGTTCCACGAGAAGATCAGGCAGAAGATGGCGGTTGACGCGATGCCGGTGGCGGCCTGCGGCAGCACCACCTTGTAGAACGCCTGAAACCGGGTGTAGCCATCGATCAGGGCCGCTTCTTCATACTCGATCGGGATCTCGTCGATGAAGCCGTTGATCAGCCAGACCGCCAGCGACAGGTTGATCGCGGTGTAGAGCAGGATCATGCCGGCATGGGTGTCATTGAGCCCGAGGTTGCGGAACATGAGGAAGATCGGAATAGCCACCGCGATCGGCGGCATCATCCGCGTCGACAGAATGAAGAACAGCAGATCATCTTTCAGCGGCACCTTGAACCGCGAAAACGCGTAAGCCGCCGCCGTTCCCAGAATGATGGCGAACAAGGTCGAGCCGAAGCCGATGATGACCGAATTGAAGAACCGTTCGGAATAGCGCGACGCACCAACGATGGTGTTGCCCTTGTTGCGCACCAGCTGCTCATACCAGGGCAGGTCATCACGCGGCTGTTCAGCGAGATCCGGGCTCAGACGTGTCTGTGTGGTGAAGACATTCACATAGCCTTCGACCGTGGGCTCGAAAAGCACCTTTGGCGGATAGGCGATGGAATCGGCCGATGATTTGAAGCCGGTCGCCACAATCCAGAGCAGCGGCAGCATGGTGATCAAGGCATAGCCGATCACCAGAATGCCGGCGATCCATTTCTGCGTGGCAGACGGCTGCGTGACTGAATAGCTCATCGTTGTTTCACCTTGTTGAGAGCCTTCACGTAGATCGATGCGAGGCCGAACACCGTGACGAACAGGATCACCGCATAGGCCGACGAAAACCCGGTGCGCCACTTCTCGAAAGCCTCACGCTTGAGATCGATGGAGGTCAGCGTGGTGGTGTTGCCCGGCCCGCCTCCGGTCAGCTGCACCACCAGATCGAACATCTTGAAGTTTTCGATCCCCCTGAAAAGCACCGCCAGCATCAGAAACGGCAGGATCATCGGAATGGTGATGGTCCAGAACTGGCGCCATTTGCTGGCCCGGTCGCATTCCGCCGCTTCATAAATGCTGTCGGGAATGGACCGCAGCCCTGCAAGACAGATCAGCATGACGAAAGGCGTCCACATCCAGGTGTCGACGATCACGATCGACCAGGGTGCAAGCGAGACCTCGCCGATCATGGAAAAGCTCGAGGGATCGGCGCCGGTGACAAAGCCGACGACATAGTTGAACAGGCCGATCTGCGGCTCGTAGAGAAAGGTCCAGAAATTGCCGACAACTGCGGGCGACAGCATCATTGGAAACACGATGATCGTGGTCCAGAGATCATTGCCCTTGAATTTCTTGTTGATGAGATAGGCGAGCGTAAATCCGATGACGACCTGGCAGACGATGGTCCAGATCAGGAAATGCGCCGTCGCCTGCATTGTCATCCAGATGTCCGGGTCACCCAGAATACGCTCGTAATTGCGCAAACCCACCCACTCGACGGCATTGTTGGGGCGATTGACCCTGAAATTGGTGAAGCTGAGATACACAGTCCAGATCAGCGGGAAGATATTGATCGCCAGCAAAATCAGAATTGTCGGAGCGACGAATATCCAGGCAATGGCTCTGTCCGACAGGCCTTTTACCTTTTGCGCCATAGCCTCCGGGGTAGCCCGGGCCGCGCGGTCTATTACTGAATCTGACATAGCATTTTCACCTGGGTTCCCCTGAGTGAGGCCGGAGCAAGGGTGTCCGGCCTCACACTCCCTGGGAGGAGTATAAAGTTAGGGCTTACTTCTTGCCTTCGTCTTCGAAGACTTCATCCCAATCCTTGACCAGACCGTCCAGCGCTTCCTTGGCTGTGCCATTGCCGGCGACAACATAGTTGTGCACGCGCTCCTGCATCGGCAGCAGCAGCGACGCGTAGGCGGGCTCGGCCCAGAAATCCTTCACGATGGCCATGGAGTCGAGGAACGTCTGGGCAAACGGCTGGCTTGCGGCAAAGTCCGGCGCTTCGACTACGGCACGCATTGCGGATGCACCGCCCACGTCCCACCATTTCTGCTGAACCTCAGGCTGGGCGAACCACTTGATATATTCGAGCGCCGCATCCTTGTTGTCGGAATTTGCGACAACCGAGATACCCTGACCGCCAAGCTGCGCGAACTGGCCGGCAGGACCAGCCGGATTGGCGAAATAGCCGGACTTGCCACCGCCGACATTGGGGTCGACTTCAACGCCGGGCCAGATGAATGCGAAGTTCATCTGCATCGCCACCTGGCCGGATTTGTAGGCGTCGATGTTCTGCGACATATAGGCGTCGGAGGCACCGGGAGGTGTGCAGCACTCATAGAGCGCCTTGTAGAACTCGAGACCTTCGATCGCACCGTCGGAATTGACGAAGCCCTCGATATCATAGGGCTTGTCCGGATTTTCATACTGGAAGCCGTAATTATAAAGGACGTTGGTGACGCCCATGGTGATGCCTTCGGACCCGCGTTCGGTGTAGATCGCAGCACCATAGACCTTCTTGCCGTCGATTTCGCGGCCCTGGAAGAATTCACCGACCTGCTTGAGCTCTTCAAGCGACTTCGGCGCATCCAGATCACGGCCATGTTTTTCCTTGAATTCGGCCTGGATTTCAGGCCGCGAGAACCAGTCCTTGCGGTAAGTCCAGCCGACAACATCGGCATAGGCCGGAAGCGCGTAATAATTCGGCGAATTCTTCGGCCATTCGGCGTAACCGGTCACGGTTGCCGGAAGGAAATCATCCATCTTGATGCCCTCGGCATCGAAGAAGTCGTTGAGCTTCACATACTGGCCGTTCTCGGCAGCGCCACCGATCCACTGGCTGTCGCCGATCAGCAGGTCGCACAGCTTGCCGCCGGAGTTGAGCTCGTTGAGCATGCGGTCGGCAAAGTTCGGCCACGGCACAAATTCAAAGCTCATGTTGTGACCGGATTCGGCTTCAAAATCCTTGCTCATCTCGACCAGGGCATTGGCCGGATCCCAGGCAGCCCAGCACAAGGTCAGGTCTGCAGCCTGCGCAGACCCGGCACCCGCCGTTGCTCCGAGCATCAGGCCGATCGCCGCTGCGGAATTCATCAGATTGAATTTCATAATAGATATTCCTCCCGTTTTACACTCCCGCCAGCATGGCAGGGCCTCCTGCCCATTATCAGTAATGAGGTGCGCACCTCATTGCAAGTGTTTCTTGAGGTGCGCACCTCAAAATTTGCTTTTCTGCGAAAATTATTGAACAAATCGGGAGGCAGGAGATATGAGCACTCCCAAGGATGCGGAACACGTCAGGCAGATGCGACCAACAGCAAAAGACTTAGCGGCAGAAGCAGGTGTAAGCCTCGCAACGATTGATCGTGTCCTGAATGGCCGTCCGGGAGTAAAACCGCATACGGTCACCAAGGTGAACGAGGCGATCGACAGAATTGGCTTTGTCCGCAACCTCTCGGCCGTCAATCTTGCCCGCAAGAAAAACTACCAGTTTCATTTCCTGTTGCCTGAACATGGCGATCAGTTTCTTGAGGTGATGGTCAAGCACATTGAAGAAGCCAACATTGCTTTTTCCGCTGAAATGATCGACGCCACAGTCGTCCGGCTTCCGGCCGAAGACCCCTATCGATTGGCAGGTTATCTGGGTCAACTGGATGCCAAACTCGTGCATGGCATCGCCATCATGGCGCCGGAATCGCCACAGGTTCGCGATGCCATCAATCGCCTGCTGGAACGCGGCATCGAGGTGGTCCAGTTTCTCGCCGGCCAACCCAAGGCAGCCAGTATCGATTTTGTCGGCATCAACAACCATGCCGCAGGCGCCACAGCCGCGCAGCTGCTCGGCCGCTTTCTGTGCGGGAGGAAGGGAACCATTGTTGTCGTTTCCGAGACCATGCAATCGCGCGACAGCATTGAGCGCCGGCTGGGCTTTGATGACGTCATCAACCGGGAATATCCCGAACTCGAGACCCTGCCTTCGCTTGAAACCCACGGCGACCTGCAAAGAACCCGCCGGGTTTTCAGCAATCTGTTTGCAAATCATCCGGACATTTCAGGCCTGTATATCCTGAGCGCGGAAGCACGCATCCCGGTTGAGGAAATCTCCAGGGTCGCGACCAAACCGCTGACGAAAATCGTCCATGAACGCACCCCCTTCACCGAAGCGGCACTGCAGAGCAGGCAAATCGACGCTGTGATCGCACAAAATCCCGGCCACCTGGTCAGGAGTGCAATCCGCATTCTCAAGGCCCGGCACGATCAGCGAGAACCCGTGGCTTCACAAGAGAGAATACGCATCGAGATCCTGTTGAAGGAAAACCTGTAAGACGGGCTTCGCCTCAAGATCACGGGTGATATTTCCGGTATCGGGCCGCGGGCCGCGACTGCGACGCCGGTCCATCACGCAGCCAATTGTCGGACAGACCTGAACCATGCGGCCAGCCCAGCAGCATCGATCGCAATTTCTTCGGCATACTCGCCGGCAAATGCCTCGAAAGCCTGCTGATTGAGCCCGTTGACCCCGAGCAGCACCGGGATGTTGCGGGCCAGCGCGTCGGCGATCAGCGGCCGGAAGCCCCTGCCCTCGGCCTCGTGTTTTCCGAACTTGTTGAGGATCAGAAGATCGGGCGACTGTTCCAGCCCGGCCTCGACCAGCGCCACCGCCTGTTCAAGCGCTGTCGGATCAAGCCGGCAGCCCCGCGACGCCTCGCCCAGCGTCTGCGAGATACGGATCACCGGGCCGCGGGGCAGCACCCGCACATCCATATCGCAATGATGCGACCCGGGCCGGTCGGTATTGGTCTGCACCACACCGGCCAGCCGCAATCCGTCCGCCTGAAGCCGGCCGGCGAAGTCCGACAACAACCGGTCGGTCAGGCCGCGTTCAACGGTTTTGACAAAGGCAAGCGCCATGACGAAATGCTCCTGAAATGCAGCGAACGGTCAAACGCAGATTGCACCCGGTCCGCCTGATTGGGTGGCTCTGCCGCGACGGGAAACACCACGGCAGCATTGGATGGAACCGCTCAGGCGGCCTTGAGCGTGATACCGGTGACGCTTGCCTGCTCGGCGAGCGCATCGACAAAGGCGCGGCTGGCACGCACCCAGGCGGCCTTCTCCAGCGCCGAGCGCAACGCTGTCTCCACCGCTTCGAACGGCAGGATCTCGCCATCGGCCCGGGCATCGAGCCGGATGATGTGAAACCCGTAACGGCTTTCCACCGGCTCATCCGCGATCTCGCCCTGCGCCAGGCTGAACAACGCGGCTTCGAACTCGGCCACCGTGTCGCCGGCCGAAATCTGCCCGAGCCTGCCGCCATTGGCGCGCGACGAGCAGGCCGAATGGTCCCGCGCCAGCGCGTCGAAGGCTTTCGGTTCAGCCTTGATCTTGGCCAGCACTGCATTGGCCTGATCCTTTGCCACCTTGCGTGCCACCACGTCATCCAGCCGGGCGGCAAACAGGATATGCGCGGCTTCAAACAGCGCTGGTGAACGGTGGCGTTCCGGGCTGGCCTCGTAGGCCGCGCGGACTGCTTGCGGTGTTGGCGCTTCCGCCTCGACGGCCTCGTCAAGCACCTGCCTGATGATGGCCTCCTCTTCGGTTTCCCAAAGCCCCGGCGCCAGTTCCATCGGATCGGGGCTCAGCCCGCGCCGCTTTGCCTCCTGCAGGATCAGCGTGCGCACGGCCAGTGCCCGTGCCGCTGCCATCCAGGCCATGCCCGGCTTGCCCTTCGGCGCCGGATGGTTCTGTGCTTCCGTGGCGATCAGCTCAGGCGAAATCGCTTCGCCGTTGACGGAGATATCGGTAAATGTCTGTTTCATGAGTTTTGCCCCAGATTTGCCTTGTGCTTGCGGGTGCGGACGATCTGGTAGCCCGGGCGCAGAACGTAGCGCACCGGAACCGAGAGCATGTGCACCAGCCGGGTGAACGGAAACAGGATGAAGATGATCAGACCAAGCAGGATGTGCAGCTTGTAGATCCAGTGCACGTCGGCGACGATGTACCAGGCATCCTTGCGCATGGTGAAGATCGCCCGCGCCCAATCCATGAACTTGACCATCTCGCCACCGTCCAGATGCTGGATCGATATGAGAATAGTGCCCATACCGATGATGATCTGGGCAAACAGCAGCACCAGAATGCCTGTGTCGGCAAAGGACGAGTTGGCCCGCACGCGCGGATCAAACAGCCGCCGGTGCAACAGCATGGCACCACCGACAATCGCCATGGCGCCTGCGATGCCGCCAACCACAATCGCCAGAATCTGCTTGAAGCCATAAGAGATGCCCAGCACGTGGAACAATTCCACCGGCGTCAGCATGCCGACCAGATGGCCGAAAAACACGATCAGAATGCCGACGTGGAACAGGATCGAGCCCCAGACCAGTTGCTTGCGGCGCAACAGCTGGCTGGACGATGATTTCCAGGTGAAAGGATCGCGTTCGTAGCGCGCGATGGAGCCGACGACCAGCACGGTGAGCGCCAGATAGGGAAGAACCCCGAAGATGAAGTAGGTCATGGTATTCGTCCTTTCGTGTCAGGCTGAAGCCGGGCGAAGCGGCTGACCCATGCGGGCCAGAATATCGCGGCTGACCGGGCAGCCGGCGTTCGGATCGGGCCCGAAAGTGACCATGGCTTCCTCATAGACAGCGTCGAGCGCTTCAAGGTCTTCGGGATCATCATCCTTCTCCGCGATCAGCGCCTGCGCCTCTTCGGTTTCGATCGACGCCTGGGCGATTTCCGAGAGCGCAACCAGCACTGAGGCATAGGGCGTCTCGCGCCGGGTCAGCCGTTCGGCAAGTGCTGCGATGATGTGGCCGGCATCGGCCAGCAACTCGCGTGCCTCTCCCAGCGAAAGCGTGGAGATGAACTCGAGAAGCACCGGCAGATGATCGGGCAATTCGGTGGCGACGAGATCAAAACCCCGGGCGCGATAGGTTTCCAGTAGATCCACCATCGCGCCGCCGCGGTCCCGGCCCTCGCCGTGAATATGCTCGAACAGGTTGAGCGACAGTGTTCGCGACCGGTCAAACAGCAGCACATAGCGCTCCTGCAGGTCAAAGATGTCGCCGGTCTCGAACTCGGCCAGCAGCGGCTCGATCGCGTCCAGCGCCTTGCTTGACACGATGACCTCCGAGCGGAGCACATCCCGGATCGCCGGGATGGCTTGCTGCAGTTCGGTGGAGGGATAACTCAGCAAGGCCGAGAGGGCTTTGAATGTGCGGATCATGACAGGAACTCCGTGGGGGAACGGAAGCTCTTGCCGCCGCCGAAAAGCTTGCCGGTGGACGTGCCTGACGAGCAGCCATTGCCATCGGTAAAGCCGCAACCGGTCTTCAGGTCATAGGCGTCCTCGACCATTTCCCGGTGGGTTGTCGGAATGACGAAACGGTCCTCGTAATTGGCGATCGCCATCAGCTGGTACATGTCGTCGATCTGCTGCGGGCTGAGCCCGACGCGGTTGGCGACGCCGAGATTGACCACGCCATCCACCGTTTTCGAGCGCATGTAAGCGCGCATCGCCATCATCCGCTCGAGCGCTGCAACCACAGGCTCCTCGTCACCGGCGGTCAGCATGTTGGCGAGATAGCGCACCGGGATGCGCAGCGAGCGAACATCCGGCATGTTGTCGACGGTGCCGATGGCGCCCGCTTCCGCCGCATTCTGGATCGGCGACAGCGGCGGCACATACCAGACCATTGGCAGGGTGCGGTACTCGGGATGCAGCGGAAAGGCGATCTTCCATTCCATCGCCATCTTCCAGATCGGCGAGTTCTGCGCCCCCTTGATCCAGTCTTCGGGAACGCCCTCGGCCCGCGCCGCGGCAATCACCTCCGGATCGTTGGGATCAAGGAACACGCCGAGCTGGGCGTCGTAAAGTTCCTTCTCGTCCTCGGTGGCAGCGGCCTGCGAGATTTTGTCGGCATCATAGAGCATGACGCCGAGATAGCGGATGCGGCCAACGCAGGTTTCCGAGCACACGGTTGGTTGACCGGACTCCAGGCGCGGATAGCACAGCGTGCATTTTTCCGATTTGCCGCTTTCCCAGTTGTAGTAGATCTTCTTGTAGGGACAGCCCGAGACGCACATGCGCCAGCCGCGGCATTTTTCCTGGTCAATCAGCACGACGCCGTCATCCTCGCGCTTGTAGATCGCGCCCGATGGACACGACGCCACGCAGGCCGGGTTGAGGCAGTGCTCGCACAGCCGCGGCAGGTACATCATGAAGGTGTTTTCGTACTCGCCGTAGATCTCCTTCTCGATGCCCTCGAAATTGTAATCCTGGCTCCGCTTGGAGAATTCGCCGCCGAGAATTTCCTCCCAGTTCGGGCCCCACTCGATCTTCTCCATCCGTTCGCCGGAGATTTTCGACCGTGGCCGCGCCGTCGGGAACGCCTCCATCTCGGGCGCCGATTTCAGGTGGTCGTAATCGAAATCGAACGGCTCGTAGAAATCGTCGATTTCCGGCAGGTCCGGATTGGCGAAGATGTTGGCCAAGATCCGCCACTTGCCGCCCTGCTTGGGCTGCAGCTTGCCGGATTTGGTCCGGGTCCAGCCGCCATTCCAGCGTTTCTGGTTTTCCCAGTCCTTCGGGTAACCGATGCCGGGCTTGGTTTCGACGTTGTTGAACCAGGCGTATTCGACGCCTTCACGGCTGGTCCAGACATTCTTGCAGGTAACGGAGCAGGTGTGGCACCCGATGCATTTATCGAGATTGAGCACCATGCCGATTTGAGCGCGGACTTTCATTGAGCTGCCTCCACTTGGGCGGCCGGGCGATCCAGCCAGTCGACCTTGTTCATCTTGCGGACGATGACGAACTCATCGCGGTTGGAGCCCACGGTTCCGTAGTAGTTGAAACCGTAGGAAAGCTGCGCGTAGCCGCCGATCATGTGGGTCGGCTTGAGCGTGGTGCGGGTCACCGAATTGTGGATACCGCCGCGCTTGCCGGTGATCTGCGATCCCGGCGTGTTCACGATCTTTTCCTGCGCGTGATACATGAAAAGCGTGCCTTCCTTGATCCGCTGGCTGACCACCGCACGCGCGGTCAGCACACCGTTCGAGTTGTAGACCTCGACCCAGTCGTTATCGACCAGTCCGGCCTTGCGGGCGTCGACCTCGGAGATCCACACCACCGGGCCGCCGCGATTGAGCGTCAACATCATCAGATTGTCCGAATAGGTGGAGTGGATGCCCCATTTCTGGTGCGGCGTGATGAAGTTGAGCACCACATGCTTCTCGCTGTCGCGTTCGGAAAGATTGATGTCTGGGCCAACCGTCTTGAGATCCACGGGGGGACGCCAGGTGACGAAGAACTCGCCAAACGCCTGCATCCACTTGTGGTCCTGGTAGAGTTGCTGGCGGCCTGTCACGGTGCGCCAGGGGATCAGCTCATGCACATTGGTGTAACCGGCATTATAACAGACCTCCTCGCTCTCGATCCCCGACCAGGTCGGCGACGAGATGATCTTGCGCGGCTGCGCAGCGATGTCGCGGAAGCGGATCTTCTCGTCTTCCTTGGCTTCCGCCAGGTGCCGGTGATCGATGCCTGTGTGCTTGCCCAGCGCATCCCAGGCTTTCACCGCGACCTCGCCATTGGTTTCCGGCGCCAGCATCAGGATGACCTCGCAAGCGTGGATGGCGGTGTCGATCTTCGCCAGTCCCTTCGAGACGCCCTCCTCGGTGACCACGCCATTGAGCGCCTTGAGATGGTGGACTTCGGTCTTGGTGTCCCAGGAAATCCCCTTGCCGCCATTGCCGACCTTGTCCATCAACGGTCCAAGCGAGGTGAAGCGCTTGTAGATATTGGGATAGTCCCGTTCTATCGCGATATAAGCTGGCGCGGTCTTGCCAGGAATGAGCTCGCATTCGTCCTGTTTCCAGTCGAGCACCTCGGGCTGCGCCAGTTCCGAGGGTGTGTCGTGATGCAGTGCCAGTTGCACCACATCGGTTTCGACACCGAGGATTTCCGGCGAGACTTCCGAGAACTTCTTCGCGATTGCCTTGAAGATCTCCCAGTCCGTCTTGCTCTCGTAGGCCGGGTCGACCGCCGCCTGCAGCGGATGGATGAACGGGTGCATGTCGGACGTGTTCATGTCGTCCTTTTCGTACCAGCTCGCCGTCGGCAGCACGATGTCGGCATAGACCGCAGTCGTCGACATGCGGAAGTCGATGGTCACCAGAAGGTCGAGTTTGCCTTCGGGCGCCTTGTCATGCCATCGGGCTTCAGCCGGCTTCTGCCGTCCCTCCTCGCCGAGGTCCTTGCCCTGAACGCCGTGATCGGTGCCGAGCAGGTGCTTGAGGAAATACTCATGTCCCTTGCCCGATGATCCGAGCAGGTTGGAGCGCCAGACGAACAGGTTCCGCGGCCAGTTTTCCGGTGCGTCCGGGTCCTCACACGACATTTCCAACTCGCCCGACTTGAGCTTTTCCGCGACATAGGCCGCAGCCTCCTTGCCCGAGGCCTTGATCGCACGGCCAACCTCGAGCGGGTTGGTCTTGAGCTGCGGCGCGGACGGCAGCCAGCCCATCCGTTCGGCACGGATGTTGTAGTCGATCAGGCTGAGCGTCTTCCAGTCGCCTTCCGGTGCCGTCGGCGACAGGATCTCTGCCGCGGTCACCGTTTCGTAGCGCCACTGGTCGGTGTGCGCGTACCAGGCCGAGGTGGCGTTCATGTGCCGTGGCGGCCGCGCCCAGTCGAGGGCGAAGGCCAGCGGGGTCCAGCCGGTCTGCGGTCGCAGCTTTTCCTGGCCGACATAATGCGCCCAGCCACCGCCGGACTTGCCGATACAACCGCACATCACCAGCATGTTGATGACGGCGCGGTAGTTCATGTCCATGTGATACCAGTGGTTCATCGCTGCACCGATGATGACCATCGACTTGCCGTTGGTCTTCTCGGCATTGTCGGCAAACTCGCGCGCCACCTGGATGATCTTGTCGCGGCGAACGCCGGTGATCTTCTCGGCCCAGGCCGGTGTGAACGGCACGTCATCATCGTAGGAACTGGCGACATTGCCGCCGCCCAGCCCCCGGTCGAGGCTGTAATTGGCACAGAACAGATCAAACACGGTGGCGACCATGGCGGTCTTGCCATTGGCCAGCTTGATCTTCTTGACCGGCACATTGCGGGTCAACACATCGGGATGATCGCAGACCTCGAAACCATTGGTCGCAGCGCCGCCGAAATAGGGAAACTCGACGCCGACGACCGTGTCGTGATCGCTATCGAGGATCTGGCTCATGCGCAGCTTGACTGCTTCGCCGCCGGCCTTTTCCTCGAGGTTCCAGGCGCCGTGCTCGCCCCAGCGGAAACCGATCGAGCCATTGGGCACCACCACATTGCCGGTGACCTCGTCGATCCCGACCGTCTTCCATTCGGGATTGTTGGTCTGGCCAAGCTTTTTTGCGAAATCCGAGGCACGCAGCTGCCGGCCCGGAATGTAGGACCCGCCGCGCTTGTCGAGCTGCACCAGCATCGGCATGTCGGAATACTTGCGGCAGTAATCCTCGAAATACTCGGCCTGGCGGTCGAGGTGGAATTCCCTGAGAATGACGTGACCAAAGGCCATGCCGAGCGCCGCGTCGGTGCCCTGCTTGGCATTGAGCCAGATGTCGGAAAATTTCGAGGCTTCGGAATAGTCCGGGCAGATCACCGCCGACTTGGTGCCGCGATAGCGTGCCTCGGTGTAAAAATGCGCATCCGGCGTGCGCGTCTGCGGCACGTTCGAGCCCCACAGGATGAGGAAACCGGCATTGTACCAGTCAGCCGACTCCGGCACGTCGGTCTGCTCGCCCCAGGTCTGTGGCGAGGCCGGTGGCAGATCGCAGTACCAGTCGTAAAACGACATGCAGGTCCCGCCGAGCAGGCTCAGATAACGCGTTCCCGCGGCATAGGAGACCATCGACATGGCCGGGATCGGCGAGAAGCCGAAAACCCGGTCAGGGCCGTATTTCTTGGCCGTGTAGGCATTGGCCGCAGCCGTGATTTCGGTGGCCTCTTCCCATGAGGCCCGCACGAAGCCACCCTTGCCGCGCTTGGTCACGTAATCGGCGCGCATGGCCGGATCCGACTGGATCGTGGTCCAGGCTTGAATCGGCGACTGGGTTTCGCGCAGCTTGCGCCACATCTTCATCAGCCGCGACCGCACCAGCGGTGTCTTCACCCGGTTGGCCGAATACAGATACCAGCTGTAACTGGCGCCACGGGCGCAGCCGCGTGGTTCGTGGTTGGGCAGGTCCGGCCGGGTGCGCGGGTAGTCGGTCTGCTGGGTCTCCCAGGTGACGACGCCGGATTTGACGTAGATCTTCCAGGAGCAGGACCCGGTGCAATTCACCCCATGGGTGGAGCGCACGATCTTGTCGTGCTGCCAGCGCTTGCGGTAGACGTCCTCCCAGTCGCGGTTCTCCACAGTGGTTTCACCATGACCGTCCGAGAATGTATCGACGCGCTTGCTGGCGAAGAAGTTCAGTCTGTCGAGCAAATGGCTCATCTTGTTTTCCTTTCAGGTCAGGCGGTGACTGGAGTGGCGGCAACAGTGCGTTCGACGTCGAACAAAAGCCCCCCGCGCCGTGTGTAGTAGGCCCAGGTCAGCGCCGCGCAGATCACGTAGAAGCCGAGGAACCCCCACAAGGCCGCAGCCGGTCCGCCGGTCAGCGCAATCGATGTTCCGTAGGCCTTGGGGATGAAGAAGGCGCCATAGGCGGCAATTGCCGAGGTGAAGGCGATGATCGCCGCACTTTCCCGGCCCGCCTGCTTGAGCAGCTCGTCCTTCGACAGCCCCTTCATCAGGCGCGGCACTTCGCGGCCCATGATCACCGGGATCATCTGGAAGGTCGACGCATTGCCCACACCGGTGAGGAAGAACAGCGCCATGAACGAGGCGAAGAAACCCCAGAATGCACCCGGCTGTTCCTTGATGCCGATGAAGAAGATCACCCCGAACACCGCCGCGATCATGGCCAGGAAGGTCCAGAACGTGACCCGCCCGCCGCCGAACCTGTCGGAAATCCAGCCGGTGCCGGCGCGCGACAGGGCGCCCACGAGTGGTCCGAGGAAGACCAGCTGCAAGGCGTTGACTTCGGGGAACTGCAGCTTGGTCAGCAGCGGGAAGCCTGCGGAGTAGCCGATGAAGCTGCCGAAGGTCCCGGTGTAGAGCACGCACATGATCCAGTTGTGCTTGCGGCTGAAGATGATCGCCTGCTCCTTGAAGCTGGCCTTGGCGTCGGCGATGTCGTTCATGCCGATCCAGGCTGCGACGGTGGCCGCAATGATCAGCGGCACCCAGATGAAGCCGGCATTTTGCATCCACAATTGCCCGCCATCCGACATGGTTTGCGGTTGCCCGCCCATGACGCCGAAGACGCTGGTGGTAATCGCAATCGGCACGGCGAACTGCATCACCGAGACACCCAGATTGCCCAGCCCCGCATTCAGCGCCAGCGCATTGCCCTTTTCCGCCTTCGGATAGAAGAAGGCGATATTGGCCATCGAGGAGGCGAAGTTGCCGCCGCCGAAGCCGCACAGCAGCGCCAGAACCAGGAAGATCAGATAGGGTGTTTCCGGGTTCTGCACGGCATAACCGATGCCAAGTGCGGGCAAGAGCAGCGATGCGGTGGACAATGTGGTCCAGAGCCTGCCACCGAAGATCGGCACCATGAAGCTGTAGAAGATCCGCAAGGTCGCACCCGACAGGCCCGGCAGAGCCGCCAGCCAGAACAATTGTCCTTGCGTGAAATCAAAACCGATGGCCGGCAGACGCGCCACCACGACCGACCAGACCATCCAGACCGAGAAGGCCAGAAGCAGCGCCGGGATCGAGATCCACAGGTTGCGCCGCGCGATGCGCCGTCCCTTGCTCTCCCAGAATGTCTTGTCCTCGGGCTTCCACTCCTGCAGCACACGCGTTTGCGCCACCCGCTCGGGATCATGGATATCCTGCATTTCCGGCAGCTGCGGCAACCGTCCAAGTGCAGGACCGTGGGCCGCCTGCTCCATCGCACGGACCGACAGATGCATCCAGGTCAGCGCAATGGCGACGATAACGAACAGCAAGGCAAAACAGCTGGTGTAAATGCCCGACAGATCGAGCAAAGCCCCGAAGCTGATCGGCAATACGAACCCGCCGAGACCTCCGATCATGCCGACCAGGCCACCCACGGCACCGACATGGTTGGGGTAATAGACCGGGATGTGCTTGAACACCGCGGCCTTGCCCAGGCTCATGAAGAAACCGAGCACGAAGAGCGTGATGACGAAGGGCCACTGACCCATCTGAGTGCTGAACGCGATCGGGCCGTCCTTGCCCTGGATCAGATAGTCGGTCGGCGGGTAGGACAGCATGAACAACAGGACCAGCGAGAAACCGAAGGTCCAGTACATCACCGCCCGCGCGCCGAAGCGGTCGGACAGATGCCCGCCATAGGCACGGAACAGCGAGGCTGACAGCGAAAACGCCGCCGCCGACATGCCGGCGGTGCGGATGTCGAGATTGTAGACGTCGACCAGATAATGCGGCATCCACAGCGCCAGCGCGACGAAAGCGCCGAAGACAAAGAAATAGTAGAGCGAGAAGCGCCACACCTGCAGGTTCTTCAGCGGTGCGAACTGCTCGGCCAGCGAAGGAGCTTTCCGCCCCGACTTGCGTTGCGCCACCAGCGCCGGGTCGTCCTTGGCAAAGACAAAGAAGATCACCGCCATCAGCGCCAGGGCACCGGCCCAGACATGGGCGACACCATGCCAGCCATAGGCCACCATGACGAAGGGCGCGACGAACTTGGTGACCGCAGCGCCGACATTGCCGGCCCCGAAAATCCCCAGCGCCGTGCCCTGCCGGCCCGCATCATACCAGCGCGAGACGTAAGCCACGCCGATGATGAAGGATCCGCCCGCAAGGCCTACGCCAAGCGCTGCGATGAGATACATCGTGTAGGACCCGGCCCAGGTGAGCATCCAGGTTGCTGCCGCAGTCAGCAGCATTTGCGTGGTGAACACGATGCGGCCGCCATATTTCTCGGTCCAGACGCCGAGGATCAACCGGCTCAGCGACCCGGTGAGGATTGGGGTGGCGACCAGCAGGCCGAACTGGAACTCGGTGAGCCCCAGCTCCGCCTTGATCTCGATTCCGATGATCGAGAAGATGGTCCAGACCGCGAAACAGGCGGTGAACGCGATCGTGCTCAACCCAAGAGCACGGGTGCGTTCACTGTCCGGTACATTCACCTTGTCCAGCATTGTGTGTCTCCGCATGGCGGCGCAGGCAATTCCTGCGCAAGTGTGGTTTCGACATCGGCGCGATGGCCGGTTCACGCACAAAGTCACGGCGCGAGAGCACGCGCCGTTGATGCAGATCAAACGGAAGGGAGAGGTCCGGTCCAATCGAACCGGAATTGCCATGGGTCATTATTGGGGGAGACAACGATCAATGAGCGATTTGATAAATATCAAGTCGCTCTGCAAATATTGTCGGTAGATTGCACGTGGTCGGCACTTGGGAGGGGAGACACGGCATGCGGGATGAAGACAAACCCGAGATTCGCAAACTGCCGCTGTTCAGGGACATGGCTGAGGAGAATTTCGAGGCACTGACCCAGGCAGCCTACGCGCAGAGCTTTCCCGCGCAGCTGGAAATGATCCGCCAGGGCGAGCCGGCTGACTTTCTGCATGTCGTCATGGAAGGCACGGTGGAACTGTTCTCGGGCTGGCGCGAGCGCGAAACCACAATGGCTGTGGTACGCCCGGTTTCGAGCTTCATTCTTGCCGCCTGCATCAAGGACGCACCCTATCTGATGTCGGCGCGCACCATCGAGAAATGCCGCATCGTGATGATACCTGCCAAGGATTTGCGTTCCACTTTCCGGCTGGATCCCGAATTTGCCATGTCGACAATCAGCGAACTGGCCAGTTGCTACCGGTCGGTCGTGCGTCACGCCAAGAGCCTGAAACTGCGCAACTCGCGGGAACGGGTGGCCGCCTATGTTCTTAGCCAGTCCAGGCTGGCGGGAAACGCCGCCAGCTTCATCCTGCCAATGGAAAAACGGCTGCTGGCGTCTTTTCTTGGCATGACCCCGGAGAATTTCTCACGCGCCGTCAAGTCGCTGCAGCCCGACGGCGTTGCCGTGGACGGCATGCGCATCATCATCACCAATCTCGACGCGCTTGAAGCTGCGGCCGGTCTGGATGATCTGATAGACGGGCCTGACATGAACGCCGCGTCGAATGGCGCCAGGGTTCCAGACGTCCAGCGTCAGAGTGATCTGACCTGGTCGGCTGAAAATGCTTTGAGAGTGTGACAATCCCCTGCTGACGATTGCAGCCGGAACTTCGGAGAAAGCGGCGAAGGCAGCTTCAACAAAAGCCCTTTAACTCTGCGGTGCCATCGCGTCGCTCTGAGCCAAGGCCCCCAGGACCAGATAGCGCATCAAACGCTCTTTCAGGCTTGAACAGTGGTGCAGGCCCAGCCTTTCAAGACATTCCCTATCCGGCGGCGATGAAAACCCGCGAGCAGCCAGGCGCACCATTGCCGGCCATGACCCGGATGCGTGTTTCAGGATCGACAGCGCGGGTAGCAGCCGTTTTTCGGTTTCGTTGAAATCGGTGCCGAAGGGAAATTCGGGCAGCAGGGATTTGCGCCGCGCGGGTTTGAGCCAGCTGTTCAACCGCTCAGGCGAATTGCCACGTTCGGCAGGGGCGATCTCGAAGTCCTGAGCAATCTTGCCGGCCTTTTTTGCCTCGGCGAGAAGTTCTGACTGAAAGCGGCTGTCGGCAATCGCGACAAGCGCGGCAATGCACTCTTCATCCGTCTTGCCCCTGAGATCCGCCACGCCGTATTCGGTTACAACGATGTCGCGATAGTGACGCGGCACGGTCTGGTGCGGGTAGTCCCAGCGGATATTGGAAACGGTCTTGCCGCCACTCTCTCGGGTCGCGTTCAGCGTGATGATCGAGCGTCCATCTTCAAGCGCAAAGGCCTGTTCGACGAAATTGAACTGGCCGCCGACACCACTGACCACCTGTCCGTCATCGATGCCGTCCGAGACCACAGCGCCGAGGCAGGTCACGATCATGGCATTGTTGACGAAGCGGGCGTCTCGCCGCGCAGCGCGTTTTGACGCCTCGTCTCCATAGAGCGAATTGGTGAAGGACACGGGCATCATGACGATCTTGGCGCGCTTGCTGGCGGGCATATCGCGCAAGGACCGGTAGAAATCACGGCACTCGAGAAAGAAGCCGGCATGGATTGCAGCGCCGTCGACTTCCCTGCGGATGATCCCTGCCTGAAACAGCTCGAGGATACCGCCGACCAGCATTTCGGTGACCGCGTGCAGCCCGGTTTCAAACGGGGCCCGATGTTCTTCGGAGCCGGAAGAGGCAAAAGGACTCGCTTTGACCAGAGCCAGATAGTCGTTGTTGTGCCGGTGGCGCAGCAGCAGCGACTGGGCGATCGCATCGCCGATGGATCCGATACCGATCTGCAGCGTGCCGCCATCGGCAACCAGCTGGGAGACATGAAGCCCGATGGCCATGTCTGGAAGGCTTACCGGCCGGCGCACGACTGAAAACAGCTCGAAGCTGGACTCCGGCTCATATTCAATGTCGGCTTCGCCATCGGGAATTTCTGCCGGCCCCTCCATGAAAGGAAGATTGTCGTTGATCTCGACGGCGAGAAGAAAATCGGCATTGCCTTCGCGGCGGGCCTTCAGCAGGTCGACGGTGATGTCGGTGTTGCAGCTCAGGCTCAACCGGCCGTCCACATCGCGCGCAACCAGCTGCGCCACCACATTGGGCTTGAAATCCAGCACGTAGGACAGCGCATGGGTGTAGTTGGCCGGTATGTAGTGCCGCTGCGCATAGCTGTTGCCGAGCCAACGCCCGGCCTGGAAAAAGAACTCGCGGACCTCGATGTTGGCGGGAAGCGTGCCCTCGTCGATCATCTGCGCATAAAGCAGCGGCGTGTAGCGGCCGAACAGCCGATCCGCCGCAGGCTCGAGAAACCGCCGCTGCAGCTCGGAACCAGCTTTTGGGCGTTGCAGCGTCAAGGCGGTCAGGATGGTCAGCTGGATGGCAGGATCATCGCAGGCGGCCTGGGTGAGCGCGTTGACTAGACCGTTGGCCTTGCCAAGTCCGAGCGGCAACGCCAGCCGGATCTCGCCGCCGGTCTGCTCGATCAGTCGCTGTGCCAGCGCTTTCGCATCGGCTGAAGACGACTTGTCACTCTGAGGCAAAATCTGCCCATCCCGCATCCGGCGTAAACCGGGGGCCGTGCTGTGCGGCCAGCTGCTCGAGCGTCTTGACGATGTCACCCTTGCCGCGTTGCCGCGCATAGTGGAGCGGACCGCCGCGGAAGGGGGCGAAACCGGTGGCAAAGATCATCGCGGCATCCAGCGTGTCTGCATCGCTGACCACGTCTACGCGCAGGCATTCGACCGCCGCATTGAGCATCGGCAGAATGAGACGGTCCTCGACGTCATTGGGAAGCTGCTTCTTGCCGTCGTCCTTCGCCTTGTCCTTTTCGGGCTTGCCGTCTTTCCAGACATAGATGCCTTTGCCGGACTTCCTGCCCAGATGGCCGTTTTCCACCCGCTTCCGCATCCAGCCAGGCACCTCGGACATGGGCTTGTCGAGGCTGTCGCGCAGGGTGTCGGCAACATGCAGGCACACATCAAGCCCCACCCGGTCGGCAACTTCCAACGGCCCCATCGGCATGCCGAAGCGTTCGGCGACCCGGTCTATCTCAACCGGATCCATGCCTTCGTCGACCATCAGCCCGGCCTCCAGCAGGTAGGGCGTGAGCACCCGGTTGACGAGAAAACCCGGATAGCTTCTGACCGGAGCCGGCAGGCGGTTGATCGCACCGACAAAACCATTGAGCCGTGACAGGGTTTCCTTGCTGGCCTCTGGCTGCGACACAACTTCGACCAGCTCAAGCTTTGCGACCGGATTGAAGAAATGCAATCCGGCGAACCGGCCCGGCGCCTTCAGCACAGAAGCAAGTCCGTCGAGCTCGAGACTGGAGGTGTTGGTGGCGATGATCGCATCATCACGGGCGCGCTCTTCGATGGACGCGAGCAGGTCGCGTTTCAGATCTATCTTCTCAGGCGCCGCCTCGATAATCAGGTCGGCCTCGGCCAGTCCATATTGCTTCGGGTCCGGCATCAGCCGGTCCAGTGCATCGCGGGTTTCAAGATCCGACAGATGGGCATCGCGCGCCATCCGCCCGGCAGTCTTGATCGCATTTGCCAAGGCTTCCAGCTTCAGGTCGCTGAGCGTGACCCGCAGTCCCTTGATCGCGCACCAGGCCGCAATTTCGGCGCCCATGGTTCCCGCGCCGACGACATGCAACTGCTCAATGCCACTGGTGCCGCCCGCTTTCTTCTTCAGCGCCTCGCGCAGAAAGAAGACCCGTATCAGGTTCTTTGCGCTATCGGTCATCAGCAGCTTTGCAAAGGAGCTGGTTTCCGCCTTTTGCATTGCGTCACGGTCGCCGCCATGGCTTTCCCACAGCTCGATCAGCGCATGCGGGGCGGGATAGTGGCGTTGCGGGGCTTGTTCTTCGGTTTGCGTCCGCATCCGGTTGGCGGCGAGTTTGCGCGCCGGGCCCATATCGAAAATGGCCGCCTTGAGCCCGCGGCTGTCCCGGTTCTTCTTCTGGCCAAGGCGGGCGCGGACAGCGGCATCGACGTGCCGCTCCTTCGTCACCTCGTCAATGATCCCCAGCGCCTTGGCCTTTTTGGTATGCGCCGACTTGCCGGTCAGCATCAGGGTCATCGCCTCGGTCGGGTCAATCAGTTCGGACAGGCGGAATGTGCCGCCGAGACCCGGATGCAGGCCGAGCTTGACTTCGGGAAAGCCGAACCAGGCGCCGTCGACGGCGATACGCTGATCGCAGGCCAGAGCCAGTTCAAAGCCACCCCCCAGAGCGTAACCGTGAACCACGGCAATCGTCGGGCACGACAGGTCTTCCAGCCGGTCAATGACCGCATGACCCTCGCGCAGGCGTCGGGCCGCGGCTTCTTCATCGCCGGCTTCGCGGAACTCGGAAATATCGGCGCCGGCAGCAAACCCGCCGGGCTTTGCAGAGCGAAGCACCAGCAACTCGGGCATCTGGCTTTCGAGCGCATCGAGAAGCTTCGACAAATCCGTCAGCACCGCCTCGGAAAGCGTGTTGGTGCTGGCGTTCTCGCAATCGAGAATGGCCCAGGCGATACCGCCTGTGTCACGGCGCAGCCGCCAGTTGCCGAAGGCTTGCTCTTCGCCGGAGCCAAGTTCGAGTTTGGTTTCGCCAATAACCGACAGGACAGGTTTGCTCATCACACGGCCTCCAAAAGCATTGCACCGCCCTGCCCGCCACCGATGCATTCGGTCGCAATCCCGCGTTTCTTGCCCTGCCTGTTCATGGCCTTAACCAGATGCAGAACGATGCGATTGCCACTGGTGCCGACAGGATGACCGAGCGCTACCGCCCCGCCATCGACATTGAGCTGGTCGCGGTCGATAGCGCCGAAGGGCTCTTCGAGATCGAGAACCTCGCGGCAGAAGTCTTCATCCTCCCAGGCTGCCAGGCAGGACAGCACCTGGGCTGCAAAGGCCTCGTTGAGTTCCCACAGGTCGATCGAGGATCGTGTCAGCCCGTTGCGGGCCATCATCCGGGTGGAACACAGCACCGGCCCGAGGCCCATAACCGAAGGGTCAAGTGCCGACCATTCGCTGTCCTTGATGACGGCGATAGGCGTCAGCCCGTGGCGCTCGACAGCTTCTTCACTTGCCAGAATGACCCAGGAGGCACCGTCGGTGATCTGCGAGGAATTGCCCGGCGTGACCTTGCCGTGCGGCTTCTCAAAGGCGGGTGAAAGCTTGGCCAGGCCCTGCATGTCGCTGTCGGGCCTGACGCCATCATCCTTTTGATAAACCTTGCCATTCCGATCGAAGGCCGGCTCCACCTCGTCGTCGAGCCAGCCCTCATCCTGGGCCCTGGCCAGCCGGTGATGGCTTTCCATGGCATAGCGGTCTGCCTGCTCGCGGCTGATGCCGAAGCGGTGCGCGAGGATCTCGGCTGTCTGGCCCATGTTGAGCGCGGTGATGGGATCCGTCAGCCCGCGCTCGAGACCAATCACCGGTTTGAAGAAATCAGCCTGCAGACCGCCCAGTTTGGACAGTCGGTCCAGCGGGGTCTTGGCGCGGGCCATGCCGGCATACCACTCGACGGCCTCCTGCCGCAGCACCAGCGGCGCATGGCTGAGCGCTTCCGCGCCACCCGCTAGGATCAGATCTGCCGATCCGTCGCGGATATAGCGATAGGCGGTGTCGATTGATTGCATGCCGGAGCCGCAATTGATCTGCACGGTGAAGGCAACCGTGTCCTCGCCCATGCCCAGCCGCAGCGCTGCCACCCGGGCGGGGTTCATCTCGTCGGCAATGACGTTGACGCAGCCAAGGATCACCAGATCATAATCGGTTGCAGCGATCTTCTGGCGAGCGAGCAGCGGCCGGCCGCACTGAACCGCAAGGTCCACCGGCGTGAACGGGCCCGGCCCCGAGGTTGCCTTCAGAAACGGGGTCCGGGCGCCATCGACGATGTAAACGGGCTGGCCTTTCATCATTGAGCCGCCTCCTGATGGGAATAATCGCTTGTCTCGCGGACGATCTCGGACGGATCGAAGTCATCGACCGCAATCACCTCGCCGACGAGTTCCTCGGCCGTGCGCAGCAACCGGACTTCGTCGTTCGTGAGTGTGCCGTTGGCCATAGCCGCATCGACCGAAAGGCTCGCCTGTTTGAGCTTACGCCGCAACGGCTCCGTCGCAACGACGAGGGCGAAAGCTTCTTCCAGTGTCTTGAGCGCGCCGTCGCCACTGACGGCCTCGACGCCGCGTGAAATCCGGCTGCGGGTCGGCGACGGCGTCAGCAGCAGTTCGGCCACTTCGCGGGTCAGCTCATCCGAGGGCCCACGGTTGGACCCGCCGGGAACTGTCAGAACGCGCAGAAGCCAGGCAGCCGGACGATTGGGCAGATTGGCCAGCACCTCATCCAGGCTCGAGGCCATCTTGGCAAAGCTGTCCTCCGCGGTCCATTCAACCAGCGGAAAGTCAGCTGCGATGTTTCCTTCATCATGCCAGCGCTTGAGCACCGCAGAGAGAAGATAGAGTTCCGACAACACGTCTCCGAGACGGGCTGAAAGCATTTCCTTCCGCTTGAGCGAGCCGCCGAGCGTCAGCAGCGCAAAATC